>Ga0210390_10005032_pt1 | contig 11118 bp, 13 predicted proteins | sample IncBWH11OmetaG_FD_161050 | JGI IMG/M metagenome (GOLD analysis project Ga0210390, IMG submission 161050) | Forest soil microbial communities from Barre Woods Harvard Forest LTER site, Petersham, Massachusetts, United States - Inc-BW-H-11-O ... | reverse complement strand
TCTACCCGCCATGCGCTGGTAGTCCACCCTGCGAAGGCCCTCAGGCCGTGACCGTAGCCGACTTCAATCTAGACGGTCATCTTGACGCCGCCGTCGCCACCAACATCGACGACTCCTACTTCTACTACGGAAAAGGAGACGGCACCTTCGGGCTGGCGATTCTTATTAAAGACACGATCGAATTCAAAGGCGGCTACTCAATCGCCGCCGGCAACTTCATCACCGGCAACAAAGCCCCCGACCTCGCCATTCCCATCGAGGAGTACGGCAAAGTCGGCATCCTGCTCAACACCCAATGAGGCTGGCATGGACCTTCGGGGCTGAGAGTCTCGTCTCCCACCCTTTCCGCACAGAACGCGGAAAGAGTGGGCCACCCTCATCCTCGTTGGACGCAGAAAGGCTGGGCCAGCCCGCCGAAAGGAACGTGCCCAGGGTGGACCCCGAATCGCCTGCACCCCGGCTAACGCCCTCAATGCCCCAGAATTTGCTGGGCAGGATGAACGCAGGCGTGCCAACGCCGGAACCATTGCCGTCAGCGTAATTGCCGGACGCGGGCCCGTCGGCGTAGAGGTTGACTAAACCGAGAAGCAGCCTGCCGCCATTGGCGGTGCACTTGTTCAACATGATGGTGACCGTCGTTGCCTTGCACACCTGATTGCCGGTGAAGCCACGCGCGTCGATGGTCGTCCCGCCCGGAATAGGACTGGTGCTTCCGCAGGCCTTGGCGATGGAGGCGCACATGTCTGTGGATGGAAACTGGGTCGCGTCGAGATACATCGGACTCGTGGTCAACCCGCCCCCACTGCTGTTCCCAGCTGCCGGCTCGCCTTGGGTGGTTAGTTGCGCCGAGGCGGTATGAAGGATTAACAATAAGACTAGCGCCTGCAAACAGGTGAAGTATCGAGTGCAAAGCGAGCGACGAACGTTGGGCAACAATTTCATTTGCTTCCTCCGTTACACCCCTGAGAATCGAACTGGCCCCGCGCAAGGATCGACTAAGCTTGAGCATTCCACACTTGTTACGAGAGCGGAATTACCCTTTTGATCCCCCCGGCCAGGCTTCAAAACAAGAGCCTGGGCGTCTGTTGTGCTCGGAGATCTTTGAGCTTGACGCCCCCATTGGACCTAAGTGACAATCTTCATTGGCTGGCTTGAAAACCAGCCAAGAGCAGGCAACCCCTGCCAGTCCGCTAGGGAGCTGTAGTATGAGGTGTGTGTCCTGGCTTCTGTTCCTCTTAGCCCTTCTAGTAGTGTCGGACACAGGCGCCGCCGGGCAGCAGTTTCGCAAGCCGGTCTACTATGGCACGGGCAAGGACACGAACCCGAACCAAGTGATATCCGCCGAGTTTACCAGCAGCGGTTACGTTGACTTAGCCGTGGCTGATTATCCGGGCAACACAGTCAGCATTCTGCTGGGCAATGGCGACGGCACATTTCAAAAACCATTGAGGTTCTTGGTTTCCTCCCCCATTGGGATAGCTGCCGGTGACATGAACGGAGACGGCAAGCCGGATTTAGTCGTCATCGAATCCGGGGGCACGGGAAACAGTGTGCTTGCGGTTTTTTTGGGCAATGGCGATGGCACGTTTCGTAAAGCGGGGACGGGCCAGTTAGGTGTCTATTCAGCGAACCTTACAGTGGCAGATTTCAATGGCGACGGCCACCTCGATGTTGCCGTGGCGAATCGCGGTTTCGATAAGCCAGGCAGCGTGATGGTGTTTTTCGGGGATGGTAAAGGCAACCTCAAGGATCGCGCAACCTACAAGGCGGCGGGAGGACCATGGGGAATCGCCGCCGGAGACCTCAACGGAGACCATCATCCGGACCTCGCGGTTGCACTCGACCTCAACGGCTCAGTAGCCGTTTTTCTGAACGACGGCACGGGCAAGTTCCTGAGGCCGGTCACCTACAATGCCGGAGGCGGCGAAGTGGTAGACGTCAAGATCGGGGACCTGCGCCACGACGGCAGGAACGATCTGGTGGTTGCGAACGCCTCGTTGAGCGCGATTGGTGTCTTGTTGAACACTGGCAATGGCGCCTTTGCAGCGGTGAAGCTTTATCCGACCTCCCTTCCAGGAGATAGCACGGGCGCGGACGGGGTGGTGATTGCCGATTTCAATCTCGACGGCAAGCTCGACTTAGCTGCCTCCAACCAGGATGGCAATTCGGCGTTGTTTTACGGAAAGGGCGACGGCACCTTCAAAGCCGCCGTCCCCATCCACGACGAGATCAAGTTTGACGGCGCGTTCGGGCTGACCGTCGGCGACTTCAACCACGACCAAGCCCCCGACCTAGCCTTCGTCATGTACTTCAAACCCAAAGTCGCCATTATGATCAACACGCAATGAGAGCGGTAGCGGCGTTTCCGGGTCGAGAGTCTCGCCACCCACCCTTTCCGCATAGAACGCGGAAAGAGTGGGCCACCCTCATCCTCGTTGGATCGGCGAAAGGCTGGGCCAGCCCCCAGACAACACCGTTGTTAATGACCGGGTCGGTCCAAATCTTATGCGACGCGTAGACCGTTCGGTGAGAACTTATGTTTTTTGTTACAAAAACCGGAAAAAGCCCAATCCTCATCGCCCGAACACGTAAACAGCACCCTCCTCGGGGTTGGACTTTATCGGGGCATAAGGCGCACCAGCTGCGATGGCCGTGGAACTGGCCGACACAGAGAAGCCCAAGTTATCCATGTTCCGGCCGTCCGTCGCTGTGAGTCTAGTCTTGGCCTTCGAGGTTGTTTTCCACCCCGAGGCGGGTTTCGCGAACAGGTCGATAGCACCCTGCCCTTGCCACCCGGGAGCCCCACCAACTATGTCGTTCCCATCGTTATCCACCGACACCGAGTAGCCCAGAAGGTTAAATTTCAGAGGTACGGTCAGCCTCGCAGTTTCAGTCATGCTCCGCCAGCCTTGCACCGGTTTCACGTAAACATAGACTGCGCCTTCGCGATTGTTCCAGAATCGCGCTCCGACCGCGACTGTGCCGCCACTTATGGACACGGAGTATCCCAATCTGGTCCCACCTGACGGGGTCAGCTTCGCATCCTCGGTCTTGTTCTTCCAGCCGTTTTTCGGCTTCACGAAAAGGTAAGCGCCGTTCCCGGCACCGCTGGCTCCGCTCACGGGCGCACCCGCCACCACCGTGTCCCCGCTGATGGAGACAGAAACGCCCATGAACCCTCCTTTTCCGTCCGAGGGGGTCAGTCTTGCAGTCTGCGTCATATCCGTCCAGCCTGATTTCGGCTCGACAAATACATACGCCGCACCTTGCTCTCCATTGAAATACTGGCCGCCGCCAACAATCGTCTCCCCGCTTAGGGCGACGGATTGGCCTAAATTCGTGCCAGAATCCGTGGCTGTCAATCGGGCCTTTTGCGTTGCGTCGGTCCAGCCGGTTTGCGCTTTCACGAACACATATACGGCAGGCCAGCCAGGCGAACCCGCGACGATGGTGCTCCCGTCATCGCTGATCGCAACCGACTCGCCTAGGTAATCGCCCGGTTGGCCGTCCGACGCCGTAAGCAAGGCAGTTTCAGTCATGTCACTCCAGCCGCTCGTAGACTTCACAAAAACAAACACTGCGCCTTGCCCGCACCCGTCGTACCCCTTGTACCGGCACCAGCCAGCCGCGCCGACGACAACGGTGCCGCCGTCCTTGCTGATGGCTACAGACCACCCTACATAGTCCTCGCTCCTGCCTTTGGCCTCGGTCAGTTTGGCCAATTGCTTCCAAGGAGTCGCCGAATGATCGCTGCGGATCCGGTCGGCTCCCTGCGCAGCAGCGCTAGCAGAAAGTAGCAGCACCAAACTAACCATTAAATTGACGCGCATCATTCGCATTGGAGCACCTAAGGAATCTGGGTTCCTCTCAGCGGGACAAACTGCGCACCGCCCTCTGAGAAGTCTCCCCGGCTCCGCCACGGCTTGTCAATGTGAAAGCTCCAGCTCGCATGCAAGTCCATTGTGGTCGTCGATGTGGGCGTTTTTGCGGATAGATTTTGATGCCCAATTGCAGCGAGCCAGCGGCGGGCGATGAGGCTCCCGTTTACCCGATAGCGAAATGTCAGCGTGACGAAGGCGGGGGCGGATTGGAAGAAATGCGTCCAGTTTGTCGCGGAATGACCGGAGTTTTTCTCAGCGTAGTTTCTTGATAGGCTACCGCCGGAGAACAGCCCCACCTGTGCCGCGACCGATCAGTGAAGTCCCACGATGGTGAGCCAGAGATCTCCCTGTTCGCCAAGGCTTCCGGATCCCACACTAAGAGCGCCGGTGGTGGAGTTGATGTTGTAACCCTGAATCCCCTTGAACGTCCCGAGATAAAGGTATTTCTCAGAAGGATCGATGGCGAGCGTCCCGCCACCCGAGCCAAAAGGCGAGCCCGGCACCGTCTTAAGAGCGCCATTGGAGGGGTTGATGCGATAGGCGGAGATGGTGCCGTCGGCCGCATTCACTACGTACAAGAAGTTTTTTGCGATGGCGAAAAAGGAAGGAGCGTTTCCCGCTAAAAAAGGAGAACCTGGCACGCGAGTCAGGGCGCCGGTCTCGCTATCAATGGAGAATGCAGCGACACGGTTCGTGCCGGTGAGGGCGACGTAAACGAAACTGCCGGTGTCCAGAATGCCGTATGGTTCGGGGTTGAAACCAACACCGCTTGGACCCGGTATGACAAAAGGAGAGCCTGGTACCGGAGTCAGCGCGCCGGCGGAATCAATGGCGAAAGCCAGGACGCCGCCGGTAACATCGTCGTCGGTGGCATAGAGGAATTTGCCTGAGGGATCGACTACCAGTTGCGCATTCGGTCCCGAGGCGAAGGGCGAGCCCGGCAGCGAGGTTGGAACTCCGGTGGTTTTGTTCAGGCGAAACGCGAAGATGTTGCCGCTGTCGTCGGCGCCATAAAGAAACCGGCCGTCCGGCGTTGTCGCCAGACCCTGAATCGAAACCGGAGGCGAAAACGAGAAGAAAGGCGACCCGGCAATCTGGGTGATTTTGCCATTGGCCTGGTCAATCGAAAAAACGAAGATCTGCGAGCTGTTGGAGATGTACAGAAACCCAGCCTGGGTCGCGACCGCAAAGCTGGTGGCGAAGAAAGGAACAGGTCCACTGTGTGCCGAGCTGAACCCTCCGGTGCAGAGGTCGATCGCGGCGGTCTCAGAAATATTGAGGCGCGTGATGGCAAAACCATAGAGCACCTCGCGGCCCTTCCCGCATGGATTTCTGTTAGTGCCATCGGCATTACCAACCACAGGTGCGGCTGAACCGATCCCGCTCAACGCCAGCATGAGGGTCAGCGGCAGGATGTAGCTTGCAATATTTCGAAGAGTACACATGGGCAGGAACCTACTTTCGAGGCCTCTCGTCAAAGGCAAAAAATTATAACCGGGAAGCGTCATTGTCGGCAAAACCTTATTGGACCGGCAGTTTGACAGGTTTTCAGGAAATGCTTGATGCCTCAGGTTTCGCGCCGGTGCGGCGAGGGTTGGTGGCCGGTTACTGTTGAAATATCTCTATGGCGCTTATTGACCAGATCGTCAAAACGTGTAATGGCCTGCTCTCGATAGTTGACTAACGCTCGTCACAGAAAGCCCTTGCCAACCAGGGTTATAATACAAACCGCACGGCGGGAGGGATTAATGAAACCGTCTTCACGGCCTAGAGCGTCCTCTAGGCTTTCCGATTCCGTCCATCATCAACTCAGCATGTACGCACTTGCGGCCAGCGCGGCTGGAGTAGGTGTGGTGGCCTTGTCTCAACCAGCTGACGCCAAGATTGTTTACACGCCGGCCCACGCGCGGATTGCGCCAAACCATACCATTCCGGTCGACCTCAACCATGACGGGAAGATAGACTTCAACATCAAGGACACTTGGTTTTCCACGACCACCGTTGACGAGGATATCATCGGGTCTATAGCTGTCATCCCGGCGCGGAAGGGGAACGGGATCGCGGGATACGCGCGCTCCTTGCACAAGTGGGCTTCTGCCTTGCCCGCCGGCGTTCGCATCGGGCCTAAGAGTCCGTTTTCGTCGGGCAGGAAAGTGATGGTGTCTGGAGCCATCGACATCGGTACCACGACCGTCGGATACTGTGGAGGTCCATGGAAGAATGCGCGGCATCGCTACCTCGGCTTGAAGTTCACGATACAAGGGAAGATCCACTATGGTTGGGCGCGATTGAATGAAACTTGCGCAAAAAACGGCGAAAACACAGCGCTTCTGACCGGTTACGCCTACGAAACCATCCCCAATAAGGCGATCATCGCCGGCGAAACCAAAGGGCCGGATGTAATCACCGTGGATTCCGGCAGTCTCGGAACGTTGGCAGCGGGAAGAAAGTAGCAGAGACGCAGGCGCGTATACCACTTGTGGTTCGCGTAGCTGTCGTTAAATCTGGATTACACTCCTTGACCCTAGGCCCGTGTTGACCCTAGGGCCCGTGTTTTGGCCGGCTCGTTTTGGAGTGTTTGCAAGGCCTAAGCGGCTGGGCACGGGTGGGCTGCCGTGAACCTCTAGCGCGACTCGACGAGAAGGATCATCGTTCCACCGAGCCCGAGCCACGGCGACGATGTCTTCATTGACCCCGGAGCGGATCGGCAATTATCAAGTTAACGCTGTCGCTGTGAGCAACAAATGAAAACAAGAGAAGCAGTAGGGGCGGTTCAAATAGCATTCAGTTTCGGTTCACCGACCCACCCAAACCGGCGCCGATTTGTAAAAGGATTGTCAAATTCTCGGTGCGCTATTGACTTCCGTGCCTTGCGGGAACAAAATCCCAACACCTTCACCCGGAGGCGGTTTTATGTCGCGGTTTTCCTCTCGGTCTCGAATGACATCTCATGTATCCCCGTCGCTTGAGAAGCGGCTTAACCGGTACTCATTAGCCGCGAGCGCGGCAGGAGTTGGTATGCTGGCCCTGGCCATGCCGGCAGCGGGGAAGATTGTATACACGCCAACCCACCAGCAGATCCCACCAGGCTTTGGCACGGGCTTATTCCTGGATCTCAACCACGACGGAATCAACGATTTTTCCTTTGTTAATTTCTACAGCAGGACAAGCTCGCAGATCGGCTTGTGGGTCTCGCCCATTAATCCGAGCAACGAGGTGTTTTCAAGTCGGGGTTTTGCTGCCGCCTTGCCCGCGGGTGTGAAGATAGGATCCAAAGGGAAATTTCAGCGGCGCGCGGTGGACATCATGGCTTCTGACGATCTTTTCGACTCTAAATGCGCCGGTCCATGGAAGGAGGCGCACAAGCAATATCTAGGGCTGAAATTCATTATCGGAGGGAAAACCCATTTCGGTTGGGCACGCTTGAATGTCAGCTGCGTTTATCTCCACGCCATGAACGCCACGCTAACGGGCTACGCCTACGAGACCATTCCCAACAAGTCCATCGTTACGGGCGAGACCAAGGGACCGGATGTTGAGCCGGCCACACTCGGTGACTTGGCGCTAGGCGCCGCTCAACGTTGAGTTTTGGGACTAACACATAAGGAAACAACCTTGGCAGCATCGTAACTGTTGCAAAATCGCGGCTCCCCTTGGCCTCGCCGTGCCCCTCGGCCATCACCGCGCATCGTGATGTGAGCTGTGTCTGATACAACGCGCTCATTCGTATCTCACGTTTGGCCGCTTGCGTCCAAGGGTATAATCCGGGGCTGTTGGTGGGCGAAAGATGACAGGCGATGCCAGTATCCTTGTACGGAGGTCGGTCATGCGCTCGAAGATGTTCTTCTCCTCACTCCAGAAACGCTTCAGTTTCCTGATTCTCCTCGCAGTTGCCATAGCGTCATGCCTGATGCCCGCGCAAGCGCAGACTTTCACCACTCTTTACGAATTCCAGGGACCGCCGGATGCCAAGGCTGCGGACAGCACCCTCCTGCTGGACGGCTCGGGCAACATCTATGGGGTTTCGTACGGCGGCGGCGCTTCCTACCGGGGAACCGCATTTAAGCTCACTTCGTCCGGCAAAGAGACGGTGCTCTACAGCTTTGTTGCGGGGTACGGCTCCAGTCCGGATTCCGTAATACGAGACGCCGAGGGAACGCTGTACGGCACCACCACTTACGGAGGTTCCTTCGCGCAAGGAGCCGTATTCAAAGTCGACCAAAAAGGAAATGAAACGGTTCTGTACAGCTTTAGCGGAGCGGAAAAGTCCTTCGGGTTCAACCCCAACGGGGTGCTTCGGGATGAGCAGGGCAATCTATACGGGACTACGATGTTTGGCGGCCAGGCTGGCGGGTGCTTCGGAGGGGGCTGTGGAATCGTGTTCAAGCTGGATCCAGCCGGGAAAGAAACTGTTCTGTATACCTTCAAGGGAGGGACGGATGGCGGCTATCCCTCTGGGCCCATGGTGCGTGATGCGGCCGGAAACTTGTACGGCGAGACTGCATATGGAGGCGACCTTAGCTGCTTTACGCCATACGGCTGTGGAACGGTTTTCAAACTGGATCCGGATGGGAAGAAAACCGTGCTCCACCGGTTCAGCGGGACCGGGGGCGATGGACAAGGCCCTTGGGCGGGCTTAGCCGGCGACAAGGATGGCAATCTTTATGGCGCCACCCTTGAGGGAGGAACGGGTCCGAACTGCACATCCGCGAACAACGGCTGCGGTACGGTTTTCAAAGTTACCAAAACCGGCAAGGTGACGATCCTACACAGCTTCACCGGGAGCGGAGCTGATTTCCCGCCGGTCTATGCAAACCTGGCGCTGGATGGAAAGGGAAACATTTACGGGACTACTCCGAATGGCGGAAACCAGAATTGTGGCTCTGGCTGTGGCGCAATATTCATGCTGGATCCTGCCGGCAAGCAAACGATTCTCTATGAATTTACCGGAGGGACGGAGGGAGCAGGTCCGGGTGCAGGAGTGACCCTTGATTCCGTCGGAACGATCTACGGCACGACATCGGTGGGCGGCGATTTGATCTGCAACAGGGGCGCTGGTTGTGGGACGGTGTTTAAGCTCACCCGCTAGGAGCATGGATTGCTTCCTGACCCTCATCGGCCTATGCACGAAGAAGAATGAAGGAGATTCTATGAAGCAACGCGTCCAACGCACGAAAAAAGTCGGAAAGCTTACTCCAGCCTATCAACAGCAGTTGAGCTCCTACGCGCTGGCCGCGGCGGCCGCTGGAGTAAGCGTCCTGGCGTTGACCGTGCCCTCACAGGGGGAGATCGTCTACAAACGAGCCCACCAGGTGATCGGCGACGGCGCCAGCTTTAACCTGGATCTCACCGGTGATAAAACCGTCGACCTGACCATCGCAAACAAACGCCATTCCCACTGCACCACCGATGGCTTTTGCAGCACCACGCAATTTCTCAACGTCAAAATGGCTGGAACCAATCAGGTTGTGTACAACGTATACGGAGCCGTGGCCATGAAACCCGGCATGCAGATTGGGCCCAGGAATGTATGGCGCGGGGGCGTTCAACACATGGCGTCCATACTTGCTGGCTTTGGGACCGGGGGTGTGGGCGGAAGCTGGGTCAACGTCAACAGCCGCTATCTGGGGGTGAAGTTCGATATCAAGGGTCAGACCCACTTCGGCTGGGCTCGGTTGAACGTGCAGATCCAACTTCCGCTGACGATCACTGCGACCCTTACCGGCTACGCCTACGAGACGATTGCGAACAAGGCGATCACGGCGGGACAGACTAAGGGACCAGGCAATCTCGAGCCAGACGCCAGCATCGAAGAACCGGATGCGTCGCTAACCGCGCCTTCTTCGAAGCCCGCAACCCTCGGCGCATTGGCTGCGGGCGCTCCCGGACTCTCCATCTGGCGGCGGGAGCACCCGGCATGGTCGCGCCCGATTAGAAGCTGATCTTCAGGATCTTGCCTCCATTGCCTACAAACCATCCCGCTTTAGGATCGGCGAAACCGACTGCCCAGTAGCCGCTGACTTCTTTGGGCAGTTTGAACCAGGTGCGTCCTTCATCCGGAGTCCACGCTGCGGGCCCCGAGCTAAAGTTTGGTTCGGTCTCGGCGGTGACTACAACGACGTTGTCGTCGCGGTCGTCTGCTTCTTTCACGTGGCGGTGGCCACTTCCATGCAAATAACTCAGGCAGAAAATGGCTCCCTGCACCGGAGGCTTCTTGGTTAGCTGCCAGGTTTGACCGCCATCGTGCGAAGTTGCCATGTCCGCGCTACTATTTGAAGCCAGGTCACCTCCGGCTACCACGCCATTCCACGGGTCGCGGAAGGCCACGGAGATCGCGCCCGCGCTCGACGAACTGACCAGCGGCGTGTCATACGCGTTCCAGGTATCGCCTCCGTCTCTCGTCGCCAGGATTCTCGCAGTGGTTGCGCCGCCGGTCGCAATCCACGCGTTCCTTCCACCCTGCGTGGTAATGCAGGTGCCACTGGCGGCGAACGAGGCTTCGCCCGTCAATGCCGGTGGCATCTGATTGGCGATGCTCTGCCACGTCGTTCCATCGGTCGTACGAATATCGGGAAACACTCCGTCCACCGAGTCGCTCTGGGCGACGCCGCGGTTCGGACTCCAGAAGGCGAAGCAATCGTAGAAGGCGTTCTTAAGCTCGTTCTTGAACTCGATTGTCCACGTCGCGCCCCCGTCTTCGGTTTTGTAGATACGAAAATCCGTCTTGCCGCTCGTATTTGGTACGGACAGCAAATACGCCACCTTATCGCTGAAGCCCTGCACATCGCGGAATTGCAGCGCTTCCGCGCCCGGAACGACTGCCGCTTTCCAGGTTTGTCCACCGTCGGTGGTGACGGCATAAGTGCCGCCGGTCCCAGCTGCCCAGACCACGCGCGAGTTCACCGGGCTGACCGCGATGAGCAACTGCGTAGTGCCGCTGTTTTGCGGAGTCAGCTTGGGTTGATGAAATCTCCGCGGGTTTTGTGCAAAGCCGAGAGTGGCGGAGGCAGCAATCAGGAAAACAGCCAGCGAATGTTTCAACATAGCAGTCCTCTCCGGACGGGGGATTCGTGAAGCCGAGCAAGTATAGGAGCGCTCGTAAAGGCCTGTCAATCGGGCAAGGCGGGTAGTTGCGAGAGGAGTTGGCATCGAACAACACGAGGGGAGACGGGATCGATATGTGGTCGCGAAAGTGCAAAGGGCGCAAAACCCTGCATCTTGACGCGGGCTCATCGAG
>Ga0210390_10005031_pt1 | contig 11119 bp, 8 predicted proteins | sample IncBWH11OmetaG_FD_161050 | JGI IMG/M metagenome (GOLD analysis project Ga0210390, IMG submission 161050) | Forest soil microbial communities from Barre Woods Harvard Forest LTER site, Petersham, Massachusetts, United States - Inc-BW-H-11-O ... | reverse complement strand
GTGTTCTCCGGTCTTCGGCGAATTCATCCAGCCGAGATCTGTGCCGTTCCCGTTGTAGAGATACTTCATCCCCCACACGATGGGAACAAAGAGCACCAGCAGGAGCCAGATGTTGCGGGACGCCGCTTCGAGCGGACGGCGAAGGACCACGCCCCAGCGTCCGCCGGTGAGATGCTGCAACATCAGCAGTCCCAGCGATCCGAGCGTCAATCCCAGCACAAACAGATAACTGAAAAGGTAGGCACGGATAAACTTGTCCGGAGCGGTGACCGCGCCAACGACCGCCAGTACCAGCGCGATGCCGCCAATCATCCAGCCCAAGGTTTGGGCACGATTGACGTTCACAGGAGCTTGGAAGTCTTGCGCGTTCATTGCGCGGCTCCTCCCGCGGTGAGCTTCTCCCGGATGTTCGCAGGCAGTTCGGCGACATGCGCATTGCGGCTAAGCTGCAAGGCGCGCACATAAGCCACAATGGCCCAGCGGTCGCGCGGATTCAGTTGCATCGAATAGCTGTACATCGCTCCAAACCCGTTGCTGATCACATCGAAGAAATAACCGTTGGGCTCATTGCGCACGCGGTCCTGGTGGAACGAGGGTGGATGCTTCATGCCACGCAACGTAACCATACCCTGGCCGTCTCCCTGCAGGCCATGACAGGGCGAGCAGAAAATATTGTAGCGATCCTGGCCGCGGGCGAGCAGCTCCGGCGTCAGCGGCAACGGAAACGCATTGGACTCCTTCGTCGCAAACAAAGCGTCGTCGGCCACCGCGCCGCGAGCGACAGTGTTGTCTACGATAGGCCGCTCCGACCGTCCATCGTTGAAAACTGGGGAAGGCGACAGTGGATTCTGCCGCGGCTGATTGGCCATGTCTTGGCGCAGCGTGGGGCTGCCTTCGCCGCATCCGCCAACCGCGAACGAGCAGAGGAACAGCGCCACGAGAAGTGAAGGGCTACTCTTCATCCTTCACCTCGGAAACAAACTTCGCTGACGCTTCCTGCAGAAACCGGGAACTTTCCGCCAGATTGAATTTCGCATCGCGCGCTTCGATCACCAGGAAGAAGCGGTCCGTAGAAGCGGCGGCGAAGCGCTCTACGTTGAATACCGGATGATACGGCTGCGGCAGCTTGTTCAGCGCCAGCATGCCCACAACGGCGAAAATCGAAGCGCCAAGCACGGTCAATTCGAAGGTAACCGGAATGAAGGCAGGCCAACTGTTCAGCGGACGGCCGGCGATGTTCATCGGATAGCTGATGGCCGAGCACCAATACTGCAAGCCAAATCCCGTAAGGCCGCCGCCGAGTCCCCCGATCAGTGTGATCAGAGGCACGGCGGTCCAACGGAAGCCGATGGCTTCCGACAGTCCTTCTATCGGGAACGGCGTGAAGGCGTCCACGTGTTTGTATCCCGCGGCGCGAGCCTTCTTGGCCGCGGCGAGAAGCTGTTCCGGCGATTCGAATTCGCCCATAACACCGTGGAGATGGGAGCGTTGTTCCATGATCAATGCGCTCCCTTCGCGTGACCTTCCTGTTCGACCAGTTCACGCATTTCCGAAATGGCGATCGCGGGTAAGCCGCGAACGAACAGGAAGAACAGCATGGTGAAGAGGCCCAAAGTCCCGACGAACGTAGCGTAGTCCCAGAACGTTGGAGAATAGCGGCCCCAGGCGGAGGGCATGAAGTCGCGAGTCAAGGAAATGACCACGATGACAAAGCGCTCCAGCCACATGCCGGTGTTGATGACCAGCGACATCAGGAAAAGCGCCACAACGTTGCGGCGCACTTTTTCGAACCAAAGCAATTGCGGGGTCAAAATGTTGCAGAGAATCAGGGCGAAGTAGAAGTGCGAATACGGTCCGTGCAGGCGCTGCTCGGCGAGGAACACATCGAACTTATTGCCGCTGTAAAAGGCCATAAAAAATTCGATGAAGTAGCCGTAGGCAACGATGAGCCCGGTGGCCAGCATGACCTTGGCGCAATTATCGAGATGGCGCATGGTGATGAAATCTTCCAGGCCATAGGCTTTGCGAAGCGGAATAGCAAGAGTGAGCACCATGGCGAAGCCCGAGTAAATGGCGCCGGCAACGAAGTACGGCGGGAAAATCGTGGTATGCCAGCCAGGAACAATGGCCACCGCGAAATCGAAGCTCACTACCGTGTGCACGGAAAGAACCAGCGGTGTGGCCAGTCCGGCGAGCAGCAGGTATGCAGACTGGTAGCGGTGCCAATGACGCGCGGAATTGCGCCAGCCCATGGAGAGCATGCCGAAAATCATCTGCTGCCACCGCTTCTTGGCGCGATCACGAAGTGTGGCTAGATCTGGCAGCAAACCGATAAACCAGAAGAGCAGCGAGACAGTGCCGTAGGTAGAGACTGCGAAAACATCCCAGATCAGCGGGCTGCGGAACTGCGGCCAGACGCCCATGGTGCTGGGATAGGGAAACATGTAGTAGGCCATCCACGGACGGCCGGTGTGGATCAGCGGAAACAAACCGGCGCAGGCCACGGCGAAAAGTGTCATGGCTTCGGCGAAGCGGTTGATGGACGTGCGCCACTTTTGATTGAGCAAATAAAGAATGGCGGAAATCAACGTGCCCGCGTGGCCGATACCGATCCACCAAACGAAATTGACAATGGCAAAGCCCCAGCCGATGGGTATGTTAATGCCCCAGATTCCAACGCCCTTGATGATCAGCCAGGAAACGGCCAAGAACAGTACCATCACCACGCTGAACGCCAGTGTGAAACCAGCCAGCCAGCCAAGACCCAGAGGACGCGTCAGAACCACCGCAGAAATCTTGTCGGTGACCGAAGCGTAGGTGTGCCCCGGTTCCAGCACCGGATCGAGCCGGCGGAGTTCCGGAGAATTCAACGGTGGCTGTTGCGTGACGCTCATGCCTTTTCGAGCTCCGGATTGGGATTGCGCACGGCCGCGAGATACGTGGTGCGCGGGCGCGCGTTGAGCTCACCCAAAATGGTGTAATTGCGCTGCTGCGCTTTCAGCTTGGCGACCTTGCTGTTGCGGTCGTTGATGTCCCCGAAGGCGATGGCTTCGCTGGGGCAGGCTGCTTCGCACGCAGTAACGATTTCGCCGTCGCGGATGGGGCGGTCCTGTTTTTCGGCGTCGATGCGCACGTTGTTGATGCGCTGCACGCAATACGTGCACTTCTCCATGACCCCGCGGCTGCGCACGGTGACTTCCGGATTGCGCATTAGCTTGAATTGCGGCGTGTCCCAGTCCTGAAAGCGCAGGAAGTTGAAGCGGCGCACTTTGTAGGGGCAGTTGTTCGAGCAATACCGCGTGCCGATGCAGCGGTTGTAGACCATGTCGTTCAGGCCTTCGGCGCTGTGCACCGTGGCGCCCACGGGGCAAACCTGTTCGCACGGCGCGTTCTCGCACTGCTGGCACGGCACCGGCTGAAAGAACGCTTGCGGATTGTCGAGCGTCGGACTGTACGCCGAAGGATCGCCGGTCGATTCGCCGCTAGTGGCAGAAAGCGTGTTGGTGTAGTAACGGTCGATTCGGATCCAGTGCATTTCGCGCCCGCGCATCACCTGATCCTTGCCAACAACAGGGATATTATTTTCAGACACGCAAGCGGCCACGCAGGCGTTGCAGCCGTTGCATTTCGTAAGGTCGATGGCCATGCCCCAGGCATGACCGTCATAGGCAAAGGCCTGGTAGAGAGAATCGTCCTTCGGCGGGGTTTCGTCACCTTCGTGCGCGAACGCGGGGTTCTTCTGGTATTCCTCAAGCGTGGCGTTGCTCAGAATCTTGCGGCCTTCCATATTGAAGTGATATTGCGTGCAGGCCAGTGGATAGCTGTCGCCCGTGGCTGTCATCTTGCCGTCGCTGGCGGTCCAGAGAGCGTTCGAAGTGCGCACGACGTACGCGTTGAAACCTTTGTTGGTGCCGGTGTAACCGGCGCGCGAGCGGCCATAGCCGAGAGGAAGCACAACCGTGTTTTCTTCCTGGCCGGGAAGGGTCCAGACGGCCGCGGTAACTTTACTTCCGTTCAATTCAATATCGACTAACGGAGAACGGACCTGGCCGTGCTCGCCGCCGCGCGACTGCACTTTGTGCGCGAAGTCGCGTTTCTGCGCAAGTTTCGGGCTAATGAGAGCGGCATTGTCCCAGGTGAGCTTGGTGACCGGTTTCGGAAGTTCCTGGAGCCAGCCGTTATTGGCGAAGCGGCCGTCATACGTCGAGGGATCCGGCCGGAAAATGTATTCGATCTGATCGGCGGCAGTGGGTTGCGGAGCCGGAAGGCTCGACGCATTGAATTTGCCTTCCACGCTGAGGGGAGCAAACTTTGTCCCGGCGATGACGCCGTCGTTCAGCCATTTGCGCCAGCCCGAGTCGATGGCCGTGGGCAGATGCGTGGAGGCTTCCGCCCAGTAAGCGCGCACGGCATCGTACGCAGGCATACCGGGCTTGTCGCTGAAGGCTGCGATCATGTCATGAGCGGAGCGCGTGTAGTAGAGCGGTGAAATTAGCGGCTGGATGATGGTGGCGGTGCCGTCGTGGGCGCGCGCATCGCTCCAGGTTTCCAGGAAATGCGATTCGGCGATGTGCCACTGGCAATAGGCGGAAGTTTCGTCGAAGTAAGGACTGAGATGAATCGCCGTGGAAACGCGCTTCAGCTTGCTGACGAAATTAAAATCGTGGGGCGCGTCGTAGACTGGATTGCCGCCGAGCATAAGCAGCAAATCGACCTTGTTGTGATCCATCTCCGAGCAAAGCTCACGCATGGCATCGAGATTGCCGGTGTCGCCGGTGAGCGGTTCGGTGTAATAGACCGTGTTGCCCACGTTGCCGAGCGCGGCGTTCATCGCGTGGGCCAGAGCATGCACGGCGGCGGGCTGATATTCGCCGGCGATGACGATCGCCGCTCCACGTTCCTTCTGCAAATCGTTGGCGATCACGTCGATCCATTTTGCAGCCTCGCCGGAAAGCGAAGCGCCTCTGCCGATTCCCAGTTTGGCGGCCAGCGCGCGGGCGAAAAGTTCCACGTCGCTCGAGCGCATTGGCAAGCGGTGATCCGAGGAGGAGCCGGTCACAGAAGGAGTAGGCTCGACCACATACATCCGGTTCATGGTGTCGTTCGAACCGCTCAGGTTGCGGCGCCGCGCGAATTGCCGCGCATAGGCAATATGACCGGGTCCGCTCGCGAGAAAATCCGAATCCAGCGAAACGATCACATTGGCTTTGGAAACTTCATAAACGGTATTGACGTTACGCCCGAAAGCGAGTTTTGCGCCTTCTAGCGCGCCATCGCCGCCCGCCGGTTCCCACTGATACCACTTTGCTTCCGGAAATTGCGTCAGCAGCTTGCGGATTTGCGCGAGCAGCGTCGGCGAATTGATTGCGCCGGAGAGAATGCGGAAGCCCGCCCCATTGGTGGCCCTGGCGTTGGTCGCCAAGCCCTGCGCGGTCTCCAAAAAGGCCGACCAGGAACGTATCTCGCCGGTTTGTTGCACCGTTTGTGAGCGGTCCGGGTCGTACAAATTCAGAATGGAAGCCTGCAAAAACGCGCTGCTACCGCCCAAGCTCGAAGGATGATCCGGATTGCCTTCGATTTTTGTGGGCCGGCCCTCATGACTTTCTACCAGGACTCCGACCGCGGCCGGGCCGAAGGGCACCGCAGTGGCATAGAAATTAGGCCTGCCGAGAACCATGCCGTCGGGTTGCTTCACGTACGGCACGATGTGATCGATGTCCGGCCGTCCGCAGCCGGCAAGACCGGCGAGAGCCAGCGAAGCACCCATCAATTTCATGAAGTCGCGGCGATCGACGGCGTTATCCCATTCCGAAGCGTGGCGCGGAAATTCGCGATGCAGCAAATCCGCAAAGTGAGCATTGCCGGCAAGTTCTTCGAGTGTGCGCCAGTACTGCTTGCCGGATTTATCGCGCAGTTTCTCGCGCACCGCCGCCAAATCCAGCTGGTGATCCTGTTCTACCGCGCTTTCTTGCTCGTGTTCATCCTCATGATCGTGCTCATGATCATGTGCGGCGCCGGCCTCCGTGGCCTGCAGGATGCGCAACTTGTTTTCGTTTGGCTGATCGGTCATATCGTTAGCGATGACAGGTGGAACAGCTTGTCAGCTCGTTCACCGTCCTGATTTTGTATTCCGCCACAAGTTTCTTGCCAACCTCTTCCTGATTTGCCGGCGCCTTCCAATGCATATTGAAAACCTGGTCCTTGGGGCGAACATTCTTTGCGGGATCACGGTGGCAATCGAGGCACCACTGCATGTTTAGCGGAGAAGCCTGAAAGATCAGCGGCATCTCATCCACGGAACCGTGGCAGGTGGAGCAGCCAATGCCTTTGTTGATGTGAATGCTGTGGTTGAAATAGACGTAGTCGGCCAACCGGTGCACCTTCACCCACTCGATGGATTGGTCGGTGCGGTAGCTCTCGCGGACAGGTTCAAGGTAAGGAGCGTTGTTAAAGAGCACGGAGTGGCAATTCATGCAGGTTTTCGTAGGAGGAATTCCAGCGTAGAAGGAGGTTTCGACACTGTTATGACAGTAGCGGCAATCGATGCCGTCGTCGCCGACATGGTGTTTGTGGCTGAACTGCAGCGGTTGCACCCGGGTGACGCGTTGATTGGTAATGTACGGAGACCTCGCGACGATGAGAACGACGCCAAGACCCAGGTTCGCGAGAACCACCAGGGCAAGCACAGAAAACCGCGCGATTAAATTTGCACTGCGGTGAAAAATTTGCGCCATGTCAAATTTGCGCTGGAGGAACGAAATCTCCCAGGGTGAATCTCAGGAGGAATGTCCGCTCCTCTGCCGAACAGCGCGCGTCCGGGTCATCGTGCGACCGGATAGTTTCCACTAAAATCTTTCTGATTGCAACCCTGAAAGCCACAACAGAAGTTGCCTGAAAGTTACGGAGCGTGTGGATCATTGCAGAGATTCAAAATTTTTGAAACAAAAGTGCAATTCTGGAACGCCAAGATGCGGCGTGCGGCGGCTTCGCACCAGGATGAATCGCTTTTCCGGCGGAGGTCGAACATAAACATTGTTTATGGGCGGCCCAATTCCAATTCACTTTTGGTGATGCTGAGCCGCGTGCTATTCTTGCAGTGACTTCTGCCGCTTGCATGGTGGCGAAGCCGTTTGCCTGCTTCGGTTCTGCCTGAGCAGTTCCACAATCCCGCTGGGGCGTGGTCCAACCGGTAGGACACCTCACTGTTAATGAGGATGGTGAAGGTTCGAATCCTTCCGCCCCAGCCAAATTCCCGAATAAAATCACTGCGAAATCAGCGTCGGACAGTCTAACCCCACTATTAATACGGTGCAGTCGATAGGTCGATGCAACACCATCTGATGCAAATCTGCGTTGGGAAGGTGGTGTTGGTATGAGATTAGGGAGGTTGGGTCTTTCTCCGATCGATAAGCGTGAGATTTGGAGTCGATGGAAGGCCGGACAGACGCTGCATGAGATCGGGTGCGCTTACGGCAAGTGTCATAACACGATTCGCGCCATGTTGCAGCCTCGCGGTGGAATCCCTCCTGGGGCTCGTCGCCGCTCGCGGCTAGCGCTCACATTCGCTGCGCGAGAGGACAAACTTTCTTGACAAGGCACCGGACGGATTGGTAGTGAAGCTAGGCGCTGGATTGGACACGCGCTTCCATCGCCTTGATAACAACCGCGTCGAATGGATTGAACTCGATCTGCCCGGCGAAATTACCTTTCGGCAGAAGCTCCACGAGCCGGAAAGCAAGCGGCACCGGATGATTGCGGCGTCCGTTCTGGATGACGACTGGGTTGCGGAGATCAAACGGCACGAGAGAAGTCCAATCCTGTTTGTCGCGGAGGGACTATTACCGTACTTTACGGAGGAAGAGCACAGAAAGATATTCACCTGCCTCGTCGAGAATTTTCCCGGACCGGAAATGCTCTTTCACACGCTGGCTCCGTCACTCATTCAGGAACTCGCCCAATACAGGCTCACGCTTACAGCCAAGCTAAGCATGAAGGTAGAGATGCAAGGGGAGTGGACGGTAGCAAGCAAGTATCGGCTCTGAATCCGAAGGCGGAATTTGTGGACGAGTTTCCGCTGCTCGATGGATGCTATGACCAGTTACCCGAGCCCATCCGGCGGAAATTGGCTATGGCCAAGCAAGTGATGAAGATCGTCCATGTGCGGTTCCGGGAATAAGCTCATTGACTCCGAGTAACCGACAATCCCGGGCTTGCCATCCCAAATGACGTAAACAGACCAAAGCACCATTCGGCTCTGGTTGAGCGTTGCTCTGACGATGAGTACCGGGAAAGCGGGTTATGAGATTGATGATCAATCCCTAGTCACGCCACCGGCGAGCAGGCGGCGTTCGGGCACTCTCAACGTAGCCGCCGGACGAAGTGGAGTTCGACGCCGGATAGTGGAGCGCCGACCTCATGCATTGCACCACCCGCTGCAAGGGGTCCGAGGTCGATGGCGACAAGTCCGGTGCTGTTGATCAATTCGATTACAAGCTGTTTGGCTTCGATGTCGTCGCCAGATGTGAAGATGACGGTACGAGGCTTGTTCGGCGAGAAGTCCTGTATCCAGGCCATCGGCATGTTGCTGATCGATTTTACAAGCCGTGCGCCAACTGCCATCTCGGCAACGATCTCGCTAGAGGTGCGCCCCTTCAATGCGGCGCGCGATCTGGTCACGCCAGCGAGACTAATGTCTGGCGGGTCCAGATGTGCGTTCGTCGCATCGATTAGGATGCGGCCTCGCCAATCAACACCCTTGAGAGCGTCAGCTACCCTCCCCCAATGTGCGGCAAGAATGACGACGTCGCACTCGGCAGCCCGTTGTTTCGTTCCGGCGATTGCGCCTGAACCGAGATCAGAGACAAAATCAGCCAGCGTCTCCGGGCCTCTGGAATTGGATACCACTACGGTATGACCGGCGGTGATCAAATGGTGTCCGAACGTACGCGCTACGTTTCCGGCACCTATAAACCCTACTTTCATGAGCAATCTCCTTTCTTCGGTTGAACATGTGAAAGACTTCGATTGGCGTTACAGATTGTAAGATTCGTTTGCGGGTGATAAGGTCTGCTACTTTGTTTCTGTTACTCTGATAGGCCGAAGATATCAGCCATGGAACTCAGACACTTGCGATATTTCGTTGCCGTTGCCGAAACCCTCGGCTTTCGGCAGGCAAGCAAACAACTCCATGTCTCCCAGCCCTCATTGAGCGTCCAGATCAAACAACTTGAAGAAGAACTAGGTGTCGCTCTCTTCCGGCGATCAAAGCGGCGAGTTGAAATCACACATGCGGGCGAAGTCTTCTTGTCTGCGGCACGAGAAATCCTGTTGAGACTTCAGCAGGCATCGGCAGCGGCCCTTCATGCAGAGAGCGGTGAGGCAGGAACAATCCGGCTCGGGTTCATTCCGACGGCGACCTTCCATATTCTTCCCCGCGTTCTCGAGAAGATCAGAAGCACTCTTCCTCTTGTGAATGTGGAGCTTAGAGAAGGGCCTGAAGACCCCCAAATTAGAGGACTACGCTCGGGAGCCTTTGATATCTGCATCGGTCATTTGAGCCGTACTTACGACGAAATCGAGAACATGCTGCTGATTCGGGAGCGACTTGTCGTGGCTCTCCCGAAAGGGCACAGAGCAGCCCGTAGGAAGTATGTGCGGTTAAGAGACCTTGAAAGTGAGCTCCTCATCATGCCCTCGAAGGATTTGTTGCCAGGTCTGCACCAAATGATCGCGACGGCCTTTCTGAGGAATCACATGCCGCTGGGTAGATATCAAATGGCGGAACATTTTCAGACCGGGGTCAACCTTACAAAGGCTCGTGTGGGATTTATGTTCCTTCCATCTTCCGCAAAAGACTTTGTTCCTGATGGGGTCGTGCTACGAACTCCAGGTTTTTCTATCGGACCGCTGGACACGTTTGCTCTATGGTCGCGTGGCAATGTAGACCCGCTTGTTCGCCGCGTCCTCAGCCTTCTGAAAAAAATCAAGAGGGAGTTGTGAGATCGGGAGCATCGTTCGGCACAAGGCCGTACAGACGCTTCTGCCTGCTTATTCCGCAGCGCCAGACACATGCCACGTTTCTCTGCGTATTCCGCTCGCTCTAAGCAGCGCGTATATGTTCAACTCGGAATGCGATCACCAATAAATTCGGCACGTTGCAGGCCTCTGCATCCAGAAGGGTTCCGAGAGCGTGCAACCATCCAAATTGAAGTCGCCCGCCGCAACATCTCGATGTCGCGAGCCTAAGACGCAGTCCGATGCAAATCGGTGACTCCCAGAAGCCGACTAGAGCGCAGCCGCCCGGCGGCGGACGCTTCGCGTGAGGTAACTCAGCAGTGATTGCCTATCGGTAGAGATAAATTTGGGTCACAGGAGGTATCCCCGTGACCCATCTCAGAAAAATGATGCTGGAGGAACTCCAGCGTCGTAATTACGCTGAAACTACCATCAGCAGTTACATCCGTATAGTCGAAGATTTCTCACGACGCTTCCAGCGTCCTCCAGACTGTCTGGGCCCCAAGCACATTCGTGAATACCAATCGGAACTTTTCAAGAAGCGAAAGTTGGCGGCGAGTACCGTTACGGTCTATCTTGCAGCTCTGCGGTTCTTCTATGGCAAAACTCTCAAGAAAAGCTGGAGCATCGCCGAGACGCCCTATCCGAAAAGAGCCGAGCACGTTCCCTCGATTCTGAGCCAGCAAGAAGTAGCGCGACGGATCGATGCGGCTGACAGTTCCTTCCATCGCACTCTGCTGATGACGCTCTACGCCACCGGAGTGCGACGTGCCGAGTTGACCCATCTGAAAATTTCAGACGTCGACAGCCAGCACATGGTCATTCACGTCCGGGGTGGCAAAGGGCGCAGAGATCGGGACGTGATGCTTAGCCCAAAGCTGCTCACGGAACTGCGGGAGCACTGGCGGCGGTTAAGGCGAAAGCCAAGCGAGTGGCTGTTTCCAGGCAACCGGCAACATACCAACGATCGGCCGCTTTCTACGAAAGCGGTTTGGCATGCGTGCCGGAACGCTGCCAAGCGAGCGGGTATCAAAAAACAGGTGCACCTCCATACGCTTCGTCATTGCTTTGCCACGCATCTGCTCGAACAGGGTGCGGATCTGCG
>Ga0210390_10005027_pt1 | contig 11122 bp, 15 predicted proteins | sample IncBWH11OmetaG_FD_161050 | JGI IMG/M metagenome (GOLD analysis project Ga0210390, IMG submission 161050) | Forest soil microbial communities from Barre Woods Harvard Forest LTER site, Petersham, Massachusetts, United States - Inc-BW-H-11-O ... | reverse complement strand
ACCGCAAGAGCCGGTAGACACGATGACCGGCGAGGAGAGGGCGGCGGCGATGGAGTTGCTGCGCGATCCGCGCCTGGTCGAGCGGATCGTCGAGGACTTCGCCCGGTGCGGCGTAGTGGGCGAGGAGACCAACAAGCTCGTGGGGTATCTGGGCGCGGTGTCGCGGCATCTCTCCGATCCCTTGGCGGTGATGGTGCAGTCGTCGTCGGCAGCGGGCAAAAGCTCGCTGATGGATGCGGTGCTGGCCTTCGTGCCGGAAGGGCAGAAGGTGCAATACTCCGCGATGACCGGCCAATCGCTCTTTTACATGGGCGAGCAGGACTTGAAACACAAGGTGCTCGCCATCGTGGAAGAAGAGGGCGCGAGCCGCGCGGCGTATGCCTTGAAGCTGTTACAGAGCGAGCACAAACTAAGCATCGCATCGACGGGCAAAGACCCGGTGAGCGGCAAGCACGTCACGCATGAGTACAAGGTCGAAGGGCCGGTGATGATCTTCCTGACCACAACAGCGATCGACATCGACGAGGAACTGCTGAACCGTTGCATCGTGCTCACGGTGAACGAGGACCGCGAGCAGACACAGGCCATCCATCGCGTCCAGCGCGAATCACAGACGCTCGCCGGTCTCTTGCACCGCAAAGACCGCGACGAGCTGCGCAGGCTGCATCAGAACGCGCAAAGGCTGCTGCGACCGCTGGACGTGGTGAACGAGCTTGCGCCGGAGCTGAGCTTCCCCGACTCGATGACGCGCACGCGGCGCGATCATACGAAGTACCTGACACTCATCCGCACTATCGCGTTCCTTCATCAATGGCAGCGCGAGGTAAAGACGGCGCGGCATGGAGACAAGCCCTTCGAGTACATCGAGACCACCGAGCAGGATGTGGAGCTGGCGAAGAAGATCATCCATGAAGTGCTGGGCCGGTCGCTCGACGAGATGCCCGCGCAGACACGGCGCTTGCTGCTGTTGATCGACGGTATGGTAGCTGCGGCCTGTGAGCGGGAGAGGATCGAGCGCACGGAGTACCGCTTCTCGCGGCGCGACGTGCGGGCCTTCACGCGGTGGAGCGACTCGCAACTGAAACGGCATCTGGCGCGGCTTGAAGACCTCGAATATCTCATCGTGCATCGTGGCGGGCGCGGCCAGAGCTTCGTCTACGAGCTGTTCTTCGAGGGCGCGGCAGACGCAGCCAGGTCCACGCTGACGGGCCTTGAATATAACTACGACGGCGAGAAGTCTGGCCTTGAAGGGCAGAAGTCCGGGCCAAGTCTGGGCCAGGTTCGGGGGGTGTCCGGGGGTGGTCTGGGTGTGACATCTCCAGTATCCATGCGGCCCGGAGGCTCTTTTTACGAGAATGAGCTGAAAAACACTACTAAGGAAACAACGGAAGAGAATCCGGTCGTAGTCGTACCGCCGCGCGTGAACGGCAACGGCGCGGCGCATCGGGGAGGCATGTCATGGCCCGCGTAGAGAAGAAGCGCAAGCCACAGGCCGCGCCCGCAACGCCTCTGGAGGCGCGGATGCGCGAGCATCTGCGCTCGCTTGAAGTGCGGAACTACTCTGAGTTCACTGTGAAGGGCCGTGCGGGGCATATCCAGTTCTTCCTCGAATGGCTCAAGGAACGCGGCATCACCGATCCGGTCGATGTGACGCGGCCCGTGCTCGAACGCTATCAGCGGCACTTGTTCTACTCGCGAAAAAAGAACGGCGAGCCTCTCAGCTTCAGCTCGCAGCACGCGCGGCTTGTGCCCTTGCGCGTGTGGTTCCGGTGGATGACCAGGCAGAATCACATCCTGCACAACCCGGCCTCAGAAATCGATCTTCCACGACTCGGCCGCTCGCTGCCCAAGGTCATCCTCTCGGCCCAGGAAGTCGAGCAAATCATGACGTTGTGCGACGTGGAGGAACCCATCGGGCTGCGAGACCGTGCGCTGCTGGAGGTTCTGTACTCGACAGGAATGCGGCGTCTCGAAATCGTGCGGCTGAAGCTGTTCGACCTTCAGCTCGACCGTGGGCTGATCCTGGTCAACCAGGGCAAGGGCAGCAAAGACCGTTATGTGCCCATCGGCGCGCGGGCCGCGGCATGGCTTGAGAAGTACATCCGGGAGGGGCGTCCGCAGCTCGTCTCCGAGCCGGATGACTTTACGGTGTTCCTCACGGCCCAGGGCGAGCCGTTCAGCCGCGATCATCTGACCTTCGCTGTCAGAGAACGTATCGAGGCGGCGAAGCTGGGCAAGGGCGGAGCGTGCCACTTGTTCCGCCACACGATGGCCACGCTGATGCACGAGAACGGGGCCGACATCCGCCACATCCAGGCCATCCTCGGCCACGAGGACATCAGGACCACGCAGATCTATACCCAGGTCGCCATCCGCGCCTTGCAGCAGATCCACGCCGCCACGCATCCGGCAGAGGCCCGCAACACGATCCAGGCAGCGCGCACGGCAGCCGAGCGAGAGGGCTTGCTGGCGGCGCTCCAGGCCGAGACCGAGGAGGACGAAGAGCCGAGTGGCTAAGAGGAAAATATAGTGAATCGTTATATTTTTAAGCACGATCTCTCTGAGGAAAAAATCCTCGAAATAGCTCTTGACAGGGTTTTGGAAAAACCGGCAGCTAAGAACAAAAATCAGCATGACACTGTTTTTTCCGCACGCTGGAAATCGGTGAAAAAGCTCTTGACAGGTTTTAGGCGGGAGCCAGGTCCGGGCTGCGATATACGTCCGGCGTATATCCACCGGCACGGCTTCGGCAACAGCGAACGGTGAGAAAATCGTGAAATTAGCTCTTGACAGGTTTTTGCAAAGGCCGGTCTGCGGGTGTCGGGACGGCCCAGCCGATACTACATAGCGTAGTATTTTCCAACTCAGAAAAAATCCTTCGATCCCTCTTGACAGGGTTCTGGAAGGAGCCGCCGTTTTAAGCAGCTAAAGGAAAAAACAGGAATGAGGGTATCATCGTGAGTATGGCAACGATCCACATCTCGGAAGCCGACGCCGCTGGCGACTTCGCTGGGCTGATGGCCCGCGTTCGCGCCGGCGTTGAGGTCGTCATCGAGTCCGATGCGCGCGCTGTGGCGGTAGTGCGTCCCGCCGGCAACGAGTTCCGTCCCCGCCTGCTCTCCGAATCCATCGCTCTGGCCAAGAAGCACGCCGAAGAGCTGGGCTACGAGCCGCGCATGGACCCGGAGTTCGCCGCCGATCTCAAAGAGATCATCGACAGCCGTAAGCCGTGGAATCCGCCCGCATGGGAGTAATCCTCGACTCCAGCATCCTGATCGCAGGCGAGAGGGCCAAGGAAAGCGTCGCAGAGGTTCTGGAGCGCGTCGAGGCCGTGTGTGGGAAGACCGCCGCCGCGCTCTCGGCTGTGACCGCCGTGGAGCTGACGCACGGCATCTACCGGGCCAGGACAGACGCCGACCGCAAGCGCCGGGAAACCTTCGTCGAAGAACTCTTCCAGGCTGTGGCCGTGCATCCCCTCACGCTGGAGGTAGCGCGGCTGGCAGGACGCATCCACGGCGAGCAGATGGGCCAGGGCGTCAGCATCGACTTCCCGGACCTGCTCATCGGCGCTACGGCCCTGCATCTGGGCTTCGATGTCGCCACGATCAATGTGAAGCACTTCCAGGCCATCCCCGGCCTCAATGTGGTCACGCTCTGAGCTGCAAAGCCTTTTTCTTTTAGCTGCCGTTCTTGGCTGCCAATCGGGGCCGCAATCCGGCCCCGATCCCGACGCCGATCCGCCGCGCTTCCCGCTCGGAATCCCCGCCCAATCGCCGGTGAAATAGCCACGGCTTCCCGGCCCCGAAGCCTTACAATCCAGCCACACATGGAGCTTGCTTCCAGCGCGTTCTCTACGGGCGTTCCCGCGTCGGCTGCGATCCCGCAGTTAGCCGGAAACTCGCGTCAGGGTTTCCAACCTGTTGCCAGCACTTCGCGGTGGGGTTCCGGCTTCTCTATCTCCAGCAACACGCTGGGCTTATCGACATCGTTGTACGACGGCGATGCCGGGTCACGTAGTCCCGGCAAAGAACGTGACCAAGAATCAGGCTTGGATAACTTCGGCGCTCGTTACTTCGCATCGTCAATGGGGCGGTTTATGTCGCCCGATCCGCTGGGTGGCCATCTCGAAGACCCCCAGACGCTGAACAAGTACAGCTACGTTGCGAACAACCCGCTGAGCAGGACTGACTCGACCGGACTTGATTTCAATTTGGATTGCTCAAAGAACAACGGAACCACTTGCCAAGGTGGGCACACTTACTATCAAGACAAGAACGGAGACTACAAAGAGACGGTTGTTGCGAGTGACAAAAACGGCAGTTTGACGGACCAGAGCGGCAACAAATACAGCGGCACATTCGACGGGAAGAATGTCACTTTTGCAGGTGCAGACGGTTCAACATCAAATGGGTCCTGGATTCAAGGAAGCAGCGAAACGAAAGGTATCACGGGTGGGGGCGATCTGAGCAGCAAATTCAACTTTACGTTTTCAGACCATGGGGGTGGAAACCAGAGGCTCAACGCGAGCTGGAAGTTCAGCGGAAGCAACGAGGACGCCGTCAGTGCCTTGGAGAAGGCCGGTTATGCCGTTTCTTCTTTAGACAATCGCTTCAACAACGAGCACCAACCTCCAGCTGGAGGCTCTCTCATCCACATGAGAACTTCCGGGGACTTCCTTACCGGAGCAGATTCTGGGCACGCGATTATAGACATCTATCCAAAGGTCTCGGTTCCTGCTAGCGGAGAGCTACATGTGGGCGAGCATAATCCTACGACTCCTTTGGGTTTCATTTTGCATCAGACGGAGATCCATTGATGACGCTTTCTCGGGGTCAAATCTTGGGATTCAGCAGTATCGTGCTCTCCCTCTTTTGCTGGGTGAATGCGACCGCCGCAATCTCCATATTCAGTCTCTTCTCCTCGATTTCAGAAAAACGAGGTGTGGTAGTCATTTGTGCCTCCGTATCCCTTGCTTTAGCTCTTCTCGCTGGCATAAAGGGATCGAAGTGGTGGCTGCTCGCAAGCGTCCCAGCAATAGCACTTTACGGACTACTAAGATTGCACTGATCTGGCGGAGCGACCATTCGACGGCATTTCGGTCCAAATGCGGTATGACAGATCTCCTCTGCATGTACGACTGCACTCTGCAACATGCGGAGTTGTGCGCTCTAGTCGCATCTCGTTCTACCGGCAAAGAACGGGATGCCGAATCAGGCAACGACTACTTCGGGGCCAGGTACTACGCCAGCAGCATGGGCCGGTTCATGAGTCCCGACCCGTCCGGACTGATGTATGCAGACCCGACCAATCCACAAAGCCTCAATCTGTACAGCTACGTGCTGAATAACCCACTGAAATATCTCGATCCTGACGGGTTGAGTTGCTACTGGGACGACGGAACTCATGATGATGGCCCTAGCGACGGCGGGGCATCTCAAGGCGACTGTGCCAACCAAGGTGGGACATGGATCGATAAGCCGACGACGTTTGTACAAGTTACAGCAAATCCGGACAACAACGATATTTCCACTACTTCAGTCACAATCTCAACGCCTCTTGGCTATCAACAATGTCAATCTGCTCAGTTCAAGGTAACAGGAGTTGGTCCGAATCAAGCACCCGGAAACGGAGCATTTACGGGGCAGCCTCCGACCAATGGGCAAGTAGCAATCAAGCCACAGAATTTCGGCGTGCCTTATAACACAGTTGCGCAAAGGAATACGGCTCAGAGCAAGGATGTCAGCTCAATCGTCAGCAACATAGTCATTTTCCCGAATTACAACGCTGCGTCTACACCCAAGAACGTTCCGCAAACACCATTTGGAGCACCTAACGGTCCCTACACACCGGCTGATGCAATCGGTCCAGCAAGTGTCAGGAACTCTCTCGGAAACCAAATCGATGTCTACAGATACGACTCGCAGCAAGATGCACTCAGAAGCACGAGGACGACCACGCCAACAATATTTGTGCCCATCAACTCGTCGGGAGTGGGGTGCCCACAATGAAGCCGCTTTTTATCTGGGTGATGGTTCTCTTTCCGGTATTGCTTCATGCCGAGAAATGTTCGCAAACAGGGCAATCCCTGACGTCAAGAGGTTGGTCTAGACAACTCAGGGGAGTCTGCTTAACGGATAGCGTCACGGCAAACACCTTCCGCTCACCCGATCAAACGAAGACGATCGTAGCAGATGGTGACGGATTCCATCTCAAGGTTGATGGAAAGGGTGTCGAGTGGCCAGAAGGCAAAGAACTCGTGGCTCGCGGATCGGAGGTGTCGTGGTCACCCACGTCGTCAACATTCTTCATCAACTATGGAGACGGTTCAGGTCTCGATGGATGGACGCTCAAGGTGTATGTCGTATCTGATGGCCGCGTGGTGAATCATGACGAAATCAACCAACAGATAGTGCACCGTTTTCGGACAGGGATTGGCTGCCTTCAGACGGCAGTGGACCCGAACGTTCGGGGACTAGGCTGGTCGGAGGGGGGCACTCACATCTTCGCTTTCGCTCAAGCGACCGTGAACGAATCCTGTGGGCAACAGGGCGATTTCAGGGGGGTAGTGGCTGGCCTTGCTGGGGAAACAATCGAGCAGTTCTATTCAGAGGCCGATACCAAACGCCATTTTCATAACCTGTTGCCATTCAACATGCGATGAACCTGGCATATCGATATGACGAGATGAAGCTACGTGTACGACTGCGTTTCCATACATCTGCAAATGTATCGCGCTATACCGGCAAAGAACGCGATCAGGAATCAGGCAATGACTACTTCGGCGCCAGGTACTACGGCTCTTCGATGGGGCGCTTCATGTCGCCTGATCCGGCTGGGCCGTGGGCTGCCGACGTTAGCGATCCTCAGAGTTGGAATTTCTATGCTTATGCACGGAATAACCCGCTCATCAATGTCGATCTCTTTGGGTACGACTGCGTATACCTAAACAATGCTGGCAACGGTGTCGAGTCGACCGACACCAACAGCAACTCTGGAGAGTGCGGCAATAATGGCGGCTATTGGGTAGACGGGACTTTCACTTCCGGAACGGTATACGCGAACAATAATGACGTCTACCTTCACGGATACGATTCATCCTCGGGTCAGTTGACCGACTCCTACACCTACGGAGTCTCGGCAAACGGCAACAGCCCGATCAATACCGATGTCTTTAGCGGGCAGAATCTCTTCGCATATTTGCCGACCCAAGCTCTTCCACCGGATGTTCTTAAGAACATGATCCACTCGCTTAATCGATCAGGGCAGTCAGACAAAATTGTGGGCTGCGTGATCGCAGGTGAAAGCAGTGGCAGGTCGGGAGCAGCCGCACGATCGCCGAGCACAGCGAAGGGCTTGATGCAAGTTAACAACCCAACTGCCGGTGATATCGCCCGTTGGTACAGGTCCGATTTTGGCGGGATGAGCGGTGGCCAGCTTTCATCCCAGATGACTGATCCAGCGATTGCGATTACTGCTGGCACAGACCTCTTGAGCCACAAAATCGGTTCGGGAAGCCTCGCAAATGGCTTAGGAAACTACTACGGCAGCAGCGATCCTTCTGCCAATACAGCATACGCTTCGGGAGTCATGGGATGCGCACAAAAGCCTTAACGTTTGTATTGGTGGCTATCGCTTTCGTTGCCAGATCAGGTTTCAGTCAATCATTGGCATCGAAGGCTAAACCGGCTCCGTATGTAACTCTTAAATTCACGACGAAAGACGGAACCTCTTGTGAGGCGTTAGTCCGAGATTCGTCGGGTTCATCCGAGCAACGGAAACTGACAATTTCGTGTGGTTCGAAAGAGATTTCTGCCTATTCGACTCCAGATCATATTCTGGACATTGCGCGTGATTCATTCGATGGAGACCGGCTGTTCGCTAGATGGGAGGGTACAACGCTCGCCCATCTCACTGTCTTCCACATCGAAGTTAATCAGTTGACGACCAAAGCAACAGTTGTCTTTGATCAATCGGCGGAATTCATGCCAGACGTTCCATCTGCAGATAACCTTCTTGTGAGTAAAGGAAAACGATTCGTGGGCGGGGATATGCTTCCCACACAAACGGATGTCTTTACATGGAATGGGCAGAAGTACGAGCGCAAGTCAAGTTGGAAGTGGAATGACAGTATGATGTATGAAGAGCGCTTCTGCGTTCTAGCTCCCCAAAAGCTGTCCTGCCTGGTGAGCCCGATTCCGACCAAATGAATGATCTACGCTTACGATGCGATTCGACATTGCGTGAAGATGTATGTTTCAAGCGACGCCATTTCACCGGCAAAGAGCGCGACTCCGAATCCGGCAACGACTACTTCGGGGCCAGATACTACGGCCGCGCAATGGGAAGGTTTATGTCGCCCGATCCAAAGATGGCAAGTGGCCACGCCACAAATCCACAGAGTTGGAATAGGTACAACTACTCTCTCGGGAATCCGCTTAAGTACGTCGACCCTGATGGAAAGGAAGCCGAAGTCTTTTATAGACCGCCGGACCCGAATTTGGGGTCTGCAAAGGATTTCGGTCATATTTTCATCTTCGTGCGCAATGACAAGACGGGACGTTCTGGATATTTTGACTATTATCCTGATCCAGGAAGGTCCGCTGTACACAGAAGTGTTCCAGCCGACAGAATCGCAGCCCACGCTGGACTAGTAATCGACTCCACGCCGGCCGCAGAGGATCGCATGTTGGATAAGATGGATGCTCTTACGCAGGAGAATCCCTCTTTCAACGCGGGGAGCGGAGGATTCTTCTCGAGCATTTGGAATGCCCTTCTGGGAACGTGAACGATTGCGTGACTACGACCGAACAAATTCTTGGCGCTGGGGGTATTACCGACTCTTCGAGTACTCCGAGCGGGCTGTGGGATGACCTCTATACGAACTTCAGCGGCGATCCTGACATGAACACCGATTTCGGGTCCCAGGGCAGGACAAACCCGACTATGGGAGCCAAGTACGGAAGCAGCGTCGGCCAACGCTCTGCGTTGGATGCCATGTCAGACGCTGCGGATGAAGCCAAGCGTCAGGCTGAAGAACGACAAAAACAGCCGAATCAGTAAGGACAGCAATGCAACATGCTCAAGGTGACAATTACAGAAGAGGTTACATGGCAATGGGCAGGCTATCGCGCAGCGTAATAGTTAAGAGCATCTTTTTCGTGCTAGTACTCTCCGTAGGCGTCGCCATTTTCGTCAGATACATCGACGCACGCATTGCGGCTTCGGTAGACTTCGAAACGGCAAAGACCACTACCGCGACAGTACTTAGTGTGACAAAAACATCACCAGCACATTCGCTGACAGGTAGCAGCGATGAGGGCTACCGAGTGTGTTTCACTATCGACAATTTTGATCAAATTAGCTCTCGAAATCGGGAAGGTTACCAAGCCGCCGAACTCAAGCGATTGACCAGCGATGGCCCTCGATGCAAAGAGACGACAAAGGTAGAGGTAGCAAAGTCTCTAACCAAGGGGTCTAAGATTTCGGTGGTGTACTTGCAGGAGAACAGCTACCAGATTTCCGTGGCGCGGATTAAGGCGCAGGGAGAGGAACTCTGAGATAAAAAGCGATGTACTACGCGAGCAACATGGGCAAAGGTGTAGCCGTAGAGTTTTCTGGATCCATTGAGGGAATACATGGCAGGCATCTTGGGCTCAGTGACGGACCAACTAACGATCACCCAGTACGATGACTGGTTGATCTTTGTACAAAGGCTTGAGGAATTGGTACGTAGCGGTCGCGTGAGACAAATTCCCGCAATGCGAACGGTATTCCTCAAGCAAGAAGAGTGGTATTTAGATCCAGATACCGGAGAGATTTATGTTTACGTCAAACCCGATGCTCCTATCCTGCCGATATGGGAAAAAAGTTGATCCCTTTGCGCTTTCTGAAGCACCGCAGCCACACCCGAACAATCTGAGTGTCATTCCTATAGGCAAGACAAGCCGTTTGGAAGCGAAAGGAATTATGGGACTCATGAATTTGCTGATTCGTCAGGGAGCGGTGGAGACTCTTATTCCTTCAAATACGGATGGATCTGTTGGAGCGAGCATCAATCGCGATACATCAGGCGATTTGGGCTATGACACAAGCGGAAACGCCACGAGTGTCTACAACGGTATCTCGCGTGCGGCCTTTACCTACGATGCGGACGGGAAGATGTTGACCGCAAACAGCGGTTCAGCCACTTACACCTATGATGCCAACGGAAATCGCGTCCGTAAAGATGCTGGCGGCACTTGGACGGAATATCTGTACTTTAACGGCCAACCTTTGGCGGAGAAAAACGCGGACGGCACATGGAGCGACTACATCTACGCGAACGGCCAACGGATGGCGCGTGCGGATAACTACGATATTCGTATTCACCTAAAGGGAACAAATTGCTCCAATTGCGGCTCGAACCCGAACATGTTTGCCGGCGTCACCTCCCTGACGCCCAATTAGTTATTCGGAATGGAGACCTATTGACCTGGCGGCAGTACCAGGACGGAGTGACAGTGGGGGGAATTTTCTTCGGAGTTTACGACAGCAATGGCAACTTCGTTGACGGCAACTCCCTTAAAGACACAGAGAATCAACCTATTGATGCCGACGCGACCAAAAATTCCTGGCATGTGCGCACCGTAGACCTAAGCAGTTTCGCAGGTATGAAGGTCGCTTCGATAGATCCGTTTCAATGGACCTCCGCTCCGCCAGGAAGCTGGGATATTTTGTATGGAGACATTGTGCTGGTGAGCACCGACGGCTCGTTTATTCCGATCTACAGCCGCGGCATGATGACTCTTGGCGTGGGCACCAATCCTACCGTGAGCAACTTCAGCGCAGTGACTGAGAAGGTGGCCGATACCACACCATTGACGACGACCACCTATTACCACGGCGACCAGATTGGCTCGACTCGTCTATTGACCGCTGGCACGGGGTGGCCGGTCTCCTCTTATATCTATTACCCCTACGGGCAAGGACCCACGCCGGACCTCAATCACGACCTATTTACCGGCAAAGAACGGGATGCCGAATCAGGCAACGACTACTTCGGGGCCAGGTACTACGCCAGCAGCATGGGCCGGTTCATGAGTCCCGACCCGTCCGGACTGATGTATGCAGACCCGACCAATCC
>Ga0210390_10005026_pt1 | contig 11122 bp, 8 predicted proteins | sample IncBWH11OmetaG_FD_161050 | JGI IMG/M metagenome (GOLD analysis project Ga0210390, IMG submission 161050) | Forest soil microbial communities from Barre Woods Harvard Forest LTER site, Petersham, Massachusetts, United States - Inc-BW-H-11-O ... | reverse complement strand
CAGGGCACGAGCGTTGCGGCTACCTGGAGGGCGTGGGCAAAGGGCTGAAGATCGAGACGCCGCCGTTGCCCGTGCTCGCCCTGCCGACGACGGCGGGGACCGGCAGCGAAGCGACGAAGAATGCCGTCATCTCCTCGACCAACCCGCCCTACAAAAAGAGCCTCCGCAGCGAGTTGATGATCCCGCGGGCCGTGTTGATCGATCCGGAACTGACCCTCGGCTTGCCGCCACACGTCACCGCGCACACGGGCATGGACGCGATCACGCAGCTCATCGAAAGCTACATCTCGCGTCGCGCTCAGCCAATCCCGCAGGCGCTGGCGCTCGACGGCCTGGCACGGGCCCTCCCCGCCATTGAACTGGCCGTCACGAACGGCAGCGACCGGCCCGCACGGGAAGCCATGGCCTACGCGGCCTATTTATCGGGGGTCGCCCTGGCGAATTCGGGCTTGGGGTTCGCACATGGTGTTGCGGCCGCGCTCGGCATTCATTGCGGCATGCCGCACGGCCTGGCCTGCGCGATGATGCTGCCGACGGCCCTCCGGATCAATCGCGACGTCCGCACTGTTGAGCTGGCACGGCTGTGGACTCTCGTCGATCCGGCCTCGCGGCTATCCAACGGCGACGCGGCCGACCGCTTCATCGAGCACATCGCAGGCATCGCCCGGCGGATCGGCATTCCGTCGCGACTGTCGGCCGTTGGCGTCGACCGCGCGGCCATCCCGGCGCTCGTCAAGAGTTCGCGAGGCAACAGTATGGACGGCAACCCGCGTGACGTCAGCGACGAAGAGTTGACACAACTGTTGGAAGTGCTGCTCTAGCGACGGGCGAATCAGCTCGCGGAGGCCGGGGCTGCTGGCGCCGCGGCGTCTCGCTCCGCCGCCAGGCGCAATTGGCCGCAGGCCGCGTCGATGTCCGCCCCTTTGCGTTTGCGGACGGTCGCCGCGATTCCGGCCGATATGAGCGTTTCGACGAACGCCGCGACGCGCGCGTGGGTCGGGGCGGCGAACTCGAGCTCGTTCACGCCGTTCATCGGGATCAAGTTGACGTGCGCGCCGCGGCCCTCCAACACTCGCGCCAGTTGGCGCGCCTGGTCCAGGCCGTCGTTGACGCCGCCGAGCAACACATACTCGAACGTCACGCGGCGGCCCGTCTCGCGGAAGTAGTCGTCGGCCGCGTCCAGGATGGCCTGCATGCCCGTCTTCTCGTTGATCGGCACGAGCCGATTTCGCAATTCGTCGTCCGGAGCGTGCAGCGAGACGGCCAGGTTGAACGGCTTGCCACAGCGGGCCAGCTCGCGAATCTTCTCCGGCAGGCCGACGGTCGAGATCGTGATGCGGCGAGCGCCCAGGCCCAGTCCGCCTTTCTCGTTGAGCGTCTCCATCGCCGGCAGCAGCGCCTTGAGGTTGGCGAGCGGCTCGCCGATGCCCATCACGACCACGTTGGTGATGCGTTCGTGAGGCGTGAGCAGCCGATCAAGCCGGAGCACTTGCTCGATGATTTCGCCGGTAGACAGATTGCGTTTCACGCCCAAGAGGCCGCTCGCGCAGAACACGCAGCCCATCGCGCAGCCGACCTGCGTGCTCAGGCATACGGTGACGCGGTCGGGCTCGCGCATCAGCACGGCTTCGATGTGGTTGCCGTCGGCCAGCTTCAGCACCAGCTTTTCGGTGCGATCGCTGGCGACCTGGTGCCGGGCAATCTCTGAGCTGAACAGCCGGAACTGACCGACCAGCGCGCCGCGGAGCGACTTCGGCAAATCGTGCATGCGCTCGAAGTCGCTGACCCGCTTGCCGAAAATCCAACGCCGAATCTGCTCGGCCCGAAACGGCTGTTCGCCCTGCCGCTGACACCAAGCGGCCAATTCGGCGCGCGACAGGTCGGTGATCAGCGGTAAGTCAGTTACGGGGGCGTTCGACACGAGAAAGTCACATTCAAGAGGAGGAAGTCAGAAAGCAAAAGAGGGCGACAATCTTATTCTAATGACCGTGTGCGATCTTACGATCGACGGGCAAGGCGGCATGCCATGCCAGCTTGCCCTACGGAATCGCGCCTGCGCACTTGTGGGCTCGATCGCCGAGCGCTTTCTCCGCCGGGATAAGTTTCCGCGGAATCTCGCGAATTTCGCGTCCGGACTGAAAAATCCCGCGACGGTCGGCGTCTCTATCTTGAGAAGACGACACCGCCAGACGCCGCCGCATGAGCTTCCTGACGCCGGAACTATTGGGCCAGCTGATCGATGAGCAGGCGGCTGCGCTGGAATTGTTCGCATCGCAATGGTCGCGGGCGGCGGCGGACGTTGTGCAGGAAACATTCGTCGAGCTGGCCCGTCAGCCGCGGCGACCGGACAACCTGATCGCCTGGCTCTACCGGGTCGTGCGGCACCGGGCCTACGACGATCGCCGGGCCGAGTCTCGGCGACGGCGGCGCGAAAGCGTCGCGGCCGCGGAAAATGAGCCCTGGTTTCGGCCGACGAGTGCGGGGCAAATCGTCCCGCAGGACGCGACCGACGCCCTGCGGGAATTACCCGATGACCTCCGCGAGGTTGTAGTCGCCCGCATCTGGTGTGGACTGACGTTCGAACAAATCGGCGAGATCACACAAACGTCCGCCGCAACCGTCTTTCGCCGGCATCGGGAAGCACTTTCCCTCTTAAGAAGTCGATTGGGAATCTCATGTCTGGACCCAGAGAAAACCTCGAACGCGTGAGCGAGCTGTCGGACGAGGAACGGCAGATCGAACGCTTGCTCGCCGAACTGACTCCGCGCGACAGCCGGATCAGCCGCGACCGGACAATGTTCTGTGCCGGTCAGGCGGCGGGCGTGTCGCCAGCGACCGAAACGAGGAAGACGCGCTGGGTCTGGCCGGCCGTGACGGCGTGCTCGACCGCCGCCGGGTTGCTGGCAGGAATTCTGATCGCCGGACCGATCCGGCCCGCAGCCCCGATCGCTCAGCGGACTTCGGAGACTTCCCCCGCTGGTCCGCCGTCGACAGTCGCGCATGCGAATGAACCGGAAACTATCGTCGCCGATGCCCCGGCGCTCATGGAGCTGCGGATCGCGTTGGCCCGCCGAGCGGGGAACGAACTCGCCTGGGCCCAGCCCGACTTGTCGGCGAGCCGCGGTCGTCCGGCGGCGGCCGGCGCTCCGGCGGCGGGTGCCTTCGCGCCGCTGACCTACGGGGCCGCGCTGGGCCGACTGAGTGCCGAGGAGAAGGACTTGTAGGACAAATGCAGAAATGCCCCTCGCTCACGCTTCGGGTTGGTGAAGACAGACGCGCGAATGCGTTTTACCAACCCGAAGCGCGTCAGCGAGGGCTCTTTGGGCATCGAGTCATCATCATCAACCAACCATCATCAACTCAGCGATTGCCCTTGGGAGACAGACGATGCGAACGATGTTCGGGTCGGTGATTGTGCTCGGCTTTCTCGCGAACGCGTGCTGGGCGGGGGGCCCGGAAAAGTCGCAGCCCGCGAACCTTCCGCCCGCCCCGGCCGATGAGCCGCCGGCGGTGCGGCTGGTGGTCTCGCCGGCCGCGGAGCCGGTGCCGGCGCTCAAGTACCGCCTGTTGCCTACCCTGGCCGAGCAAACGCCGGGAAATGCCGCCCTCGACTACAGCCACGCCGTGAATCGCGACATGCCCCGGTTTGATCAGAATAAAGTCAACCGGTGGAGTTCCTGGCTCGATCTGCCGCCCGATCGATTGCCGGTCAAAGAGTTGGAGGCCGAACTCGCTTCGTACGCGCGGGCGATTAGGGACCTCGAGCGGGCGTCGCGTCGTGAAGTGTGCGATTGGCAATTGCCGATCAGTCGCGACGGCTTCAGTACGAATTTGGACGACTTTCAAAACCTGCGCATCCCCGTCAGAATGCTGGCCCTGAAGGCCCGCCTGCAAATTGCCCGCGGCGATCTCGACGGCGCACTGTCGACGATCGCGACGACCTTCAAGGTCAGCCACGATTGCAACCAGGGTCGACTGTTCATCACCTCACTGATTGCCTGCGCCATCGCCGGGATCAACAGCGATTCCGTGCAAGCCTTCGTGCAACAGCCGCAGGCGCCGAACCTGTATTGGGCGCTCACCGACCTCCCTTCGCCCCTCGTCGAGTGCCGGGAGGCTGTCAACGTCGAAGCCATGGCCATTGATTACGAATTCCCGCAACTGGCCGTGTTCCGTTCGCGACGGCTCGGCGCCGAAGAAGCGCGACATCAATCGGACGAACTCCTCACCCGCTGGTTTCGCGACACAAAGTCCTTCGAAGGGGGCGCCAAGACGCTGGAGGAGGCCCGCGCCAAATTTGCCTCCGCTGCCCGGGCCGCCAACGACAAGCAGGCTTTGCTCGACTCCGGCTGGTCCAAAGCCGACGTGGCGGCCATGGCCCCCGAACAAATCGCCTGGCTGATTTCGGACCGTCACTGGAGGATCTGTCGCGACGAGTTAGTGAAATGGGCGGGCGTGCCCGCGCCGCAAGCCCTCGCGGGGACTCAACGTTCGCAAGAGCGATTTAAGGAGTTTCTCTCGGCCGAAACCAATCCGCTCGCCGATTTCGAGCTCGTGAAGTTCATGCCCACGAGTGCGCTTCTGGGCGCGGTGGCTCGTCGCGACCGCGTGATCGCCTGCTTGCGCGTGATCGAAGCGCTCCGCATGTACGCCGCAACCCACGAAGGCAAGTTGCCGTCATCGCTCGAGGCAATCGAGGCCGTGCCGATTCCAGTCGACGCCTACTCGGGCAAGCCGTTCGTCTACCACCTCAACGCCGACGGCACCGCGGACCTCCAGACACCGGCTGTCCATCCGAACAACCGCGCCTATGGCCGGCACTATGTCATTCAAATGCGCGTGATTCAAGTCCGCGCGACGAACTGATCTCGCCGACGAAATGACGCCCCCGTTCGGCGACACGTCACTCCGACAAATCCTGCGTCTGCGGCTCCGGCAGGAACGAGCAGGCGATCGAGCCGACGACGTAGACGAATAACGCGACGCCGGCCGCCGTGAAGGCGAAGTGGGCCGCGTCGACGAGGGCGGCCTGCGGCGGCGCCAGGTCCGCCGCCTTCGGCAAGTTCGTGGCGATCGTGCTCGTCACCAGGGCGAAGAACGTCCCGATCATGCGGCCACCGATGTTCGCGGCAAAGCTCTCGCCCGTGCCGCGGAGGTGCACCGGGTAAACGTAGGGGAGATAGTTGCCCCAGAAGCTGAACTGGGCGACGGTGAACAGCCCGCAGAAGAAGATGCCGATTTGCGCCCAGGACAGGTGCATTGAGCCGACCGTCAACACCACACGGTTGTCGAATGCCCCCAGCGCAAAGAAGAAGGCGGGCATCACCAACAGGCCCGGCAGCTGGAACACTCGCAAGAGCCCGCGGCGGCTGACGATCTGCACGGCCAGCATGGCCAGCAGGAAGCGGCCCACCAGTCCGCCGATCTCTTGAAACTCGGCGTATTCGGCGGCGGCGGTCTGATCGATCTGCTTGAGCGCCTTCGGCTGCGCGCCGTTCTTGATCGCTTCGGCTTTCTCAGCCTTCACCTCGGTCAGCCGGGGGACGATTTGCGGCATTTGCTGGATGGCGCCGAACGCCGCGCCGAAACTGCAGGCAAACATCAACGTGCTGACGATGGTCGTCCTGCGGAACGCCGGTGCGAAGACTTCGAAAATCGACGGCCGGCGTAGCGTTCCGGCCTTCCGTTTCTCCTGCCACACGGGCGACTCGGGCAGGAACGGCCGGATCAAGATCAGCGGGATCGCCGGTATCAGGCCGGACAAAAGCGTGTAGCGCCAGGCGACGTGAGGATCGCTGATCGTGCCGAACATCGAGTTGAGGGCCGACGGAATTTGCAGCCCCGGCAGCTTCCCCGAATAGTGGATGGCGAACCAGTTGGCCCCGGCGACCAGCAAACCGCCGATCGAGGAAAAGGCCTGCGTGTAGCCCAAGGCCCGTTCGCGCTGATCGCGATCTGCAAACAGCTCGGCGATCCAGGCGATGGCCGCCACGAACTCGACGCACACGCCCACGAACGTGAAACACCGCAACACCAGCAGCATCGGCAGCGACGTCGCATAGCCCGAGGCGAACGTGGAAACCGCGTAGAGCAAAATGCTCCAGGTGAGAATGCGGCGGCGACCCAACCGGTCGGTCAGCCAGCCACCGAGCAAGCCAAAGATGCCGCCGAAGATGGCCGGCACATAGAACAACAGGCCGACCCAGTAACCGAACTGCGGAGTCCCGGGCTTGATGCCGCCCAGGTCGTCGAGCGCGGGCCGCACGATCAAGGGGAGCATCAATAGCGAATACGTGTCAAACGCGAAGCCGATCGACGAGATGATGCAGATCAGCCATTTGACGAAGGTGAAGGGAGGTTTTCCGGAAGCAGAGACATTCGCCGTGGTCATCAAGTCACCGGGGAAAGGCCGTGTTGGAACTGAAACGTGCTGGAGTGAAGCCGGGCGGAAAGTCGCGGCGCTCGGCCAGCAAAGTTCGGCCCCGATTCTAAAGAACGGTCCCGCGTTGTGCGACGCAGCGGGCGCTGAAATGGGCCGCCGCGCAGGTCATCGCGAATTGCTGGTGATTTGCACAGGCTCCGCGCCGCGGTTACTTTCGGAGATCGATCGCGGTGCCCCGACCTCCGGTGGGCGCATGTTAATCTTTTGCCACTGACGGCTCGCCGCGGCCGGGCCACAAGGTGTTTGATGCACGGCTTCGACGCGACCGTCTCCCCGGCTGCTGACAATTTTTCCGGCCCGTGGTATCGGGCCATGAACCGCTATCACTGGTTCGTGCTGGCCGTCGCCGCCATGGGCTGGCTCTTTGACACGATGGACCAGCAGCTGTTCGTGCTCGCGCGGCCGGCGGCCATGGAAGACCTGCTCCCCATACCGGCCGGCGCCGACGCGAAGACCGCCGACGGCATCCGCGCCACGCGGGCCACGGCCAGCGGCAACGCCACCACCATCTTCATGACTGGCTGGGCGACCGGCGGCCTGGTGTTCGGCGTGCTGGGCGATCGCATCGGCCGCGCCCGCACGATGATCATCACGATCCTGCTCTACTCGCTTTTCACCGGGCTTAGCTCGCTCTCGCAGGGAGTCTGGGACTTCGCGTTCTACCGGTTCCTCACCGGCCTCGGCGTGGGCGGCGAGTTTGCCGTCGGCGTGGCGCTCGTGGCCGAGGTCATGCCGTCGGTGGCCCGCCCCTATGCGCTCGCCCTCTTGCAGGCGCTCTCGGGCATCGGCAACGTGACGGCCGCTTTGATCTTTCTGGGGCTCGGCTTCGCGCAAGAGCACGGCTGGATCGCGCGGGCCCTGGGGAGCGGAGCAGTCGCCGTCCCCTGGCGGATCATGTTCTTAGTCGGCGCCATCCCCGCGGTCGTGGCCATCTTGATCATGCGACGACTGAAAGAGCCCGAGGCCTGGCAACGCGTCAGCCACGACGGCACGATGACCTCGCAGCTCGGCTCGTACCGCTCGCTTTTCCGCGAGCCCGTGCTGCGGAGCCGCGCGCTCTTCGGATTGATGCTGGGCTTTGCCGGCGTCGTCGGCCTGTGGTCGGTCGGCTTTTACACCTTCGACCTGATTCGCTTCGTGCAGCGGAAGCCGGTCACCGAGTTGGTCTATCGCGAACAGCGAGAAGTCGCGGAGCGAGCCGGCGACCGGGCCCGCAAGGCCCAGCTCGAGACGCTGACGGCCGAGGCGGGCAAAGCGTCGGCGGCGTCATCTGCCGCCTTGCCGCCCGAGCTCAAGCAACTCAAGACCGATCTCGACGCGTCGGTCAGCGGACGGCTGGCGCGGTGGAGCGCCTACACGTCGATCGCCATGAATCTCGGCGCGGCGCTGGGCATGTTCGGCTTCGGTGCGCTCGCCCAACGCATCGGCCGCCGGCCGACTTTCGCGCTGGCGTTTCTGGCGGCGTTTGCCAGCACGCTGGCCGTCTTCTGGTTCTTGCAGGACTTTTGGCAGATCTGGTTGATGGTGCCGGTGATGGGATTCTGCCAGCTCTCGCTGTTTGCCGGCTATGCCATTTATTTCCCCGAGCTATTTCCGACGCGGCTGCGCTCGACGGGCACGAGCTTCTGCTACAACGTGGGCCGGTTCGTGGCAGCCGCCGGTCCGTCGGCACTCGGCTTGTTGCGAAGCCGGGCCTTCTACGGCTTCGGCGAGCCACTCGACATGCGCTACGCCGGCATGACGATGTGCACCGTCTTTCTGCTGGGACTCTTTGCGCTTCCGTTCCTACCGGAGACCAAGGGACAGCCGTTACCGGAATGAGTGTCGGGCAGACGCGGGGACAACAGTGGCAAACAGCGTGTGGCGTCCGCAGCTCAAAACCGGCTCGCGCTGGTTCATCCTCGTCTCTGCGCTCGTCGCAGTGCTCGTCTGCACCGGATCCGGAACGTACCAGCCGGGAGCGCTCCCCATTGACGAGCCTCTGGGCGCGCGGATCCCCGTCGGCTTCGTCGTGCCGTTTGTCTTGTTGCTGTTGTCGATCGCCGTCTTGCCGCTCGTGGCCCACGACTGGTGGAAGGACGATGGCAACAAGGCGAAGGTGGCTGCCTTCTTCTCGCTGCCGGTGATTGTGCTGTTCATCTTTCACTTCGGCGACAGCGGCAGCCATGCGCTCGTGCATCAGGGGATGGAGTACGCGTCGTTCATCATCCTGCTGGCCGCGCTCTACGTGATCTCCGGCGGCATCCTCATCGAGGGGAATTTTCGCGGCACACCCGGCTCGAACACGCTGCTGTTGGCGGTGGGTGCCGTGCTGGCCAACCTGATCGGCACGACCGGCGCGTCGCTCGTGTTGATTCGGCCGTTGATTCGTGGCAATCTCCGCCGCTCGAACGTCGTGCACGTGCCTGTCTTCTTTATCTTCATCGTGGCCAACTGCGGCGGGCTGTTGACGCCGCTGGGCGATCCGCCGCTGTTCCTCGGCTTCCTCAAAGGCGTGCCGTTCGAGTGGACGCTCAAGCTGTTTCCGCAATGGCTTTTGGTCAACGGCGTGTTGCTCGCGTTGTTTGTCGTGTGGGACGTCCTCGCTTGGCGCCGCGAAGGCCGGTCCGCGATGAATCTGGCAGCAGAGACGCTGCCCGAAAGGAGTCCGTCGGCAGACGCCGCGCCCGAGCGCTTCGGGCTGCGGGGCGTGCACAACGTGATTTTTCTGGCGGCGGTGATCGGCCTGTTGTTCGCGGCGGGCCGCGGCTACGGGCACTCGGGCGACCCCTGGCCGTTCGGGTTCCAGGAACTGGGGCTGGTGGCCCTCGCGCTCGGCTCGTACTTCTCCACGCGTCCGGACATCCGCGAAAAAAACCACGTGACGTTCGGCCCGATCATCGAAGTGGCCGTGCTCTTCGCCGGCATTTTCATCACCATCACGCCGGCTGTCCTGCTGCTCGACGAGCACGGCAGCCAGCTCGGCCTGAGCGCGCCCTGGCACTACTTCTGGGCGTCGGGCCTGATGTCGAGCGTGCTCGACAACGCGCCCGCGTATCTGACGGCGACGGCCGCCGCCTGCGGAGCCCAACAGCTCCCCGTCGATGGGCGTTACCTCGCGGCCTTCCTGGAGTTGCGCGGTGACCACGCCGCCGAACAAATCCTGTCCGCCATCTCCTGCGGCTGCGTTTTCATGGGGGCGCTGACCTACCTGGGCAATGCGCCCAACTTCATGGTGCGGGCCTACGCGGAGGAATCGAAGATCCGCATGCCGAGCTTTTTCGGATTTATGCTCTATTCGTTTGCGATACTGCTTCCGCTCTATGGAGTTGTGACGTTTGTCTTCTTCCGGGGCTGATTGTTTCGATTTTGACACGCTTTCGAGCGGTGACGGTCGCGCTTAAAATAACCTGATGCCGCGCGTGTCGTCCCGGGGGCGTCCCCTCCTCGCGAGGCAATTCCCTCACTCACTGAAAAGATGCCAGAACTCACCACCGCTCTGACTTTGCAGTCGGAGCGTTTACTCAAAATTCTCGCCCCGTATTCCGCTCTCCGGATCGTGACGCACGACAACCCCGACCCCGACGCTATTGCCGCGGGCTGGGGACTCTACCGATTGTTTGCCGAGCACTTCGACAAGCCGATCGAGTTCGTGGCCGGCGGCGCCATCGTGCGGGCGGAAAATCGCCACTTGGTCGAGTTGCTCGATCCGCCGCTGCAGATCGTCAACGGCCTCACCGAAGATCCCGACACGGCGATCGTGCTCGTCGACTGCGGGTTGGGGACGAGCAATCACCTGGCCACGCGAGAACGCCTGCACCCGGTCGCCGTCATCGACCATCACTCGATCGGCCGCGCGCCGGTCGACGTCGAGTTCGCCGACATTCGCCCCTCGGTCGCCGCGACGGCTACCATCGCCGCCAGCTACCTCCGCGAGCAGGGGATCGAGCCCGGCGTGAAGCTGGCCTCGGCCATGCTCTACGCGATGCGCACCGAAACCTGCGGCTGCGAAACCGAACATTCGGAGCTCGATCGCTCGATCATGTGCTGGCTCACCGAACATGCCGAGCCCGGGCTGATCGCGGAAATCGAAAACGCGCCGCTGGCCCGCGGCTATTTCAGCGACCTGGTCCTCGCGCTTCAGGGGACGCAGCTCTTCGACGACACGGCACTCTGCCTGCTCCCCAAGGCGAGCGGCCCGGAGACCGTGGGCGAAGTGGCCGACCTGTTGATTCGCTGCGAAGGGGTCAGCCGCGTGCTGTGTGCCGGGGCCATCGAGGACGACTTGTACGTCTCGGTCCGCACGCGTCGCGACGACGAGCGGGCGGTCGAATTGCTACAACGCACGCTCGACGGCATCGGCGGGGGCGGCGGTCACGCGCATCGCGCCGGCGGCAAAGTCGTCGGCATCACCTGCGGCGGCCGCATCTCCAACGGGCTCGAGCACCGACTCCAGGATCGTTGGCTGGCGGCCTGCGGCGAAGAGACCCGCCGCCCCAAACGACTGGTGGGCCTGCGCGAAATCGTAGAGAATTTGTAAGAGCGAGTCCGGAACACGGCGTATCGGCAACGCGGAATGCGCCCTCGTTCCCAAGCTCTGCTTGAGGGTGTCCGGGAATTGAATTGAGCTAAACCCAAGGGCCTCCGGGCGTTTATGTTTTTTCTGCCAAGAAGAAACTAAACGCCGCAGGAGGGCCCAAG
>Ga0210390_10005025_pt1 | contig 11124 bp, 8 predicted proteins | sample IncBWH11OmetaG_FD_161050 | JGI IMG/M metagenome (GOLD analysis project Ga0210390, IMG submission 161050) | Forest soil microbial communities from Barre Woods Harvard Forest LTER site, Petersham, Massachusetts, United States - Inc-BW-H-11-O ... | reverse complement strand
GGACTGCATATCTGGAGCAAGGGCAAGCTGCCAGTCGGACACCACCGTGTGGGGAGGATGGAGATGTATGGCCACACCAGCCCTCGCTACATGACTGTTTCTGGCCACACCTACGGCGTTTGTACTGAAATCCGTGCGATCGATCTGGCGGACCTACATCGCAAAATGTGTGACGGAGCTGCCCCACAGGCAAAGAGTGAGAAGCAAGCGAATGTTCTGACGAGAAGTGCTACTCCTCAAGAACTGCGGGAAGAACTGTCTAAGGGCAGCTGGCAGGCCTACTACGATAGCCAATCACAAGCTGACCTTGCCTACTGCCGTTTGATCGCGGCAGCCTGTGACAACGACAGAACCCGCATAGACGCTTGTTTCGGCGTCGGGGTTGATGCGCCCTAAGTGGGACGAACATCGTGGCGAACAAACTTATGGCGAGATGACGATCGCCAAAGCTTTGAGCGGCGTTGTGTCAGCCAGCAGCTTGCAATCAGTGCTGACCACGCTATCGTCAATGGAGCCAGAAGCAATCGAGTGGTTGTGGCCGGAGAAGATACCGTTCGGCAAGCTGAGCCTGTTCGTCGGCAACCCTGGGCTGGGCAAGTCTTTCGTGTCCCTCGATATCGCTGCTCGGGCTAGTCGCGGCCTCAACTGGCCCGATGCAAAGAACACGGTTCCGCCGTTGGCGACTATCCTTGTGTCCTCAGAAGACGACCCAAATGACACGATTTTGCCTCGGTTTATTGCCTGCGGTGCCGACACGAGCAAGATCCACTATGTGAATTGCCCGAGAGTGAGCAGGAAGTGCGTAGGGTTCTCACACCATTGGCGACGGTGGCACGTGACTACAACATCGCCGTGATCGTGGTCACTCACTTTAATAAAGCGATGTCTGTGGACACTCTCCACAAAGTGGGTGGCGCGGTCGCAGTGATTGGCGTTGTTCGGGTTGCCTGGGCGTTTGTTAAGAATCCCTAAAACTCAGAAGAACGAATGATGCTGCTCAACATGAAAGCCAACATCTCTGATGGCGCTCGTGGCATGTCGTATGCGATCGAGTCCAAGGAAATTGAAGATCAAGGCAAGCCTATTCACGCCGCCATTGTGAAGTGGGGCGGGACGACCACGGTCAACTTGGAGGAGACCATGGAAATGAATTCGGAGGATAAGAAGTCAGCGCGAGCGGCAAAGTGGCTGCGGACTTTTATGGATGATGAGGAACAGTATGCGCGGGATGTTTACAGGGGGGCGAAGCTATGCAGTTCGACCAACACACGATCCGTCGCGCTTATCAGAAGCTGGGCGGCGAAAAGCCTGAGCAGGCTCCAACCGGAGGCACGGATCAGCTCGGAGATCGCACCTCCGTGGCCTGTCCCCCGCCCGAAGGGCCCGTAGAGGTTGCCTGCTTTGTCGAGGAGTAGATTAGATCGACAGCCTCCGGCGTATATCACAGCGAAACGCCAGCCGTCGGCGCCTGGCGAAAGCTCGAAGATCGCCCATTGGTTGGCGCCATAGAGATTGCCAGCGGCATCGAGGGTCAAACCGGCGTTAGGACTGTCACCGTCCGAGCAATTGGGTTCCGAACAGAAGCTGTGGAGAACAGTTTCCCTCCAATGCCCACCGGAAGTGGGACTAAGCTCGAAGACCGTGCCCCGGTTGTAGGCTCCGCCACCGCTGGTAGTTCCGTACAAATTTCCGGCCTTGTCCAAGACCGCACCCCCAAAGACCCCGCCTCCGTCCGCTCCGCCGGTGAAGGCGTGCAGAACCTTGAACTTTGGCTTGATCTCCGACGAATGGGCAGCACAGACTCCTAACACAAGAACAATGAACAACGCTATCGAGCCCCGATGATGCAAAGGGTTGGCCATTGATTCGCTCTTGGCGACAAAGCGTCGACCATTCTAGCCCGCAACCACAACATGCGAAAGAGACTTTCGGCTCGGTTGTTGGGGATCGGCGAGACAAGTGACGCTATCACATTTCGCTCATTGAGGGGTTTTGAGCGTAAATGAGATTTTGCAACAGGTACGAACGAGCTTTACGATTGGGCTGAGGAAGGAGTAGCTCTCCATAGACAGCCAAAGTTATCAGCAATGTGCAAAGACAACCAGCGCGGGCAAAATGGACGGGTTTACGGCCCAACCGCCGATTTTAGCCCTGAGAAACAGACAGATTCGACGCAGAGCACTAACTGCCTTAAGAAGTTCTAGAGTAATCGACGTGGAAAGAAGCATGCGGGCGCAATGGATTGCGCCCGCAGTTTGCAGAGGTCTCTACTACCGCTTGGTTGACAGCCCTAGTGCTTTTCGCTTCTCCTCTAACGCCTTCGCATCACTCATCAGATCACTGTGGTATAGCCAATAGACGCTCATTTCTTCGGGTTGGCCGTACAGTTCGGGAGTCAGATAGTGGCCGCGTTCCTGGGGCCGTTTCCTTTCCTCAACCGGCACTGGGTGTGCTTTCGCGTAAGCGTCGGACCGCACTCCCGTCACCTGCCAGGAGACCTTCACCGACGGCTTGTCAGTCTTAATGACGAAGCGGTTATTCTGGATCTCCTGAAAAATGATCGCCTGGGCAAACTCTCCGATGACGGTGAGTTGATAGCGATAGTTGGTGTTCAAAGCCTGGAAGTAGCGTGGCAGTTGCACGCTGGCGAGTCCCCCCAAATCCGTGATGATGTTGCCGCTGTAGGTGTTCAGGACCTCGTTCGATTCAATCGCAAAATGGTTCAAGTACTTATTCGCAGGATCGAGAGGGTGGTCAATATGGAATTCTTTAAAGCCAGTGACCACAAGTTCGCCCTTGACTCCGACATTACCGTCGAAGATGCCGGCTTGCTTACCCTGTCCGAATACGGCAGCGGCGTCGCAATCATCGCAGGTAACGCCGCCTATCCCGTCCCCGGTAACGCTAATGCCCGCCACCGCGGCCAGAGTCTGGCTTTGGCCCTCGACGCCGCGATATTTCGTGCTTAGGCCCAACACGCCCCAACTGCTGTCGCTTATTCCCTGAACGCCGGTGCCGGCGCTGCTCGTGCCCGTCGTCCCGGTGCCGCTGGTGCTCAAACCCGCCACGCCGATATGACTTTTGCTTTCACCTACCACCCCGGCGTTGCTGGTGCTGAAGCCCTCTACCCCGGCGTCGCTCACACTGACCCCAAACACGCCCTCGCTGCTGGTGCTCTCGCCATGCACTCCATGGTGGCTGTCACTTACGCCCAGCACGCCGTATGAGCTGGTGCTCTCGCCTTCTACTCCGTAGGATTCCTTGCTATTTCCCAATACGCCTTCTCCGCTCTCGCTTATTCCCATCACAGCGGTGCCTGTGGTGCTGCTGCCCTCCAGTTCACCATCGACAGTCACCGTGCCTCCAGACTGCGTAATGATCGAGTTGCCAATCGTGTTGGTCCCCGTCCAGATGGGAATAGTCCCGGGCGTACCACTCCCGGTGACGTTCTGGGCTTGCAGAGAGGCAACCGCCGACATTAACAGCCCGACGCACAGCAGTAACGACGATATCCTTTTCATAGTTTTCATAGTGTGTCTCCTTTGTCGATCTTGGCAGTATTGCCGCTGTTACCTCGACTTCAACAACGAGGCCAGACAGATCAGCGGCGATCCATCCTGGTCTTCCGAGAAGTGCCACTTTTGCATTTGGGCGCCGGCCTGCAACACCAACTGTGTTATTCGCGTGATTCCTTCCGCCTCCGCCAACCCAACCATGTCCACTTCACAGCCACATTCCTGGCACCAACCCCGTGCGGAGTGTCGCCGCCGGATGATAAGCACGTGGTCGGTCTCTACGGTTATTTCCGTTCGTTTGGACACGGCCAGCGCTACTGCCAGCGTCTTGGCCCAACGCTGAAATCGTGATAGATTGCTTGCCACGTTCGGCTCGGTTCCTGGGCCACGATGCACGATCGGAATCCTGCCCAAGAAGCGATCTGAAAGTCTTTAAGACCCGATTAATAAGTTCTGAATTATTCTGAAGGGCAGCTATGGGCAATGCAGTCAAGCAGTTGCTGGAGTTCGGTCCGTTCCGGTTGGACCCTGAACAGCGACTGTTACTTCGCGCTCAGACCCCCATTCCGCTAACCCCAAAGGCTTTTGACCTGCTGCTGATTCTGGTTCAACGCAGTGGAGAAGTAGTCGTCAAGGACGACTTGATGAAGTTGCTGTGGCCGGACACATTTGTGGAAGAGTCCAACCTCGGCCAGCACGTGTTTCAACTGAGGAAGGCCTTGGGAGACCGTTCACAGGGGTCGTCCTACATTGTGACCGTGCCTGGCCGGGGCTACCGCTTTGCCGAGCAGGTGCGAGCACTGGGGGAACAGACCACTATCGTGGTGCAGAGCCACAGCCGCACTCGATTGGTTATCGAAGAAAAGACTCTAGCGCCCATCAATGTCACTGCCTCCCGGTCTTTGAAGCTGCCCAAGCGCTTGCTGTGGGGAGCGTTGGCGATTGTTCTGGTGATTGCGACCGCATACGTATACAGGCGCCGGGCTCCCAAATTGACTGCAAGAGATACGATTGTGCTGGCAGACTTTGCCAACAACACTGGCGATGGCGTCTTCGATGGTGCGCTGCGGCAGGGTCTCTCAGCGCAGTTGGAGCAATCGCCCTTTTTGAACCTGCTCTCCGACCGACGGGTGGCGCAGACGCTCTCTCTCATGGCCCTGCCCAAGGAGGCACACCTGACGCACGATGTGGCCAGGGAAGTCTGCCAACGCACAGCCAGCACGGCGGTGCTGGATGGATCCATAACTCAGATCGGTGCCCGCTACCTTCTTACTTTGAAGGCAACCGCCTGCGCAACCGACCAACCTCTAGCCAGTGCTGAAGCCGAAGCCAATGACAAGGATCATGTTCTCGACGCCATGGGGGAGGTGGCGAGCGAAATGCGCACCAAACTGGGCGAATCGCTGGCCTCGGTCCAGAAGTATGACGTCCGGCCGGAGAATGTGACGACACCGTCGCTCGACGCGCTGCAATCCTACAGTCTGGCCATGCAGATCCGACATGGAGACCTTCTGGCCCCTGCCCGGCTGTTTCAACGCGCGATTGAACAAGACCCCAATTTTGCTATGGCCTACGCTCAGTTAGGCGTAATCTACGTCGATCTGGGCGAAACCGCTCGCGGAGCCGAAGGCATCCGCAAAGCATATTCGTTGCGCGACCGCGTCAGCGAACGAGAGAGGTTTTACATCGCGTCGCACTACGACGAGATGGTAACGGGAGACCTGGATGCCGCGCTCGCTGACTACGATCTGTGGGCGCAAATCTATCCTCGCGACTCCGCTCCATTCGGTGGTTTGGCCACAAATTACTATTATCGCGGCGATTTCGAGAGGCTGCTGCAGGCGGTTCGAAAGGGCGTAGCATTAGCCACTCTTTCCAACAAGCCCGGCCAGCCCGAAATCAACGAGATTTGGGCGCTCATTCTGCTGAACCGTCTTGATGAAGCCAAAGCCATGGCGCTCGGCGCGCAGACCAACCATGTGGACGACCCTATGTTTCATCTGACCCTCTATGTCATCGATTTCCTGCGAAACGATGGGCCAGGCATGGAACACGAAGTAGAAGTGCTGACGAACAATCCCACGTGGGGTCACGCGGTTCTTCAATACGAGGTGTCGACAGCTGCATACTACGGACGGTTTGTCAGAGCCCGCGAGTTCGCCAGACAGGCTGTAGACATCGCACAAAAGGGAGATAAGCAACAGAATGCGGCAGTAGACGAGGCTCAGATCGGGCTGGCCGAAGGCCTGGTTGGCAACCGCGCCTCGGCCAGGCAGTGGATTACGTCGGCTCTCGCGCTCTCCCGCTTCAGGGACGTTGAGGGCATCGCCGGGCTCGCGCTGAGTCTGTCAGGCGACTCCGCCGCCGCGATCAAACTGGCAAACGACCTCAACCATCGCTTTCCGCAAGACAGCATCATCCAATCCAACTACCTTCCAACGATCCGAGCAGCTACCCATTTGTCGAATGAGGGTCATAACCCAGAACCTGCCAAGGCAATCCAGGCGCTCGCTCCTGCTGCACCCTACGAACTGGGAGTTACAGCTTTAGAACAAGGGCTTAGCCTTTACCCAGTGTATGTTCGCGGTCAGGCTTATCTGGCGGCAAAAGAGGCCTCGTCTGCAGCCACGGAGTTCCAGAAAATACTCAACCATCCCGGCGCGGTGCAGAACGAGCCCATCGGTGCGCTGGCCCACTTGGGACTTGGACGGGCTTGCGTTCTTAGTCAAGACATGACCAAGGCCAAAACTGAGTACGAAACATTTCTCGCGATATGGAAAGACGCCGATCCCGACATCCCCATTCTGAAGCAAGCCAAAGCAGAGTATGCGAAGCTGCAATAGCATAGAAATTCCTGCCACCTCGCTCGCTGTTTCGCGATAGGTGTTGTAATCAGGCAGCATGACCGGACTCCGGTCACAACGAAGCATGAAAATAGTGGCGAGCGAGCGCACAATGGGATTCGCCACTGTGCGATCAAGCTCGGATAATGCAATGGCGTGGTTCGTTGAACCCGCAAATCAGGTTGAGCCGGACGCCGTAGGAACCGCAAAGTGATAGCTCCATCCGGAGAGTTCGCAAGGGAGATCCTTCCAGATCCCGTCCGGCCCAACAGGGTGAGAATCGCTGACGTAACATCGCGGTTACACCCACTGAGCTGCCCCGTCAGTTCTCAAAACGCGCTATGGCCTGGTTACAACCACTCAAAAACTTCCTAGAGTCTGTGCTGCACTAGCTTCAGGGCAGCTTGGCAGGAGGTGGATTCGAGACAGGGCTATTCCCTTTGGGTAAGCGTGAAAGCAATTAGGTGTCAAATGCCGCTAGCCGATGGGTACACGCAAGTCCCACATGTGTAACGTCCCTTCGGTCAGAGACAGGAAGAAGCCGGCTCTAGAGCTCTGCCTTTAGTTGGAAATCCCTGGCCTTTGTTGCAGCGCAGCATCTACCTGCCGCCGGTGAACCTGAAAATCTTGCTGACACTGCATGGCCGCATGCCGTAGTTCGGCGAATTCCGTGCGGTGGCGAATTGGATTGAACAATGGGTCTTTCTCCATAGCCGGGTACGAGCAGTAGTTCCCTCTAATCGCCTTAGCCAATTGCCTGAGCGCCGCGTCGCCTTGGCCAGCGTAGCTCATTACACCCGCGTTGAAATAGTCCATTTCCGGATCACGCTCAGATCTGGGATTGACTTCGAGAGCAGCAGCGGCGCTGCGCAGTTCCGCTTCCGGCGCATGATTAAGGTATCTGCGGGCGAGACCAACGAACGGAAATCCACCCAGCGCTGCGGCGTCGGACTCTACGAAGGCAGCCGCGGTGTTCCCAGAGCGGAGGGCGATTGTCATTCGCAGTGTGGCTCCGAATCCCGAATGCTCATCAAGCTGAATAACGACTCGGGCATGAGCATAATCTCCCTGCAGAATGTAAGGAACAGCACACGAACGAAAGCCATTGAAGCCGGGATCGAGGGCAAAGGCCGCGTTACACTGCTGGGTAGCTTCGTCGAGAAGTCCGGCATATCGCAGCACGTAACTCATTGAGTGATGCCCGATAGCCATGTCCGGATGCCGACGCAGAAAATCCGCAGCCTGATCGTAAGCCCCGTCCAAATCGCCGCGCTCGACCCGAATGTTGGTGGGGACAATGGGCCAGTTTGGATCAAGTTCGGACAAATGTTTGTACGCCACGAGAGCCTTTATCGCCGCAGCTTCGCCCCCGTTCCCATATCGATAGTCGATACTATAACGACGAGCAAGTTCGTTCCACGCCGGTGGGTAACTGCTATCGAGGCTTAGCGACTCTTCCAGCATCTTGATCGCGAGAAGGTTTGGTTCGGGGTCCAGAGGGATACTCAAGCTGGTCGAAAACAATTCAAGAGCTCGCTCATTCTTTGGCGTGGGCACTTCATCGGTGGCGACGCCAGATAGGTTTATCGCTGGCAGCAAACCCTCCGCAGCTAGGGTTGCAAGGCGGTCATGCAGAGCAACGAGGTCTTGCGGGGAAACAGCGACCTCCTCCCGCCAAATCGACTGGTTCTGCACTACGTCGATCAACTCCAGGTTAACCCGCAGCTTCTGCTTCTCCACCAGGAATCCCCCTGCGACAACATGAGTTACTCGTAGCTCCTTGCCTACGGCCTCGGGGTCAGGGGGTTGTGATCCATATCGGCTGGTGGAAGCGAATGGCCGCACCGTGATCGAAGGCAAATATGTCAGGTCAGTCACGAGATCGTTCGCGATCGCGTAGCGCAGGTAATCGAAGCTAGGGCCTGCCCCTTCGTTCAAGAACGGCAACACTGCGATTACGTTCCGGGTGACGGGTCGAGTCGATCGGCCCTTCCACTCAAATCGCCAAGCTATCAGTGCGAGCAGCGCTAAACCAGCCGCCGACCCGATCACCCAAAGAGGCCATGTGCTGGATCGCGAAGCGGGCGAAAGCTCGCCACCAACAGTATGCAGGTCTGAAGTCCTTAAGCCAGATTCTTTCGCGGGTGCTTCTGTATTGGAAGGTTGCTCACGTTCGACCGGAGCAATGAACCGGTAGCCAAGTCGCGGAACGGTTTCGATGAAGACGGGATTATCAGCGTCGTCGCCCAGCGCAAAGCGCAACCGCTTTAGTATGGCATTGATACTGCCCTCGAATTCGACGTAGGTGCCGTCGGGCCAGAGGGATTGTCGCAATTCCTCGCGGGTCACAATATCGCCCGCGCGCTCCAACAGCAGGCCAAGCACGCGCAGGGACTGTTCGTGAAGTCGGACCGGCACACCTTGACGCAGCAATCTTCCGGCATCTGGATCTATCTGAAACAGACCGAATCGATACGCACGTTTAGGCAGAACCGGCGTTTCCATACCCCACGGTAGTCGCCCCGTTGGGAGGCAAGTCTACCACAGCTCGCCACGCCCGTCACAAGTCTCAGAAAAATGTTGCGCTGCAAGTATTTGCCCTGTCACACACGTGTCACGTCCATGTCCTTTGACGGCCGCATGGATTTCCTGCATTCTCCGCTCGCGTGGCACCGGACGCGTGCATTGACGGTTCCTCCATAAAAGGGCTGAGTTCGACTGCGGGCAGCCTCCGGTGAGGTCTCGTCCACGGCCGGAGCAGGGAGCGGCACCTCCCTGCTGTTTCAAGCCTGCCGGGGAATGCGGAACGCCAACCCATCACTATATTTTCGCGCCACGGAGGCAATATGAAAGTCCGAAATCGCTCAGTTGTGAAATTGCTGTTGGGCCTTGTTCTGCTGACCACGTGCATCGTGTCGAATTCTCATGCACAACAACAGGGATCAGTCGTGCCCACGTTGGTGAATTTCAGCGGCATCCTGACTGATGCCAGCGGAAAGCCGCTTAGGGGCATTCTGGGCGTCAACTTTTATTTGTACGAAGACGAGCAAGGCGGTGCGCCTCTCTGGATGGAGACGCAGAACGTGCACCCCGATAAGGCGGGTCATTACACGGTGGCACTCGGATCCACTACCGCTCAGGGATTGCCCGCCAGCCTGTTCACCTCAGGGGAGGCGCGCTGGTTAGGCGTGCAGCCGCAAGGACAGGCGGAGCAGCCACGCGTGCTGTTGCTCAGCGTGCCCTACGCCCTCAAGGCCGGGGACGCGCAGACGGTAGGGGGACTGCCGCCTTCGGCCTTCGTGCTGGCGCCACCGGCCAAGTCAGATTCCTCGGCGACATTATCTTCCAGTTCAAACTCCAGCTCAAATTCACCCCCGCTAGGTGGCACCGGTACGACGGACTACCTTCCCATCTGGACGAACAGCACAACGCTAGGCAACTCGGTGCTGTTCCAAGCGGGCGCGGGAGCCAAAGCCAAAGTCGGCATCGGTACAACGAAACCCGCATCCACGCTGGACGTAAAGGGCGGAGGCACGATTCGCGGCCTGTTTAGTATGCCCGCCACAGGTACGGCCACAGCAAGCGGAGGCTTCAATTCGCAGCCCATGGATTTGGTGACTTCGGCGTTCAACAGCGGCACCAGCACGGCGGTCCCGCAGACGTTTCAGTGGCAGGCGGAACCGGTGGGCAACAACACCAAGAACGCCAGCGGCTCACTGAATCTTCTGTTCTCGCAAGGCAACGGCAAACCTGCCGAAACCGGACTCAACATCGCCAGCAACGGACAGATTACGTTTGCCAAGGGACAGACGTTTCCGGGTACGGGCAATGGCACGATCACTGGCGTGACGGCGGGAACAGGCCTGAGCGGCGGCGGCAACAGCGGCAACGTCACTCTGAGCGTCCCGGATAGCGGCATCACCAACGCCATGCTCGCGAACACCTCGCTGACGGTGAAGGCTGGCACGGACCTGACGGGCGGCGGAACCGTCGCCTTAGGTGGCAGCACGACGCTCAACGTCGACACTACGAAAGTCGTAACAGCGGTCAACGCTGGCACCGATCTGACCGGCGGAGGCATCGGCGGCAGCTTGACCCTCAATGTGGACACAAGCAAGGTGCCGCAGTTGGCGGCGGCCAACACATTCACCAACGTCAACGCCATCAGTGTGAACAACAGCTCGACTGCGGCTCTCACACTCTCCAACGCCGGAGCTGATGGCGGATTGAACGTCAATTCGTCCAGCAACGGATATGGAATCTTCGTGAACGGGAACGGCGGCCAACTAGGGATAGAGTCGTCTGGCAGCTCTACCATCAATGTGTGGGGCGTAGCAAACGCAACCAGCGGATCTGGAGTGGGTGTTGAGGGTGATACGGACAGCACCGCCAGCAATTCCTACGGAGTGCTGGGAACGTCCAATGCCGCGGATGGAACCGCCGTCGGTGTTTACGGTCTGGGAACCGGCGGGGGAAGTCCTGGCGTCTTCGGGCAAAACGGAACGGAAAGCGGTGTGGCGAGTTACTTTACAGGTCGCTACGGACCTGGCGTCTGGGGCGACGGCGGTACCACAAGTGCACAACTCGGGGTGCTTGGCACCGTAGATGATGGGAGTGCCGGATATTTCGAGAACAATAGTGGGTCCGGGTTCGCCACTCTCTTCGCCCTAGCCGACAACAGCAATTCTTTTTCGTTCTTCGCCGAGAATCTTGCCACCAGCAGTTCTTGTAATATCGACTCGGGCGGCAACATCAACTGCACTGGC
>Ga0210390_10005024_pt1 | contig 11124 bp, 10 predicted proteins | sample IncBWH11OmetaG_FD_161050 | JGI IMG/M metagenome (GOLD analysis project Ga0210390, IMG submission 161050) | Forest soil microbial communities from Barre Woods Harvard Forest LTER site, Petersham, Massachusetts, United States - Inc-BW-H-11-O ... | reverse complement strand
CAGATTTGGGATGTAGTGAATTATGTCAGGAGTTTGGCAAAGAAGTGAGGAGATGCGTTGGTGATGGCGAGTATTTCGTAATGGTTCGGTTGAGATCCGCTGTGAAATAACAGAAATTACGATTGTCCCGGAGATGCCGGACTTGTCTAACGCAGGTTGCGTGGCGCTTATGAATTTGTGCGTGCGCACGCCGTCGCGATCCACGAAATAAAAGTGCAGCCAAGGGAGCGGAGGCGCGTCCCGCGTTACAGATCGGAAAGTTTGGTTTCTTCGGGGACGGTGGTGGGGGATTCGAAGTGCAGGTGGTAGCCGTCGGGGTCGATGATCAGCGTGTCCCACATCTGGTTGCCTACGAAGGGTTCTCGCGGGTCGAGGTTACGGGCGCGGAATTCGTGGTAGAGAGCGACAGCGTCGTGGCATTGGAAGCACAGGGACACGCCTTCGCCGCGTTTTTCTTTGGGAATGCGGGCGGCGAGATATTCCTGGAGCATTAGGGAGGCGCCGCCCAGTTCCAGCCAACACCAGCGGATTTTGGCCGGATCGTCCGGTGTCCATTTATTCTTCAACGTGAAGCCTAGGCCGTCGATGTAAAAGCGGAGGGAGCGGGGCATCTCGGTAACCATCAAGAAGGGGACGACGGCGGTGACGTTCGGACTGGGGATGGGGTTGGTGGCCATGAAAGGTGTAGGATGGCGCAGGTCGGGTGGTAGAGCAAGAGGAGAAGCGTTCGAAGGTTGAGAGGGAGGAGTCGTGGACGATGCGCGGGAAACGAACCTAGGGCTTGTTGTAACCGAAGCCTGTAGTAGCGCCGGCATCTTGCCGGCTCCTAATCCTCTCATCCATCCGAATACCGCACACCCACACTTAACCCCACAGGCAACACCGGCATGCGCGGCACCCGGCCTCTAGCCTTTTGAATATTTGGGAAAAGTAGGCGATTGCCGCGGTGTGGTAGAATAGGAAGTTTAACGAGAGAGAAAAAGAGCAGGTAGAAGGAACAGGTATGGCGGAATATCCTTTGGTAGACAATACGGTATTTGAGGCGGACGAGGAGTACATCCCTCAGCCAGAACCGGAGCCACAGGCACCGGGGTGGATGGACGGAAGTGTGCGGATTGGGATCCACACTTCTATTGCGGGGAGTTATCTGAACGCGCTGGAATCGGCTCGGAAGCTGGGGGCAAACGCGCTCCAGATATTTTCGGCCAGTCCGCGGATGTGGCAGGTGGCGACGGTAAGGATCCCGTCATCGGATGCGAAAGCGTTTCGGTCGCGGCGGGAAGAGTTGGGGCTGGGGCCGCTGGTGATTCATGCGAATTATTTGGTGAACCTGGCCGCGACGCAGCCAATGCTGCGGACGCGGTCCATCCAGGCGTTCCACGAGGAGTTGGTGCGCGGCGTGGCGCTGGGAGCGGATTATATTGTGGTGCATCCGGGATCGCGGGCTGAGGCTTCGCTGGAGAGCGCGATTGGGTCGATTGTGGAGTCGGTGAGGCAGGCGGCGAAGCGCGTGCCGCTGGGGAAGCTACGGATTTTGATTGAGAATACGGCGGGGATGGGCACGTCCGTGGGATCGCGGCTGGAGGAAGTGGCGGCGATTGTGAGCGGATGCAATCGCGGCGGCGGAATTAATCGCACAGATGATAGGCCGCTTGAAGTGGGCGTCTGCATCGACACGGCGCATTTGCTGGCGGCAGGATATGACATTCGCAGCGAGAAGGGGTTGGAGCAGACGATTGAATTGATTGAGCAGACGATTGGGTTGGAGAATGTGCCGGTGCTGCATGTGAACGATTCGAAGATTGCGCTGGGCGGAAGAGTGGATCGTCACGCGAATATTGGCGAAGGGAAGATCGGGCAGGACGCGTTTGCGAGATTGTTGAAGCACCCGCGTTTGGGGACTTTGCCGCCGGAGGGATTGCCGGGGCGCGCGTTTCTGCTGGAGACGCCGATTGATGAGCCGGGAGACGACCGGAGGAACGTGGCGAAACTCTGGGAGTTGGCGGGGGTGGAAGGGCCGGAGGCGGAAAAGGGATTTTCGATGTTGACTCCGGCGTTGAAGAGGGCGATGGATAAGGCGGGAAAGAAGGTTAGCTCACGGCATTTGCCGGTGAAGAAGAATAGGAAGGGAAAGAAGTAGAGCAAGGTTAGGAAGTACAGGCATTGGCGTTCAACGTTGGCTGAATTTTGCGGATTGGGTTAGGCCGTAAAAGCGGCGGCTGGGCCGCCGCACTCCAAAGGGACGGGGACAGCGTGGGGGACTACAGGCCGCAGGAAATTGAGGAGAAGTGGCAGAAGCGGTGGAATGAAAACCGCGTGTTTGAGTCGGAAGCCGAGCCAGAAAAACCAAAATATTATGTGCTGGAGATGCTGCCGTACCCTAGCGGGACGCTGCACATGGGGCACATGCGCAACTACACGATTGGGGATGTTGTTGCCCGAGTGAAAAGGATGAAGGGGTACAACGTGTTGCACCCGATGGGGTGGGACGCGTTTGGATTACCTGCCGAGAACGCCGCGATCAAGAATCACACGCATCCGCGGATCTGGACGAACAATAACATTGCGGAATTTCAGAGAGTGCTCCGGCGCTTTGGGTTTTCGTACGACTGGCGGCGGGAAATTTCCACGTGCGAGCCGGAATATTACAAATGGAACCAGTGGTTCTTCTTGCGGATGCTGGAGCGCGGGATTGCCTACAAGAAAAAGAGCCGGGTGAATTGGTGCCCAAAATGTTGCACGGTGCTGGCGAACGAGCAGGTGGTGAATGGGGGATTCTGCTGGCGGCATGAGCATACGCGCGTGGAAGCGCGAGAGATTGAGCAGTGGTTTTTGAAGACGACGGCCTATGCGGACCAACTGCTGGATGATTTGAAATTGCTGGAAGGTGGATGGCCGGAGCGGGTCATCACCATGCAGAGGAATTGGATAGGGAAGAGCACGGGCGCAAAAGTTTGGTTTGCGGTGGAAGGAACACAGCCAGGAGTGTCTGTGCCGCAGCGGATTGAGATATTTACTACGCGGATCGATACGATTTATGGCGCGAGCGCGTTGATATTGGCGCCGAATCATCCGTTGGTGGAAGGATTGATTCGTGGCGCGACCTCGAAAGGTGAGGGATTGCCGGGGCGAGAAAATCGCGCGCAGGAGTTGACTGAGGAGCGCTTGGCGAAGCTGGCGGTGATGAAGCAAACGTCGGTGAAGATGGAGGATATTGCTACCGCGGAGAAGGATGGATTTTTTACTGGACGGTATGCGGTGAATCCATTTAATCGCGAGAGGATTCCGATCTGGGTGGGGAATTTTGTGCTGATGGAATACGGGACCGGGGCGATTATGGCGGTGCCTGGTCATGATGAAAGGGATTTTGAGTTTTGCAGAAAGTACGGTTTGCCGGTGATTGCGGTAGTGGAGAGCGGGGAGTCGGGAGTTGGGAGTAAAGCCGATGCGGGGCCATTTACGGAGTATGGGATTAGTGTGAATTCAGGGTCGTATTCGGGGATGCGGACTGAGGACGCCATTGAGAAGATGGCGGCGGATGCGGAGGCTGGAGGATTTGGAAAGAAGGAGACGATTTTCCGGTTGCGGGATTGGGGAATTTCGCGGCAGCGATATTGGGGCACGCCGATCCCGGTGATTTATTGCGACAAGGATGGCATGGTGCCGGTGCCGGATGCGGACTTGCCGGTGGTGCTGCCGGCGAATCCGAAGTTGACGGGCGAGGGACGATCGCCGCTGGCGACCGATCCCGAATTTGTGAATGTAAAGTGCCCGAAGTGCGACGGGCCGGCGCGGCGAGAGACGGACACGATGGATACGTTCGTGGATTCGTCCTGGTATTTCTACCGGTATTGCGATCCACACAACAACAAAGTGCCTTACGATTCGGCGAAGGTGGGTTACTGGTTTCCCATCGATCAATATATTGGCGGGATTACGCACGCGATTTTGCACCTGCTGTATTCGCGGTTCTGGTGCAAGGTGATGCGGGATATTGGCTTGATTTCGCATAGCGAGCCTGCGGCGCGGTTGTTTACGCAAGGAATGGTGTTGAAGGGCGGGGAAGCGATGTCGAAATCGCGCGGCAATGTCGTCGGCGCGATTGATATGGCAGAGAAGTATGGGGCGGATACCGGGAGACTCTATACGTTGTTCGCGGCGCCGCCAGAGAAGGATTTGGAGTGGAGTGAGGAGAGCATTGAGGGGGCTTGGAGATTTTTGAATCGGGTTTATCGGCTGGTGGAGAAGGCAGTCGGGAGTGAGGGACCTGCTCCCCTCTTCCTCGTGACTCCCGACTACCAACTCCCGACTCCGCTCGGGCTGACAGGCGTTGGAGTGGCGGCGCTGTCGGATGCGGAGAAGGCGCTACTTCGGAAGGCGCATCAAACTTTGCGCAGGGTTACGGCGGATTTTGAGACGCGGTGGCATTTTAATTCGGCAATTGCCCAGATTATGGAATTGACGAATGCGGTGTATGCGGCGGATGCAAGTGTGCGGGCCGGAGTGCGCAAGGAAGTGCTGGAGATTCTGGTGTTGATGCTCGCGCCGATGACGCCGCACCTGGCGGAAGAGTTATGGGAGATGCTGGGGCATGCAGGCGGATTGTGGACGGTCAGCTGGCCGGCGTTCAATGCGGAATTGGCAAAGGATGAGGAAGTGGAAATTGTGGTGCAGATCAACGGGAAGGTGAGAGGGAAGGTTCGCGTAGCCGCCGGGGCGACGGAGAAAGAAGTGATGAAGTGGGCGCTGGCGGATGCGGGCGCGGCGGCGCATCTGGCGGAGAAGACGGTAGTGAAAGTGATCTTCGTTAAGGATAAGTTGTTGAATATCGTGGTGCGGTGAGCGGGGGTGGATGGGATGGGCGGGACTGCACAGGTAAAATCGGAAACGGTGGGCAAGATGAAGGCGGAGTTGGGCGGGGTGGTGGTGCTGGATTTTGGGGGGCAGTATACGCAGTTGATTGCGCGGCGGGTGCGCGAGCAGCAGGTGTTCAGCGCGATCTTGCCGTGCAGTACTTCGCTAGAAGAAATTCGGAAGCTGGAGCCGGCGGGGATTATTTTGTCTGGCGGGCCGAGCTCGGTGTACGACAAAGACGCGCCGAACTGCGACTCGGCGGTGCTGGCGATGGGAATCCCGGTGCTGGGAATCTGTTACGGCATGCAATGGGTGGCGCGGAACCTGGGCGGAAAAGTGGAGCCGGTGGAGCGCCGGGAATATGGGCCGGCGCAGTTGAATAGGGAGAATTGCGAAAGCCATCTGTTCAAGGATTTTCCAGCCAGATTGCGGATCTGGAACAGCCATGGGGATAACGTGTTGGAGCTGCCGGAAGGTTTTTACAAGACGGGGATGACGGCAAACGCGATTGCATCGGCGGAAGATCCGAGGCGGAAGATTTACACCGTGCAGTTTCATCCGGAAGTGAAGCACACCGAGCGGGGCACAGAGATTCTGCGAAATTTTCTGTTTACGGTGTGCAAAGCGGAGCCGAAGTGGAGCGGGGCAACATTTATAGAGGAGACAGTCGAGGCGGTGCGGGCGAGAGTGGGCGCGCATCACGCGATTTGCGGATTGAGTGGAGGAGTGGATTCGACGGTTGCAGCGGTACTGGTGCACCGGGCGATCGGCGAGCGGCTGACGAATATTTTCGTGAATACGGGATTGCTGCGGAAAAACGAGTTTGCGCACACGCTGGAGATGTACCGGGAGCGCCTCGGGTTGCGGGTTATTGGCGTAGACGCCAGTGACCGGTTCCTCGGAAAACTGGAGGGAGTGGGCGACCCGGAGAAGAAACGGAAGATCATCGGAAACGAGTTCATTCAGGTGTTCGCGGCGGAAGCGGAAAAGCTGCAGAAAGAAATGGGCGGGAACATTCAGTGGCTGGTTCAGGGGACACTGTACCCCGATGTGATTGAATCCGTGTCGGTTAAGGGGCCTTCAGCCACGATCAAATCGCATCACAATGTGGGCGGATTACCGGAAAATATACCATTTGGTCTGATCGAGCCGCTGCGGGATCTGTTCAAAGATGAAGTGCGCAGCATTGGAAAAGACTTAGGTTTACCAGAAGAGATACTGGTGAAACACCCGTTTCCGGGGCCGGGTTTGGCAGTTCGGTTATTAGGGCAGATTACCCGTCCAGAATTGGCCATTCTGCGGGAAGCCGATGCGATTGTGGTGGACGAAATCCGGCGGGCGGGACTGTATGAGAAAGTGTGGCAGGCGTTTGCGGTGCTGCTGCCGGTGCGAAGCGTTGGGGTTATGGGAGATGGAAGAACGTACGGGCTAACGGTAGCAGTGCGCGTGGTGCAGTCCGAGGACGCGATGACGGCGGACTGGGTGAGGCTGCCAGGGGAAGTGCTGGAGCGGATGTCGACGAGGATCGTGAACGAAGTGCCGGGAGTGACGCGCGTGGTCTATGACGTAAGCAGCAAGCCGCCAAGCACGATTGAGTGGGAATAGGGAAGGCAGGGAGGGAACTTCCACGGCAGGTGTTTATTACTTCCGAAACTCTAAAGCTAAAAAAGCGAAAAGGCCGCAATAGCTGGCTTTTTGCGGCCTTCTACGGTGCCTTCAGTTTGTTCCGGAGGAAGGCCTCCGAAGGAAACTGTTATCTATTGGCCATCTTCTGCGCCATATAGAGGAGCAATTTGCGATCTTCGTCGTCGGCTTTGCTTAGCAAGCGGCGAAGCTTGTTGAGGTAACGCGCTTCTTTACCCGAACTGCCCCAGGCAATGTCGTCAGACGACTTGCGTTTTGGCAGGTTGGGTAGCTGAGGAGGTTCCTCGCCGTCGTAGAAGAGTTGATAAAGTGGGCATTCGAGGGCGCGCGCCAGTTTTTCGAGCGTTTCAATGGCCGGCACTGTGTGGCCATTTTCCACGCGGGAAATATAGCAACGGAGCAAACCAGTACGCTTCTCGATATCACCCTGGGAGAGTTTCTTTTCCTCGCGCAGAGCGCGAAGTCTGTCACCGATAATCATGGGTTGAGTATTCTACAGTTAGTTAACAATTGCAAGGGGCAATCTCTAAGCGGTGTGATGAATAGAAGGTACCAGGGAACCGGGCGAGACACCGCTGGGAAGGAAGTAGACAGAGGGATTAAAATAGCGTAACCAAAAGAAGATGGCTAACGTCCCAAAACCAGAGGATACCGAGTTGCCGGTAGCAGCGGCTGAGGCCAAGAAGGCCGAGCAAGGCACAGCAGCGCGGAGGGTCGATGACCGCGAACTGGTGCGACGGGCCCAGCACGGAGAGAAGGAAGCGTTTGAGTTGCTGGTAGCGAAGCATCAGGGCCGAGTTTTTGCGGTGGCGGGAGGAATCCTGCGGAATCGCGAAGACGTGGAGGACATCGCGCAGCAAGTATTTTTGAAGGCGTATTTTTCGCTGAAACGGTTCGACCAGCGCTCCGCGTTTAGTACCTGGTTGTACAAGATAACCGTGAATGAGTGCTGGGACCTGTTGCGGAAGAAGAAAGTAAGGCCGCTGGTTTTCGAATCGGAATTGAGCGAAGAGCAGGCGCACGCCTACCAGTCCACAGAGCAGAAGGCCGAATTCGCACCGGATATCAGCGAACAACTCGACACCAAGCAGCAGCTGGACCACTGGCTGGAATGCCTGGAGGAACGCGACCGCACCATGCTGGTGCTGAAGGAAGTGCAAGGATTCACCGTGGAAGAGATCGCGGAGATCATGGGCATTAACGGAAACACGGTGAAAGTGAGATTATTCCGGGCACGACAGAAGATTGCGGAGAAAATACGGCGGAAGAAACGCGCGGCAGGTGTTTGAGGTTTTGCGGTTTTTGAAGTGAAATGCGGTGAAGTGAAAGAGACCAGGGAGAAATGAGGAAACAACAGAAATGAAAGAGCTCCCCAAGGACGACCAATTGGTTTGCGAATGGATGATCGGTGAGTTGGAAGGATTGCCGAGTGGCGATGGTGCCGGCGAGACCGTGGAGGTGTTGCTGGCGCGATTGCCGGAGGCTGCGCGGGAGCATGCGGCGAAGTGCGCCGAGTGCGAAAGCGCGGTGCGGGATTTTGTGGACACGCGACTGGCGCTGGCGCAGATGAAAGAAAGCTTGCCGGAGGCTGGGCCGTGGTTCACAACGCGGGTGATGCAAGCGATCGCCGCGCAGGAAGAAGCGATTGAAGAACGGCAGAACGGCTTCTGGACTGGCGTGAGGCGGTTGGCGCCGCGCATTGTGGCGTTTGCGACGCTGCTGCTGATGCTGGGCGGAACATGGGCATTCCAGGAACGGCGAGCCGCGCGGGCGAACGGGCCGGAACTACGCCCGGCGGAAGGAATTTTTGAAGCGGTGCCTGCTATTCCTGCGAACGACGATATCATTGCAAGCGCCACTGAGGAGAAGTAAGCATGAATGACGATGCGCTGCGGAAAGCGCGGTTATGGCTGGCCGTTGTATTTTTGGTAGGATGCGCGCTTGGCGCCGTGTTCGGCTATAGCTTTGGGAGCCACATTTATGCAGTGGGTGGTCCCAGGCAGCCGCAGCCGACGGCGATGAGCGAGCCGGAGCGGCGTGCCAAGCGCGTGGCGGACATGACGAAGGAACTCGGATTGACACCGGATCAGAGCGCAAAGATGGACGACATAATCCGCGGAGCGCACCAGGAGATGAAGGGAATCCGCGACAAGGCGGAGAGCGACGTGGACACAGTGCGGGAAAAAGCGCGCAGCGAGATGCGACAATATTTAACCCCGGAGCAGAAGCCGAAGTTTGAGGAGTTGGTACAAAAGATGGACGCGGAGAGAAAGAAGCAGCAGGGGCAGGGGCCTGGAAAATAGAAAAGCGAAAATAGAAAATAGAAGAGAGTTGCGGCGGTTTCTGTTGAGGCGTGGTTGGATCGTGCCTCCCTTTTTGATTTACTGAACAGTTTTGAGTTGGTTGTCCGCAAAATCACAAATTAATCTGTCATCCCGAACGAAGTGAGGGACCTGCTTTTCTTCTCGCCCGTGCTCCCAACTCTAAGCTCCGTTGTAGCGCCGTGCCTTCAGGCCGGCATCTTGGGTTCCTCAATCCATGCCCTCAATCCCCATGCCCTCCACACCGCAAAACTCCCAAATACGCACTCCACGGCCCCACAGCCTCCCGGTACGGATACGCCAAGATCCTGGATATCTGGTGCACATGGGTCAGATCATGCACCGCCCATGTCGCCAACAACTCCGACAGCGTCACAACTCCCAACGCAGGATGCCGCCCGCGTCGCCGCAAATCTTCTTCCTTCAAATTCATCTCGCGTAATTCCCGCAAATTTTCCACGCGTAATCGTGCAAACTCATCCAACAATTCCGCCAGCGACTTCGCCTCGCTCTCATGCACGTATCCCAATCGATCAAACGGCACAAACGTTTCGTTTTCTCCATGCTCCAGCACCATGCGCGCCCGTGGTATCCAATCCGTCCGCTCCCCGTGTATCAAATGCGCCACCACATCCCGCGCGTTCCAACTGTTTCCGCCCTCATTCCCCGATAACCAGTCCATGGGCAATCCCCGCAGAAGCGCATCCAACGCACCCGGCGTCCGTTCCAAAAGCCCCACGCTCCACTCCAGCCGATGTTTCATCGCATCCTCACCAAACAAAAATTCCCGCCCCCCAATTGTACCCGCGCTCTGTTGCGCTTGGTAGGCGTGCGACCGCACCCGCGCCATCCCCAATCAAAAAAAAACGCCGTCATCCCGAACGAACTGAGGGATCTGCCTGATTGGATGAAGGCGTCGACTCCTTCGACCGAGTAGACTTGGTTGCTGTTGAACGACCATGGCTCGGAAGAGAGGAGCCGAGCAATGTTGATTATAGGTTGTGATTTTCACACACGCTATCAGCAGATTGCCTTGGCCAGCAGCGAAACAGAAGAGGTGCTTGTCGAGCGGCGGCTGGATCATGAGAATGGTGAAGCCGAAAGGTTCTATCGCGCTTTGCATGGACCGGTGCGCGTGGGCATCGAAGCGACCGGGCCGATTTGGCATTTGTTCTGACCATTGGTCCGATCACACGCTTTCCTCGCCTTGGTCGAGATGAAGGAAAGAAAAGAGTCCCTTTTAGGAAAACAAGCCCTCGCGACTCGTACACCAAAAGTGTCTCTTGACACCGCCGCCGCCGTCATAGAGGGGCCGCACATGCCGCCTCTGCATATGGGTTCTTGGGTCTCCGTGTAGCGCGGCGCCTTCAGGCCGGCTTCTTGGGCTGTGTGCGGCGCTACAGTTGGATCAGCAGCTTGCCGGTGTTGGCGCCTTCGAAGAGCATGTTGATTGCGTGGGGGGCTTGTTCTAGACCTTTTACGAGGGTTTCTTTGTCTTTTATTTTATTGGACATTTTCCAGAGGCCTAGTTTTTGGGCGGCTTCGGTGTATTTGGAGGAGTAGTCCATGACTAAAAAGCCTTGGACGCGGAGGCGCTTGATTATGATCTGCCCGAAGTTGGCCAGGCTGGGATCGTTTTTGGTGTAGCCGGAGATCAGGCCGCAGAGGACTACGCGGCCGTGCAGATTCATGCGAGCCAGGACGGCTTGCATGATTTCGCCTCCGACATTTTCGAAATCGATGTCGATGCCGTTGGGCGTGGCGGCCGAGAGTTGATCCTTCCAGTCGGGATTTTTGTAGTTGACGGCGCCGTCAAAGCCGAGATCGTCTTTAATCCATTTACATTTTTCATCGGAACCGGCGATGCCGACTACGCGGCAGCCATGTATCTTGCCAATTTGCCCGACGATGCTGCCGGTGGCGCCAGCGGCCGCGGAGACGACTAGCGTTTCTCCGGCTTGGGGATTGCCGATCTCCAGGAGGCCGAAATAGGCGGTGAGGCCGTTGATGCCAAGGGTGCCGAGAAAATTGGTGTCGGAGAGGAACGGAATGTTGGGCAGTTTGTGGAAAGCGCGTTTCTCGTTGCCGGTGATGAGAACGTATTCCTGGAGTCCGGTGACGCCCATGACCTTGTCGCCTTTTTTGTAATCCGGATGGCGGGATTCGACGATTTCGGCGAGGCCGAAGGCCCGCATGACTTCGCCGATTTGGACAGGCGGCATGTATTGGGGAAAGTCGGCCATCCAGACGCGCATGGTGGGATCGATGGAAAGATATTTGACGCGGGCGAGGGCCTGGTTTTCGG
>Ga0210390_10005023_pt1 | contig 11126 bp, 7 predicted proteins | sample IncBWH11OmetaG_FD_161050 | JGI IMG/M metagenome (GOLD analysis project Ga0210390, IMG submission 161050) | Forest soil microbial communities from Barre Woods Harvard Forest LTER site, Petersham, Massachusetts, United States - Inc-BW-H-11-O ... | reverse complement strand
CGGCAGTAAGAATAATTCCGTCGACACCACTGTTCATCAAGGCTTCGAACGCCTGGGTATCCCCTTCGCCGAGAACCTGCACGGGACGATTAATGAACTGGACGCCTAATTGAGACGCGCGTTTTTCCTCATCGAGCACGCCACTCCAAAGCTGGTCGTAGAAAAAACGGATTTCGCGGGGCATGCACACACCAATGCGGGCATTCGCTCGGGCTACAGACAAGGCGCGCGCCGCCAAATTCGGGGTGTAGCCAATTTGCCGGGCGATTTGCAGAATGCGCAGCCGGGTTGCTTCTTTGATCCCATCGCGCCCATGAAGAGCGCGGTCGACGGTGCCAATCGACACTTCCGCCATCTCTGCAATCAAATGGATTCCACGCCGCTGTTTTGCCATCTTCTCGAGCTCCGCCTGCTTCGAGGCACGCGCTAGTTTCTAACCCATCCTACTCCCGGCACGGCAAGCCGAAACGACGCGATTTCCGTGAACGTGCACGTACCACCGTTTCGCCAGGTTTTCCATGAGGCCGCGCCCGACGGTCATTTTTCCACCACATTCAGCTTGCTGTCGATCAAGTCCACGGAATTGCCGCCAACCATGATGGTGAACGACCCGGGCTCCACGACGCGGCGCATATCGCGATTCAAGAACGAAAGTTCATCGGGGCCAAGCACGAATTCCACTGTGCGAGTTTCGCCTGGCTTCAGGTTGATACGTTGAAAACCTCTCAATTCTTTCACCGGACGCGTGACCGAGCTGACGTCTTGCCGGATATACAGCTGGACAACCTCATCGCCGGGCAACGCACTGGTATTAGTGACATCCACGCTGATCTTCGCTTTGGCTTGAGGACCGATTGCGTCCGGGACGGCGTGAAGAGTCGCGTATTTAAATGTGGAATAGCTCAGGCCCCATCCGAACGGGAAAAGCGGCTTCACCGTACTGCCCAGATATTCACGTTTTGCGGATGGTTTTTGATAGTAGTAGTCGGGGAGCTGGCCTACCGAGCGAGGCACGGTGATGGGCAACTTGCCGCCGGGGTTGTAATCACCGAAGAGAACGTCGGCGACGGCGGTGCCTCCTTGTTGCCCCAAGTACCAACCGTCCAGAATCGCAGGAACATGTTCTGCGATGTAATTGATCGAGTTGGGCCGACCGTGCTGCAGAAAAACAATCGTGGGTTTGCCTGTCGCGAACATGGCTTTGACCAGATCGTCTTGATTGCCGAGCAGGTCCAGATTGTCGCGATCGCCTTCGTGCGTAACCGCCCAGGCTTCCCGTGAGGTCTGCTCATTTCCGCCAAGCGCCAGAATAATGATGTCCGCTTTTTGAGCCACCTTCACGGCTTCCGCAATGCGCTGGGCATTTAGCGCCGGATCGCCGAGGACTACTTTGTCCGCATTCCAATCCGGTTCCGTTTCCGTGATTTTGCATCCTTCGGCGTAAAGCACCTCCGCGGAGGATCCAACCTTATCCTTGATTCCCTGAAGCACGCTGACGCCACGTCCCGGCTTGTTGCTGTAGCCGCCGAGATGCACGGCGACCGCGTTGGGGCCGATCACGGCGATGTGCTTGTACTTCCCTTTCGCGAGGGGCAACAAATGATTGTCATTCTTGAGAAGAATAACGGCCTCGTGTGCGGCTTTTAACGCGAGTTCCTCATGCTCCGGGCTATTGGTGATTTTTTCGGCGTAAGCCGGATCGACGTACGGATCATCGAACAGGCCGGCGAGAAACTTGGCCCGCAGAACGCGAGCCACAGACTGGTCGATTGCGGATTCCGACACTTTTCCCTGCTGGACGAGCGGGATCAGGTTGGAGTAAGTGCCGATGAACGGAAGTTCGACATCGACCCCGGCATCGAATGCCATTTTTGCTCCGGCTTCGTCGTTGGCGACGACGTGATGCACGGTTCTCAACTCGGTTGGGCCGAAATAATCCGAGGTGATCAGCCCCTGGAATCCCCATTCCTGACGCAAGATGTCCTGCAACAAGTGACGGTTGCTGTGCGACGGTATGCCGTCAAGTTCGTTGTAAGACGGCATAACGGCCTCGACGTGCGCTTCCTTCACAGCGGCTTCGAACGGCTTTAGAAAATATTCCCGCACGACGCGCTCGGAATAATTTCCCGGTGCGACGTTGGTGCCGCCTTCGGGCTGGCCGTGGACCGCAAAATGTTTTGCAGTGGCCATCACGTGGGACTTATCCACCGTGGGACCTTCACCCTGAAAGCCACGAATTGCGGCAACGCCAAGGCGCGTAACGAGGTAAGGATCCTCGCCGTAGGTTTCTTCGGTACGTCCCCAGCGCGGGTCGCGAGCCAAATCGAGGACCGGGGCAAGGCATTGCTGCACGCCGCGGGCGCGGGCCTCAGCAGCAGTTGCAGTGAAAACTTCGTGAATCAGTCCTGGGTCCCACGTGGACGCAAGTGCAATTGCCTGAGGATAGGAAGTTCCTCCGGCGGCGACATGGCCGTGAAGACACTCGTCGTGGAAAAGGACGGGTATGCCCAAGCGCGTGTTGTCCTTTACCCATTTCTGGACAGTGTTCGTAAAATCCGCCATGGCGCGTGGTCCGCGGTCGCCGTCACTGGGTCTCGAAAACTCGCCGAGGCCATTTTTTAAAATTACCGCGGCACGCTCCGGAAGAAATGCGCCCTTTTCATCGACGAAGAGCATTTGGGGATCCTTGAAGAATGTTGAGTTCTCCCAGGCGCTCTCCAGTTGCGCGACTTTCTCTTGCAGAGTCATGCGCGATAACAAGTCTTGGACGCGTTGTTCGACCGGGAGTTTGGGGTCCGGATAAGGAAGCATGGTTTGAGCGAAAACGTTCGGAGAAATCAGTAGAGCCGCGGCCATCAAAAAGAGCACTGGCAAGGCGATGCGAGCGGGTACAAGGGGTGACCGGCGCGGCTTCATGAAACCTCCGAAGGCATCAATAATTTGAATTCTTGCAATGCGTAAAATGCATGATAGTATAAAACATCGTTAACGTACACGGCCTTGTTTTCTTTCGCTTGGCGGTACGTTTGAGGGCGAGTTTCGGGTCTCCTCCACACTCCGCCGCGCACTGTGGTTGGTCGGTCTTCTTTAAGTGCAGGCATTCGCTCTCCAGGTCCCTGGTCGGAATTAGCCGATGCGCCCACATCGGTTCGCTTGACTTCATAAGCCGCGCCATGAAGGAGATTCCCATGAACAGCAGCGATGCGTTTCAGCCCAAAGCAGAAGATAAATTTTCGTTCGGACTGTGGACTTTGGGAAACCGGGGCCGCGATCCGTTCGGGGATTTTGTGCGGCCGGTCATATCTCCCGTGGACATTGTGGGCATGCTTGCCGAAGTGGGAGCGTGGGGCGTCAACCTACACGACAACGATTTGGTGCCCATCGATGCGACGTCCAGCGAGCGCGACGCGATCGTGCGAGAATTTCGCAAGGCTTGTGAGCAGAACGGCCTGGTTGTTCCGATGGCCACGGTTTCCTTGTTTTTTCATCCGATCTTTCGAGATGGGGCGTTCACCGCAAATGATCCGGAAGTACGCGCTTACGCATTGCAAAAAACTTTGCGCGCTATGGACCTTGGGGCTGAGCTCGGCGCGAAGATTTTTGTGCTTTGGGGCGGCCGCGAGGGTGTAGAGACGGATGCCTGCCGGCGCCCCGATGAAGCCGTGAAGCGTTTGCGCGAAGCCGTGAATTATTTGTGCGAATACAATCTGGACCGCGGCTATGGTTACCGGTTCGCGCTTGAAGCGAAGCCGAACGAACCGCGCGCGGATATTTATATGGCTACCACGGGCCACTACTTGGGCTTTATCCCGACGCTTGCTCATCCGGAAATAGTGGGAGTGAATCCAGAATTTGCTCACGAAACCATGGCCGGCTTGAATTTCCTGCATAGCGTGGCTCAGGCGTGGGAGGCGGGCAAATTGTTTCACATCGATTTGAACGACCAGATGCCGGGACGTTTCGATCAGGATCTGCGCTTCGGTTCGGCAAATTTGAAGTCATCGTTCTGGCTGGTGAAATTCCTGGAGGATGTCGGATATGCGGGCCCCCGGCATTTTGACGCGCATGCGTATCGCACGGAAAGCTGCCAGGGCGTCAAGGATTTTGCGCGTGGCTGCATGCGCACCTACTTGATCCTGAAGCAGAAAGCCGCGCAATGGAATGAAGACAAAGAAATACAAGCGATTTTGAACGAAGTATCCGGCAAGGGGACTCATGCGCCGGGAAGCGGGAAGTTCTCAAAGGACGGAGTGCGCGCGCTGCTGGAGCATTCCTTTAATTTAGACGCTATGCTACGGAAACCCCTGCCGTATGAGCGGTTGGATCAGCTCACGGTTGATGTGCTTGCCGGAGTCCGGTAGCAGACCGTTTTGCGAGTATTGCTACAGCAAGAGCGAAATAAACCCTGACAGGTCCGCGACGCGAATTTGTTAAAATTGACCCGCCTGAATATGGGCGGAGTTTGCATGGATTTTATTCACGAAGATTTTCTGCTGAAATCTGCCGCCGCGCGTCGCCTGTACCACACCTACGCTTCCGCGCAGCCGATTCTGGATTATCACTCGCACCTTTCGCCGCGCGATCTTGCGGAAAATCGCCGCTTCCATAATTTGTTTGAAATCTGGCTGGAGGGCGACCATTACAAGTGGCGCGCGATGCGGGCCAACGGGGTTGCGGAACATTTCTGTACGGGCGATGCGCCGCCTTACGAGAAATACATGGCCTGGGCGCGAACGGTTCCCGCCACTCTGCGGAATCCTCTTTATCACTGGGCCCACCTGGAATTGAAACGCTACTTCGGCTTGGGAGTTTTGCTGGATGAGAATTCTGCAAAGAGCGTGTGGGACGCGGCGAATGTGCGTCTGCAACAGGAGGAGTTGACCGCGCGCGGGATTTTGAAGAAGTTTGATGTTCGCGTGCTGTGCACCGTTGACGATCCGTGCGATGACCTGAGACATCACCAGGCGATTGCCGCATCCCGGGAGAATTTCCGTGTCCTTCCCACATTTCGGCCGGATAGGGCGTTTCTGGTGCATTCGGCGGCTGAATTCAATACTTGGATTGAGCGGCTGGAAGCCGCCAGCAATGTGAATATAGCGACGCTGAACAATTTCCTCGACGCTCTAAAACAGCGGCATGATTATTTCCATGCGCAGGGCGGTAGGCTTTCGGATCACGGATTGAATCGGTGCTTCGCCGTGCCATGCAGCGTGCGGGAGGCAACTTCTATCTTTACGAAGGCGCACGCTGGGAATTCCGCGACCAAGGAAGAAGCTGAACAGTTCGCCGCGTACCTTTTGCTGTTCTTCGGCCGGCTGGATGCCGAGAAAGGCTGGACTAAGCAGCTGCACCTTGGCGCACTGAGGAACGCCAACTCGCGGATGTTGCACGCCGTCGGACCCGACACAGGCTTCGATGATATCGGAGACTGGCCTCAGGCTGCGGCGCTTTGCTCGTTCCTGGATCAACTGGATCGTGAAGGGGCGCTGCCAAAGACGATCGTCTACAACGCGAACCCTGCCGACAATTACGTCATCGCCACTGCGATGGGAAGCTTTCAAGAAGGACCGATCGCCGGAAAAATTCAGTTCGGCAGCGGTTGGTGGTTCCTGGACCAAAAGGAAGCGATCGAATGGCAGCTCAATGCTCTTTCGCACACGGGACTGCTTTCCCGCTTCATCGGCATGCTGACCGATTCGCGGTCGTTCATGTCATTCCCGCGTCACGAATATTTCCGCCGCATTCTTTGCAACTTGCTCGGTGAGGAGATGGAAAACGGCGAGCTGCCGAATGACGAAGGACTCGTTGGCTCGCTTGTGCAAAATATTTGTTTTGCGAATGCTCAGTGTTATCTGGGGTTGGGGTTGTCAACGGTTGATGGTGTGGAACAATCCGCCGCGTCTACTCCGTCGAACTCCAGTTGATTTTGTCCGATTCTCACCAACTGTGCAGAGTGCCGTCCAATTTGCGATTGATCGGCAGATACGCCCGCTGGTAGGGATACCGAGCGGCCAGCGACTCGTCGATCTCTACGCCGAGGCCGGGCGCTTCTCCGGGATGCATGTGGCCATTCTCGAAAGTATAGGAATGGGGGAAGACCGCGTCCGTCTCCGCTGTGTGCCGCATATATTCCTGAATTCCGAAGTTGTGGATGCTGAGATCGAAATGTAGCGCCGCGGCCATGCACACTGGGCTCAAGTCGGTGGCGCCATGCGACCCTGTGCGAACGTGATAGATTTCGGCCAGGGTGGCAATTTTTCGTAAATGCGTGATGCCACCGGCGTGAACCACCGATGCGCGGATATAGTCGATCAACTGTTCCTGAATCAGCGTTTGGCAATCGTAGATGCTGTTGAAGACTTCGCCGACTGCCAGGGGCGTGGTGGTGTGTTGGCGGATGATGCGAAAACTTTCCTGCAATTCCGCGGGGACGGGATCCTCAAGCCAGAACAAGTGAGAAGGCTCCAATTCCTTGCCTAACCGAGCGGCTTCGATCGGAGTCAGGCGGTGGTGCACGTCGTGCAGCAACTGCAGATCGGGGCCGAACTCTTTTCGCAGCCGGGCAAAGAGTTGCGGCACGAAGTTCAAATAGTGTTCGGTAAACCATTGATTTTCGGGCGGAGCATCTTTTTCCGCTGGCTCGTAGTGCATTCCGCCATGACCAACGCCATACGTGTTGTTTAGGCCGGGAATGCTGGATTGCGCGCGAATCGCTTTGTAGCCAAGTTGCACATAGGTTGCCACGGCTTTGACGGTCTCCTCGATATCGCTGCCGCTGGCATGGCCATAAACCAGTACTGCATCGCGCGATGCGCCGCCGAGCAATTGATAGAGCGGGACGTTCGCAGTTTTTGCTTTGATGTCCCAAAGCGCGGTGTCCACCGCCGCGATCGCGCTCATAGTGACCGGCCCGCGCCGCCAATACGCACCTTTGTATAGATACTGCCAGGTGTCCTCAATCCGCCGTGCGTCGCGGCCTTTCAACAGCGGAAGGATATGCTCGCTCAGATAGCTTGCGACAGCCAGTTCGCGGCCATTCAACGTGGCGTCGCCGAGACCGGAAACGCCGTCTTCCGTGGTGATCTTCACGGTGACAAAGTTGCGCCCCGGGCAGCAGACAATCACCTTGGCTTCCACGATCTTCATTAAGGATTTCTCCTTGGGTTGCGGCCAAGCTATGGGAAGACCAGCGATTAGTGCTTTGCCGTCTTCTTCACGATATGCATCTTCAGTTCTTGCCCGGTGGCGTCGAGGATGTACGCGCTCTTTCCTTCGATGGCAATTTTCGTTTCCACATTTGCCGTGATGCTCGGCGGGTGGCTATTTTTCTGGCCCGGCTTAAAGGAATAGTCGACAAAATAAACCATGTCGTCGGTCTCAATCGTGTAGTGCATGGTGATTTTCTCGGCGCGCATTTCGCCGGTAACATCGGTTTCCGAATCATTGACAACCCGTGCGGGCTTCCAGTTTCGCGAACTCGCCAGCGACGTCGTAGCGGCCAACAGCACCAGTAGCAAAAGCCTGAACTTTTTCATGGACACTCCTGAGCGGAGTATAACGCCACTCGCGGGTCAACCCGGGAGCATTTCCCTCGCTATGTGCGAGAAGAAAAACGTGAAGTTAGGGATTCAGTGCAAGTCCTACCAAGATGCGATATATTTTCGCCCGGAATTCCTGACGCCGCCTTCCTCCCTACTAATTGTTTATTCCCATCTGGGTAAGAAAATACGCGTAATCAAATGCCGCTTCGTGCAATCGATCATAGCGCCCCGAGGCGCCGCCGTGTCCGGCGGGACTCATATTGGTTTTTAGAATCAGGATATTGTGATCGGTTCTGAGTGCACGCATCTTGGCAACGTACTTGGCCGGCTCCCAGTACATTACCTGGCTGTCATTGAAGGAGGTCCTCACGAGCATATTGGGGTAAGACTTGGGTTCGATGTTGTCGTAAGGAGAATAGGTCAGCATGTAATCGAATGCCGGCTTTTCTTTCGGATTGCCCCATTCCTCGAACTCGGTGACGGTCAGGGGGAGAGACTCGTCCAACATGGTATTCATAACATCCACGAACGGCACGCCGACTAATGCAGCGTGGAACAAATCCGGTCGCATATTGAGGACCGCCCCCATCAATAAGCCCCCAGCGCTTCGTCCCTCAATCACCAAGCGATCTTTGGAGCCGTATCCTTGCGCCAGCAGGGACTCGGCAGAAGCAATGAAGTCTGTGAAGCTGTTTTTCTTATGCATCATACGGCCGTTATCGTGCCAGGCTTTGCCCATTTCGCCTCCGCCGCGAATGTGGGCCACAGCTACAACAACACCGCGATCAATCATGCTAAACAGGTTGGAATTGAATCCGATGTCATAAGGATAGCCGTAGGATCCATATCCGGTAAGGTATAGCGGGCCAGTGCCATCAAATTTGGCGGATTTTAAATGCACAACGGAAATCGGAATCTTCTCACCGTCTAACGCCGGGGCATAGATTCGCTCGACTTGATAACGGTTACGGTCGTAACCGCCGGGAACTTCTTTCTGTTTAAGGAGCGTGGATTTGCCATCGGTCATGTCGTATTCGTAGACAGAGGCTGGAGTGATGAAGGACTGATAACCGTAGCGGAATTTCGTAGTGTCGTACTCACGATTTATGTAGGAATAGGTGTCGTAGGCAGGCTCGGGAAATTCTATGCGCTTTGGTTCACCACCGCGCAGGTCTGCGACACGGATCTGTGGCAGGCCATTCTCGCGCTCGTACAGAATGTAATAGCCCTTGAAGAAGTCGGTGCCATCGAGCATGACGTTCGCGCGTTGCGGAATTATTTCGCGCCAACCCGCCCTGCCGGGGTCGCTCACCGGAGCCTTCACCAGGCGGAAATTTCGCCCTGTGTCGTTTACGCGAATGTAGAAGAAGTCCCCGTTGTGATCGGGGTAGTACTCGACATCCTGCTTGCGAGGTTCCATCAGTTTCCAATTGGCCTTGGGGTCGGAAGCGGGAATGAAACGAGCTTCGCTGGTAGTGTGGCTCCCTAAATAGAGAATAAGGAAGGCGCGACTGCGGGTCTTGCCAACGTAGGTTTCAAATCGTTCATCCTTCTCTTCGTAAATGAGATCGTCAGGAGAAGTGGAACCGAGAGTATGGCGATACAACTGGTATTGACGTTTGGTGACGGCATCTTCGACGGTGTAGAAAATGGTTTTGTTGTCGTTTGCCCAAGCGACTGAGCCAACGCGTTCCGCGTGTTCCGCGAGGTTCTTGCCGGAGCGGAGATCCTTAATAGACAAAGTATATTGGCGGAAGCCGGTATTGTCGGTGGTGTAGGAGAGCAGGTTGCCATCATCGCTCACTTCATACTCGCCCAAGGCGATGAAGGCCTGACCCTTGCCGAGTTCGTTCAAATCGAGGACGACTTCTTCGGGTGCGTCCATGCTGCCTTTTCTGCGACAGCGGATGGGGTACTGCTTTCCTGCCTCGGTTCGTGTGTAGTAGAAATAATCGCCAAACTTGTAGGGAACTTCGACGTCGGTTTCCTTGATATGACTGAGCATTTCGTCGTACAGCTTCTTCTGAAGCGGTTCTGTAGGCTTCATGACTGCATCGGTGTAGACATTCTCGGCTTCGAGATAGGCCCGAACATCGGGATTCTGCTTATCGCGGAGCCAATAGTAGTTGTCCACAAACTCATGGCCATTTATCTCAGTGATCTTCGGTATTTTCTTCGCGACTGGCGGCGAAGGAAGCGAAGAAGTTGTGTCGGTCGCGGACAGAGCCAAGACGGAAGCTAGAACCAAAGGAGCGAGACCCAAGAGTGCGAGAGATATCTTCCGGGAATAATATTTGCTCATCGGAATTTCCTTCACCAAACCTAAAGTGGTCCGATTCTATACCAAGTTGCTTGCGGTAATGACACCCAAGCTGTCAAGCGCTACCGGTCCGACGTTAGCATTGAGAACATTGCCAAACCACTCGGCCATGCCAGCATAGAAATTATTCAAAAACATTACGCGCCATGGGTCAACTAACGGCAGGATTTGCTGGAGCGGGAAATCTGGCGCGTGTATGAGATAGGAACCGAGTTTTAGTCGAGGAATGGACAGCTAAAGTCACCCGCAGCGGGAGGTGCTCTCAGCTTGTCGCGTCGCTGGTCAGCGCGGAGCAGGCTTGCTCGCCGCAACGGGTTTCGCAGATGCGCTAGCATCTGGGTGGAGGTTGATGACGAAATTATCGAGGTCGTGTTCGATCGGAACTGGTGGCGGTGGCGGTGTGTATGTAAATACGCGACCGTCCTTGTCGCTTGACGGATGCCCAGATTGAGTAGTTGCCCGCGCGGCCAACCCAACAAATTCAAAGCGGCCAGTTGGCGACCGCGTTGCGGTTTGAAAGTCGAAACCCTTCTCCGATTTGATCGTTACTTTCATGCCATTTACGATTGGCTGATCTTCACTCAGCACCACCCGACCTCGGAGATGGTATGCGGGTTTAAGTGGAAGGTCACCAACGTAGACGACTTCGTCATCGCGTTTTGTGGTGCATGCGACGCTTCCGGTAGCGCCGCGAGTGGCTACCGACTGCATCTCGGCATAGACGTACCAATTTTCTGGAACCGGAACGCCGGTAATCTCGAACTTCCCATCGGGCTGCGTGCCAATCCTGATTTCCGTGTACTTCGAAACCCTCCTCAATTGTTTCATTGTGCTACACAGTCTGCTCTTAGTAGAGTCGCCGACAATACGTCCGGAATGTGAACTCGGCTTGGGTGCATCTACTCCAGCCCCTCTGCCCGCTTCTCGGCGCTCCACACATTTCAAGCCTTTGGGAATTCTGAAAAGCCCCCACGCAACAACGGCTTGCGGGGCGCCCTCGCGGTCGTGACCAAAACCTCTAGTATCCGGTGTGACAGAGAATGGGAGCGGTTCAAAAGGATTAAACATCGTATAATCTCGTGCGCGCAACTGGGGAGCAGAACATTTGAACGTACGAGAACAAATCAAGAAGTATATTACCAGCGAACCGGAGCCAAAACGCAGTGACATGCGAGAGTTGCATCGGCTCACACTTCAAGTGTCACCAGAATGCAAATTATGGTTCTTCGATGGTAAAGACAGCAAAAATCATACTGTTTCCAACC
>Ga0210390_10005022_pt1 | contig 11126 bp, 5 predicted proteins | sample IncBWH11OmetaG_FD_161050 | JGI IMG/M metagenome (GOLD analysis project Ga0210390, IMG submission 161050) | Forest soil microbial communities from Barre Woods Harvard Forest LTER site, Petersham, Massachusetts, United States - Inc-BW-H-11-O ... | reverse complement strand
GACGGCCGCGAGTTCGCCGCCCGGTACGCCGAGGCGGTGTTCACCGCGCAGCAGACGCTGGCCGACGCGCAGGAGTTCTATGCCGACCTCAAGCACCGCGCCCAAAAACAAGGCCGCAACCCCCAGCAGCTAAAGATCCTGCCCGGCCTGGTTCCGGTCATCGGCTCGACGCAAGCCGAGGCCCAAGCACTCGAAGCCGAACTGGAGGAGCTCATCATCCCCGAACACGCCCTGGCTCACCTGGCCCAGGTGCTCGAAGTGCCGCCGGACACGCTGGCCCTGGACCGCCCGCTGCCGGACACGGTGTACGCCCGCGAGAACGTCCGGGGCGCGCAGAGCCGCTACCAGCTGATCGTCGAGCTGGCCCGGCGCGACCAGCTCACCGTCCGGCAGCTCATCGGCCGGCTCGGCGGCGGCCGCGGGCACCGAACCTTCGCCGGCACCCCCGAGCAGGTGGCCGACACCATCGCGGAGTGGTCGGACGCCGCGGCCGCCGACGGGTTCAACGTGATGCCCCCCGCGCTGCCCTCCGGGCTGGAGACGTTCGTCGAGCACGTGATCCCGATCCTGCAAAAGCGCGGCCTGGCCAGAACCGAGTACGCCGGCACCACCCTGCGCGACCACTACGGCCTGCCCCGCCCGCCCAGCCAGTACGCGACAACCGCAGAAAGGAACGCATCATGACCGCGACCACCATCGGCACCAAGCTGGACCTCCGCAAGATCACCGCGCGCATCGGCGCCGAGGTCACCGGCCTGCCCCCGGACCTGCACCTGGACCCGGATACGGTGGCCGCCCTGCGAGCGGCGCTGAACGAGCACAAGGCGCTCGTGTTCCGCGGCGTCGACCTGGACGACGCGGGCCAGCAGCGGTTCGCCGGCTACTTCGGCGCGCTGACCACCGCGCACCCCACGATCCCGGCCGTCGACCAAGCCCCCCGCGTGCTCGCCGTCGACAGCGAGGACGGCCCGGTCAACCACTGGCACACCGACGTGACCTTCGTGCTCAACCCGCCGCAGGCCAGCACGCTGCGCAGCATCGTCGTCCCGCCCTACGGCGGCGAGACGCTGATCGCCAACACCGGCGCCGCCTACCGGGACCTGCCCGGGCCGCTGCGGGACTTCGCCGGCACCCTGCGCGCGGTGCACACCAACGACTACGACTACGCGGTGCCGCCGGAGACTCTCACCGACGCCAACCTGGCCCGCCGCGAGACCTTCCTCTCCACCCGCTACGAGACCGTCCATCCCGTGGTCCGGGTGCACCCGCTGACCGGCGAGCGCGCCCTGTTCATCGGCGGTTTCGCCCAGCGGGTCGCGGGCCTGGCCGTCGGCGAGTCCCGCGACGTCCTGCGCCTGCTGCAGTCCTACGTGACCCGGCCGGAGAATGTGCTGCGGGTGACGTGGGAGCCGGGCCAGCTGGTGCTGTTCGACAACCGGATCACCCAGCACTACGCGATCGGCAACTACGACGACGCCCCGCGCCGCCTGCACCGGGTCACCGTCGCCGGCGACATCCCGGTCGGCCTCGACGGCCAGCCCAGCCTGGCGATCACCGGCGATGCCTCCCGCTACACCGCGGTGGCCAGCTGATCACTGGTCCGGGACGGGAACGCCACGTTCCGTTCGGTCCTGAAATAATTTTTCCGAACGGAACGTGGTGCCTGCGCCGGTTACCGACAGCTGGCGCGTGCCGGGCTCCTTCCTCGCCCGAGGTTCAGCGATCCGGCCGGGTCTAGTTATCCCTGGGGGCCGGGTCCGCCGGCGCCCGTCGGCGCCGGTCCGCTGTCCAGTCCCTCACCCTGGCCATCGCCTCCGGCGTGCCGATCCGGCGCAGCGCCGCCGCCGCGTTGTTTACCACTCCCCGGTCCGGGTCCTCCATAGCCCGGACGAGGGGCGCGACGGCCCGCGGATCCCCGATCCGGCCCAGGGCTTCCGCGGCGTTGGCCCGTACCAGCAGGCCCGGATCCGCCAGCGCCTGGACCAGCGCGTCGACGGCCTCCGGAGCCTGCTGCCTGCCCAGCAGGCTGGCCATCCCCGCCCGCACGTTCCGATTACCGTCGTGCAGCGTGGTGACCATCAGGTCCATAGCCGACGCGCCGATCCGGCTCAGCGTCGACGCCGCGGCCAGCCGGACCTCCCAGTTCGGATCGCTCATCAATTCCGCGACCGGAGTGACCGTGTCGCGGCCCCCGAGCGCGGCCAAGGCCTCGGCTGCGGTCTCCCGGATCCGCGGGTTGCCGTTGGTGAGGGCGGCGACCAGCGAACCGGCGATGGTACGGTCGTCCGCCTCTATCGCCTCCGTCACCACGCGCTGCCAGATGGCCGGCTCGTCGGCGCCCCGTGCCGCTATCACGGGCCTGACGGCTTCGGGCTCACCGAGCTTGTCCAGCAGCCATATGGCGTTGGCCGGCGCTCCGGCGCCGTCCATCCTGCGGATCAGGATGTCCACGGCCAGCTGAGCCATCGCCTCCAGGCCGATAGCCGCGCCCCATTGCACCGGCCAGATACGAACCTCCAGCCCGCTGATCAGCGGGTCCAGGGCGCTCTCGTTGCCCAGCCGGCCCAGCGCGGACAGGGCTTTGGTCCGCACCGCGATGTACGGGTCTTCACTGAGGGCCAGCAGGTTATCCAGCGCGCCGGGGGCGGCCCTGGCCCCCAGCAGTGCCGCAGCGGCCTCCCGGACGTGTTCCGAGGCATCCTGGGCCCAGCTCGACACCGTCTCGTCGTCCACGAGCTGCGCGCGGCTGGCCAGTGCCGTAGTCGCCGCCTTCGATACCGCCGGATCCGGGTCATCGGCCAGCCGGAGGAGCACTTCCTCGGCCTCAGGACTGCGGGAGGGGCCGAGGGCCGCGGCGGCCGCGGCGGCTACCGTGAGGTTCGCTCCGGCCGGGCGGTCGAACAGCTCCGGATCATCCGCGAACAAGACGAATCCCGCTTGATCGGTGGCTAGGTCCAGGAGCGTCTCCAGTGGCTGCGGCCCGTCCAGTTCGCTGAGTGCCCTCGCCGTAGCCGCCCGGACATAGGGCGCCGTGCTTCTCGCCATCGCCAGCAGCAGCCTGGTGGGCCCGCGGACCTTACCAGCACAAAGCGCGGAAGCGGCAATCCGCTGAACGTATTCGTTCGCGTTAATCGTGAGCTGGCCGAGGATATCGAGGCCCGCAGGATCACCCATCTTGAGCAGGCCGCTGGCACCCAGGTACTGCTTGACCGGATCGTTGTCCCGGCTCAGGCGGAGCGGCACGGCCCGGTCGCCGGGCTCATCCAGCTTCGCGAGCGCTTCCGCCGCGTAGGCCTGGGCTCCCGGATGGCTGTCCCGTTCGGCGGCCTGCCGGAGCGCCGGTATGGCATCACCCTCTCCCAGCAGGCCGAGCGATTTGGCGGCGCCCATTCTGACGTCGTAATCGCTATCGTCTAGCATGTCGAGCAAGGACTCAACCGCGGCCGGCGCGCCTGTCTGACCCAGTGCCCCGGCGATAAGCTGCCTGGTTTGCCATGATGCGTTGTGCCGGAGCGTTTCCAGGGTGGCCAGCCCCAGTGGCTCTCCCAGCTTGGCCAGCGCGAGCGCGGCCGTCACCTGAACCGGTGGACTGTCGTCTTGACTCAGCGTCGACAAGATGGGAATGCATTCGCGCGACTCTAGCCGTCCCAGCGCGACGGTAATGGCATGCCGGTCCTCGGGCCCACCACGGTCGACCTCGGCGACTAGCATCGCTATCGTCAGCCGGCACCTGTGCCGGTTGGCGCTCATCGGGAGTCCTGCTTCTGCGGCCCGTCGCCTTCCTCGGTGATCTTCCGCAGCGCCTCCTCGGCGGCCGCCCGTACCGCGGGCTCGGGATCGACCACCCGCTGGGCGAGGATGGTCTGTGCTTGCACCGCGTGCCATTTCCCAAGGAGCTGGCAGACGGCGACGCGAACCCCCCAGCTGGAGTCACGGATCTGGTCCGTCATCCGGCTGACCAGCCGGTCGGTCTTCGGATAGTTGCCGATCAACCGAACAACCTGCTCCCGGACCAGGTAGCTGGGGTGGGAGATCCCGTAACTCTCCCACAGATCGTCCTTGAACGCTCGTTCGGGGTCGATCCGGCACAGCGCCATCAGTCCGTCTCGCACCAGTTCGGCGTCCGCCGACCGGTTGGCGACTAGCGAGCTGATCTTCTCGTAGGACGCCTCGTCCCGGTTATCGCCCAGGAAGCGGATGGCGTAGCGCTGGGCGTCGACACTGTGGTGGTAGAGCGCGACCCGGGCTTGATCCAGTTCGCTGAGCGTCACCGGCAGAATGTCCACCGGCGGGGCCAGGTTCCGTGACACCGTAGTGCCCTCCGGATAGATGGCCCGGAGGTGGCCAGACAGCGAATCGCGCAGGTCGAGCAGGCTGAACCGGTCTTCTTTGTAGGACAGCACTCGCTGGTACCTGGTGTCGAAGGGGATTTCCCCGGCCTGCTGGGAGATCAGGATCGTCGGCTTGCGGAACGCGTGGGCGATGCCGAGGTCGTAGAAGGTCGGCCCGTAGTTATAGGTCAGGTCGCACAGCACCAGGTCGGCCGCGTCGATGTACTCGAAGGCCTGCGGCGTGATGATCGCGTTCCCGCTCTCGTTCCGGGAACAGACGAACCCATGCGTTTCCAGCGTCGGCTTTATGACCTTGAGGTAGACCGACTGGAGCTCGGGGTTCGGGCTCATCGACACGAAGGCCGTCGCGGGCAGGTCGCCCCCGGCCGGGGCGGTGAGCGGTGTCTGGTCAAGTGGTTCCGACATTCCATGTCCTCCTGCCGCTATCGGGAAAGAATAGCCAGCTTCGGGCCTAGCCCGGCCAGCGCAGGCACACCAGGCCAAGCTCGGTCGCTGCCACCAGCCGGCCGGATCCGGTGGACGCCAGGCCGTACACGGGCGCCGCCAGGTCGATCCGGCCCGGGCCGGTGGCCGCGGGGGAGCCGGTGGCCGCGTCCCAGATCCGCACCGTCCCGTCGTGACTGCCGGAAATGATCACCGGCCGCCCGCCGGCCTGGCCGAACGTCACCGCGTACACGCAACCGGTGTGACCGGTGAGGCGACCGCCGACGGGCGCGCCGGTGGCCGCGTCCCACACGCGCACCGTCCGGTCCTCGCCGCCGGAAATGATCACGGGCCGCCCGCCGACCTGGCCAGCCGCCACCGCTTGTATCCAGTCGGTGTGCCCGGCCAGGGGGCCCCCGAGGGGGGCGCCGCTGCGGGCGTCCCAGATCCGCACGGTCGCGTCAATGCTGCCGGAGATGATCACCGACCGGTCTTTGACCTGCCCGAAGGCCACCGCGGTGACCGAGCCGGCGTGACCGGTGAGCGGGTCGCCGACCGGCTTCCCGGTCGCGGCGTCCCACCGGCGCACGGTCCGGTCCTCGCCGCCGGAGGCGATCACGGGCCGCCCGTCGACCATTCCGAAGGCCACCGCGTGGACCCCGCCCGCGGCGTGCCCGGGCAGGGGCCGACCGATCGGGGTGTCGGTGGCGGCGCCCCAGGTCCGCACGGTCCGCCCGCCGCTGGCGATGATCACGGGGCGCCCGTCGACCTGCCCGGCCGCCACCGCCTCCATAAGGGCATGGTGGCCGCTGGAGTACTGGCCGACGGGGGTGCCGGTGGCGGCGTCCCAGACCCGGACGGTGTCGTCGTCACTGGCGGAGATGACCACCGGCCGGCCGTCCACCTGGCCGGTGGTCACCGCGCGCACGTCGGCGGTGTGGCCAGTGAACGGTTCCCCGATGAGGGTGCCGGTCGTGGCGTCCCAGGCCTGGAGTGTCTGTTGGCTGCCACCGGAGATGATCACGGGGTGCCCGTCGACCTCGCCGAACGCCACCGCGGAGACCGAGCCGGCGTAGCCGGTCGGCGGCGCGCCGATCGGGGTGCCGGTGGCGGCGTCCCACATCCGGACGGTCTCGTCGCTGCTGCCGGAGATGATCACCGGCCGCCCGTGGAGCTGCCCGGTTGCCACTGCGGTCACCCCGCTCGTATGTCCGGCCAGCGGCTCGCCGATCGGGGTACGAGTGGTGGCGTCCCAGAGTCGGACAGTCTCGTCGCTGCTGCCGGAGACGATCACCGGCCGCCCTTCGACCTCTGCGGCAGCCACCGCGGTGACGTAGCCGGCGTGACCGATCAGGGGCGGGCCGACGGGGGTGCCGGTGGTGGCGTCCCAGAGCCTGACAGTCTGGTCGCTGCTGCCGGAGATGATCACCGGCCGCCCCTCGACCTGCGCGGCCGCCATCGCGGTCACCCGGTTCGTGTGACCGGTCAGGGGCGGGCCGGCGGGGGTGCCGGTGGCGGCGTCCCAGATCCGGATCGTGCCGTCGTCCCCGCCGGAGCCGATTACGAGCCGCCCGCCGACCCGCGCGCACACCACCGCATCGGCGAAACTGGTGTGGTCGAGGGTCTGGCCGACGGGGGTGCCGGTGGCGGCGTCCCAGATCCGGATCGTCCCGACGTCGCCGACCGCGACGATTACCGGCCTTCCCTCGAGGTCCCCGGTGGCCAACGCCGATACCGTCACGACGTAGCCGGTCAGGGGTGGGCCGAGGGGATCGCCGGTGGCGGCGTCCCAGATCCGGACCGTCTCGTCGTCTCCGCCGGAAACGATCACCGGCCGCCCGCCGGCCTGCCCGAACGCCACCGCGCGGACCCAGCCGGTATGGCCGGTGAACGGGTGGCCGGCCAGGTCGGCCACGGCGGCGTCCCAGATCCGGACCGTCCCGTCGGTGCCGCCGGAGACGACCACCGGTCGCCCCTCGACGTGGCCGAAGGCCACCGTCCGTACCTCGTCGCGGTGGCCGGTGAGGGGCTGGCCGATGCGTATTCCGGTGGTGTCCCAGATCCGGATCATCCCGTCGGCGTGCCCGGAGATGATCACCGGCCGTCGGTCAGCCTGCCCGTACGCCACCGCCCCGACACCGGTGACGTCGCTGGTGAACGGGTCGCCGACGGGACTGCCGCTGGCGGCGTCCCAGATCCGGACGGTCCGGTCGTCGGCGCCGGAGATGATCACCTGCCGCCCGTCGGCCTCCCCGAAGGTCACCGCGCGGATCCAGCTGCGGTGGCCGGTCAGCGGGTCACCGATGGCGGCGCCGGTCGCGGCGTCCCAAGCGCGGATCGTCCCGTCGTTGCTGCCGGAGATGATCACGGGCCGCTCGTCGACCTGCCCGACTGCAACGGTCAGGACTATGCCCGCGTGGCCGGTGAGGGGGTCGCTGATGGGGCTGCCGGTGGCGGCGTCCCACGTCCGGACGGTCCGGTCGTCGCCACCGGAGACGATCACCGGCCGCCCGCCGACCTGCCCGGCTGCCACCGCCCGCACCGCGCCGGTGTGGCCGGCGAGCGGGTCGCCGACGGCGGTACCGGTCGCGGCGTCCCAGGTTCGGATCGTCCCGTCGTTGCCTCCGGAGATGATCACGGGCCGCCCGTCGACCTGCCCGATGGCCACCGCCCGCACCGCGCCGCTGTGGCCGGTGAGCGGGTCGCCGATCGCGGCGCCGGTGGCGGCGTCCCATTTCCGGACGGTCCAGTCATCGCCGCCGGAGACGATCACCGCCCGGCCGTCGACCTGCCCGATGGCCACCGCGTTGACCGAGCCGGTATGGCCGCGCAGGGTCACGTGCGCCGGCTGCAGGCGCCAGGACGCCCATTCGGTGGCGTAGCTGAGCGGCAGTCCGCTGGCCGTGACCGCGTCAGCCAGGACGGAGGCGCGGGCACAGCGCGCGGCCAGCTGCAGGTAGGCGGCGCGGTCGTACGGGTCGCTGGCCCGCACCCGGCTGGCTACGCGGCGGAAGGCGTCGGCGGCGGCGCGGGCCGACCAGGTCGTGGCGGCGGGTAGCGCGGCCAGTAGCTGCGTGGGGTCGGCGGCGAGCAGGAACCGGGGATCGGTGACCAGGGCGTCCAGGCGTGCCGTGCCGGCCGCATGGCTGGCCAGGCCGGAGGTGACGTACGGGTGGGCCTGGCGCCAGTCGCACTGCCCGTCGGGCAGCCGCGGCGTGTGGGCGGTCAGGGCGTCGACGATCGCGGTCTCGTCGGCCACCGGGTCCTCGCGGCCGGCGCGCAGGTGCTCGGCCAGCGCCTCGTGGTACAGCCGGTAGGTGGAGCGGCGCCCGTCCTGCGAGCTGGACTCGGTGATGTAGTAGCCGACGTTCTCGATCAGCCAGTCCAGGTCGTCGTTGGTGTAACGGCGTCCGCTGAGGCTCCTGGCCAGGGTGGGCCACAGGTCTTCCCACGGCAGTCCGGAACCCCGGGCGTAGGCCAGCGGCAGCAGCAGGTCCCGGGCCCGGCCGGCCTCGCCCGCCAGGCGCTGGTCCAGGTCGGTGCGCATGGCGTCGGCGGCGAGCTTGGGCAGGTCCGCACGCCAGGCCTGGTCGTGCGGGTCGACCAGCCGCGGGGTCAGCGCCAGGCTCCGCGCGGTGATGAGCGCGACCAGGAAGGACGACCCGGCCGCCGCCGCCACGGCCTGCGCGACGGCCTGCAGGTAAGCACGCGGCTGGTGCCGGTAGGCCGACTCCTCCGACAGCTCCACCAGGCAGGATTCGACGTAGCGGCGCACGCTGTCCGGGTCGGCGTACTCGCCCCGATCCAGGTCGAGCACGGCGACGGGCTCGCCGAGCGGTGGGAGCTGGGGACGGCGGGTGCCGAGCATCAGCCGCAGCCGGGTCCGGCCGGCCGCCTGGATCAGCGGGGCCAGGACCAGGTCCACGGCCGGGATCTGCCCGCTGGCCTGCTCGGTACGCAACCCGGCCTCGTCGACCGCGTCCACGATGACCACGATCGGGTCGGTGCGCCCGGACAGCGCGGCCAGCAAGCGGCCGGGGCTGGTGGTCTCCTCCACCCCGCAGGCCTCACACAGCCTGGCCATCAGCTCCTCGGCGGTCAGCCCGCGCGCATGGATGAAGCTGGCGATGCTGCCGGGATCGGGCAGGGTCGCCTCCGGCAGGGTGTACAAGCGGGGGATCCGGCCGCGGAGTTTCTGGTCGGCCAGCACGACCAGCCGGGCCAGCAGCGCGGACTTGCCCGACCCGGGATCCCCGGTTACCACCAGGGTGGCCGGGCCGTCCGGCGATCGCAGCCATCGGCAGGCCTCGGTCAGCGCTGCGTGCCGGCCGGTGAACAGCCACAGGTCCGCCGCGCCCGAGTCCGCGCTGTCCAGGCCGCGAGCCCGCGGCAGCACGTGATCGCGCTGGTCGGTGGCCCGCGCCGCCTGCATCAGTTGCCGGGCCTGGGTCCGCAGATCCAGGTCTTGCAGCCACCGGTCGAGCCGGGGGTTGGGCACGAACGGCGTGACGGAGTCTCCGGTGAGGAACAGCCGGGCGTGCTGCCACTGCGGTGTCTGCTCGTTCACCAGGCCGACCAGCCCGTCCAGGGCCAGGAACTCCGGCTCGTAGCCCCCGCTGGCCCGGTGCCCGACCGCGTCGGCGAAGGCCCGACTGAAGGCGCACGAGGCCGCCTGCTCGTTCGGGCGGGCGGCGACGACGATTGCCACCGACGGGTTGCTGGCTAGCCCGCGCAGCCGGTTGACGAACTCGATCGCCCCGCTCGTCATGGCCGCCCCGGCGGCCCCGGAGTAGCAGGTGTCCAGCAGGAACAGCATCCGCTGGGCGACGACCTTAACGCGGCCGCTGCCGCGAAGCAGGCGCCCGGTCAGGTCTGCGGCCGCCAGGGCCGTGAACGTCACGTCGGCATCGGTATCGGCCATGGGCAGCAGCAGGCGGTCCTGATCCAGCACGCCGTGCCCGGTGTAGTAGACGACGACCACGTCGTCCGTGCGCCGGCTGGCCTGGTCGGTCAGGAACCGGCGCAGCCGGTCGGTGAACTCGCCGACGCCGAGGCCGGTTCCGAACCCGGGGACCCGGGCGTACCCGAGGCCATTGAATAGCGCGGCTATCCGCTCGACCTCGGAGGCCAGCTCCGGCCGGTCCTCCAGGCCGGTCTCCGGCTGGTATTTCGTGGTCGCCGCGCCGATGAACCAGCGGGCCGGGGCGTCCACGGCCGGTTAACCGCCGAGCCGGACGGCGGCGGCGACCGCTGCGCCGGTATCGCGTGCCGTCAGGTACCTGGCCACCGAGTGGAAGGTGACCCCGTTGCTGATCTCGATGTCGGTCAGCGGCGCCCCGAATATCGGCTTGAGCCGTTTCACCAGCGCCACGAGGTCGGCCCGGTCGGCGATGTTGGTCCAGGCCGTAACCGAGGCGGGTCGCTGGGCTGGCGGGATGAGCCGGTCCAGGATCACGTTGCGGATGCCCAGCGGTGAGCCGAGGGTGACCAGGTTCCTTATGCCCCACTCGGGATGGGCGTTCAGCGCCTCGTAGGCCACGACGGTGCCCAGCGAATGCGCGACGACGACCTCAATGTCCGCGGTGACGGTGTCCGCGAACCGCTGCTGGATCTGCTCCCGGATCCCGGGCTGGGTAAAGTACGCACGCACCTGCTTCAGCCAGAAGATGAGCAGCCGCTCGCTGGCGCCGGCCAGGAACCGGGAACCGGACAGGGCGGCCAGCGCGGCCTGTACTCCCGACATCACGCCCAGTGTGGACTCGCCCGGCGGCACCACCGACGGATCGGTGCTGGCCGCCTCCCGCCACCACGCCGCTAGCAGTTCGGCCTCCGCGCCGTCCTCGACTTCGTCGGCCTCCAAGGTCTCCACGTCTTCGTCGCCCAGCGCGCGACCTGGACGCCGGAACAGATCACCGTAGAACAGGCAGGCGACGTCGGCCTCGCCGAGCAGCCTCCGGCCCCCCGCCAGTTCCACCCCGCCCAGCAGTGCGGGAACCCACTCGCTGGCCATCACCGGCCCTGCGGAATAGGTGTTGTTGATCCCGTGAACCGTCAGCACTCGCGCCATCACACCCGCCCCACGACGTCCGAGCCCAGCGTATCCCGCGGGTGACGCCGGTCAACCCAAACGGGCCGTGGTTCGTGCCGCCGGCACTGCTACTTAGAATCCGTGCGGAGCGCGCGAGGCCGGAGTCAGCACGTCGCCGACCGCCTCGACCAGCAGAGTCATCTCGTAGGACACCAGGTCCGTGTCGCACTCCGGGGCGGCCAGGACGGTCAGGCTGGACCCGTCGCTGATGGCCATGACGAACATCAGCCCGCCTTCCATCTCGACCAGGGCCTGGGTAGGCT
>Ga0210390_10005021_pt1 | contig 11127 bp, 9 predicted proteins | sample IncBWH11OmetaG_FD_161050 | JGI IMG/M metagenome (GOLD analysis project Ga0210390, IMG submission 161050) | Forest soil microbial communities from Barre Woods Harvard Forest LTER site, Petersham, Massachusetts, United States - Inc-BW-H-11-O ... | reverse complement strand
TCGGCCAAGCCTTCCGGCTGCAGGGCGGCTACGGCGGCCAAACCGGCACGGATGGGAGTGACGGGTACGGCAGGCTAGGCAAGAAAGGACCCGGCGGGAGCGGCGGCGGGGGTGGCGAATACGGCGCCGACGGTGGAGGCGGCGGAGGCGGCGGCTTCAGAAGCGCCGGCGAGAAGGCAACCGGCGCGGGTGTTGGCGGCGCAGGCGGTCTTCTCGGTCTCAACGGCGGCGCGGGCGCCGGCTCCGGGGCAAACGGAGGCTTTGGCGGCGGCGAGGGCGGCATCGCCACCGCCACCGATAGTGGCGGTGGCAATTATGGCGGCGGCGGCCAGGGCGATTATTTTTGCTACCGTTGGTGGCTCTGGCCTTGACATCTACGCCGGCGGGGGCGGCGGCGGCGGTTCGTTCAACGGCGGAACGAGCCAATTTCTCGAGGGCAACATCCATCCCGGAAATGGCGAGGTCTTGATCACAGAGATGGGAGGATCGGGGGCATCCCCAGTTCCGGAACCCTCAACCTGGGTGACGATGGCGACCGGCTTCGCCGCCCTCGGCCTCGCCGGGCCTGCGACGACGTCGGAAGGCGCGATCCCCGCAAAAGCCATCAAGCCTCGAGCCCCGAGAATCAAACGACCTTCACAGTCGGCGGCACGAGCTTGAGATCCTGCCAAAAGGCGTCGCGCTCATAGCGCGCGAAGAGATCCGGCGGCAAAATTGTCGGACGCTCGCGCGCCGCGACGGAGCGCCCTACGTCGTGCAGGCCCGGCGTCCCGAGCCGCTGATCGAACTCGATCATGTCATAGCAGGGCTCGATATGTTTCGGGTCGTGCGGCTGAAGGGGTTCGGCGATGAAGCCGTAGATCGCGGCGAGCGTTCCAAGCGGATTGGCGGTCAGGCTTTCGTAGCGCACCAGAAGCAAGCGGTCCGCGTGCGGTCCATAAACCGCTTCGCGCAGCGCGTTCAGGGAAAACCCGTACATGCCCGCGGCCGACGCCAGCCCCTCGACGCGCGAATACACTGTTCCGCCCGAGTCGTAGCTGAAGATGCCGGAAAGTTCGTACACGTTGCGACGGATAAGGGTTTCGACGCTGTCAAGAACCCACGCTGGATTCCTGACACAACAGACTACCTTTGCGTCGGGGAAGAGTTCCACCAGCGCCGGTAACTTCGTCGTCCAACCGCGATTGGTGTCGAAGATAACCATCCCCGGCGCCGGCTCATGATAGTAGGCGTCGAACACGCCCAGAAGCAGCCGCTTGCGGATGTCGTTGTCGATGAACACCGCCCCTTCGTTGCGGGCGCTCGTCTCGTGCAGCATAGATCGGAAAAGCGCGTAGACCGGGCTGCTCATGCCGGCGGAAAAGCGCGAATTCTGCCGCAACAGGGCAGCAAGGAGCGTCGAGCCCGAGCGAGGCAGGCCGGAGATGAAGTGCAGGCGGTTCTGCATGGGAGGGAGAAACTCAGCCGGGAAAAGAGCGGCGCACGATGCGTCGTCTGCTGGTATAATCGAATTGGCTTCTTCTTTGTCACCCGCGTCATGCCGCTCGCTGCCATAGCTATCGCTCCAGGCGTCTCTCACTTTCCTGATTTTCTCGACCGAGCCGCTCAAGCAGCGCTGCGGGACGAAGTGCTGGCGATCTTGAGCGTCGCGCCGCTGTTTCGCCCGCGCATGCCGCGCAGCGGCAAGCCGTTTTCGGTGTACATGAGCAATTGCGGGGCTCTCGGCTGGGTCTCGGACGAAACCGGCTATCGCTATCAGCCGACGCATCCGGAGACCGGGCGCCCGTGGCCGGCGATGCCGCCAACGCTTCTCGCCGCCTTCGCAACGATCGCCCCGGACGCGCCGCCGCCGGAGGCCTGCCTCATCAATGTCTACGACTCAGCCGCCCGGATGGGCCTGCATCAAGACCGGGATGAAGAGGAAATGACCGCCCCGGTCGTGTCGTTATCGCTCGGCGACACCGCGTTGTTTCGCGTCGGCGGGCTTGAACGCAATGCGCCGACCCGCTCCTTCCGTCTCGCCTCGGGCGACGCGATGTCGCTTGCGGGCGAGGGCCGTCTCGCCTTCCACGGCGTCGACCGCATCATCGCCGGCTCCTCGACCCTCCTGCCTCAGGGCGGCAGGATCAATCTGACCCTAAGACGGGTGACCAGGGCAAAACCCCAGCTCGAGTCGACATTTTCTTCGTGAAAACATGAAACCGTGGTACAAAATGTTCTTCCGGTCCGCATCGAGCGGCTTGGCGACCGAACTGGAGAAGGGGAATGCGCTCGGGGCGTTTCGCACACAACCCGCCTCGCGAGTTGGAGCGCGCCAGGATTTTTTTATTTGAATCGGCCATAACCCTTTGAAAAGACCCGATCCGGAAAAATAAACGCTAGTAAAAGCAAGTAAATTTACTAGCGTTTATTTGCGTTTGCTTGCGAATAGCTCGCGCAATAGTTGCATTCCTAAGCTTGGCTGGGCAGCCGGGGCCGCGATAGCGCCGGGGCGCTATTCGCCGCTGGACGCCGGCTCCTGCCTGGGCGCGCCTCTCGGGCCGCCCTTGGAGACGCCAACCATCGCCGGCCGCAGCACCCGATCGCCGATCGTCCAGCCGCTCTGAACCACCTGGGAGACTGTGCCCGAGGGCAGCGTGTCGTCGGGCGCTTCGAAAATCGCCTGGTGAAAATTGGGGTCGAATTTCTGGCCCTTGGGGTCGAGCTTCTTGACCCCGTGGCGACCGAGCGCCGCCTCGAGGTCGCGCGCGGTCAGTTCGACACCCTCGATCAGCGAGCGGATCGAGGGATCGGCGCTCACCCGGGCCTCCGGCGGCAAATGTTCGAGCGCACGCGAAAGATTGTCGACCACGGTCAACATGTCGCGCGCAAAGCCTGTCACGCCATAGGTCTTGGCGTCCGACACCTCGCGCTCGGTGCGCCGGCGCAGATTCTCCATCTCCGCCAAGGTGCGCAGCACGCGATCCTTCAATTGGCTGTTCTCGGCGTTCAGCGCCTCGATCACAGCGCCGGCGTCCGGCGCGCCAGCCTCGGGCCGAGCAGTTTCGGCCGCGGCGGTCTCGTCTTGTCGCGCGGATGCCCCGGCGCCGCGATCGGCGTTGTTATTACTCATCGTTTCATGAGCCCCATTAAGAATTTGCGACGCATATCAGGGCTGACGGACCAAAAATCAAGCGCGCGGAGAGTTGTAAATCCTCCGCTCTCCCCTTCAGTCCTGGCCGAAGTCCACCAGCAACCGCCGTTTGATCGCCGCCTGCCGGGCGGGCGCGTTGATTTTCTGCCCGGTCAAATCGGTGATGTAAAATGAATCCACCGCCTTTTCACCGAAGGTGACAATGTGGGCCGAGCCGATGTTGAGATTGAGGCTCGACAATGAGGCGGTCAGATCCCGCAGCAGGCCGGGCCGGTCGAGACCTGAAACCTCGACCACCGTGTAGCGGCGGGAGAGATTGTTGTCGACCGTCACTTCCGGCTCGACCGCGAATGCGCCTCGGCGGACATCGCGCGGCTGCCTGGGCGGCGCGATTTCGGCCAGCCGGACCTCGCCGCGCAGGGTCTTCTCGATGTTGGAGGCGATGCGCTGGCCGCGCCGCAATTCGTCCGCGTCGAGTTCGAAGGCGCGCGAAACGAAAATGGTGTCGAGGGCAAGGCCGTCGGTCGTGGTGAAAATCTGGGCGTCGACAATGTTGCCCCCGGCGGCGGCGCAGGCGCCGGCGATGCCGGTCAGGAGCCGTGGGTGGTCGGGGGCGACCACGGTGACCGCAGTCACGCCATGAAAGGCGTCGGTCGTGACCTCAGTCGCCAGCGAACGGGTTTCGGCGGCCATTGCGTGCAGCAATTTGGCGTGGGCCGCCTGCCGGGCGGGCTCCACCTTCAGCCAGTAGGCCGGATAATGACGCTGGGCGTAAGCCTCGAACTCGGGGTCGGACCAGCCCGGAAGCAAGCGGCGCAAGGTCTCCTGCGCCGCTTCGACGCGCGCCTTGCGGTCGATTACCGAATGGCCGCCGCCGAGCACGACTTCGGTCTCCCAGTAGAGCGTGCGCAGAAGCTGGCCCTTCCAGCCGTTCCATACGCCCGGTCCCACGGCTCGGATGTCGGCGACGGTGAGCGTCAGCAGCATCTTCAAGCGCTCTTGCGTCTGCACGAGCGCCGACAGCGCCTCCGCGGTTTTCGGATCCAGCAGGTCGCGGCCCTGCGCCATGTTGGACATGACCAAGTGCTGCTCGATGAGCCAAGCCACGCGTTCGGTATTGGCGGCGCTGAGCCCGAGACGGGGCCCGAGCTTGCGCGCGACCTCGGCGCCTGCGAGGGAATGATCGATCCCGCGCCCCTTGGCGATGTCATGCAGGAAAGCCGCCAGATAGAGCTCGGTGCGATGGGCGATCTGCGGCACAATCTTGGTGGCGAGCGGCAGATCCTCCGCCAGCCGTCCCGCTTCGATCGCGCTGAGTTCGCCGACCGTGCGAATGAGATGTTCATCGACCGTATAGTGATGGTACATCGAGAATTGCATCATCCCGACGACGCGGCCGAAATCGGGGATGAACCGCCCGAGCACGCCGGCTTCGTTCATGCGCCTCAGCGCGATTTCCGCAGCGTTGCGCGACGTCAGGATGTCGAGAAACAGGCGGTTCGCCTCCCCATCCTCGCGCAAGCGGGCGTCGATACGCTTCAACGACTGCGTCACCAGCCGGGTCGCGTCCGGGTGGATCGGCAAGTTCGATCGGTCGGCGATCCAGAACAGCCGGATGAGGTTCACCGGATCGCGCTCGAAGGCGTCGTCGCGAATGACGTTGACGCGATCATTGTCGACCTTGAAATCCTTAGCGTCGGCGATCGCGCGGGTCCGGCGGCGCAGGCGCCCGACCAGCCGGCCGAACGCCGGCGTCCGCTTGGTCTGTCGCTCTTCGAGCGCCGCGCAAACAATCGCGGTCAAATCGCCGACGTCTTTGGCGATGAGGAAATAGTGCTTCATGAACCGCTCGACGTCGATCAGCCCGGCGCGGGTCGAATAGCCGAACTGACGGGCGATCGGCCGCTGAACGTCGAAGCTGAGCCGCTCCTCCGCTCGGCCGGCGAGAAAGTGGAGCCGGCAGCGCACGGTCCAGAGGAATTCCTCGCAGCGGCGAAACAGCGCGAACTCGCGCGGCGAGAACAACCCGGCGGCGACGAGCTCGTGCGGGTTGTGAACGCGATAGACGTATTTAGAGATCCAAAACAGCGTGTTGAGGTCGCGTAAGCCCCCTTTGCCCTCCTTGACGTTGGGCTCCACAAGATAACGCGAGGCGCCCGCGCGCCTGACCCGCGCTTCGCGTTCAGCAAGCTTGGCAGCGACAAACTCGGCCGCCGTCTTCGCTATGATCTCCTTGTCGAACCGGGTTGTCAGCTTCTCGAATAGCGCCATGTCGCCTGTGATGAACCTGGCCTCGAGGAGCGTAGTGCGAATGGTCATGTCGGCGCGCGCCTGTTTCAGACATTCGTCGACCGTTCGCGTCGCGTGACCGACCTTCAGCTTGAGGTCCCACAGCACGTAGAGCAGCGACTCGACCACCTTCTCCACGCCGGGCGGCGTCTTGTCGGGCATGAGGAACAGGACATCGATGTCCGAATAGGGCGCGAGCATACCGCGCCCATAGCCGCCGACCGCGACGATCGTCGGCAGCGGTCCACCCAATTGCGCGGGCGCAAGCCAGCGTGCGGACATTTCGAGTGCAATGCCCAACAATTCGTCCGTCTCGGCGCTCAGCGTCTCCGCGCACGCGCGGCCAGTTCCGCCCTCCTGCAGAGCGCTTCGCGCTTCGTCCCGCCCGGCATCCAACGCGGCTCGCAAGGCCTCGACCGCAGCGCGGCGGAACGCCGCAGCGTCGGCCGAATCCCGCTCATGGAGCGCGGCGAGCTCATCGAGTAGCTTGGTTCGCTCGACGCCCTTGAGCGGCGGGGCGGCGCAAGAGCGGCGTTCCACCGCGGGAACATGGGCGTCTGACATCTTAAGATATATTCCCCCTCGGTCCGGCGATCGCAAGTCCAGCCGGCGCCCGCGAAATACTATTTGTTGTTGAGCTTCGCCTCGATCGCGTCCCAGATCGCCACGGCCAAATCGGGTCCGCCAAGTTTCTTGACCGCGCGGATGCCGGTGGGCGAGGTGACGTTGATTTCGGTCAAATGGCCGTCGATGACATCGATCCCGACGAACAGAAGGCCGCGGCGCCTTAGCTCGGGCCCGATCGTTGTGCAAATCAACTGCTCTCTTTCGGTCAGCTCGGTTTCTTTCGCCGCCCCGCCGCGCACCATGTTCGAGCGGATGTCGTCGCCCGAGGGCACGCGATTGACCACGCCCTTGGCCTCGCCGTGGACGAGAATGATCCGCTTGTCGCCCAGCGCCACCGTCGGCAGGAACTTCTGGATCACCCAAGGCTCGCGAAAGCTGGTGCTGAACAGGTCGAACAGCGAGCTGAAGTTCGGGTCCTGAACGGCGACTTTGAACACCGCCGCGCCGCCAAAACCGTAAAGCGGCTTCATCACCACTTCGCCGTGCTCGGCGCGGAACGCCTGGATCGCCGCCTTGTCTCGGGCGATCAGGGTTGGCGGCATCAGGTCGGGGAAATCCATCACGAACAGCTTCTCGGGGGAATCGCGCACGCCGCGCGGATCGTTGACGACCAGCGTTCGCGGCTGGACCCGCTCGAGAATGTGCGTCGTCGCTATATAGGCGAGATCGAACGGCGGGTCCTGCCGCAGCAGCACTACGTCGACGGCCTTTAGGTCGACGAGCTTCACCTGGCCGAGGCGCGCGTGATCGCCCTCGACGTCTCTTACCGTCAGCGGCTCGGCCATCGTCTCGACGCGCGAGCCATTTAGCTTCAGCCGGTCGGGTGTGTAGTGCAGCAGGTGGTGGCCGCGCGCCTGGGCTTCGAGAAGAAGCGCAAAGGTTGAATCGCCGGAGATGCGGATGCGCTCGATCGGGTCCATCTGCACGGCGACGGTCAGGGGCATGGGCGTCCGGTCGAGGGCCAGGGGCGCGTTTCGGGAATCAGTCGATCATGAGCCTATACGCGTCCGGCGCGTGACGGGGAAGCCGCCCCCGAGCGACGAAGACGGCGTCGCCTCGCAGCGTAAGGCCCGCCGCCCACGGGTTTCGCGTGAGCCAAACCCGCGCGGCGCGCGCGATCCGCCGCCGCTTGGTCGCGCTGATCGCAATCGCCGCCACCTCGAGATCGGCCCGCGCCTTGACCTCGACGAAGGCGATGGAGTCGCCTCGTCGCGCGATGAGGTCGATTTCGCCGCCGGAGACCACGAACCGCCGCGCGAGGATCGTGTAGCCCTTGAGGCGGAGAAGCAGCGCTGCAATCGATTCGGCCTTGAGGCCATAAAGATGCGCGTCGCGCCGGCGCTGGCTTCCGCCGTCCGAGCCGCTCCTCACCGTTGGGCGCCAGCTAGCGCAAGCGCTCTCGCGTAAACCTGCCGCCTCGGCAGCCCATGCTTGGCGGCAATCGCCGCCGCAGCGTCCTTGACCGACAGTTTCGTGAGCTGTTCCGCGATCTCCCGGTCGAGCGTGGCCTCGGAAATCAGCGGGCGCGCTTCGGCGGGCGCGACGACGATGACAATCTCGCCCCTGGGCGTTTCGCCCGCGGAATATTCGGCGGCGAGCTTATCCAGCGCGCCGCGCCTCACCTCCTCATGCAGCTTGGTCAATTCGCGGGCTACCGCGGCCGGCCGTGGCCCAAGCTCGAGCGCCAGGTCGGCAAGCGTCTCGGCGAGCCGCCCCGGGGCTTCGTAGAAAATGAGCGTGCCAGGCGCGGCTGCCAACGCATTGATGCGCTCTCGCCGCGCTGCTTGCCGGGGCGGCAGGAATCCCTCGAAATAGAAGCGGTCGGTCGGCAGACCGGCGACGCAAAGAGCCGCAAGCGCCGCGGACGGGCCTGGCGCAGCGGCGACGGCGAAGCCGAGCTCGATCGCCTCGGCGACCAGTTTGTAGCCGGGATCGGAAATGAGCGGCGTCCCGGCATCGGAAATAAGGGCCAGCGCCTGCCCTTCGGCGATGCGTTTCAGCGCCCTCGGGCGAGCCTCGGCGGCGTTGTGCTCATGGTAGCGCGAGAGCGGCCTCTCGATGCCGTAACGCGCGAGCAGCGCGCGCGAAACGCGGGTGTCCTCGGCCAGGATCGCATCGGCGCCGGCCAGAATTGCCAGAGCCCGCAGCGTCACGTCGGCGAGGTTGCCGATCGGCGTCGCCACGACATAGAGTCCGGGGCTCAGCGTCGCCGCCGGCAGGGTCGCGTCGCCGACGTGAAAGGTTCGGCTCGAGCGAACAGTCTTGACGCCATCCGAGCGGGGAGCTTTTGCCGCGGTCATTGCGCTTGGGTCCGCCCGCCGTCTGGCTGGCTCTAATGATCGACCACATAGCCAAGCGCAGGTGAAAATGCCACAATTTCCGTTGACAGCCGGCGAATGGCCGCTGCCGCGCGCCGACATACGAAAACGCACAGCACGACGCCGCTTGCCGGCGCCGGCGCGACTCAAGGCAAGAGGTGGGTGTGGCGATGGCCGCTGAGCAGCCGGATGGACGACGCGGCATAACCAGGCGAACCGTGCTTGGCGGCGGGCTGGCCCTAACGCTTGCAGGCTGCAATTCGGTTGGCCTCGAGATGCCTAACGACGCCGGCGGACCCCCTCCGGCGCCCGCTCAGCCGGCCGGCGGACCGCCCGTCGGCGAGGTGCTGGGCACAGGCCCGATTCGGGTCGGCGTGGTCCTGCCGCTGACGCAGAACGGCGGCCCAAGCCCGATCGGCGTCTCGATGCGCAACGCGGCGCAGCTCGCGATCAACGATTCGGGCTCTTCGTACATCACACTGATGGTTGAGGACGACCATTCGAGCGCCGACGGCGCCACACAGGCGGCTCAATCGGAACTCGGCGCCGGGGCGCAACTCATCCTTGGGCCAGTGTTCGCCAACGACGTGAGGGCCGCGTCGGCGGCGGCGAAATCGGCAGGCCGGCCGATGATCGCTTTCTCGACCGACGTCAGCGTCGCGGCCCCGGGCGTTTACCTCCTGTCGTTCCTCATCCAGGGCTACGTCGACCGGATCCTTCAATACGCCCTCTTGAGCGGCAAGAAGTCGTTCGGGATCATGGCCCCCCAAAACGACTACGGCAATGTCGCCGCCGAGCGGTTCCAGGAAATGGCCGGAAACCTCAACGCGCAAGTCGTCCTGACTGCTCGTTACTCGGCGGGCCAGATGGCGACCGCAGCGCAACAGGTGGCGGCGGTTCAGGGTCAGATTGACGCTCTCTTCATTCCCGAGCAGGCCGACGGCATGCCCGCCGTCGCGGGGGCTCTCGGGTCAGCCAATGTCAAGACCAAGTTTTTGGGAACCGGCGTCTGGAACGACGCGCGGGTTCTCAAATTGCCACAACTGCAGGGCGCCTGGTTCTCCGCGCCCGACAATTCCGGCTTCAACGCCTTCGCGGAGCGCTACCGGGCCAAATTCAACAGCGAACCGGCGCGTCTGGCGACGCTGGCCTATGACGCCGCGACGCTGGCCGCCGCTCTCGCGCGCAGCGGAGGGCCGGATCCGTTCAACCAGGCGGCGCTGACCAACGTGTCGGGCTTCAACGGCGCCGACGGGGTATTCCGCTTCCGGGCCGACGGAACCAATGAGCGGGGACTGGCGGTGATGGAGATCGGCGACGGCGCGGCCAAGGTGATCAGCCCGGCGCCACGCAGCTTTGCTGCGGGGTGACGCGAGGCGACAAGCGCGCTGTCAATTCCTACCTCTCGTGACGCTGAAGTCGACGCCTGACGCGGGCCGCGATTGTGTTTCCCCTGCTATTGGGGGAGGGTGTCCCCGTCGCCTCGGGGTCTTGCGGAATGCTTCGGCGAGCTTTCGCCTTCTTTCTCCTCCTGACGCTTGCTGCCGCTCCCGCGCCCGCGCGTGCAGATGAAGCCTTCCGGATCGGCGTTCTCAACGACCAGTCCGGTCCCTATGCTGATTTGTCGGGACCGGGCGGAGCGGAGAGCGCGCGGATGGCGATCGAGGATTTCGGCGGTTCCGTGCTGGGCAAGCCGATCGAACTGCTTGTCGCCGATCATCAGAACAAGGTCGACATCGGTCTCGCCATCGCGCGGCAATGGTATGACGAGCGCGGGGTGAGGGCGATATTCGACATCACCAATTCGGGCGTTGGGCTGGCGGTCCAGGACCTGGCCAAGGCTCGCGACCGGATCGTCATCTTCGACTCCGCCTCGTCCTCCGATTTCACGGGCAAGGCCTGCTCGCCGAACGGCATCCAGTGGAACGCCGACAATTGGTCGAACGGCGTCGCGCTCATGCGCCTCCTCATCAAGCAAAAGCTCGACAGCTTCTTTTTCATCACCGCCGATTACGCCTTCGGCGCTTCCCTCGAGGCCGACGCGCGCGACGCCATCGCCAAGGCCGGTGGAACCGTTGTCGGAGGCGTGCGCTCGCCGCTCAACACGGCCGATTTCAGCTCGTTTCTAATCTCCGCCCAGGCGTCGAAGGCCAAGGTGATCGTTTTCGCGATCACCGGCGCCGATCTCTCCAATGCGCTGAAACAGGCGAGCGAGTTCAACCTCGCCGAGGGGCAATATCTGGCGACGCCGATCACCTATCTGAGCGACGTCAACGCGGCCGGCCTCGAGGTCGCGCGTGGCCTCACTTTCATGCAGTCCTGGTACTGGGACCTGGACGACAAGACGCGCGAATTCGCCAAGCGCTTTTACGCCCGGCGGGGCCGCATGCCCAACGACAACCAGGTCGCGGTCTATTCTTCGGTTCGCCATTATCTCGAAGCCGTCGCCAAGGCTCAAACCGACGAAACGGCGGCGGTGATAAAGGCGATGCGCGAGGCGCCGATCCACGATGTATTCACCGCCAACGGGACGATTCGCGCCGACGGGCGGGTGCTCTATGACCGCTATCTGATGAGGGTGAAGACGCCGGCGGAGTCGAAATACCCGTGGGACTATCTGGCGGTCGTCGCCAAGATCCCAGCCGTCGACGCCTTCCGACCGCCGGGGGCGGACGGCTGCACGCTGGCGGCGCAGTAGCGGAGCGAAGCGAGAACGGCCGCGACCGAGGGAGAGGCCCCTCGCCCCAACCCTCTCCCATA
>Ga0210390_10005020_pt1 | contig 11128 bp, 10 predicted proteins | sample IncBWH11OmetaG_FD_161050 | JGI IMG/M metagenome (GOLD analysis project Ga0210390, IMG submission 161050) | Forest soil microbial communities from Barre Woods Harvard Forest LTER site, Petersham, Massachusetts, United States - Inc-BW-H-11-O ... | reverse complement strand
CACTTGGGTCCCAGCCGGTCGCGAATGCGAAGGCTGTTCGAGATGGCTGTGGCCATCCTATGGAGGGCAAGGTAATTGGCAGTCCATCCGGTGGCCAATGACGAGAGCCAGAGCAAAACACCGGTCACGATGGCAAAAATAATCGTCATCGAAGTGTGCGGAAAAAGCATATGCACGCCGTGGTCAGCCTCGGCAGCGGTGAGAAAAGGGTGGCCAGTGACGGCATTAAAAATCCGATCAATCAGAATCGAGACCGGAATCGCCCCCAACAAATTGCTGACGGTAACGATGAATTGAGTATCGGAAATGGCTTGCAGACTTGCCATGTGATCTTTTCTGGGATCTTCCATGGCGTCGACCAGCGTGGCCGCAGTGGCAGCGGGCATTTTCGAAGCCAGTAAGAATCCGCCGGCCTGCATGAGCAAGAAACTCACGACATAGTTCATGGAATGAGCAAAGGCCAATAGCAGGGGAGCGTGAATCGCCGACGAAAGCGTGTATTTGAACAAGGCTGTGAAGGATGTGATGACGCCGGCGGCCACTGCCCCGAGGCCCATGACTTTCCATTGCGCTAAACTGCCCGCAATGTAATGTTCGCCTGAGCGTCCCGTTCTTTCGACCACGCTTCGCGCCAGACGGCGAGTGCTGGCGCTGAGCACGGTCCTAATGCGCCGTTGAGAAGCGAACCCATGCACGATGACGATCGACAGCTTGCGCGCATCCGTGCCGAGTTGTTCGAGGCTGATGACTTGCTGGATTCGTCCCAGGAGTGAACGCAGCAGGCGCACCCGGAAAATCAAATCGGCGGAGGAACCTTTTTCCGCAAGCACGCGATTCACGGATTGCAGTTGTGCTTCACAAGCGGCGCGTTGTTCTTCCCATCGATGAAAATCTTCCGGATGCCGGGCCACGTGCTCGACCAGCGCGGGAAGATTGAAAAAACTGGATTTGGTGATGTTTTCGTCATCGGCGAACTCGATCAGGTCACGTGACAATGCGATATTGGTGGCACGTAGGGCGAGAATTTTGCAGCTGGCAACAATGGAGGATCTGGATGGCCAGAAAATATCGGCCCATGAGGCGACGATTGAATCGGGGAGGGAAGCGAGCCAGTGTGCGTCTGATTCTTTCAGGTTTAAGGAATCCATCAATACGTAGAGATCGCCATCGACCTCATCCACAGGCAACAAATGTCTCAGGGCTCTCGCCAGCAGTTCGCGCAATAGGAACGCTTCGTCGGGCAGGCCTGCTTCTGAAATTACGCGAACGTAGGAGTGGTGGGACCAGAATTCTTGAAGTGCGGAATGGATGGCTTCGCGATCGGGATGATTTTCGATCGCTTCGGTGAGGCGGGAAAGGGTTTCGGTCCGCGCCGCGACGGGGATGTCGAGAAACATGCGAAGAAGCCCGTACACGCGGGTGGCTCGTTCTCGTGGCGAGAGAACTTCCAAAGCTAAGAGATCGTCGATTGCAAACGGAATAGGACCTCCCTTGGCTGCGATAGAGTGAATTTAGGATACAGGCTTGTGATCGTTCGGAGAACCGGGGCTGGCTGGCGCTTTCAAAAGGCCGCTGGGCTTGGGAAGTGGGGCTATGAGAGGCGCAAAATAGCCTTGAATCGGCACGCACCGTATGCTAAGGTTTCACCCGGAATTATCCCTCCTTAGGAGAAACCCATGACACGAAGCTTCAAATCCCTTACTCTGCTCGGTGTGGTCGTAACGTTTGCGATCGCAGCGTCCGCGCAGAAAAAATATCTGGTGACCAACGATGACAACTCTACTGCGAACACCGCAACGTTCTACACCATCGGCGCGGGCGGCGCGTTGACTCAAGTGAAAGTGGTAAAAACCGGCGGAACCGGGCTGGGCGGAGGCTACTTCGCCGCTCCTCGCGCAGCGGTTTTGCACGACAAGGTACAGTCCTGCGTATACATCTCCGATGCTGGCTCCGCCGATGTTGCCGCGATCAGCGAAGCGACGTTGAAGCGAGTTGGAACCTTCAAGGCTGGCGCCAAAGACGCTGGAACTTTCGACGGCGTTGGCCTAATTGCTAACCAAAACTACCTCTATGCAGGATTCACTGGGGCCAGCGGGAGTCAGGGTACCGGAAGCATCGCCACCTACAAGATTGAGAGCGGGTGCAAGCTGAAATACCTGAAATCAATCCCTGCCAAAGGCTTGGGCTCCGGCTCTTTTGGCATCGGCGCACCAGACGGGATGGGCTTGCATGGCAAAATCTTGGTTGTCGCTTACGGAGATGGCTCCATCGAGTCGTTTAATGTCTCTCATGGCGTGCCTGTTCCAAACCACGATGAGCAGAACTCCACCGGCGAACCGAATAGTTACTACCCGGCGGGCGTAGACATCTCAGCCGATGGCAAGTTTGCAATCTTTGGCGATATCCCCGTGAACTCTCCTTCCTATACGACGATCGAAGTTTCCAATATCTCCACCGGCAAACTCACCAAGACCAAACTCTATGGAGGAACGGGCGCCGGACTAGGGACGGGTGTGAATTCCAACGATGTGGAACTCAGCCCGGACGAGAGTCTCCTCTATGTCAACAACAACGGTTACACCAATGGCACAGGCGGAGGCACGGTCACTGCGCTTTTCTTTAACAAAACCACGGGCAAGGTTTCTAAGGGGTGCATCTCGCCCGTACTCGAGGGTTACGGTTCGGAATGGTTCAACGGCAGCGGTATCGCTCTAGCGAATAACGCTTCCGGGACAGGCGGTGAGGTATATGTTGCTGAACCCGCGTTTGGCGGCGCGGATTCCTGGATTGGGGTAGTCGATGTCAGTTCAACAGCTAAGACGTGTACCTTGAAGGAATCGACTGACTCCTTTGTGCTGGACGGGCAAACGGGCAATCTGGAATCGATAGCGTCTTTTCCGCCGCGAGCGTTTTAGTCTCCGTGGCGACAGCCTGTACCGTTTGAATGAGAGCAGCCCCGTCGTTTGAACCCCGCGAACTCGTGGTGGCCCATGCTTTTCACTCAGACGCAAAAGTGGGTGCCCTGTCCTTCTCGCGTTGTTTGCGGGAGGGCGGGGCTTTTTTGCTGACGGCTCGTCCTCCACTTCTTCGGTCACGGTGCTGGTACCAACAGCGTCTTGCCGATGACGGTTGTGAAGCCGTCTAGCACATCCATGAAGCCTGAAGTAAGAGCTGGGCTCGTACGAAGCTGCCAAAGAACCTCGGAGTTGTGCCACGCCTTTTCTCGAGCCGCGCTCACGTTCCAGGCTGCGATCGTATCTTCCAGGTGAGAGATCGGCGGGAGTGCGTCGCCGAGCAGGCGACAAGTCAACGTGCTCTTGGCGGACTCAATGAGCTGGTCAAGCGTGGAATTGAGTGCTGTGTAGTCGTTATATTGCGTTCCGCCGTGAGCGGGGATTGTGCTCGTCTTCTGACAAGAGCTGACCAGGGCTTCAGCAAGGTCGTGATTTATGTGCGCGTTAATGCCCGCCAGCGCAAACTGGATGCGCGCGATCGTCGCCTGGTTGCGACTGTTCAAGACAACTTGCCAACAGGCAGCCGCGGCCTGACCGGAGAGCGAGGATCTGAGAGCGGAGAAATAAAGATTCGCGAAGTCCACATCGAGCTGGGAGAGCCATGCGGGATCGTTGAATCCGCCTGAGCTGACCCGCCCTTCGACGGCCTGCGTCACTTGCAGGTACAGCCAGTTGAACCATTTCAATCCATCCCCGTCGATGCAGGTGGTGTCGATGGTACGAAGGCTTTGGAGAACGTCCGAGATGGATTGAGCCGCGGTCTGAACGGTGGCGAGAAGTGCAGCGTCGTAGGGAAACATGGCACATTGTACAGCGCTCATGGTTTCACTGAAGGCTTGCTTCTATGACTCTGTGGTGAATCCGACATTGCCGCTTATCGCAATGCCAGGCGCATCCCGTTTCCCTGCCGCTCGAAGTTGATACGCAAGATGGCCGGATGGTCTTTGCTGAAATTACCCAGGATACTGGCGGACTGTTCGTATTTCTCGGGCGCGGAACGCACACGGACCAGGAGCCGATGCTGGCCGGCGGCTAGCCTAACGGTTTCAGTTTCGCGGACGTCGGTGCGAAACGGATTCCAACGCTTCTTGAGCTGACCGTGCAAGGAGTGCTCATAAGTCAACTTGTCGTCAACCCATAGGGAAAGATCCGCCTCTGTGAAGCGATGTTCGATTTGAATGTTCAACGTCGAATCTGCGACCGTTGTAACTGAATCCGCAAGCGGTGCAGGAGCAGTTTTGGCTTCGGGCTTTGGAGCGATGCGGTGGACGATGGTTTGAGGCTGACTGGGCGCCGGCAGCGATTGTGCCGTCGGGCCAGCAGTCACGGGTGCCGCGATCTGGCTTGGAGAGGAAACGGCGGGAATTGACCGTGGCGATGACTGGGGGTGACGATGATAAGCAAGTAGGCCAAGAGCCACCATCGCAACCGAGAGTCCAAGTCCTAGGCGTACCAGTTGCAGGCGCCAGCGGGATAAGACTTGTCGCTGAAAAAAAGAGGGTACTCTTCCCGTGCCATGAGTCAATGCTTCAAAGAAAGCAGCCAAGGCAAAGTTGGCGGAAGGAGCGTCCGCGTTAAGCTCGCGGTCCGCAAAAGAGCGGGCTACTCTGGTGCGAGGGAACCAGGCTGGACGCTCCGGATCCCTCGAGATGGCCTGGCGGCGATCGCGCAATTCATTCAGATCGAGAGCAAAATCCAATCCGCGCTGGTAACGAAGCGCGGGATCCTTTTCCAGGGCGCGGGTGATGACTGCATCCAGTTCAGGGGGAAGTTCGGGATCAAGCGCGGTCGCCCGCACGGGATCGCGATTGGCAACCTTAAAGCAAACCGTGGCAGTACTGTTGCCTTGAAAAGGCCCGTAGCCGGTAATCATACGGTAGAGAATGGCGCCTAAGGAAAACAGGTCGGAGCGTCTATCGACCGCGTCTCCCTCCAGTTGTTCCGGCGACATATAAGCGGGAGTGCCCAGCACCCGGCCGGGGAGGGTTTGGTACGCCAGGTTCATTTTCGCAATCCCGAAATCAGCGATCTTGGCGTGGCCTTCTGGCGTTACCAGGATGTTGGCAGGTTTCATGTCACGATGGATCACGCCCTGGCCGTGAGCGTGATCCAGAGCTTCGGCCAGTTCCCCGGTTAACCGCAGCGCGGTGTCAAGCGGCAGCTTCTTACTTCCTTCCGAAAGCATGCGGTCGAGCGATTGACCCGCGATGTACTCCATAACAATGTAGGCGATGTGGCCTTCGGGGTCCTCGCCAGTATCGAAGATGGTGACGATGCCGGGATGCAGTAGTCGGCCGGCGGCCTGAGCCTCATGAAAAAACCGTTCGCGGTATTCCCGCGCTTCCTCCGGATTCTGGGTAGAAAGCGAAATCGCCTTAACCGCGACGAACCGGTCGATCTTGGGATCGCGAGCCTTGTACACGACTCCCATTGCGCCGTGACCAAGCTCAGCTATGATCTCGTATCGTCCGAAACGCTTACCCCAGCGGGTTTTCATTTTGCTCACAGGTTGTTGTTCGGGCAGAACACACCTGCTTACAGTTTATTGTGAGGACCTCAATTCGGAGTGTTCGTCAGAAGACTTCGATAGTTACCACGGTAATCGTTTTTGCCTGGGTTGATGGGAGAAAGTACCCCGAGGGTCATGGTTACCAAAAACGTAATCCTGTTTCAGTGGGGAAAAACGGCGTGTTGCTTCGCCGGGACAGCCGCGAACGGCTGTCACCGGGAAATTAAAATCAGAGATTTCTCAGATCTCATCATCATCATCGTCATCGTTACGATTGCTGTGGTTCAAATCTTTGGCTGGGCTCAAGGCGTGGCCGTCATTGGCGTGGCGAATTCCGATTCGCCCGTTTACGTTGGAGAGGCGTATCTGAGTTCCTCCGCCGCCCAGTTCGCCGCGCAAGTCGTGACCAACGAAACGATGATGCCGCACGTGCAGGCCAAAGTCATCGTCGATTCCGCCCGAGACCGTCGAAGCTTCCAACTCGGCCTGGGCATCGGAAGGCAGCGTCAGCTGAAGGCTGCCGTTCACAGAAGATAATTCAACTGGAGAATTTGTGAGATGCTCGAAGCGCGCTTCCATCCGCCCGTTGACGGTAGAAAGCTTGACCCGTCCCTGCAAACCCTCGGCGAGCATCTTTCCGTTGATGCACGAAGCGCGTACTTCTCCGGCGATGCTATGGATATCCAACGCGCCATTAATCAGCTTGACCTCGTCCAGGCTTGCGCCGCGAGGGACCATCAGCGTGTACTCGACTCCGGCAGGATCGTTCCGTCCACCGTTAAAGAGATGGTCATGATTGGGATACTTGGTGCGGATCGACACAAAGTCACTGCCGGATTCGACCTCGATCTTGGCCTCATCCAGCCGCTCTTTTGTGCCAGCGTATTTGACTGCGTCGACCTTAACCTCGTTCCGATCCCATGCGGCGATGTGTACGTCGCCGTTAATGTTGTCCAAGTCTACGCGGCCTCCATTGGCGAGAGGATAGGTCTGGTGAAACTCTTCCGTGTATTGTCTACTTTCGGATGCGTGTCCTTGAGCGGCAGCGAAAAACAGGCCGCACAGCGTTCCTAGAATGGCTCCCATCCAGGTGGCAAGTCTGTACTGGCGATTCATGTCTCCTCCGTTACGACACGGATTAGACGGGGCAGGCACGAATTCGTGAGTAGGTCAGAGCAGAATAATTCCCATGCGAATGCCCATGGTGACGGCTTCAGTGCGAGTGGCGGCTCCCAATTTGTCGAGGATGGAGCTGATGTGAAACTTTACGGTATGGTCGGAGATGCCGAGGCGAGAAGCGATTTCGCGGTTACCGGACCCATCGGCAAGCATGCGCAAGACTTCGATTTCGCGAGAGGTCAGTTCGTCGAAGCCCGCCTCGCGCGGGGCCGCTGGCGCGGGAACGCGCGAGACCAGATCCTGAATTACATCAGGATCGAGCAATACCAAACCGGCGTGGGCGGCGTGGATGGCGGCAAGGATTTCCTCCATGCCTGAGTCGCGGGGCAGAATCGCTTTTACCCCGGAGCGCAAGGCGTGCGCAGTCCAATCGGCGGAAGGTTCGTCAATCAGCGCAACGGCGGGAAAGCCGGTGGGAATTCGCGGCACCGCTGGACTAGTGGGCGAGTTAAGCGATCGACCTTCGTTGTCAAGATCAAGCAACAGGATGTCGGGCTGAAGCTGCGAAGCGTATTGCGCAACCGCAAGTGATCCCTGCAGGCTGGCCGACAGCCGGAGCTGTGGAGCTTTCTTGATTAGCGCTTCCAGTCCGGCACGCCGGACGGTGGAGGCAGCGGCCAACAACACACGAATGCCCCTGCCTCCGTTTCGCTTCGTCATTTCAAATTAACTCGACTTTGCCGGACGCTCTCCCAGAGTGATCGAAAGCTCGAGGGGCGCGCCGCCGCGGATTACGGTTGTCACTACCTTGTCGTTAACTTTCGTCGAAGCCAGTAAATCCTGAATGTGTTCCGGGTCGAGAGCTGGCTTGCCTTGTAATTCGACGATCACATCGCCGAGAACGATTCCAGCTTTCTCGGCGGGGCCGCCGGGCTCGACATGAAGGACCATCAAGCCACCGGTTGCAGGGGGCTTCAGCTTGCCCCGCAGCGCTTCAGGAAGTGCGACTGGCTGCATGGCAATTCCGAGATAAGGGCGTGCTATGTAGCCTTTCTCGAGCAGTTCGTCGACCACGCGGTTGACGGTTGCAACAGGAATTGTCACCGCGCGTCCGCGACCGAAGCCGTTGGTGTTGAGGCCGAGAACTTTGCCTTCGGCGCTGACTAAAGGGCCTCCAGAAAAGCCGGAGTAGAGGGCAAGATCAAGGCGGATGCTCTGCTCGATTCGACCACCGCGCCAAGTACGATATTCGCCACTGAGACCTCCAATGATTCCGGCGCTGGCTACCAAATTTCCAGAACACGTGCGGCCGAGCGCCAGCACCAGGCTCGCGAGCTTTGCTTTCGCGGCATCGCCGAATTGAGGGACGGCGACTCCGTCCTGCTCGAATTTCAAAACTGCGAGGTCGGTCCCGGGATCGCGCCCCGCGAGCGTCGCCGAAACGCGTTTTCCGCCATGAACGAGGATGGTGATTTCATCCTCGCGGCGCACGGTGTGGTTGGCGGTGACCACGACGCCCTTGCGCCAATGAATGCCGCTCGAAGGTACGCGGTGCCTGGCATGTACGGTGACGACGGAAGTTCCGGCTTCTTCCGCGGCGGCGGCGAGTTCTTGCGAAAAGCTGGCAGTTACGGAAGCCATTTCACTCTCCCTGACTGATGTAGCACGGACGATTGTTTGTCCGTGTGAACTTCATCATGCAAGGAGTACAAAATTCGCGCATCGGCCAAACGGCTAGGCGAAGCCTGGTGGATTAGCTAGCGCCGGTCACAAGCCCCTTGCGCGAAAAATTGTTCGAATCGATTAGAAAGTATTAACTGCCATTACTTTAGTGATCTTTTCCGATGGGACCTGCAAACCGGACAATTAGCTCAATCAGGCAGCGGGGAAGTTGGATGGGTTGTAATGTTTTCGGTAAAACAATGGTCGCACCCGAGCACGCGGAATTCCGCGTGGCTTCGCGCAGCGTGCGTATTCAGTGTCTTCTTGATTCCTGCCGTTTTGCGTGCTCAGAGCATTTCGACTGATCGTCCCGTTCCAATTCTCACGGGGAGCGCAGGTTATTTCACGTTTGTGACAGCGGGACAAACTGAGCTTGACGCTCAAGTCAATCCTGTTCTGCTTCTTCCTTTCGGCGATGACTGGCTGGTGGAATCGAGAGCGGAGTTTGAGGGGGCGTTTCAGCGCCCTCCCGGTGGCGGGCCGTACGGCGGCCCCGTGAGCAAGAATCTCGACTATCTGCAGGTCGACTACATTGCCAACCCTTACCTTACTGTTACTCTCGGCCGCTTTCTGACTCCTTTTGGCATTTTCAACGAGCGCCTGTATCCCATCTGGATTCGCAGCTTGCAGCAGGACCCTTTAATCTTGCCGCTCTCCGCGGAGTCGAGCGATGGCATGATGCTGCGCGGTGGATTTCCGGTCAACGCCGAGACGAACCTGAGCTACGCAGTTTATGCGTCTGCAATCAGCACTGGGCACAGTAACCTGGAGTCGGATCGCAACGTGGGCGGACGCATGGGCTTTTTTTTCCCGGACCCACGCATTGAGGTCGGAGCCTCCTGGCAGAAGTTGCTGCAAGATGAGCGTAGCAATGCTTTTGGATTTTATTTCACATGGCTGCCGCAGGGGCTTCCGCTCAACATTCACTCCGAGTACGCCCGGTCAAACCAGGGAAGTGGCTATTGGGTCGATGGCGCCTACCGCTTGACCGAGGTGCCATTCTGGCAGAACTGGATGCGCCGCCTTGAAGTTGCGGCAAGGGCGGAGCAATTCTTCAATGGCCAGATCAGTTTGGACCGGGCCCAAGCACTAGGGTTGCCCGGCGCCAATACGCGTGAAGGAGAATTCGGACTTAACTATTACTTGCACGAAGGCCTTAAGGCCACGGCCAGTTACGGCCGCCAATTCAGTTCAGACGGGAATTTCAATCTTTGGACCGTAGGGATTGCTTACCGCTTTGCTCTGCCCTTGGGAAGTGCGGGGCAGCAATGAGGATCAGGATCATAATCGCAGGCGCGTTATTGGCATTGATCTCGGTGCTGTGCGTGGCGGCAGATTCCCCGCGCAACAATGCCCCAACGACGCCAGTAGCGCAAAATAACGCGCACGCCGATGCCATGCGCATGGAAGGAGAAAAGAGGTTCCGCGCCAATTGCGGGCGCTGCCATGCCGCGCCACAGAAATTTCCGCCACGCATGATGGCGACGATTGTTCGTCATATGCGGGTGCGGGCCACCATAACCGACGAAGATATGCGCCTCGTCCTCTTCTACATGACTCAGTAGTGAATAACCAAAACGCATGAAAAGCGCAAGCGCATGGTATTTGTGCGGATTGATTTTGGCGAGTCGTATAATTTGCTGCGCCCAGACGGCCACCGCTCCAGTGCACGTGATTGAAGTGCTGGCGGACAAGGACAGCCGGTACAAGATTGCAGGGGAGAAGAAGCCGGAAATTGCGGTGAAGGCCGGCGAGCAGATACTGCTTCGGATCACGGCGCGCAAGGGGAAATCATGGAACCGGGACGGATCGATCCACGGTTTCTCACTGCTTCGCGCCAAGGATCGCTCGAAAGTTTCCGGATGGGATCTGTTGCTGAGGCCCGGTACGCAGGAATTTTCCATGACCGCTCCGGACCAACCCGGCGAATATGTCGTAGTCTGCACCGTGATTTGCAGTGAAGAGCACGAAGGAATGTTCATGAAGTTCGTAGTGACGCCGTAGTCTTAGGAGAATGCATGAATCGAATCCATATCTTGATTGCCGCAAGCCTGCTGGCGATGTCGTTCTCAGCTTATGCGGACGACGAACCATTAACGGTCTTTCGCGGGGAGATTTCCGACAGTCAATGCGCTTTCAATGTTCACTCCCTGACGCAATCGCACGAAGAGATGCTGAAGTCGAAGTCCGGGAATGCGGGACGGACACGGGCTTCGTGTTCGCAGTACTGTATCGATCACCTCGGAGGCAAATTCGTTCTGGCGTCTAAAGCGCACGTCTATCATCTCGACAATCAGGAACTGCCGCGAGCTTTTGTCGGCAAAAAGGTGAAACTTCGCGGCATCCTCGATTCGAAAACTGAAATCATTCATGTGGTCAATATCGAGGCGGAGTAGCCGCCGACCGAGCCTTGGGCGCAGACGTGAGGAGCAGGCGATTTCCTATTGCAGCGGTTTACCCAGACTTATACATGAGTCAGCCTTGCCGTCGGGAGAAAAACGAATCACGGCGGACTCATCGCTGCAAAATGCGCGGGTCCCTGAAGCAGGATTCGCAGGTGTAGCCGCAATGCTGTAGCGCGACGCTGGATTTCCCTCGCAGGCGCTGAGAGCGTAGACATAGCCATTCTTCTTGCCCGAGGCCAGCCGCGGATCGACCAGCATCGCATGGTGCTCCGTGGCCCCGCTCCCGCCTCCCATGCCACCCAGGTCTGAGAGCGTGCAGGTAAAACCCTGTCCGGGAAAGCTTGCTGCGTAAGTTATCT
>Ga0210390_10005014_pt1 | contig 11131 bp, 10 predicted proteins | sample IncBWH11OmetaG_FD_161050 | JGI IMG/M metagenome (GOLD analysis project Ga0210390, IMG submission 161050) | Forest soil microbial communities from Barre Woods Harvard Forest LTER site, Petersham, Massachusetts, United States - Inc-BW-H-11-O ... | reverse complement strand
CGTCTCTTACTTCGCATTTCGAAGGATCGCGAGGTGGCCGTCTCGCGTCACGGCGGCGCGCCGGACTAAGACAAAACCGTCACATCGGGATCAGGAGCCTCATACACCACATCCCTGGACGCAAACGGGCGCGCTTGCGGTCCAGGCCGCCCGCGTAGCCGGTGAGCTTGCCCGTGCTGCCTATCACCCGGTGGCAGGGGATCACGATGCACAGCGGGTTCCGGCCCACAGCCGCACCGACGTCCCGCGGGTCAATCCCGGCCCCCAGGCTGCGCGCGAGGTCGCCGTAGGTGGTCGTCTTCCCGTAGGGCACACCACTGATCAGCTCCCACACCCGGCGGTCGAATTCGATGCCCTTGACCTGCACGGGTAGCTCGAATACGGCCCGGTCCCCCGCCAGGTACTCGCCAAGCTGGCGCTCGACGTCCTCGAATCCGTCATCGGCGCGGGGGCCGAAGGCGGTCCGGTCGGGTCTGGGCCAGTGCCGGGGAAAATACAGTCCGGTCAGAGTCCCGTCCTCCTGGACGACCGTCACCTGTCCCAAGCGCGTTGCGAGCACCGTGTGCGTGGCACCCGGAGCTCCGCCTGCTGTCACCGTCACTGTCTGCTTCCTTCCGTCGCTACATCAAGCAGACGCACGGGCAGGGCTGAACGTGAGACTCCGCTCGCTGGGTCAGCCGGCCGGCTGAACGATGGTGCCGATCGGCTGGGCGGTCGGGAGTCCGCAGCTGAAATACGCGTACGGGACCGGGCGGCGGTTGGGGGGCGGGGGCTCCATAGTGCAGTGCGACTCGATCCACAGCACCCGCGGGTCCGAGCCCGGCGGTGATACAGGCAGTATGAATAGCCGCACGTAGCCGCGGCTAATGTCGGCCTGTAGCGTGGCCAGCGTCGGGGCCGGCACGTTGCCGAGGTAGCCGCCGATCGGCAGCACCTCCCTGCCGCTGTACAAGATGTAGGTCTGCGCCAAGCCTGACGTGTCGGTGCCGAGCAGGGCATCACCGGGTGGCGTGTGGAGCGCTAGCCGCTGGGCCGCCGTGGTGATGGCGGGCGCGGCGGCGGCCAGGAGCTGGTTATGGTGCGCGGTCGTCGACGACTCGAACGGGCTGTCGAACGGGCCTAGCCCGCCGATGACGCCCTTCACGGACGCCACCGTGGGCAGCAGGAGCATGGCGGCACCGGCGAACGCGACCATGCTCACCTGCCCGGCCTTGCCTGACGCACGCAGCAGCAGCTGGGCGATGGCGGCCGCCGCCACGATCAGCGCCACCGCCGTGAGCACGACCGGGCCGGATGCCGTCCCGGACATCAGGTAGGCGCCGTAGCCGGCGCAGCCGAGCACCGTCGCGGCGATGATCAGCCGCACTCTGGCCGGCCAGGGGCCGGGTCCGCACGCGGCGATGCCGGTGCCGCACAGCGCGGCGACGGCGGGGACGAGCGCCGCGACGTAGTACGAGTTGATGAACGTACCGGTGCTGAAGAAGACGGCGAGGACCAGCAACCAGCCTCCCCACAGGACGACGGCGGCGCGCAGCGGGTCGCGCCTGCCCTGGCGGCGCCGGGAGATGAGCACGCCGAGCGCGCCGGCGACGGCCGCCGGCAGCAGCCAGCCGCCGTCGGCCGCGAACGGCCCGGCCAGCAGCCGGTGCCAGCTGGCCTTGATGCCAAAGGTCTCGGCGTTGAGCAACTGCCCGCTCTCTTTGGCCGCGATCAAAAGCGGTGATGGCGGCCCGGCGAGGGTCGCCCAGTTCCCTGTGAGGCGGCCCAGCCCGTTGTAGTCGAAGACCTGCGTGTACACCGAATCGTTCGCACTGCCGTCCACGTAGGGCCGGTCTTGGGACGGGACCAGCGAGACCGCCGTCATCCAGGACAGCGAGACCACGACGGTGACCAGCCCGGCCAAAGCGACGTGCGCGCACCGGGTGCGCAGCCGCGCGGCGGGCGCCGCGAGCAGGTAGGCGGCGGCCAGCGCGGGCAGCGCCAGCCAGGCCTGGATCATCTTCGTCTGGAACGCCAGGCCGACCCAGACGCCGGCGAGCAGCAGCTGCCGCAGCGACCCGGTGAGCAGCGCGGCGGACGTGGCGTCGGCGGCGAGCACGAGCAGCAGGATCAGCATCGAGTCCGACACGTTGCCGCGGCTCAGCAGCACGGTGATGGGCGTGACGGCGAGCACGACCGCGGCGGTCAGGCCGGCCGCGGGGCCGGCCAGCCGGCGGACCGCCCGGTACAGCACCAAGATGGTGAGCACGCCCTCGACCACCTGCGGCAGGATCAGGGCCCAGATGTGAAAGCCGAAGACTCGCAGCGACAGGGCCTGCACCCAGAGCGCGCCAGGCAGCTTGTCGACGGTGACGGTCCCGGCTGGATCGAACGCTCCGAAGAGGAAGTCGTGCCAGCTTTCCGACATGCTGCGAGCCGCCGCGCCGTAGAACGGCTCGACACTGGCCCCGGCCATTCCCCAGCCGTACGCGACCGCCGCGACGACGGCGATGGCCAGCAGCGCCGGCCGGGCCCAGACGGGCTGGTCCGCGGGCGAGCGCCACGGCGTCAGGAAGCGCCGCCAGCGAGGTTCTCCCGATGCAGGTGCTGATGCTGTCTCTGGGATAACTGCCATTCCCGTCTCACCTGCCCGGTATCGCGACGGCGCTACTGGTTGCGCGCGACCTCACGTTCCGCGCGTCCTTGGCGTCTGCCGGGTGTGGGCGAGAGCAGAAGCATACAAGCCTCGCCGCAGCTGCTTTCGCGAAGTATCTCATTCGAAAGGGAAAGCCGTGCCCATTGTTCATTACTACCTCGGGCGCCCGGCTCACGTCTGGATCGCAGCCACCTCAGGACGCCGCGAGCGGAGCACAAAACGAGCCGATCACCGCGAGGGTACGGGCGGAACACCGTCCAGTATTACGTCGCACAACTCCAGGCACTCGTTGCAGATCCGTGTCTCACCAGCCGATGCCATGGCCGCGACCAGTTGACGCCGCTTCTCGCAGAAGCCGCACTGCTGCTCTCCGGCCTGATCGCTTACCTGCTTGATCGTGGTGATGGGCGTGCTGGCCGTCTTCTTCGGTGCGGCCATTACCGTGTGTGTGCGGCTTACGCATTGGTCGCAGATGTGCCCGTGCGACCCGACGATCATCACCTTGACCTGCTTTCGGCTCTGACCGCAGAACGAGCACGACAGCAGGTCTCCTGAATCGGGCACGCGCCCAGCTTATGTCCTTTGGGGTTCGACGAACGGGCCGCCGGCCGAGTCGAGCGGGATCGGGTGGAACATCTCCGGCTCCTCGTCCGCGGTGAGCGCGGTGCGCTCGTACAGCCAGTCGACGAAGCTGTAGTCGTAGGTGTCGCGGGCGCGCAAGATCGCGTTGCGCCGCAGTCGCCTGGGACCGTCGAGGTGCCACAGATCGCCCCACGTCCGCGAGGTGAGCACGACCCGCCGGCAGTGTTCGGCGCGCACCGCCTCGTAGCCGGCCAGGGCGGCGTCCCAGTCGACCTCGAGGCCGTCGGGCGTGGCGACCGCGCGGCTGGCGGCGTGCTCCGCGAGCACCCAGCCGTCCTCGATCGCCATGATCGCGCCCTGGGCGATGTACTGCAGCGGCGGGTGGGCCGCGTCGCCGAGCAGCGTGATCCGGCCGTACACCCAGGTCGAGATCGGGTCGCGGTCGAACATTCGCCACCAGCGGTCACGCCACATCAGCGGCAGCCCGTTGCGAACGTTGTCGCAGCTGTTCCCGAAGGCGGCGTCGAGCTCGTCGGGCGTGCCCCAGTCGTCCTCGCCGGCCCGGGCCCGCGGCGACTCGAACACGGCGACCTGGTTGAACATCTCGCCGCCACGCAGCGGGTACTGCACGAAGTGCCGACGCGGCCCGATGTAGACGACGACGTCGGTCTCTGAGACGTTGTTCTGCCGGACCCTGTCGATTGGCACGGTGCCGCGGTAGGCGACGTACGCGGAGTTCACCGGCTCGTCGTCGGCCAGCAGCTTCCGTGCCGCCGAGCGCAGCCCGTCGGCGGCGACTACCACGCTGGCCTGTCCGCAGCCGCCGTCGGCGAGCGTCACCGCGGCTCCGCTCTCCGTGTTCTGGTAGCCGGTCACTTCCTGGCTGGTTAGCAGCTCGGCGCCCGCGTCCTGGCAGGCGGCAAGGAACAGCCCGTGCAGGTCGCTGCGGTGTATGACCATGTAAGGAAAGCCGTACCGGCGTTCGGCGTCGCGCAGGTCCAGGCGGGTGAGCACGCTGCCGTCGAGCGCGTCCCTCATGATGAGGTTGTCGACCAGGACGCCCAGTTTCTTCGCCGAGTCGAGCAGTCCGTACTCGTGCAGGATCCGGGTGCAGTTCGGGGCGATCTGGATGCCCGCCCCGACCTCGCCGAACTCCTTCGCCCGCTCCAGGACGCGCACCCGCAGCCCCTTGCGGATGAGGGCGTACGCGGCGGACAGCCCGCCGATGCCGCCTCCGACGATGATCACGTCCGGCTCAGTCATCGGGCGGTTCCCTCAGTCCGGGCCAGGCCGAGGGCCTCGAAGACCGGCGAGTCGCTGAACCGGAACAGGTCGAGGGCCCCGGAGTCGGAGTCCGTCGCGCCAGCCTCGGAACGGGCCGAGAACGGCTCCCAGGACGGGACCACGAACAGGTCGCCGCGGGTCACCGACCAGGTCGCGGCCCCGACGGTGACGGTTCCCGAGCCGTCGAAGACGGCGTACACCGACGATCCGGTCTCGCGAACCGGCGCGGTCTGGGTTCCGCGCGTGATGCGGTGCATTTCCGCGCGGATGGTGGGCAGCACGTCGGCGCCGGTGGCCGGGTCGGTGAAACGGACGGCGGCGTGGCCGGGCTGCACCGTGCCGCCGAACCCTTCGGCCTCGATGGCGAGCTGGTCAGCCAGTGCCCGGTCGGTGTGCTCCCAGCGGTAGGCGAATAGCGGCGAGCCCGCCGTGCCCGGCCCCCCCGTGCTCGCGGCGACCGGGCGCAGCCCAGGGTGGCCCCACAGCCGCTCGGACCTGGACCTGTCCGGTGTGGCGTGCTCGGCGTCGCTGAGCCGGTCTCGTCCCTGCTGGAAGAACTGCGTGTCGGTGACGTACTGGAACGGGATGTCCAGCCCGTCGATCCACGCCATCGGCTTCGCGGTCGCGTTGTGGTGGGCGTGCCAGTTCCAGCCCGCCTGCGGCAGGAAATCGCCGCGCCGCATCGCGATGGGATCGCCGTCCACGACCGTCCACACGCCCTCGCCCTCGACCACGAACCGGAAGGCGTGCTGGGTGTGCCGGTGCTCCGGGGCGTCCTCGCCTGGCATCAGGTACTGGATCGCCGCCCACAGCGTCGGCGTGGCGAACGGCCGGCCGCCGAGCCCCGGGTTGGCCAGCGCGATCGCGCGCCGCTCGCCGCCACGACCCACCGGCACGAGCTCGCCCGCCCGGGCCGCGAGCTCGCGCAACCGCTGCCACCGCCACAGGTGCGGCACCGCCCGCGACCGGGGGTGGGCGGGCATCAGATCGCCGATCTCGGTCCACAGCGGGACAAGCAGTTCCCGCTCAAAGCCGCGGTACAGGTCCTCAAGCTCCGGCGTCACGTCAGCAGAAGAGGTCATAGCCCTAGCCTGCGGGCGGCCGGCTCGGTGTCAAGCGCGGAAACGATGTGCTCCGCGATCGCGAGGCTGGAGGTCGCGGCCGGGGACGGGGCGTTGCGGACGAGCAAAACGCGGTCCGTCGACTGCAACACGAAGTCGTCGACCAGGCTGCCATCCCGGCGCACCGCCTGCGCCCGGACGCCGGCCGTCGACCGGACCATATCGCCGGACCGCATATCGGGCAGGTACCGGCGAACGTTGGCGACGTACCGGCGCTTGACCAGCGAATCGGTCATCTCCTTGAGCCCGTATCGCCAGTGCTGGCGGATCAGGCGCGCCGTTCCCGGCCAGCGGGCCACATCGCGCAGGTCCGCCACGTCGATGTCGCGCCAGCGATACCCCTCAAAGGCGAGGGCGAGCACCGCGTTGGGGCCCACGTGCACACCGTCGTTCACATCGCGCGTGAGGTGGACGCCGAGGAACGGATACCTCGGGTCGGGAACCGGGTAGACCATCCCCCGCACGCGATCGCGCGCCGCCGGGCGCAGCTCGTAGTACTCCCCGCGGAAGGGGACGATCCGCATGTCGGCCAGCCCGCCGACCTGTGCGGCCAGGCTGTCCCCCGTCAGGCCGGCGCAAACGATCAGCTGGTCGAAGGTCCACTCACCGCCGTCCGACCCGATCGTGACGCCCGACGCGCCCTCGGACACCGAACGCACCCGGGTGCCAAGCCGGATCGTCCCGCCCGCCGAGGTAATCTGCGTCGCCAGGGCCTGGCACATGCCCACGAAGTCCACCGAGGCGGTATGCGGCGAGTGCAGCGCCGCCGCGCCGCGCACGTGCGGCTCGATCTGGCCTATCTCCGCCTTCGAGACGCGCCGGATGCCGGGCACCCCGTTCGCCAGCGCGCGGCGCTCGATCTCGGCGAGCCCGTCAAGCTCGGCGTCGGAGCTGGCCACCACCAGCTTGCCCAGCTCACGCAGCCGGATCCCGTGCTCGGCGCAGAACTCGCGCAGCAGGGTCCCGCCGCGTAGGCACAGCCTCGCCTTCAGGCTGCCGGGGGTGTAATAGATGCCCGCGTGCACGACGCCGCTGTTGTGCCCGCTCTGGTGGGCCGCGACGCGGGCTTCCTTGTCGAAGACGGTGACTTCGATGCCCGGGAAGCGTCGGGTGAGTTCCCTGGCGACCGCAAGCCCGACAATGCCGCCGCCGATCACCGCGGCTGTCCGCGCCCTCATCGTCATCCCGCCACCCTATGCCTCGTCGCGGTAAGCGGTCAGCGACCTCGATCCGCTCGCCAGCACGGTCGAGATAAGGGCCCGCACCGCAGGCCGCCTGGCCGTCCTCGGGTTGGTCTCAAGCACCAGGTCGATCGTTCCGAGTTCGGGCAGCCGGTGCCCGGGCCCTAGGGCGGTGAGCTGGGTCGGTACGAGGCTGGCGGCGAGAGCGGATACGCCGATGCCGGCGGCGACGGCCGCGATGAGACCGTTGACACCGCGGCAGACGCAGGCGCTGCGGAACGGCAAGCCCGCGCGCTGCAGGGCGCGGCGTAGCTCGGTCCGCGAGATGCTCGGCGCCGCGTAAACGACCAGCGGCAGGGGCCTGGTCAGGTCGAGTTTCGTCGATGGTGTACCCACCCAGACGAGGCGTTCTCGCTTTACAAGCTGACCCCGCTGCTCGCCGCTCGGCCGCTTGCCGATGAACACGTCCAGCTTGTCCCCCTCGAGTCGCTGGTGCAGCAGGCCGCTTTGATCGACCGTGAGGTCGAAGTCGACGAGCGGGTTGTCCCGCCGGAAGTCGCGCAGGATCTGCGGCAGCCGCGTGAGGGCGAGGTCGTCAGCGATGCCGATGCGCAGCCGTCCGCGTGGCCGCGATCCGCTGAAATATGCCGCCGCCTGTTCACTCGCGGCGAGGATGTTGCGCGCGAACCCGATCATCGCCTCGCCGTCGGCGGTGAGTGAGACCGAATGCGTGTCCCGCAGCACGAGCGTCCGGCCGACCTGCTGCTCGAGACGGCGTATGTGCTGGCTGACGGTCGGTTGCTGGAGTCCGAGCCGGGCCGCGGCACGGGTGAAACTGCCGGTCTGCTCGACGGCCAGAAAGGTCGTGAGAAGCTGCGGGTCGTAGCCAGTCATAAAGATTCATAATAACTGTTAGGCAGGTAATTATACTTCAATATAAATCGCAGGTAGCCGAGAATGTTGGAGGACAACAGGAGACAGGCAACAGGCAGGCAACAGGCAGGAAGGCCCTTCCAGTGACGACCGCCGAGGCGATTCGGCAACCGAGAGGCGCCTTCGCCGCCCTCTCCTCACGCAGCTACCGGATCTACCTCGCGGGCCAGAGCCTGGCCAATACCGGCACCTGGATGCAGAGCATCGCGCAGGACTGGCTGATATTCGACCTGACGCACAGCTCGACCGCCGTCGGCGTGACGATGGCGCTGCAGTTCCTGCCGATGCTCACGCTCGGCCTGCACACCGGTGCGGTGGCCGACCGAGTGTCGAAGCGGCGCATCCTGCTGACCACGCAGTCGCTCAACGCGACCGTGACAGGAGCGCTGGCCGCCATCACGATCGCCGGCGCGGTACACCCTGACGATGTCTACGTCTTCGCGTTCCTCAGCGGCTTGATCTATGCGTTTGACGGCCCGGCCAGGCAGGCGTTCGTCACCGAGGTCGTGATGGACAACCGGCTCCGCGCCGCGATCGCGCTGAACGCCGCGGTGTTCCAGGCGACCAGGCTGATCGGGCCCGCCATCGCGAGCCTGCTCATCGTCAGCGTCGGGACGGGATGGGTGTTCGCGGTCAACGCGGCCTGCTACATCGGCCCGACGATCGGCCTGCTGCGACTGCGGCCAGCCGATCTAGCCCCAGCCGCGGCCTCCCGGGCCACCCGCGAGGCCGGAACGCTGAAGACCACCATGCGGTACCTGCGGCGGCGCCCGCACGTCCTGTGGACGATCTTCCTCGTCGGGATGCTCGGTACGTTCGGGCTGAACTTCCCGATCGTGCTCACCGCGATGGCGAAGTCCACGTTCCACGGCAACGCCAGCACCTACGGCCTGTTCAACATCGTGCTCGCGCTCGGATCCGCCGCCGGCGCGCTAAGGGCCGGGGCCGCCCTGCACCCGAGGCCTCGCGTTATCGCGGTCGCGGCGGCGGCGTTCGGGCTGCTGGAGGCGACCGCCGCGATCGCGCCTGACATGGCCGTCTTCCTGACCCTGCTGGCCGCCATGGGATTCGTCAACCTGGCGTTCCAGTCGATGGCGAACGCCTCGGTCCAGCTCGCCGTCGAGCCCGAACTACGCGGCCGCGTCATGGGACTGTACATGCTGGTTTTCATCGGTGGCACGCCCATCGGGGCGCCGATCATCGGCGCGCTCACGAACCACTTCGGCCCGCGGGTCGGCATGGCCGTGTGCGGCGTCGTACCGGCGCTGGCAGCGATCGTGGCGGTGGCCGCCGCGGGCAACAGATTCGGACGACGGTCCGCGGTCGCCACCAATCGTTCCGATAATTGACTGTCAAAATCCGCCGCCCGTGAGAGCCAGCAGACGCGGGCGGGCAACCGTCCGCCCGTCCGCGCGCATCAGGTGAGTATGAAACAGCTGACGACAGGGTCCGGCACCGTGGCGAGTCGTCGGTGAGATCGTCGCGGGACGCCGAATTCACCGACTACGTCCAGGCGCGGCTGCCGTGGCTGCGCCGCGTCGCGTACCTGCTCTGCCAGGACTGGCAAAGCGCGGACGACCTCGTGCAGGCGGGCATCACCAGGCTGTACATCAACTGGGGCCGGGCACGCGGCGCCGCGAGCATCGACGCCTACGCTCGCACGGTGCTGGTGCGCACCTTCCTCGCCGAACGCCGGTCCGCCTGGGCCCGGCGAGTCACCCTATCCGGCGGTTACCCGGACCGGGCCGCCGCCGCCACCGACCACGACATCCGGCTCGATGTCCGCGCCGCGCTGGTGGGCCTGCCGCCCAGGCAGCGCGCCACGCTGGTGCTCCGCTTCTACTGCGACCTGCCCGTCGACGAGACCGCGAAAGAACTCGGATGCACGCCGGGCACCGTGAAGAGCCAGACCGCCAAGGGGCTGAGCGCGCTGCGCCGCGTGCTCGCGCCGGTACCGGCCGAGGAGGCCTGACCATGGACGAGAACACCGTCCGCACCCTGCTGCGCGCGATCGCCGACACCCCCGAGCCCCCGCCCGCGGTCGACCTGGACCGGGCCCGCCGCCGCGGCCTGCGCAAGCTCTGGATCCGCCGCTGCGTCGCCCCCGCACTCGCCGTGGTCGCTGTCGCGGCGGCAGTGACGGTTCCGAACGAGCTTCAAATCGATCATCCAGAACGGACCGTGGCGACTGCCAAACACCCCGCTGCTCCGGCCGTGACCGCGCCTGCGCGGTTCAATCCGCTGGTGCCGTATGCCTCCTTCGGCTGGCTGCCGGCCGGGTTCTCTGAGAGCGCCGCGGACAGCATCGACCTCGGCAACGGGGTCGCGTCGGCGGCGGACTTCGTGAGCCGCGAGGCCGCCGCGCCCGCCGCGGGGCACCTGCTGTACCTGACGGTGAGCGCGCGCGGCGCGTGCCAGGCGGACGCCGCTAGTCTCCTGCGGCAGGTGCGCGCCGGAAAGCTCGTGCCGGTCACCTGCGACGACGACAGCTTCACCGCCACCGACGTCGCACCGGACGTGGCCGGGCGCCCTGCGGTGTGGATCAATAACGACGGCGGCATCGCCTGGGAGTACGCCTCGGGCGCGTGGGCCTCGCTGGGGACCAGCATCACGCCGGCCGCCGACCAGCCCCACTCGCGTCGCGCGGCCGCCGAGCGCGGCTGGGTAGTGACGCCGCGCACCACCGCCGACAGAAAGCGCGCTATGACACTCTCGCAGATGCGTGCCGCGATCAGTAAGGGAGGCCTCATCCCGCCGTCGGCGGCGACGCTGGCGCTGCTCGTGCGCGTCGCCAGCCACGTGCGGTACGGCCAGACGACGCCGCTCGAGTTCCCGTTCCGGCTCGCGGGCGGACTGCCGAACGGGTGGGGGATGACCCAGGTGTCGTTCGGCGTGTCCGATGGCCGGATGATCGGCAACGGCGTTGAGGCGGGCCCCGGGGTCGACCCGACTGCGCTGAGCATCGGCGGCTCGACGACGCCGGATCCCTTCGGCTGCAACTTCGTGAGCGGCCAGTCGTCGTATGTCGGCCGCCTCGGCATCCAGTGGGTGTACCGCGTGCTCGACGAGCCCGACAAGCAGTGGCAGAGCCTGTGCGCCAACGGGCTGGTCAACGGAGTGGCGGGAGTCTTGGTGACGATGGACATGAACACCCCGGGCTCGAACGCGGCGCTGCCAGGCAGCTCCGAACTCGGCGGCGTCCTGGCCGTCCTCACCCGCCTCCATTTCCTGGGCCAGCACTCCACGGCCTGGACCACGACCCCGCTCGGCTAACCTCCCCCGCCCGCGTCAGCCACCGCCCCCCGTCTGCTTCAGCCGCCGCCCCAGCCCGCGTCAGCCAGAGCCCTCCCGCGTCAGCCGCCGCCCTCCCGCGTCCGCCGCCGCCCTCCCGCCCC
>Ga0210390_10005013_pt1 | contig 11132 bp, 8 predicted proteins | sample IncBWH11OmetaG_FD_161050 | JGI IMG/M metagenome (GOLD analysis project Ga0210390, IMG submission 161050) | Forest soil microbial communities from Barre Woods Harvard Forest LTER site, Petersham, Massachusetts, United States - Inc-BW-H-11-O ... | reverse complement strand
GGACGAGCCCGGCCCCTGCCAAAGCCGCACTGACCAACGTATCGAAGTCATTCGCGCAAAGCCGGGTTGGAATGCGCAGAGATCTTCGCACTGCGCCGTCTTGGAAGCTCCATTCCGCCACGCCTGGTACATCGCCGAAGCTCAGGCATTCCTGCTCAACCAGATCGTCCGGCGTCGCCGGCTCGCCGCGCCGGCGCAGATAGTCAGGCGCGGCGCAGACAACAAGCTGGATGTCGTCGAGCTTGCGGACAATTAGGCCTGAGTCTTCCAGCGGTCCAATGCGAAGGGCAACATCGATACCTTCGTCGGCGAGACGTACTGGCCGGTCCACCAAAATCAGATCGATCGAGACGCGAGTCTGCTCCGCCAGAAAGCCGGGCAGCATTGGCGCCAACCGCAACCGACCGAGCAGCGACGGAGCGCTCACATGCAACCGGCCAGACGCGACTCCCGTCTGCATCGTCAGGCCGCGTTCCATCTCGGCGACCTCCTCCAAAATCTGCTTCGCCCGTTCGTGGTAGAGTCGACCGGACTCCGTCAGCGAGAGATGGCGCGTCGTTCTCTCGACAAGCGTGGTGCCGAGGACCTCTTCGAGTGCCATGAGCTGGCGGCTGACCGAGGTCAGAGAAAGACCCAACTGACGGCCTGCGGCCGACAGGTTCCCAGCATCCGCAATCTTAACGAACACCCGCATCGCGGCGAACTTGTCCATGGGCGCATTATCGCGAAAAACGGGAAGATGTCTCGCCAAATCTCCAGATACTCGCCAAAACCGGGAGACTCTATTGTCTGTCGTTGGATGCCGGCGCTGCGCAATGGAACGCGATTGGACCGGAGCGCGCCATCGGCTGCGTCGTCGATCCCGCCTGCGAGGTCGTGGCGCCCGGGGTCATCGAACATCGCCTGTTCAAGCGTTTCACCATCGGCGAACCCGACGGCTCCACCTCGGACCGCATCGTGGCCCTGCGCGATGCCCTGGTTTCGGCCGGCTTCGATGCACCGATCCGCGACACGATCCGCTGGAACATCTGGCTCAAGCTCTGGGGCAACGTCTGCTTCAATCCGATCAGCGCCCTTACCCTCGCGACCCTCGATCGCGTCACCTCCGAGCCCGGCCTCCGCGCCCTATGCAAGTCCATGATGGCTGAAGCGCAGGCTGTCGCGGCAGCGCTCGGCGTTGCGATCCCCGAGCAAATGATGGAGCGGCGACTGAACGCAGCCGGTTCTGTTGTCGGTCACAAAATTTCGATGCTGCAAGATCTCGAACGAGGCCGATCCCTAGAGATCGATGCACTCGTCACCGCCGTCCAGGAACTGGGCCGCCTCGTCAAGGTCGCAACACCAACGATCGACGCGGTGCTTGCGTTGGTACAGGAACGTGGCCGGCAGGCTGGACTCTACGGCAATGATGCGCAGCGCTAAACCCGGACTTTCCTCCGCCAAATCTGACATAGCTGCTGGCGGCGCTCGGCTGACCGCGCGTATGGGAGGACAATCGGTCTTAACTAAATTCCGTGCCGGCGAACGTCCGCATCGCGCCAGAGGTGGTCATTCGGAAATTATGGGGAGCTAGACTGTTTGGTCGTTATAGGTGATACGCTCGCGATAGAGCGGCGCGGAGGGCGGCTGCCGGCGCGCGCGGCAGTCTCCTGGAGAGCGACTGCGCCAGCGTGTAGAAGGTGGGTGTGAACAGCAAACCGAACACAGTGACACCGAGCATCCCGAAGAACACGGCCGTTCCCAGGGATTGGCGCATTTCCGCGCCGGCGCCGGTTGCGATCACAAGCGGCACAACGCCGAGGATGAAGGCCAGAGACGTCATCAGGATCGGACGCAGACGGGTCCGGGCGGCGCGTACCGCCGCATCTTCGAAGGAGGCGCCTTCATCCTCGGCCTGCTTGGCGAATTCCACGATCAAGATCGCGTTCTTCGAGGCCAGCGCGACCAGAACGACGAATCCGATTTGAGCTAGAATGTCGACGCTCATGCCACGCAGCAGCAGTCCGGACACGGCCGCCAGCAGACACATCGGCACGATCAGGATCACCGAAAGCGGCTGACTCCAGCTTTCGTATTGCGCCGCCAGCACCATGAAGACAAAGAGCACGGAGGCGCCGAAGATAACGATGGTTGAGTTTCCCGCCTCTTTCTGTTCGTAGGCAAGGTCGGTCCATTCAAATCCTACACCTTGGGGAAGTCGCTGCGCAGCCAATTCCTCCATCGCCGCAAGCGCTGTCCCGCTCGAAATACCGGGAGCCGCGCTGCCCTGTACTTCGGCCGCCGGAAATTGGTTGTAGCGGGGCAGCCGATATGGTCCCGAGGTGTCGTGAAAGCTTGCGACAGATCCGATCGGCACCATCTGGCCCGCGTCGTTGCGGGTCTTGAACCGGGCGATGTCCGCAGCTGTCATCCGAAAGCGGTCGTCAGCCTGCGCAACGACCTGATAGGTCCGCCCGAGGTAATTGAAGTCATTGATGTAGGCCGACCCAAGATAGACCTGCATTGCTTCGAACACCCGCTCGGGCGGCACACCGAGCTTAGCCGCCCTCACGCGATCGATGTCAGCGTAGATGTTTGGAGTGGCACCGCTAAAGGGCGTGAACACGCCTTTCAGGCGCGGATCTGCATTGGCCGCCGCGACAAGATCCCGGGTGGCCGCCTCCAGGACTGCAGTGCCTACATTGGCCCTGTCCTCTAGCACCATCTTGAAACCGCCCGCGCCGCCGATGCCGTTCACCGGCGGCGGCTCGATCGTGACGATGAAGGCGTCCTCGATCCCGGCGAGCCGCTGATTGATGGTCGCCAGAATGGTCTTGGCCGTCTGGCCCTTCGGCTCCCGTTCCTGGAACGACTTGAAGACTGAAAAGATCGCGCCCTCATTCGGGGCGAGTGTGAACGTCGCGCCGTCGAGACCGGCGAAGGCAGCCGTCGAGAAGACACCCGGAATCGACGCCAGGATATCGTTCACCTTCCGCGTCACTTCGTCGGTTCGCGCCAATGAGGAGCCCGGCGGGAGCTGTAGAACGGTGATGAGATAGCCTTGATCGAGGTCCGGAATGAAACCCGTCGGCGCGCGGCTGAACTGCCAAGCCGTCAACCCGGTCAGTCCGGCATAGGCGACGATAACGACGACGCTTAAGCGGATCAGGCGGCCGGTCAGCCTGCCGAACCGCTGCGACAGCCATTCGAAGCTACGGTTAAAGGCGGAGAAGAATCCCAGAACCAGCCACGCCAGAAGGAAGCGGCGCTGAGAGGCATGGTGCGTTTCATGCGGCCGCAGCAGCACGCCACAAAGCGCCGGACTGAGCGTCAATGAAACGAAGCACGAGATCAGCGTGGAGGCCGCCATCGTCACGGCGAACTGCCGAAAGAACTCCCCCGAAATGCCGGGAATAAACGCCGAGGGGATGAAGACGGCGCAGAGCGTCAATGCGATCGCAATAAGCGCCCCGCCAACTTCGTCCATCGTCTTGCGCGCTGCCTGGCGCGGCGACAGGCCAAGCCTGAGGTTGCGTTCGACGTTTTCGACCACGACGATCGCGTCATCCACCACGATACCGACGGCCAACACCAGGCCAAACAACGACAGGCTGTTGAGCGAGAAACCAAGCCCGGCGAGAACTGCAAAGGTGCCGACCAATGAAACAGGGATAGCGACGATCGGGACGATCGAAGCCCGCCACGTCTGCAAGAACAGGATGACAACGATCACCACCAAGAGCAGTGCGCCGATGATGGCCATCACGACCTCGTGCACTGACTGGCTGATGAACACCGTCGCGTCATACTGATTCATGTAAGCGACGCCGGGCGGGAAGTCCTTCGACAACTCGGCCATCGTCGTCCGGATCGCACGCCCGGTAGCCAGTTCGTTCGAGCCGGGCCGGCGGGAGATCAGGATCGGAACGGAGCGCTCGTGGTCCTTGTAGCCGTTGGCGCCATAGTCCACAGCCCCAAGCTCTACGCGGCCCACATCACGCACCCGGGTGACGCGGCCTTCATTATCAGATTTGATGATGACGTCGGCGAATTGAGAAGGATCGACAAGGCGACCGAGCGCCTTGACGTTGATTTGGAAGGCACTCGGATTTGCCACCGGGGGTTCTGCCAGAACGCCTGCTGACACTTGCACGTTTTGTGTTCGCAGCGCCGCAACCACATCACCGGCCGTGAGGTTGTGAGAGGCGATCTTATCCGGATCGAGCCATATGCGCATGGCGTAGTCACGCGCACCGAACGTCTGGACGTCGCCCACACCATCTAAACGGGCGATCGCGTCCTTGATATGCAACGTCGCATAATTCGAGAGATAGAGCTGATCGCGCGATCCGTCCGGGGAGTAGAGATGTGGAACGATCACGTAATCGCTCGCAACCTTCTTGACGGTGACGCCGAGTTGCTGGACGGTTTGTGGAAGACGTGGCTGCGCGATGAGCACGCGGCTTTGCGTTAGCACAAGAGCCGTGTTGAGGTCGGTCCCTAGTCTGAAGTTCAGCGTCAGCGTGAGTTTCCCATCGCCCGTCGACTGGCTGGAGAAGTATTGCAGATTTTCGATGCCGTTGATTTGCTGCTCGAGCGGCGTCGCCACGGTCTCGCTGACTACGTCGGCCGACGCGCCGGGATACGTGGCGGTGACCTGAAGCGTGGGCGGCGCGACTTCGGGATACTGGGCAACCGCCAAAGTGAAATAAGCTAAGGCGCCCAGGATTGTGATCAAGAGTGACAGAACGCCGGCGAAGATCGGACGATCAATGAAGAAATGTGATAGGCGCATGGCGTAGCCCTCAATTCTTTGTGGTGGGGAAAAGAGGCGCCAAATGTGCCTCGACCTTAAGGCCGGGACGCAGCCGCATCAGGCCGTTGACAACGACGCGGTCTGTTGGCAGCAGGCCGCGCGTGATCACGCGCATTCCATTGTCTTCAAGCCCGCCGACCTCGACCCGCTTGGGAACGACAGTGCCATCATCCTGCACGACCATCAGCGTCTTGCTGGACTGGTCGGTCAACTGAGCTGAATCGGGGATCAGCAACGCCGGCTGGGCGGGCGATACCGGCAACCGAACCCTAGCGAACTGGCCTGGCGCGATGGTCAAGTCGGGGTTGGACAGGGTCGCTCGCGCGTGCAGCGTGCCGCTGCCACGGTCGATCTGGTTGTCCAAAAAGTTCAATTCACCGGTGCGGCTCCAAGCTTGCTCACCATCCACACTGATCTGAACAATGGTCTTCGCATCCGCACGCTGGCCAGCGCTCGAATGCCGGTACGCAACGTAATCTGCCTCGCTCATATCGAAGTCGAGGTAGATGGGATCAAGTGAGACAATGGAAGTAAGAGCCGTGGGGTCGGACGTGCCTCCGCTAACCAGACTGCCCACGGAAACGCGGCGCATGCTCGCGCGGCCACCAAACGGGGCGACGATGCGGGTAAATTCCAAATTGAGTTGCGCGGACCGGATGGCCGCCTCGGCTGTTTGGACAGCCGCCGCAGCAGCGCGCTGGGTCTGCGCACGCTGATCCAGAAGCTCATCGGTTGCAAACTGCTCCCGGTTCAGGCGAGCGGTGCGGGCGACTTGCTTATCTGCCAACTCCAAAGCGGCAGCGGCTGTCTCACGTTGCGCGGTCGCCTGTTGCAACTGGATTTCATACGGACGCGGGTCAATGACAAAGAGCAAATCGCCCTTGCGGACAATTTGGCCATCCTGGAAATGGATTTCGGTTAGGTAGCCGCTGACTTGAGCGCGCAATCCGACCTGATTCACAGCGGAAAACTGTCCCGTAAGCTCAGTTCGGTTCGTGACGTTTTCCCGAAGCGGGAGCGCCACGGTTACGACCGGAGGCGACGGCGGAACGATTCCCTGTTCGGGCATCGCCGTATGCGCGCTAAGACTCCAGACGCCGGCGCCCGCGAGTATGGCGGCGGCGGCCGCCACGTACCAATTCCGCCGGGTCCGACGGCCCATTGAACCTCGCGGCACGTTCGGCGCATCCCGAAGATCTCCGGCTTTGCCGATGTCGGAACGAGTCAGAGGGACGGGCTCGATTTCCTGAGGTAACAAGGTGTGACGATCGTCCAACATGAGAGGCTCCTTGCATGCCCCTCTAGTTAATCCATCCATAGTTTCGTAATATCCCGAGCTTGGTCGTTTCAGCTATTCCGCTGAGTCCTAAATGGCTTCCATACTCGAGAAAACGACGGGACTGGTCGCGTTTGTCAGGACTGTCGATGCGGGCTCCTTCAGCGCCGCCAGCAGGCTCATCGGCTCAAGCCAATCCGCGGTCTCGAAAAGTGTCGCGCGATTGGAACACAGACTGGGCGTGCGGTTGATCCAACGGTCGACGCGAACGCTCAGTCTCACCATGGAGGGACAAGCCTATTATGAGCGAGTTGCCCCACTGTTACGTGCGATCGAGGATGCGGAAGATGTGGTGCAGTCCGCCACCGCGCAGGGGCCGATCCGCGTCTCCGCGCCCCAGGAGTTGGGGCGGATGCTCATCGCGCCCTGGGCGGCCGCCTTCCTGGATCGCCATCCCGACGTCAGCCTGGACCTCGGGATCAGCGATCGCTTCGTCGATATCATCCGCGAAGGCTTCGATATCGCCATCCGCATGGGATCGCTGGCCGACAGCGATCTCGTCAGCCGCAGGATCGGCGATATCCGCTTCGTGCTCGCGGCATCACCGGACTACATCTCACGAAACAGCGTCCCCGCCGATCTTGAGGATCTCGGTAGGCACGTCTTCGTGCGCTATGTCGCGTCGGGCCGATCCTGGCCCTATATTCTCGCCGATGGGACACAGCTTCCAACCTCTGGACGCTTCGTGACCGACGACAGCGGCTCGATCCGGGAAGCCGTCATAAGCGGCGCAGGAATCGCATACCTGCTTCATGTCACGGTCGCGAAGGATCTTGCCGAGGGACGACTGGTCGAACTCCTTCCGGATCTCAGATTTCCAACAATGCCGGTCTTCGCGGTGCATGCCTTCGGTCGCCAGCTCCCCGTGCGAGCCAAGCTCTTCATTGATTCCCTGGCCGAGCGGATTGCGGAGCTGTCGTCCTGAGTGATCCGAACGACCAGGTTGTCGCGGGAGGGGCATTGGGGTTGAAGCAATCCATTTGCGAATTACGGGAATGAGTGTTGTAGCCGCACCGCAGATTACCTGAAGCTCGGTCGCAATCTACCTGAGGACCTGCAGCGGTTGTTGCCGGCTGCCGGGCCAATGAAGAATTTGCATGGTTGACGCGCCGGTCAAGATCGTCGTGGTCTATCACAGTGGATATGACCACGCCGCCAGGTTGGCCGAAGCAGTCGCGCCCGTGGCGCGGCGGCAATCAGTGGGGCGAGCGTCGGGCTTGTCACCGCGGAGGAAGCGCCCGGCCAATGGTGCATAGGAGTGCAAAACCTCATCAAACGCTCCGAAGGTCAAGGATCTGCCCGATCCGGAGAAAGTGATCTTCTCGGTCCCCCCAGACTACCGGAGCTGAGGCCGTCGATTATTGGCGAGGGCCTTGCCGCAGGTGCTCTGAGGCCGGCGATCGCCAAAGTCTTTCCCTTCGAAGAGATCGTTGTTGCACACCGCTACCTTGAAGCTGGCGAACAGATTGGAAAAGTAATCGTCACCGTCTAACTCAGCGGCGCAAGCGAATCTCTTAGACCACGAGACAGAAAGGACACTACTATGAGCGCATATGTCGTTGTTGAAGCGACCGCTTGTGACCCAGAGGCTCGTGATCGCTACGGCTCGCAAATTGGCCCCGTGCTGAAGCAATTCGGCGGAGAGATCCTTGCGTTCGGACCATGGCATTGCTCTTTGGCGAGCCTGCCTGTCACAACGGCATGATTATCCGTTTTCCAGAGAAGGACACCGCTTCGGCTTGGTACAATTCGCCGGCCTATCAAGCTCTGCTGGATATTCGCGACGCCGCCCTTGACTCCCGCTTCCGCCTGGTCGGCTAGCTAAGGACGATCGCCGGCTGAGAAGATCCACAGGTGTGAATAATCGCCCAAGGTGACCCTTCACCGCGAGGTGGATCAATAGCCTACCGTGCCGATCGGCGTCGGGCCCCTGCGCCGATTAACAATCAGTCACGGATGCTGTTTGCGTATGAACGGCCGCTTTGCGCCGATTCTGTTGAAAAAGTCGAAAATATCGCCGCGACAAAATTCACGCAAAAGCGAGCTGATCGCCGAATTCGGTTGGCGACGTCTCTTAAAGCATCTGCGAAGGCCACTAGTTGAATTCGCTCCGGTTGAAGCGGTCCCCCACGTCCCAAAACGCCAAGCGCACCAGCGGTTCTTAGAAAATTGGTCCCGACGCCGGATAGGACTTTTTCAACAGAATCCGCCATGAGCGGTCATTCAAAGATTGACTTCGCCAATTCCGGCTCACCAACAAAGTCAATACGCTCCCGAGACATCAGGCGCCGCTAACATCGAAACGCGCTCCGTTTAGCGCTGCTTAGGTTGTCTCTCTCTGTCTCTGGATTGTTTTCGTCATCGTGGCGAGTACAAGCGTAGCGACGTTCATCAGGATGATCGCTGCCGCACCGACATCGACGGCGAGACTAAGCCCCTGGGTTGTCGCGATAGCGCCTAGTACGAAGGCGAGCGCGCCCATCGATAGATAACCCAAGAGATAAAGTGCCGAGAGTATGCCGCCACGGTGATGCACGGGCGCCACCGCGCTGATCATTTGCAGACCGCCGACAAACAACAGGCTGTACGCCCCTCCGGCGGCAGCGGTCGCCAGCAGGTAGATCAGCAGATCACGCAAGTTGACAGCCAGGATGAGCAGCGCCATGCCCAGACCAGAGACCCGTGCGCCCACGATCAGCGCTGCCCGCGGCGAGAGAGTTCGGGCTTCCGATCGCTCCCATTACGATGGGAAATAGCGAAAGGACCGCGCCGTTGAGAAAGGCGTTGGGTGAGCCGATCAAGTCATGCTCAACTTGGCCGCCGAGCGAGAGGACCAGCACGCCGAATGTATAGGCCGCTACCATGGCGGTTGATGACACCGCGAAGGCCCGACGTACATGCTTCGGAACGGATGGCATCCTAGAGCGCCGGTCGCCGCCCGCATCGCCGACCGTATGTCGAGGCAAGAACCACGTCGCAGTGAGCAGGACGATGAGGAAAAGAGCAAGTACCCAGAAGCAAAGGCGCGTCGGCCATGGCCCATATTCCGCCAAGGCGCCGCCGAGCAGCAAAGCAACGGCGAAGCCAATAGCCTGCGCTGCCATCGTGACCGAGGCTGCACTCTTCGCACGTTCCGGGCTCGTGAACTCCAAAATCGCGGCGGTCGACGGGCTCGCCGCCAGGCCGACGCCAATGCCCATCAGGGCACGTCCCGCGAACACCCACCACACGTCAGGTGCGACCGCGAACAGCAGAGAGCCGACGAGCGAAGCAAAAAGGCCCGCCAACATCGTCGCGCGGCGACCAATTTGGTCGGAAATGCCGCCGAAGCCGACCAACATGACAACGACGCCAATCGGATAGATGGCGAAGATTCCCGCCGTCACCGTATGGGTGAGGTGCCATTCCTGGGCATACAGCCCGTATGTCAGTGCAGGGGCCGCACTCGTCCAAAGCGTATGACTGACCACACCCGCCGAAACCAACAGACTCGCGCGGCGGCCGAAGACGAAGCGCCCGCCTGACGGCGGCTTGGTCCGGTCCGCCGCGACACAGCGAACGGATGCAGGCGCTTTCGTCATATGTGTCGTCCTTGTGAGTTCAGCAAAGTCTCTGGGGGCCGTACCGGCTTTGGCGGGTTGTCTCCAGGTCAGCCCGTCTCCGGGCGCAACCGCGCGATGCGCCGGCCAAGCGCGCGGTCATTTCCGGGCTTGGTGACGGGCCTTCTTCTGAATACGGAGTTACGAAGCAGTTTTGCCGCCGTTCACGCTGATGATCTGGCCGGTGATGAACGACGCCTTGCGGGAAGCGACGAACACAATGGCATCTGCGATCTCCGCGGGGGTGCCCGCACGCTTGAGAGGTACTCCCGCGACCAGTCCGGCCTTTCTTTCGGCCGTGCCGGTGAACCGATTCAGCATTCCGGTTTCGACAGGACCGGGCGCGATCGCATTGACGCGAATGCCTGATGCCGCAGCTTCGAGCGCTGCGGATTTCGTCAATCCCTCGACCGCGTGCTTGCTGGCGGTGTAGAGCGACGCACCCGGCGCGCCTCGATGTCCCATGGTCGACGAGAGGTTCACGATGCTGCCGCTGCCCTGCGCCTGCATCACGCGCATCTCATGCTTCATGCTGAGCAACACGCCGAGCACGTTGGTGTCGAAAGTGGCCGCGTAGCTTTCGGCGGTCTGTTCCGTCACCGGACCGGGCTTGCCCTCGGTGCCAGCATTGTTGACCGCCACGTCAAGCCGGCCGAAGCGGGCCACGGTCCTGTCGACCAGGTTGCGCACGTCGTCTTCATGGCGAACGTCAGCGCGGATGAATTCAGCTTCCACGCCGAGGCTGCGGAGCTCCTGGGTCAGGGCATGTCCCGCCTCGTCGCGACGGCCCGACACGACAATCCGGGCGCCTTCTTGAGCGAAGGCCAACGCCGTGGCGCGGCCGATACCGGTCAAGGCGCCCGTGATCAGGACGACGGGTGCAGTCATTGATGTTCTCCTTTGAAAGGGGGCGGATGGCCGGAAGGACTTGCTACTGTGACGGTACGGTGCTTGACTGATTCCATGATCGCCTCCTAAGTTCGGCAGGGTCGCTCCACATGACGACTTGTCGCAAGGCCTGTCTGACGCAGTCGGTCGATGAAAGCACGTTGGACTTCCGCATCAATTTGCCTACAGTCGTTACTCCTGCCGAATGTCCTTCCGGCGCTGCACGACCATGTTCACGACATACACCAGCACGGCCTCGTCATCCTGGTTCAGGGTGGTGTTTCGGAGCTTGATCAGGCCCTGCGCCGGACGCGACTTTGACGGTCGCACCTCGATCACCTCGCACTCGACGCGCAACTCGTCACCGGGGCGCACTGGCCGGGGCCAGCGGCACTCGTCGAGGCCAGCGCCGACGAGGCCGCCAGCCGGCTTGAGTTCGGTCTCAACCAGCAGCCGCATCGTCACGGCAGCCGTGTGCCAGCCGCTGGCAGTCAGTTCACCGAAAATCGAGCGG
>Ga0210390_10005012_pt1 | contig 11133 bp, 12 predicted proteins | sample IncBWH11OmetaG_FD_161050 | JGI IMG/M metagenome (GOLD analysis project Ga0210390, IMG submission 161050) | Forest soil microbial communities from Barre Woods Harvard Forest LTER site, Petersham, Massachusetts, United States - Inc-BW-H-11-O ... | reverse complement strand
ACCGGCTCGACGTCGAGTTGTTCTGAACTCTCGTAGTCGATCACAGTGGTCTGTTGGCCCCACTGTCCGCAGACGCGTTGTTCCGGCCTGAAAGCGATGATCTGTTCGGTGCTGGACAGCTTCGCCCGGTAACTCCTGACGGCCCGCTTGCTTGCGCGACGGTTTAAGTGGCAGCTGCAGTCGCCCGCGTTGGAGTTTCAGCCTTCACTTCGGCGCTGCTGACCCCAGGCTCCAACTCCATCCCCCGACCGCCGCGAATCGTACAGCATCCGAATCGCAGCGAGCTTTAGCTTCAGCACTCGGGCTGTCGAACGAATAGAAACTATCGTTGGCCTCGCTACGCAAGATCCTTGCCAATAAATTTCGCCCACAGTTGTTTGGCCTGCGTCACCACGTCATCCGCTGAGCGATTGGTGGTGGGTAGCCCTTTGCGCATCTGTACGTCTGTTGAGCCTGGGAACACGAAATGCGAGATCCCTTGCCCATCCGAAGAATTTCTTTTGTGGTGTAGCCACCGCCTGTCGGTGAGGGGTTAATCAAAAGATTCTTCGCCAGTAGAACTGAACCTTCTCCTAACAGGTTGGCAGGTCCTTTATCACCGTAGCAGAAAAGGCGTAAGCGACCTTTCCGGTGAATTTCTCGCGCCAGAACGCCACACCGAGATCGCCAAGACGTAGTCCAAGCGCGCCGAAGTCCGGCAAGCCAACATGCTTGGGAGTCGTTCCTTCCCTTTTTGCCTCTGCGGCGTCCAATGGAGTCACTGCAAACGGGTATTTCTCGGCGTTGAGACTCGTTCCATCGGCATTTCTGAGGTTGGTTTGGTTCTGGTATTTTGGGTCGTTGCCGCTGTTTCCACCTGTGCCGTCATTATCGATAGCGAACTTGCTCTCATAAAAGATGGCGGAGGTTACATCCGGAGCAATCTGAAGGTTCGTAAATTCATAGAGGGTTCCGGGTAAGATTCCATCATATCCGTTGTATTGCGGCTTCGTCCCCGCCTTGTGCCAAGGCACACCCGCGGCGGCGTCGAAATATCCGGGCGCAAAATCAGGCAAGCGCGGGGGCACTTCCGAACTGGGTACGAAAATGGCTTTGGCGCCGCTGCTTGTGAACAAAGGGTATTTCAAATCTGTCGGTGCCTCTGGTAGGGGCACGTCTTGTTTACCAACCTGTCGGGCTAAATAGTAAGCTAGCAGGGCGGCTAGCCACTTTAGCCTAGGGCTGAGCCATCCGGCCTGAGTTTCATCTTCATTATCGCCGAATTCGATCAAAAACTGTCCAGTTGTAGCTTCCACGTGCCTAAATCCGTAATATCCGCTCTCGTTCGAACTGTAGTTATCCGGCTTCCATTGAAAGGGCCAATAACGAGCATAGAGCTGGTGCCATCCGTCGGCGGGCGGCCTGCTGGATAGCCGACCGACGCGCCTTCGGTATGATGATCTTCCTTGTCCCCATCGAAGTGCAGATAAACGGCGATTTTTGTGCGAAAAAGTAGCTCGCCACGCGGCGCCAGCTTCCAGCTCGCATCGGTAGAAAGGACATTTAGCCCGTAGTTAGAAAGAATTCTTACAGCCTCGTCTCTGACGATGCGGGTCCAAACTCGTTCTTCTCCGAACGGTCCGCTAGCTCCTGTCATGCGATCGGGTGTGTTGACGTGTCCGGCCTGGATCAATATGTCGGCGCTTTGAACCTGAGCACTCGACGCCGCGGCGGTTGTCAGCGTGGTGACCACTTTTTTCGCGACCGATGTGCGACTCGCTGCTTCTGGCGAGCGGCCCGCTCGTGTCCCAAGATTGTGTCTTCTTGTTTTAGTAGTTGCCATGTGGGGTTGGATTAAATTGCGTTCAAGATTCGCTTGTTGATCATTGAAAACTTGACACGCCGGGGTCAAACCCTAGCATAAAAGTTCCGGCTGAATTTGCAAGACGTAGAATTGAGTGTTGGCGCTTCGGGCGACACTAAACAGAGCTGCTGTGGTATACAAAATAAAAAATAACAATGAAGAGTTTGTTCTACCTCCCGCTCGTATTAGTCTTAGCGCGATGTGTGGCTGACTGGCCCGGCTGTCACCATCGAGCCGCCCGACACGCTGGTTATTGTTCGTGATCAGTGGAGGCTCGGTCAAACGGCCATGCTTACTAACCAGCCGCAGATTTGGGAAACTACTCGTCATGGGTGGTTGACAGGAATTACCGTAACGCAAAAAGGAAACACGGACGCGGGCAGTGAGCCTGGTAGTCGCATCGTCGCCACGACGACAAGGGTTCCTGATATCGCGCCTGACCTGAAATGATGCCGAGGGCGCGGCGCGTGCAGATAAAATCGACGATTACGCCGGCACCTCCGAGCGCGTTAGCACCTCTCTTGGTCTTGGCGGCTCTAGGTAGAAACGACGGGCGCAGCCTTGTCAACCATTTATGGGCTGATCATTATTGCGGCCAGCTACTTCCTGTTTGCAGACAAATGGGTGGGGACGCCGCTAGATTATGCGACCCTGTTCTTCTGGGCGTTTGCAACTGACGTCGGAGCAGATGCGGCAACGGCAGCCGCCAAAGCATTCAGAAAAGACTAGACCGGGCTCCCTTCGATGAAATCGGGAACAATCGCACCTGCATGCGTTTTAGTCTTATCCAAACGCCACAGAAAGGACGAAGTTGCCGTCCGGCCCACATTGAACTTTATTTTTCTTGCGAAGTTTTACGGCGATTTCCGCAGCTCAAATCTTCATAGCTGCGAATGCAGCATCTATCATTATTTGGATAACGCCGTTGACGAATGCGTCTATCGCGGCACTTGCTAACCCGGCTTGCTTTAAAGCGTGCATTTCAGCTAGGTCTTTCTTGCCTTGAATTAAGTCCTCGAGATCCTCTTTGTCGATTTTCTTCTCCTGATACAAAAGTGCTGACCGAGCGATTCCATCCTTCGCGGCTTGAAGAAACTGTTCAGTGTCGTCCTTCGCCTGTGTAGTGTACTTTTTAAACAGAGTCTCTGCGAGGTTCTTTGCTGCTGCCTCCACGTTCTTTACAAACGTGTTAGTATAGAATTTCGTCATATCTCGCTCCAATTATTATGTCCCTGTTTTGTTTTTTCCTTGTTCAAGCTGAATGATTTGGTCAAACGCATCACCTATATCGATTTTTTTTTCGTCGATATAGGCAGGGTGCAATTGAGATTTTGTTTTCCAATAATGAATGAATTTACCAAACAGATTACCTTCAGGATTCAATAACTTTTGCCAAAGACTGATGGTTATCTCATTTTTGACACGACCTTTGTCGTATTCGTAGGCTTTATTGATATCGAGGAGAACACTATCGATTTTGTCGATATTTTGACCGTATGGCAAACTGGCTCTATCCATGAGCATGAGGGCCTCGGCCTTGGTACTAGTAGCTTGCTCATAAGCCGTCTGGTCGTACGGAGCGATTGTGCTGCATGCAATCAGCGCCTGCACCGCTACTACAACGGCTAATCCATGTTTTAGTTTGGTAGTCATATATTCTAGGAATGCTTATTTCACTAGGCTCGAGCCGTTGCGAAGTGTAGGTGCGTCGTTTTCCCTGGACTTGATAACAACCACCCAGCGGCTACGGTTCAATTCGTCGGCGGTTAGACCTGGATAAAGGCCGCGATCCGTGGCCGGCAGGTTGTAAACTGGGCAAACATTGACCGCGATCTTGTTCAGTTCGACCGGAAAGAGCTTTAAGGAGGTTTTCCCTGAAACCGGTTCCGACCCTGCCAGCAAACTTGAGCTTTCCGTTTCATTTGGACGCCGATCAACGTGCCCATGTGTTCCAGTTCGCCCTCGGGTTTGGTATCGCCGCCGATAAAAATAAGCCCTGCTGATAAAGTTTGATCTTGATCCAGGTTAGGGGACGCTTCGGGTTGTACCTGGAGCCGGCAACGTTGCCGATCAATCCATGTAGAATTTAATTGGTGGCCGCACCAAGACTTCCAATAACTGAAATGACGACCGCCCTCAAGCGTCCAACGCCCACGATTTCGCCGTCGATATTATGCCATATCCCGTTTTACGCGGCACCGAACACGGAATTTCCTCTCGCGAGGCACTCCCCCGATCCGGCATAAAAAGGTGCTTCTTCGAGGAGTGGCACTAGGCGGATTTTCTTTCGGTTCTACCAGTTTCAGCCAAGGACGTCAGAAACGAGCCGCCGCCAGGCGGGCGTTGAGCCCAAAGCTAAACGTGTTTTTTCGCAGGCCCCTTTTCATGAGGACGGATGCTATTCGTTAAGGCCATACGGACGTCGTCTATGCCATGGGGATGACAGCCGACGGCCGCCGCGCTGTCTCGGCTTCGGGGGACCGACTCCTCCTGCTATGGGACTTGGAAACCGGGAAAGCCATCCTCCAAGTGGAAGACCATTAGAGACCTCCAGTGTTGCTTCATCGACTTTCGCGGCCGCATCCTTTTGCGGCTCTCGCAGCTTGGAAGACCACGCGATTCCTGTAATTCTCGTAATGTCTCTCTATGTTTAGTTTAGGCTAGTCTAGTGACACCAACCACAGAAACAAAGTCCACTGCATCCGACCAACCGTCAGGGCTGGTGCCTCCGACTTTTTCGAATACGAGCGAGAACGTGGCGTAGACTGATTCGTGTTCTGGTTGCCAATTCTGCGCAGTCCGGCGCCTTCTTCGGTGTAAAGCTTCAAATACTCGATTGGCGAAGACGGCGTCTCCTTTATAAATGCACCCCCGTGGTCAAGCGCGAGGGACAGGCTGTCTAATTGGATCAAGCTGCTCAAAGGCCAAACGAGCAGCGATTACCCTCTCGAGGAAACTAGCGCACCAGCAAAGCCGCCGTTACCTCCGCACGAAACTCCACGAGCCAAAGCCCGATGAGACACCTTTTATTAACCCGCTTCTTCCTTGTTACTCAGGCGTATCATCGTCCAAACCCAGCAGCTGACGGTGGTGAAGTAGGACACGTGCGTGCCCGTTCCCTCGACCTCATTTTCCAAATTTTCGCTAGGGCTGTTCTGACAATGGCTGTACGAGTTGGGTTCCTTTTGCTTTAGTAAAACACAGAAGCCTTTTAGCGCGTATTGTTTTTGTGTGTCGTTCGCCCCTTCCCAAAAAATTGACCGAAAGGAAATGTTTTTATGTCTAGTCTCACGGTTTTGATTATCCGCCATGGAGAGAAGCCGGACAAGGGCTGGCCGGGCCCCGGAACGACTCCGGATGGAAACTCTGATCCGAAGTCACTAGTTATTCGCGGCTGGCAACGTGCCGGCACCTGGTCCGTACTATTTGGCTCGGAACTGAGCAACCCAGACTATCCGAAACCCAACATTATTTACGCCGCGAATCCAAACGGAGAGAATCCTGATACTAGCCAGCGTCCATTGCAGACTGTAACTCCGCTTGCTGAGAAACTGGGTCTTGATCCTGTCAAGAATCGCGCCGTTGGCCAAGAGGAAGATCTCGTCGCAGACGTCTTAGCCCAGAGCGGCGTAGTTCTAATTGCCTGGGAGCACAAAGCGATTGCTCCCGGTATCCTGCGTCTTCTCGCAAAAGGTCAGGAACTACCAAACATGCCAACAAAATGGAAGGGCACTCGCTTCGATGTTGTGCTGCGCCTGGATCGATCCTCGTCTGATTCTCAGTGGTCATCCCGTCAACTTTTCCCCTGCCTGCTCTCCGGCGATTCGGCTGCTCCGATGCCCTGACTGCGGTGGGGTCAAACTCCTAGGCGACATCGACCGACCGTTATCACCCACACCGCCAGCCCTTCGCTGCGCACTTGGCCGAAACACCGACCTCTTTTTCCGATCACGCGCCTGCCAGGTGTTGACTGACACTATCGCCCCCGGGGTGGCTCGGACCCAGCCGCCAGAGATAAAGGTTGGCGATTTCGTCGCCATCACCTCCGATCGTCTGTCGAAGGCTGTCAGCCACGGAACGATCCGGGTTCATGTCCAGCAGAATCGGCCCTGTGTCACGGACCATGCCAAACGACCAACTGCCGATTAGGCAGGTTCCAACGATCCCTGCGAGTGGGTCCACTTGAGGAAACATCTCGACGCGAGACTGAATCCAGCCCTCGATCGCAGAACGAACTGGTGGAGCGCGTTGAACCCAGAGATTCATATCAAACCCGTAAAAACTATGAAAAGAGTTGAAGCGAAAATCGTTGGAAACGTTAAAGAAAGCCCGACCTCGGAACCTGATGAAGATCCGAATACTTGGCTGATCGAAGCAAAGCTGGAGGAAGACGTTTTTGAGTGGGAGAACGTTCGGATTGATTTTCGAGGTTCAGAGATCAAAGCCGAAATCGTCGAAACCGCAATGACAGAGCCTACTCGCTGTACAGTTCGTACACGCGGTCAATCACCTTTGAAAAAGGGTGACCACATCCACGTCGATATTCGAGAGCAGAAGGAACTTTAAAAAGACGTCGCTTTCGATCCGTGCCCCGCAGGCGTTCTGCGTTCTGTGATTTGCACGTTTCCAATCTGTGGCCCGAAGTGGCCAAGAAAGCTTAGCCCAGGGTTTACCCGGGGTTTACCCTGGGAAGTTCCCCTCACCCGCATTAGCCCTGAAGGGGCTGCCGGGTCCGCGAGCATCGGCTCCGAACCTCTCAACCTGATCGCGTTCGCATTTCTAGCCCCTTCAGGGCAAACGGCTATTTCGGCGCACCCAGGGTAAACCTTGGGCTAAGCTCTCTTGCCCCTGCAGGGCGGTCCCTTGGGGGCAGAGCGGTACAGGCTTCCAGCCTGTGTTTTTTTGTTCAACGGTCAAGCGACGTTTTCCGGGCTATCGGTTATGGTCGCGGGCAAAACCGCATGAAATCAAGCTCGTATACAAATGACCCAGGTTGAGGTAAGGCAAGGGGAAAATCGGCGATCGACTTTGCTCGCCGCGGCCGCCGCATGGGCGATGGATGTCTCGCTCTTTGATGTCTGTCTCTCCTCAGGACTGGACTTGAGCGTGGCGCAGATGGTCAGTTTCGCGTCGGCTGTCGCGGTAATTTATTACCTAAAGGCGCGACCCGCATTTGCTTACGTCGAGAATCAACAGCGGCAGGTTCATTGGCTGCCTTGGCAGTTCGGTCTGGTTGGACTGCTGGTCTTGTTTTTCCGTGGCGGTGTTTTGTCTCTGCTAGTGATGAGTTGGCGCTGGATGCCGCTGGCCGCGATCCTGCCTGCGGCCGTTATCGGCGTGCTGACAATGGTGGGGGCTGTGACCTTCCTCACCCGGCTGTGGGAAGCGGCCAGCGACCCCGAATTGCGCTGGCGCATGTTAGCGATGGGAATCGTCGGCTACCTCTTTGCGCTCCGATTGATCTTTCTCGGACAGGCCGAGTTGCTTCCCGAAGAAGCCTACTATTGGAACTACTCACAACATCTTGATATCGGGTACCTCGATCACCCGCCAATGGTCGCGTGGCTTATCAGGCTCGGCACCACCCTGTTCGGGCAGAATGAATTCGGAGTACGCATCGGGGCGTTCGGGTGCTGGATGGTAACGTCTTGGTTTCTCTATCGGATGACCAGCAACCTCTTCGACAAATCAAGTGGCTTGATCGCCGTGCTACTCGCCCAGGTCTTGCCATTCTTCTTCTCCGTCGGTTTTCTGATGACGCCGGATGCTCCGCTGGTCGCTTGCTGGTCGGGAACTCTTTACTTCGCCATGCGCGCGCTGATGGGCGAACATCGCCACGCCTGGTGGGGCGTGGGCGTCTGTTTCGGTCTGGGCATGATTTCGAAATATTCCATCGGGGTGCTCGGTCCGGCCATGCTGTTGTTTCTGCTTCTTGATTCACGGTCGCGCCGATGGTTTCTGCGGTGGGAACCGTATGCAGCGGCGCTCGTTTCGGCGCTTATTTTCTCGCCCGTGATCGTCTGGAATCTCCAGCACGGTTGGGCATCGTTTGGTTTCCAAGGCACCCGACGACTGTCAGCCCACGCGCAGTTTTCGCTGCACGTTCTGATCGGCTCTGCGGTGGTGTTGCTGACTCCGACAGGCATACTGGCAGCTTTGCTGATGCTTTTTCAGAACCAAGCCACCGTACGGGCAAAGGATTCAACGGCGAAGCAGCGCTCGCTTTTTATTCAGGTTTTCACTCTGGTGCCGCTGGCAGTCTTTGTGGCGTTCAGCTTGCGTCACCGCGTGCAACTTAACTGGACGGGTCCGCTCTGGCTGGCAGTGCTGGCTCCGATCGCGAGGTCGATCTGGTCTTTGCCGAGCGCCCGCTGGCTGCCGCGGTTGCTCCATCGGGTATGGGCTCCGACGATTTTGATCGCCGTGGTGTTCTACGCCGTCGGCTTGTATTATCTCGTCCTGGGTCTGCCTGGCGTCGGGTACAGCAAACAAGTTCAGCTGGTACCGGCGGGCTGGCGTGATCTTGCCAGCCAGGTGAGCGAGCTCCAAGGTACACTGGAGCGAGAAGTCCACCAGAAACCGCTGATCGTTGGAATGCAGCGCAATTTCCTCTCCAGCGAACTTGCGTTTTACAATCCGGACCACGATGGGGCACGTGAAACAGCCGGTCCACACCTCTTCGGTAACAACAGCCTCATGTATGAATGGTGGTTTCCGAAGCAATTGCAAGAAGGTCGAACACTCCTGCTGGTCAGCTTTGATGCTGCCGATCTGACTCGCAGCCCAGTCTTGCGGCACGTGGCCCAACTAGGTCCAGTCCAAACAGGGGTGTTTAAAAAGAATGGCAAGCCAATCCGGCCTTTCTACTATTCCTACGCCTCCGGCTACCACAGTGCAGACTAAAACTCACATCGAGGACAACCGCAGATTGAAGTGGTGGAGTGGTGGAGTGGTGGAGTGGGCCTCGACAACGCCGACACGACGATACGCCGAACCGCCGAACCGTTTCCCCTCACGCCTTCCTGGGTCGGTGAGATTTTCGGGCGGGCTCTTTTTCTTGTGTTTGCGCCGCAATCTCCCGATCGAACTGGCTGGATTTGTTGGCGTACATCGGATAGTCACGTTCTGCCTGCTCCGGTCTGTATCGCCAGTGTTTGTACATCCAGAGCCAATGTTCCTTATTTTCACGAATGATCGGCTCAAATTGGTTCCAACAGACCTGCGCAATCTCGTGGTATGGAGTGCCCTCCGGGAAATAAATCTTGGGTAAGATCCGGACCTTGTATCCCCCGTTCTCTGTGGGGAGAGTGATGAACGGAAGGATCGGCGATCGGGTTCCTTCATGGAGCATGCCGTGCAACAGCGTGACGCGCTTCTTCATCCCGAAAGAATCGATAATCACTGCTGGATCCCGAAGTTTCAGCGTTAAATCTGTCAGAATCCCTACCGGCACGCCCCGACGGAGCGCTCTAAAGAGCCGGAGCATCGAGTTCTCCTGGGTCACCGCGGTCTGGCCTGAGATTTCGCGAAGCCGGCGGAAGAAGTCCGTAAGGCGGTCATTCTTGAAGCGTTGGGTCAGGATGATGCCGGCGTAGCCACGAAAAGCGAAAAGGGCGCTACCCCACTCGAAATTGCCGAAATGAGGTGTGATTCCGATGACCGGCTCTTCGCTGTCTAACATCTCCTGAAACATCCGAGGATCCTCGAATGAGATGAATTGTTCCACGTTCCGTGCGGTCAGTCGTCGAGTCCAGAAAAGCTCTAAAAAGCTTCGAGCAAAAACCTGGATTGAACGCCTGGCAATTTGTTTTCGCCGGTCAGGATCCAATTCCGAGCCGAACGCCGCCTCAAGGTTGGCAAGAGCTACCGTGCGGCTCCTTGAGTCAAATTGATACATCACGGCTCCTGCCAAATCGGCCAGGCGCCTGAGGAGCGAGAGCGGCAACATCGGAATCAAGGGAGAAAAAAAGCTGAGTAAGAACCACTCAAGCCAATAGCGGAAACGTTTCATTCATTCAGAAGTCAGGATTCAGGAGTCAGGAGTTGCAGAATGGAATAGCTGAAGTGTCCCGAAACTATCACTTTCTTGTCCCCGGTTATATAGGTATTTACCTCCTGCAACTCCTGAACTCCTGCAACTTCTGACTCCTTCCCACGATGTCCCACCCCGCTTTCCCGAACGCTTTTCGTCAAGGCATCCTTTCCGGCAAACGCCTCATTGGCTGCTGGTGTTCGCTTGCGAACCCGATCACCACCGAAATCCTCGGCCTGGCCGGCTTCGACTGGCTGCTGCTCGATGCCGAACACGCTCCCAACGACGTGCTCACGCTGATCCCTCAGTTGATGGCGCTCAAAGACAGCCCAAGCGCTCCGGTCGTGCGCCCACCGGTGAACGAACCGGTTATCTTGAAGAGGCTGCTGGACATTGGATTTTATAACTTCCTGATTCCTTTCGTGGAATCGGCAGAGGAAGCTCGCCGCGCCGTGGCGGCCACGCGCTATCCGCCTGCCGGCATCAGGGGCGTGGCACTCTTGCATCGCAGCAATCGCTACGGCACCGTGCCCGACTACCTCACCACCGTAAACGACCAGATTTGCGTGCTGGTGCAGATTGAGAGCCGTGCCGGCCTGGAAAATCTAGACGCCATCTGCGCAGTCGAGGGCGTGGACGGCATCTTTGTCGGCCCTTCTGACCTCTCCGCTGCCCTTGGCCATCTTGGCAACCCCGGCCATCCAGAGGTGCAAGCAACGATGCAGACCATTTTTGCCTGCGCACGGCAGCATAGGCGTTCTGTCGGCATCCTCGCCACCGAGGAAGCGGCTGCTCGCCGTTACTTGGAACAGGGTGCAACTTTCGTGGCGGTTGGCAGTGACCAGGGTTTGTTGCGGGCGGCAACGCAGGAGCTCCGGGAACGGTTCGGATAGGAAGAAGACGGGGGTAGGATTCAGAATTCAGGAGTCAGAAGCCAGGAGCGCCTGACGGCGGCGGCGAGCTGAGCCGGCGGGTCTTCTTCTCGCGACCGCCCCCCAATCATTCGTCCTCGTCCTCGGTTTGTTTAAAGGCCGATGAGGTTTTCATTTTGCCCAGACGAACAACTCTCTCGCCGCTTCTTCGGGACTACTGAACTCCTAGCTTTTGGCTGGTTTAGTTAGCTCCCAAACTCCAACACTCCAAAACTCCAGTACTCCACCACTCCGACTCTCCAACTCTCCAGTTTTCATGCAACGAAATGCGTAGCATGTTCTTTGCAATTCAGCTCCAGGCTCTTGGCTTCCTGGCTCCCCCGTCA
>Ga0210390_10005011_pt1 | contig 11134 bp, 11 predicted proteins | sample IncBWH11OmetaG_FD_161050 | JGI IMG/M metagenome (GOLD analysis project Ga0210390, IMG submission 161050) | Forest soil microbial communities from Barre Woods Harvard Forest LTER site, Petersham, Massachusetts, United States - Inc-BW-H-11-O ... | reverse complement strand
TTTCTGCCTGACCTTGCGGACTGCGCCACAGTTTAAGGAAAACATCGACGGCCAGTTCCTGCGCCCGAGCGCGGTCTCGAACAACACGAGCAATGATTCGAGCAACGCGTCCGTAATGTTCGCGAAACACGGATTCGATGGGAAGTGGAACTTCCTGCTGCGTATTCGTCTTCGAAATGACTTCGGTTGCTGAGCTCACAGTATGGATAACGACGGCCAAGGAAACTTTGTGACAGAAAAATAGTACACCCCCGAAGGGAATCCTGGTCGATTCGCCGGGCCGGCGGCCGCGCGAAATGGCTTAATTGTGGATCCTTACTAAGTCGGTTAGTGGCTGACTGCGTATGATGCAGCTATCAAAAAGCGATTCTTTGACACCATCTCTAAATCCCAATATCCTCGTTGGGCCTGGTTCGGCATTGCGGCGTCATGATTGGTCAGACTATTTCTCACTATCATATCCTCCACAAACTTGGGGGCGGCGGGATGGGTGTTGTCTATTCCGCGCGAGATACGGTTCTGGACCGTTCCGTGGCGCTGAAATTCCTGACAGCGGAGGCGCTGCAGGACAAATTGTCTCTGGATCGCTTTCTGCGCGAAGCACGCGCTGCCGCTGCTTTGAATCACCCAAACATCTGCACCGTGCATGAAATCGGGGAAAATACCGAGGGTCATCCCTTTATCGTGATGGAATTTCTGGAAGGGGAGACGCTGAAGAACCTGATAACCGGCAGGGCGCTGGGCACGGAGCGGCTGCTGGACATTGCAGCGCAGGTTGCTGATGCGCTGGACCACGCGCATGCGCGGGGCATCATCCATCGAGACGTCAAGCCGGGCAATATTTTTGTCGCGCGGTCGGGGCAAGCTAAGGTTTTGGATTTCGGGCTGGCCAAACTTTCGGCGATCCTCGGTATTTCACCTGACACAGAGCCGTCCAGCTCCACAAACAGAAGCACGCCTATCCATGAGGAGACGCTGACGACGCCGGGAACCTCGATGGGCACCATTGCCTACATGTCGCCAGAACAGGCACGAGGCGAAATACTTGATCCCAGATCCGATCTGTTTTCGTTCGGATCCGTGCTTTACGAGATGTCAACTGGCTCGCAACCGTTTCGAGGGGCCACCTCAGCCGTGATTTTCAATGCGATTTTCAACCATACTCCGGAGCCCGCGAGTTCGTTGAACATGGAAATTCCGGAAGCCGTCGATTCGATCATTTCCAAGGCTCTCGAAAAAGACCGGGATTTGCGCTACCAGTCTGCCGCCGAACTGAGGGCGGACCTGAAGCGACTGAAGCGCGACATGGATTCCGGAAAGCGCAATTTGTCTGGGCGAACGGCTTCTTACGTTGTGCCCGCGGGCGCGTCGGCGGAGCGCGCGCAAAATTCCGTGGCCGTACTTTATTTTGAGAATCTCAGCAGCGCTAAGGAAGATGAATACCTTCGCGATGGCATGACCGAAGACATCATCACTGAACTTGCGAACATCAAAAATCTGAAAGTCTTTCCTCGGCCGGCGTTGCTGCCTTATCGAGACAAACCGGTCACTGCGCCTCAGGTGGGTCGCGAACTGAATGCTTCCTACGTGCTCGCCGGCAGTCTTCGACGATCGGGCAACCGGCTGCGCATCACTGTTCAGTTAGTGGAAACGAGGACGGGGCACGCGCTCTGGGCGCAGCGTTTCGATCGCGAAATGGACGATGTTTTCGAGGTACAAGACGAAATCGCGCGCAGCATCGCGCAAACCTTCCGCATCAATCTTTCGCCGCAGGAAGAACAAAAGATTGCCACCAAGCCCACGCAAAATTCGGTGGCCTATGATTATTACCTGCGCGGGCGGAGTTACGCGCGGCGCGAGAGTCTGGAGTTCGCGCTGCAGATGTACGAGCAAGCCATCAAGCTGGATCCAAATTTCGCGCTCGCGCATGCGGGAATTGCCTATATTTGCGGAATCATTCACGAAATTCGCGAGCACAATCCGAAATGGGTGGAGCGGGGCGATGCGGCGTGCAACAAAGCACTCCAGCTCGATCCGAATTTAGCGGAAGCGCTGGTGGCTCGCGCACGAATTTCCTATTCCCAGCGCAAACACGACCAAGCCATCGAATTCGCTAAGCGGGCGATCGCCCTGAAGCCCGATTGCGAGGGCGTTTACAACGTGCTGGGCCGCGTTTATTTCGCTTCAGGCCGCTTTCAAGAAGCGGCGGAGCTGACGCAGAAAGCAATCGAGGCGAACGGGGACGACTACAACGTGTTCATTCCCATTGTGAACGCGCTCGAGCGGCTCGGCCGTACTGAGGAACTAAAGCTCTATCGCCAAATGGAAATGCGCGCGCTGGAACGGCAGCTCGAACTTGTTCCAGAAGATGTACGCGCGCGCAGCTTGCTGGCCGCGGATTACGCGAATCTGGGGCGTTCCGAAGATGCCGTGCGGCACCTGGAGATGACAGTTGCGCTGCGCCCAAACGATTCCAACGTGCTCTACAATGCCGCTTGCACATATACCGTGCTGGGAAAAAAAGCAGAGGCCCTGGATTTGCTCCGGCGCGCGCTTGCCTCCGGATACTCGAATTTTGATTGGCCGAGGCAAGATCCAGACCTAATCTCGCTCCATGCCGATCCCGAGTTTCTGAAGTTGTTCCCACCGAAATAGGCTTACGGTGTTCCAAAAAACCGTTGTGGCGCGGGGCACTGCCGCCAGCCGGGCGACGTTTATGCTATTTGTGTGGCCATTTCGACGTAAAAGGCCTCGTTGATTCGCTCCGCTGACCTTCGCTGCCGCCGACCTCGGCTACTGCTCGCATCTGGCAATGAGCACAGTGGCACAATCCGAAGTCCTGATCGCCACGGACTTTACTCGTCCCGGCGTGAATCCTTGGGTAAGCGCGTTCACGGTGATGTTGGCTACATTTATGGAGGTGCCGGACACCAGCATCGCCAACGTAGCTCTCCCTCACATAGCCGGCAGCCTTTCCGCCGGAGTCGACGAAAGCACCTGGGTGCTGACGTCCTATCTGGTCTCCAACGCGATCGTGCTGCCGCTGACGGGATGGTTCTCCAAACTGTTCGGACGCAACAGCTTTTGCATGTCCTGTGTAGTGATCTTTATCGTCAGTTCTTTTCTGTGTGGCGTGGCGACCAGCCTTCCGATGTTGGTGTTTTTCAGGGTGCTTCAAGGCGCGGGAGGAGGCGGCTTGCAGCCGGTCTCCCAAGCTATCCTAATGGAAAGTTTTCCTCGCGCGAAGCAGGGAATGGCCATGGCGGCATATGGAATGGGAGTGGTGGTCGCGCCCATCGCGTGGGACCGACGCTCGGCGGCTGGCTGACCGACAATTATTCCTGGCCCTGGATTTTCTTTATCAACATCCCTGTGGGACTGCTCTCCATTTTCCTGACATCCGCCCTTATTCACGACCCGACGCATGTGGCGCGCAGTGGAAACGGATCGCGAGTGCGCATTGATTACATCGGGCTTGGGCTTCTTAGTGTGGGGCTCGGCTTCCTGCAAGTTGTTTGTGGTTCTCGATAAGGGGCAGCGCGACGACTGGTTCGCATCACGCTTTATCGTATGGTGCTCAGTAGCGTGCGCGCTGGGCCTGATTGGCGCAATAGTCTGGGAACTCCGTCAAAAAGATCCTGTGGTTGAGTTACGCCTTTTTGAGAACCGCAATTACGCTACCGCTACGTTTCTGATGTTTCTGCTGGGGATTGTCTTGTACGGAAGCACGGTATTGCTACCGGTGATGTTGCAGACGCTGGTGGGGTACACGGCGCAACCGAGCGGGCTGGTGCTTTCACCGGGGGCGATTGTCACGTTGGTGGCGCCGCCCCTGGTTGGCTGGCTCCTGGCGCGTTACCAGGCGAGGTGGCTGGTGATTTTTGGCTTATTGAGTCTGTCAGTGGGAATGTTTCAGCTTTCCTACATGAATCTGACAGCCAGCTTCTCGACTTTTGTCTACGTGTGGATGATTTCCCGCGGCGGCCTGGCGTTTTTGTTTGTACCGATTAACGTCGTGGCATTTTCCTTCGTGCCCAAGGAAAAGATAAACAGCGCGACGGGCCTGATTAATCTGGCGCGGAACATCGGCGGTAGGGATTTCCATGGTCACAACGATGCAAGCGCGACTGGCGCAGAAACATCAGAACGACCTGATTGCAAATCTGACGCCGCTTAATCCGCGTTACCTTGCCGCGCTTCACGGCCTCTCTGCCGGGCTTCAGGAAAAGGGATCCACTGCCTGTACAGCCGCGGAACAGGCCGGCGCGATCCTTTATGGAGAACTCCAGAGACAGGCCGCGATGCTTGCGTTCATTGACGTGTTCTGGCTCCTTGGCATCGTGTGCCTGGCGATGATCCCACTGATGTTCCTAATCAAATCGCCCGGCCGGCAGGGAGAAAGCGTGCCCATGCACTGATTTCAGCGCCCGCCCGTTGTTTGTTCCTTATCCGACAAATAGCAACCTGATGAGAGCGTAAAGATGCGCTGATTTCCCTGAGCCAGGAGCGCCCAGGCAAGAAGCCGGCCACGCTGATTATGCAGAAAATATTCATACCAGTGGTCCTCGACAAGCTGCGGAATTACAACCACGATGCGCCGCTCCGGATGCTTCTCCGACAGTTGCAGTACATATTGGACTATGGGAACAATGACCAAACGGTAAGGCGAAGGAAGAATCGTAAGCTGCGGCGGATCAGCGCCGGCCTCCACGAATGGCTTTTTGACATAGCGCTCCCAATCATCGCGAAGCAATTCCGAATGATTTTCCATCTCGACGTGTATGGCAATGATCTCGGTGGAAATCCTGGAGGCGAACTCCAGTGCCTGCTTGGTAATAAGGCTCCAGCGGTCCAGGGGGACGACAGCAATCGGGGGAGACTTGTGGACAGCAGGCTCCACCGGATCGCAGGACCTGGTGGCGACGGTGACATTATGATAATGACGCCGCACTCTACGAAAGAAAAAGATCAGCATTGGAATAAAGATGACGGTGATCCATGCGCCCTGCGTAAACTTTGCCACCAGCACGACAAGTACGGTGATGCCCGTGACGAAAGCGCCTAAGCCATTGATCAGCATGCTGTGGAACCACTCCGGTCCGCGCTTTTTAAACCAGTGCACAACCATCCCGAACTGAGAAAGCGTGAAGGCGAGGAAAGCGCCGACGGCGTAGAGCGGAATCAACCGATCGGTTACACCGCCAAACAGAACAAGCAGAAATCCAGTCGCTATCGCAAGGATCACAATGCCATAGGTGTAGACCAGCCGGCGGCCTCGATAGCCGAAAACGTGAGGCAAATAATTGTTCAACGCAATGGCCCGGCAAAGTCGCGGAAAATCGGCGAAGGCGGTGTTGGCGGAAAGAGAAAGTACGAACAGGATGGAAGCGATAGTTACGAAATAAAAAACGCCTTTCCCGAAAACAGCAAGCAATAACATCGAAAGAATACTTTGATAACCGGGCTGGCCGGGGTCGGTGGCAGTTATGTGGTAGGCCTTCACGAGGAAGGAAATCCCGCCGAGGAGCACGGCGAGCACAAAGATAATGATGGTGAGCGTTCGCTGAGCATTTTTTACAGCGGGCTCGCGAAAGGCTCTAACACCGTTGCTAACGGCCTCGACGCCGGTCAGCGCAGTGCAACCACTGGCAAAAACTTTGAGCAATAGCCAGAAAGTGACCGCTGACGTTACTGGACCGGGAGGTGGAATAGTTGCAACCGGCGTGGGATGGCCTCCGCTCACCATCACACGAACCACGCCCCAAACGATGGTAATCAGCAATGTGGCGACAAACACGTACGTGGGAATCATGAACGCGACTCCGGCGTCGCGGACCCCGCGCAAATTAAGAATCGTGATCAGCAGCAGAATCCCAACGCATAAAGAGACGGTGTGGGGTTGCAAAGAAGGAAGTGCGGACACCAGTGCGCCGACTCCCGCGGAGATGCCAACCGCGGCAGTGAGAATGTAGTCGGTGAGAAGAGCGGCCGCGGCCAGTAACCCCGGAAAGGCTCCGAGATTAGAACGGGCCACGGTGTAGGAACCGCCACCCATCGGGTAGGCGGCAATGGTCTGGCGGTAGGAAAAAAACACGATAACGAGAAGAGTGATTATGGCCAGGCTGACAGGAATGATGTACTGAAGGCCGAGGAGTCCCAAGGGAATCAGCAAGCTGAGAGCGGCTTCCGGGCCGTACGCGGCGGAACTGAGGGCGTCCAGACCGAAGATGGGGATACCGGCGGCGACACCAATTTGTTCAGCGCGCTCGTCACTGGTTTTCAGCGGCTTGCCGACAATCAGATCGATAAGGTTCATGCGGGTCCTGTTCAGCAGGAAATTCGTGAGCGTTCTATTTGCAACAAATTTCCAGGCAAAGTCAACACATGGAAGGGAAGCGACGAAACAGCGCGCTAGCGTGACCTTCAAGTTGTCGTTCCACGTTCCGAATGCCATAATTCCCCTTCATTGGCCGCACGCTAGCTTTGCTGGTGTTGCGCGCCAGGTACTTTCTGGAGGTGGTCACATGGCGCTACGCGATAGCTGGATAGAAAAGCGGGAAGCCGCACAGGCGGGAGCGAACGGCACCCGCAACATGTCCCAGATGCACTTGGCGAAACAGGGGGTGATCACCGAAGAAATGCAGTATGTAGCTACGCGTGAAAGCCTGGATCCGGAACATGTGCGCAGTGAAGTAGCACGTGGGCGCGCGATTATTCCCGCCAACATTCACCATCGCAATCTTGAGCCGATGGGCATCGGCGTCGCATTTCATTGCAAGATCAACGCGAACATCGGTAATTCCGCGACAACTTCGGAGATTCACGAGGAACTGAAGAAGCTGCACCACTCCGTGCATTATGGCGCGGACACGGTGATGGACCTTTCTACCGGCGGAAATATTCCAGAGATTCGGCAGGCGATTATCAACGCTTCGCCAGTGCCAATCGGCACCGTACCGGTGTATGAAGCAATTTCGCGGGTGCGCCGGCCCGAAGATCTCTCAATGGGCTTGATGCTCGAAGTGATTGAAGAGCAGGCCGAGCAAGGCGTGGATTACATGACCATCCACGCGGGAGTGTTGCGGGAACAAGTGCCGCTGGTGCGCAAGCGCATTACCGGGATTGTTTCGCGTGGCGGCTCGTTGATGGCGCACTGGATGGAGCATCACAAAAAGCAGAATTTCCTGTACGAGCGATTCGATGACATCTGCAAGATTTTCAAAAAGCACGACGTGAGCTTCTCGCTGGGCGATGGCATGAGGCCCGGCTGCATAGCGGACGCCAGTGACGAAGCGCAGTTTGCGGAGTTGCGCGTGTTGGGCGAGTTGACGAAGCGCGCCTGGGAACACGATGTACAGGTGATGATCGAAGGCCCCGGCCATATCCCGATGGACAAGATCAAGGAGCAAGTTGAGAAGGAAGTAGAGTGGTGCTATGAAGCGCCGTTCTATACGCTAGGGCCCCTGGTGACGGACATCGCGCCGGGCTACGACCACATCACCAGCGCGATCGGCGCCGCAATGATCGGCTGGTACGGCGCGTCGATGCTTTGCTACGTGACGCCGAAGGAGCACCTGGGCCTGCCGAATCCAGAGGACGTGAAGCAGGGTGTGATTGCTTACAAAATTGCGGCGCACGCGGCGGATGTGGCGCGCCACCGTCCAGGAGCACGGGATCGCGACGACGCCATAAGCTATGCGCGGTTCCTGTTCGACTGGAACAAACAATTCGAGCTGTCCCTTGATCCAGCTACAGCAAAAGCCATGCACGACGAGAATTTGCCTGACGATTTCTATAAAGAGGCGAAATTCTGCTCGATGTGCGGGCCGAAATTCTGCTCGATGAATATTACGCAGTTGGCGGAAGCCGAGAGCGGCAAAGATCAGGCTGAGCGCAAGCAGAAGTTCGCAGATTTGCTGGTAAAGGTCCAAGGCGCCGGGAACTAGTACCGGTCGACATGCAACAAATTACCCTCCCTGTGCGTACATAAAGAATAGAGGCGGCAGGCGTGTGGCTGCCGCGCCGGATTTGGAGGGTGCGCCGTGCTAACCCTGGCCTTCATGATTCTGTTGTATTTCCTTCCTGCGATTATTGGGCGCGATAAACGTGATGCCGCGGGTATCTTTCTGCTCAACCTGTTCCTCGGATGGACGGTAATTGGGTGGGTCATTGCCCTGATCTGGGCTTGCACGGCAGAGGCTTATGCGCGCGTGCATATGATTCCCGTGACCGTAAGCGGTCGTTACTGTTGCCGGTGCGGCACGGCGACTTGCGCGGGCGCTCATTACTGCACGGGATGTGGCTGCACGGTCTGAAACTTTCGTCCCACATGACGTGCTGAAGATTTTTTGGCACTCTGTTAGCTGAGGCTTGAGCCTTACCGATCCGATGACTAATTCCAAAACGCAATCTTTGCGCGAAGAGTTTAACCGCTGGGCGGAAGCCGGGCGCGGCGACGGCATGGAACAGGACCACGTGCCGATCACGCTTCCGGTGCTCGAGAAGATGCATCTTGCCGCACACGATAACGTCTTGGACGTGGGCTGCGGGTCCGGATGGTTGTCGCGGCGGATCAGCAAGCTTGTTCCCGAAGGCCGCGTGGTCGGCGTGGACATTTCAGACGAAATGATTCGCGTGGCGCGGCGCGCCAGCCCGGATCACGACAACATCCTGTTCGTCACCGGAGAAGTGCGCGAAATTCCCTGGGAGCCCAATTTTTTCACGCATGCAATTTCTGTGGAATCGTCGTACTACTGGCCCGATACCGGCGCGGGCATACGAGAACTCCATCGAGTGCTGCGGCCGGGCGGCGTGGCGTGGATCTTGATCAACTATTACCGAGACAATCCTTATTGCCACCAGTGGGGCGCCCTGCTGGCGGTACCAACGCATTTGCTTTCGGCGGAAGAATGGGGGCAACTGTTCCGGGGAGCAGGATTTGCCAATGTTTCTCACGAGAGAGTTGCCGATCCTTCGCCAAGTCCGGAGGCATACGCGGGGCAATGGTTCCGCGATGCGGCGGAGTTGCGGGCATTTAAAGCTGAAGGCGCCCTGTTGATTCGCGCAGAGAAGTAGATTCCGAAGCAAAATTACCATGACCATGTGACCGGCAATCTGGCTGCTTGGCCGGAAGTGTGGTAAGAGTGCGAAGGTTATCGGTGTGTCCTGCGAAGAAGGACACACTGAAGGTGGCTGAATGGGATTTTTGGATGATGGAGTGTCGGTAATCACAGGTGCGGGATCGGGGATGGGGAGATGTTTGGCACAGCAACTGGCCGCCAGAGGATCATCCCTGGCACTGGCGGACGTAAGCGAAAACGGATTGAATGACACCGTGGCACTTCTGGGCGCGGCGACAGGAAAAATTACGCGGCACATTGTGAACGTGGCCGAAGAAGCTGAGGTGAAGGATTTTGCGGAAGCTGTTGCTGCACAGCATGGGCGGGCCACAATTCTGTTTAATAATGCCGGCGTGGCGCTGCTCGGGCACTTGGAAGAGATTTCGCTGGAGGAGTTTCGCTGGCTTATGGATATCAATTTTTGGGGCGTGGTTTACGGGGTCACCTATTTTCTGCCGCTGTTGAAAAAAGAAAAACAGGCGCACATCGTGAACACGTCTAGCCTGCTGGGATTTTTCGGCGCTTCTGGGCAAGGAGCGTATTGCGCCAGCAAATTTGCGGTCCGTGGTTACACGGAATCGCTGCACCACGAGCTGCTGGGGACGAATGTTGGCGTCACGTGCGTGCATCCGGGATTTGTTCGCACTTCGATTGCGGAACGCGCGAAAGTGGGACGGAGCGCCGGCGCAGGTTTGCGGAAGGAAAGCCTGACCAGATTCCAGAAGGTGGCGCGTACCGATGCCGCTACAGCTGCCAGCAAGATTCTCCGGGGAGTGGAGTTGGGCAAAGCGCGCGTGCTGATTGGACCCGACGCCTATTTTGTGGATATTTGGCAGAGGTTGAAGCCGGCAAGCTACTGGAACCTGATCGCGAAACAATTTGAAGATCCGGTAGCCAAAGCAAAGTGAGGCGAGGTATGGATGAAGCACCGCGGCGATTTGGAAGTGCCGGTATTACCATGTGACGATGCTGAATTGATCTGAGGTCAGACTTGAAACTACAACTTAAAGTGCTCTTTTGTTCCCTGTCCCTCGCGTTGGCGGCATCGTTCGCGCAAGCCCCAGCGGAAGCGACTTTGACCGGCAATCCCGTATACGAGAAGAATTGCGCGAAGTGCCATGGCAAATCGGCGGAGGGCCGGCATTTCGCGGGGCCGTCCCTGAAATCCGATAAAGTTGCGGGCGCTTCCGACGACGATTTGCGCAACATGATTACGAATGGCAAAGGGCACATGCCAAAATTTGGGGGCAAGTTGACGTCTGAAGAAATCGACACTCTGGTGCACGAGATTCGCGCACTGAACAAGAAATAGACGGTTTGCCGTAGCGCATTGCCACGCCGTCGGCTTTATCAGGGATTTGTTGGCCGGCCGAGAATGGTGGCGATATACTGAAGTGAAGGGCAGGACGGAGAGAGGTTTCTTGTGGGCGTCATAGACCAGCGGTTTGAAAAGAATTTTCTGATCACCTCGGTGGATTACGTATTCAATTGGGCAAGGAAGAGTTCGCTGTGGCCGTTGACCTTCGGCCTGGCTTGCTGCGCCATTGAGATGATTGCATCGACGACAGCGCGTTTTGACATGGCGCGGTTCGGGGCGGAAGTGTTTCGGCCGTCGCCGCGTCAGGCGGACCTGATGATTGTGTCCGGAACCGTGACGCTGAAGATGGCGCAGGTGATCCAACGCGTATGGCAGCAAATGCCCGATCCGAAGTGGTGCATCTCCATGGGAGCTTGTTCGAGCGTCGGCGGACCCTTTAACGCATACTCTGTGCTCCAGGGCGTGGATCGCATTATCCCGGTAGATGTATATGTCGTGGGATGTCCGCCACGGCCAGAAGCGCTCTTTTATGCGCTTCTGAAATTGCAGGACAGAATCGACACCATGACGTTAGCGAAGCGGCCGACGGAAGTAAGACTGCGGACCGAGATGGTGGAAGAATTCAAGCGAAACGTGATGGTGGCGCAAGTGCCGGAGCCAGCCGAGAAGTAAATGCCGCATCAAACGAGGCGAAAAT
>Ga0210390_10005009_pt1 | contig 11136 bp, 11 predicted proteins | sample IncBWH11OmetaG_FD_161050 | JGI IMG/M metagenome (GOLD analysis project Ga0210390, IMG submission 161050) | Forest soil microbial communities from Barre Woods Harvard Forest LTER site, Petersham, Massachusetts, United States - Inc-BW-H-11-O ... | reverse complement strand
CAACCATGGTCATCAACAATGTCACTGCCCTCGCGAAGACGGCGAAAGCATTCAACATCCCGACGATCTTGACGACAGTGAACGAGGAGCGCGGCGGCCTAATTTTCAAGACCGTTCAGGACGTCTTCCCAAATCAAAAACCCATTAATCGCACCTTCATCAATGCCTGGGAGGACAAAAGAGTTGTCGACGCAGTGAAGAAAACGGGTCGGAAGAAGCTCGTTATCGCCGCACTCTGGTCGGAGATGTGTCTGGCGATGCCCGCTATCCATTCGATGGGTGATGGCTATGACGTGTACGTCGTTACCGATGCGTCGGGTGGCGTTTCAACAGAAGCACATGACATGGCCATCCGTCGCCTGGTGGCTGCTGGAGCCCAACCGATTACGTGGCTTGGCATGGCCGGAGAACTGCAGCGTGATTGGGCGCGCACCGAGAGGCTCGGAGAGGTCGCTCAGATCCTGTTCGACCATGCCGGCGCTTCTGGTTCTGTACTCGCATGGGAGATGCAGCTTTTGGGTGCCCCACAATTCAAGGGCGCCTAGAGGTTCTTGGCAGACGACGCTCAATCGTCGTCTGCCCTCGTTGGCTCGCCGTTTGGATGAGCGGGCAAAAGGAGATGAGCATGTCGTTGCAAACGAAGGAGCATCGAAACCTAGAACCCAAAGCAAACGCCGCCACACAGGCAGAATCGGCAGAGACCCCAGCACCGGATTCGCCGCGACTCGAGGAAATCAGAATTCGGGCATACGAAATCTATATTGAACGTGGCGGGGAGCCGGGGCATGACCTGGATGATTGGCTTCAAGCTGAACGAGAACTCGAACCTTAGGTGCGGCGTGCGAATGCGGGCTAATAATGACGCAGTCTATGTACGCCGACAGAACTATGAAACCTAACAGAGCCAGACTGGCGTCGCTCTTTCTTCTTACAGGCTTGTGTGCGACTGCGACGGCGACGCCCGGGGCAGCCCAAGTGCAACTACCGACGGTGAATCTGGGGGATACGAACTTTGAGGATGGGTTTGGCGGACCGGGTTGGCTCCTGGAGGAGTTCCCGGAAGCCTACGTCGCAAGTGAACTCAAGGACTCCCACGGGAAGACGATTTCAGGGAGCAACGGCGTTACAGCCTATAGCACCACCACACACGTGGCCTTCGTAAGCAAGAAGCGTGTTCTCGGAGGATGGCTGGCGGGAGAGGTCTTGCAGCCTTTAGTGGATCTCGATGTAGAGCTTGCGAATGGCACTTCTTCAAGAGTGCGCGGATTGGCCGACCTGACCTTCGGCACTGGATTGCAGTGGGCGCCCAAAAAGATTGGGGACGGAGTGTTTGCCCATCGCGTTGTATTCGACGTTGGTTTGCCCACAGGCAAGTACAGCGATAGGCGATTGGTGAACATCGGCAACCACTTCGTTGTGGTCAATCCCTACTATGCGCTGACGTATGAGCGCAAAAAAGTAGAGTTCAGCGCTCGACTCCACTACCTCTGGAATTCCACCAACAACGACCTATTCGTAGGGTTCGGAATTAGGAACATGCAGCCGGGGCAGGCTGTTCACGTTAACTACGCTACTTCCTACGAACTTTGGAAGAACGTGAGGCTTGGCTTTAACGGGTACTGGCTGCAGCAGTTGACCGACCACGAGATCAACGGTGTCGCCGTACCCAATTCCAAGGAGCGCACTGTGGGCCTTGGGCCCGGAATTCAGCTTGGCGGCGGAACAGTCTGGTTCCGCGTGAATAGCTACATGGAAACGGATGTTCACAATCGCCCGAGCGGAATCATGGTGACCTTCCGCATCTCCAAAGCTCTGCCGAGCAAGGGGACGGAATAGGCAGCACGATGGACCCAGAGACTTTGCAGAACTCAAGAATTTCGTTCAACGCGGACGAAAAATCAAACAAAGGAAAGAGAGCCACTCCCCGAGTGGTCACCGATAAAATATTTTGGCGGTTACGACAGCCTGAAATAACGTTTAAAAGTGCGGATTGTCGGCAAAAGAGTTGAACGTCGTGTTTGACGGACCTATAGAACATGCCAAACCAAGAAAAGAGGATCATCATATGTCGACCAACTTGATCGCCGTGCTTCAACAGCTTTTGCAGAACACTTCGAATCTCAAGGTACTCCGGGAACGCATGACGCCAGATGCGACGTACGTTTCATTGAATTTCGACAACCCTGAACTGAAGAAAGTTATGCCCTGGACCGGCACTCACAAGGGACCTCAGGAACTGTTCGATGTCTTCGCTGCGATCCAACGCTACTGGAAAACACTCGTGTCCCTCGCCAAAATTAAGAGCGCCTTTGCAATGAACAACATGCAGAGACGCCGTGTAACATGTTACAGCGTTGACGTTAAGTCTCGCGGAGTTGTGGCGAACAACAGGCGTCCAGGCGCGAGTTGCTTGCCGTCATCAAGGCAGCCGGGCTGAACGACAGTGAATAATGCTGACATGAGCGCTTTGTTACTAGCGTGCTGCTGGTGAATAGGCAGGCGAAAGGAACTTGTCAGGTAGCAGACCAAAGTAGTTGCGGCTAGCTGTCAAGTAATCTCAGCTGTTGCATCCCTCCTGAACATTCATTACCACCAGCGTCACATCGTCGCGCTGTGGCTCGCCATTTGCAAAGTCGGATACTTCGGCCAGAATGAGTTCAACGATTTCGTCTGGCGCCATTCGGCTGCAAGACCGCAGCAGGCTCTCGAGCCTTTCCACGCCCCAGAGTTGGCCGGCAGTATTGGCCGCCTCCGTGATTCCGTCTGTATATGCCACCAGAATATCGTCTTTCGCCAGTTGGAACTGAGTTGCCTTGAACGGAGCTTCTGCGTACACGCCAATAGGCACAGCTTCGGCGCGCAAGTGGAACAGTTCGCAGCTTTGCGTTCGGGGCCTCACGATGATCGGCGGGTTGTGGCCGGCATTCACATACTGCAACATGCGACTCGCGGGCTCGTACTCTGCATAGAAAAGAGACGCAAAGAAAGCCGTTGGGGATGATTCGTGAACAAGACGGTTGACGTCTCCAATCAGCGTAGTCAGGTCCAAATGTGGGTGTAGCGCTTGCGCTCGAAGGGAAGCCTGCAAGCTGGCCATGAGTAGAGCTGCACCAATTCCTTTTCCGGACACGTCGCCGATAGCAATACCCCAGCGTCCGCCAGATAGGGAAAGGAAGTCGTAATAGTCGCCTCCGATGCCACGAGCCGGCTGGTAGAAGGTTTCACTGGCGAGACAGGGAATCGAGAAGCTCTGCGGCGGGAAAAAGGCCTGTTGGACATCTTTCGCGCCCTCCAAATCTCTGCGAAAGGCTCGGTGGACTCCCGAGTCAGAATCCGATTTCTTAAGGTATTCCAATAGTGTTTCTACGTGGTTCCGCAATAAGAGGCTGGCTTCTTTTCCTCGCCCGTTCTTGAGAGCATCAATGATCGGCTGATGTGATTCGACCACTTCGGGAAGATCTTTTGCGAGCTTCTCAATGGCAATGCGGACGCGCACATCGAACGCCAGAGTTTCCCACACCCGTTGGAGCATGGTATTCCCCGACGCCTTCAGTATGCATTTGTGGAATTTCGCCTCATGTTCTGCGTAAACGTCCAGGTCGCCGGTGGCGACTGCGGAGCGCAGGCAATCTAATTCCTTCTCCAATTCCTTGGTGTTACCTTTGAGCACTTCCGCGGCTGTTCTTCCTGAAATTTCCTCGAGCGCGGCCCGTATCTCATAGGCTTCCTGCATCTCTTTGGAGTTTGGAGAATGCACCACGGCGGAGAAATCGCCCGAAATCGTTAGCAATCCGAGCGATTGGAATTCTCTGAAGATCTTTAGCACTGATTCGTCGTCCAGCTCGTACTTGGCCGCAACTTCCCTTAGGCGCACGCTCTGGCCCGGACGGTACCCGGCGCAAAACAATTCTCGAGCCAGTCGTACTCGTCCCAATCCGTTCAGCTCACCATCTGCGTTAACGATCGACACAGCCTTGCATTGGCCCACCAAAGTCATCAGATTCTCTCCTTGACCTATTCAGATGGATTCTGCGGTTCTTCACCGGAAACGCAGTTGGCACACTTGGTGCCATTTACGAGAAAACACAACTCAGACGGCGTCGGCAGGGGCCGCGTGTTTCACGTTTGATGCAAATAAACTTGATTCCGTTTTGTAAACATCCTTAAATCTTTCGCGCCTTGAGCCTGATTGACGTAACTCTCTTCGGTTCAGCGGCATGGATCATCGGTGTGGGCAATTCACTTGCCGCCGTCACTGTTCCTTCGTGCTGCCTGGGAATTCGTTTCTCCCCAGAGAAATTCGCGGAACAAACAAGTTAGTGCGGCTTTCCTTGCATTCGTTTCAACCTTCCGCCATTTTTTCGGTTCTGATCGAATTTTGTGGAGCCAATTTGGCCTTGGCTCGGTGGCTGTGGGTCGCCAAAAGTCCGCAACAGCCTGAATATCATGCATGTATCATGTTACAAGACCTCTTTGTATCTTATTGATTTCAAATGCGCTCTCAATTTTCGCGAAGCACAAAGGCGAGAGCTTCGTCCGCGTGACAATGCCTTCGTTCTACGGAAAGCCAACAATTCGTCCCCGCGCCAGCCAACGATACGATGACCCTGTTCTCACAACTCCTTCCTGACTTCCCTGAGAAGGCTGAGGACGCGGTGAACAAGCGGGTCTACATTGCCACGCGACCATAGAGCAAACGTGTCCAACGGTCCGATAGAAAAACCTGGAGTTCGTAACACGACTCCATCAGGAACAAAGTCTTTTGCAGAAGATGGAAGGAACATAAATCCCACACGGGCCTTTGTAAGGTTGACCCCGGTCTGAAAATGTTCCGCCATTTGATATCTACCCAGCGGCATGTGATTCTTCAGAAAGGCCGTCGCGATCATTTGATGCAGACCTGGCAACGAATCTTTCGAGGGCATGATGAGAACCTCACCTTCAAGGTCTCTTAAGCCCATATACCTCTTGCGGGCTGCGCTATGCCCTTTCGGCAGAGCCACAACAAGTCGCTCCCGAATCAGCAGCATGTTCTCGATTTGGTCGTAGGTGCGGCTCAAATGACCAATGCAGACATCAAAGGCTCCCGAGCGTAGTCCTTTGATTTGGGGGTCCTCAGGCCCTTCTTTAAGCTCTACATTTACAAGAGGAAGAGCGCTTCTGATCTTCTCGAGAACCCGGGGAAGAATATGGAAGCTCGCCGTCGGAATGAACCCGAGCCGAATCGTTCCTACCTCACCGCTCTCTGCATGAAGTGCTGCTGCCGATGCCTGCTGAAGTCTCAACAGGATTTCTCGAGCCGCAGACAAGAAGACTTCGCCCGCCCGAGTGATTTCAACGCGCCGCTTTGATCGCCGGAAGAGGGCGACACCCAGTTCTTCTTCAAGTTGTTTGATTTGGACGCTCAAAGAGGGCTGGGAGACATGGAGTTGTTTGCTTGCCTGCCGAAAGCCGAGCGTTTCAGCTACGGCAACGAAATATCGCACGTGTCTGAGTTCCATGGCTGATATTTTCGGCCTATCAGAGTGACAGGAACAAAGTACCACACCTTATCACCGGCAGACGAATCTTACGATCTGTAACGCCAATGAAAGTGGCGAAATCGGTAGGAAGCTGCTCTTTCGCGAGTCCAACCGAGAAAAGGGAGATTGATCATGAAAGTAGGTTTTATAGGTGCCGGTAAGGTAACGGGTACGTTCGGCCGCCATTTGATAAACGCTGGTCATACCGTAGTTGTATCCAATTCCAGGGGTCCGGAGACACTGGCTAAGTCTGTCGCTGACCTCGGTCCAGGTGCCGTCGCGGGGACCAGGGAACAGGCGGCCGAGTGCGACGTCGTTATTCTCGCTGTACATTGGGTGAACGTGCGTGAAGCGCTGAAAGGTATCGATTGGCGTGGCCGAATTCTGATCGATGCGACTAATGCGCATATGGATCCTAAACCCGACATCAGTCTGGCGGGTGTCACCAGATCGCGGGCCGCGTTAAAGGGGTGCACATCTAGCGAGTTGGTCGCCGAGATGGCTGTTGGCGCCCGGCTTGTAAAATCGATCAGCAACATGCCGATGGCCTGGATACAGGACTTCTCGCCGAACAAACCCCGTACCGTAATCTTTACATCCGGCGATGACACCGAAGCCAAACAGCTGGTGATCGAGTTGATCAACAGCGCCGGATTTGTCGCCATCAACCTCGGATCCCTCGCAACGGGTGGTGCAATGCATGAGGTCGGCGCTCCACTATCCGGCGTCGAACTCCATTTCATCCGGCGGCTTCGTTGAGAGTGCCCGAACGCCGCCTGCTGCTGGCGGCGTGGGGAGCGCTGAGCCTCGTGAGGGTGGGGCGTGTGACGGACAGTTCAGAAGTTACGCACCTTGCTTGGGTCCAACTTCGGTCCACCTTAACCAAATAGACCTCTACTGTAGATTCAAGCCGGCAGACCGAAGCGACCGAGAAATAGTTTACATTTGCATAGTTCGGAACCTGAACGTGCGAACAGGTGGATTGCTCTTCGCGGTCATGAATGGAAGCGAGAGTCAGTCTCGCCCAGATTGGAACCTTGTCCCTCGCCAAAATTAAGAGCCCCTGTGCAATGAATAACATGCAGAGACGCCGTGTAACATGGAAGACAGTGAGGCGTCGCGGAGTTTTGGCGAATGACAAGGGGTGTCCTCAACGAAACGGTGGAAACACTGTCGGAGGCCAGAGTCGAACTCGCTGTGAAGCGTAGTTGGGTCTATTTATGATCTTGCCGAGTGCGCCACCAGCTAGGACTCGAAATAGATGGCTTACTTCACCAGCTCATCCGCGTAACGCACGGGAACTGCTAAGTTCGAGCCGCCAAAGTCACTGAGAATGGCGAAGTTCACACCAATGACCTTGCCGTTGCGATTGAAAAGCGGTCCGCCGGAACCACCGGAGGTTGTCGCTGCATCGTAAACAATCTTGTCTCTTAAGACGTCTCCGATGTGTCCCTGGGTAGTCGTTGGGCGAACGAGATGTTGCGATGCCAACTGCGAAACAATCTGGGTCACCCCGTGGGCGTTTTCAGCCAATTTTTGTGTGACATCACTTCCAGCACGCGCGAGGATACCTTCAATTCCCGTAGGGTATCCAATCAGGACGACCGGATCTCCTGTCACACTGGCTTCACTCCGATCATCGAGCTCCAGGACTGCGGTGTGGGATGGCGCTGGCGTCTGTAGCTTGAGGGTTGCCAAATCGGCTTGGGTCGAAATCCGCTCGACTTTTGCCGGAATGCCTTGCGAACTAGCAGGGAAGTACGCGGTGTAAGACGAGGCGAATGCAATAGCGCCCTTGTCGAGAAGTTTCTTCAATTCCTCATCACCCCACCAAGGCTCAGCGACGTGATGATTCGTGAGGAGACGTCCATCGCGTGCTACGAGAAATCCGGTGCCAAAGACATCAAGCTGCAGAGGCGGCCCCGTTCCCTCTGTTTCGAGAGATACCATCCCCTTGTCGTCCACAAGCGGCTTCCCCGTGGCATCTGTGGAGATGCGAATTACCTGTCCGGAATCTTTGTCCCGAAACTCCACGACCACGTGCAACAAGCAGACGCTGGGTCCGTACGTCTGAACTATCGTTTCAGCGACACGGCCTTCGTTCTCGAGTCGGTTCAGGCGATTCTGAGTCTCCTGAAGCTGCTTTTTGAGGGAAGGACCATTTCCGTCGCCTTCCGCGGCTATCTTTTTGCTGATCTCTTCGGATTGTGCTTTCAAAGACTCGCGAGTTCCTGAGGCGTCGCTCGCTGTCAGAGACGCGCGCGCTTGTTCTGCGCGGCGCAGGAGTTCCTCCTGCTGCAGCATTCCGCCGTTCAGACGTGCAACTTCCGCTTTGAGTTGGAGCGTTTCCTTCCGGCTGTGCCGGTTCGAAATAACCGTTACGAGTGCTGCCAGAACCACTGCCGCACCGAGGCCAAAAATCGCCGGAATCAGCCAAAAGCGTCGCTTGGCATTCGTGCCCCCACTCAGGGCTTCCACGGCAACCTCCGCCAGATGTTCTCTTTGGAGTGCATCTTTCAGCTTTGCTTCGAGCTTCAGCTCTGGCTGTCTCTCACGAAACTGTGTCCTGATTTTCGCCGCGAACTCCAGCGGTTCAAACGGAAAGGAGACGACGTCATCAGCGCCCAGGTCCAGGGCGCGGGCACGTTCCAGCGCGCCCCCGTGAACAAGCATCACAATTCTGAGAGTTGCCAGGTCAGGACTTGCCTTGATTTGGCTGATCACGCCACAGCAGCTCAGGTCGGATGGTGTTGCTTCTGTGACCAGGACTTCCGGGGAAAGAGCAAGAATCTCATCAATCGTCAGATCGCGGTCCGCGGTGATTTCATAGCCTTGACCTGATAAGGCCTGCTCTACCTCCTGGGTAGAACCCATACCCAGGTTGAGGAGGAGAATGCGCATTGCTGTCAACTTATCACCGAGCAGTATCTAGTTTCCGTCAGAATGACAATCGGCATCGGTGTTCGATTCGGCCTGTCTTCCCGGAGACAGCTTCATCCAGGGATTAGATGTTCGGTTTCCAGTAGCGGATACGTTATTCCGGCGCAGAATTGCTATTTGGCCAGCCCACACCTGCGGATCGGAGGAGATTCGGCTTTGCCTCACCTCACAACGCAAACAGCCAGTACCTCACAAACATCCATATGAGCGGTCCCGTCAAGCACAGGCCAGTCGCCATCGCCAGAAGAACCTGGGTGGCGGAGATGTTTACTTCGGGGGACCGTTCATCGTGTCGGACAGGCACGAGAAATGCGTTCGGGAGCATAAGCGTTTGATTCACGATTCTCCTATATCGATTCAAATTGAGCCGCCAGAAAATCATGATCACAGACCCAAGAGGTTCGTACGCATGGCCGTGCATCATGCCCTCGACATCTTTGCGACCAACCTGGGCACGAGGCTCCGTGGGATCAAACGCTGGGCAAAGACGCTGAACTTATTGAGGGCTCCGGGCACCGTAAGGCCGCCGCCATTGGCGAGCACCCGCAGTGCGTCGCGCACCACGTCCTCCGGACTCTGGTAAATGCCCGCCCATTTTCCTTTGACCAGCTGCGCTGAATCTCCATTCTGTTTTTTATGCAGTCTTCCCGGACAAACGGTGACGACAGTTACGCCAGCGCTGCGCAGTTCCTGTTCAAGGGCCAGAGAAAACGCAGTCAGGAAGGCCTTGGTTGCGGAATACGCGCTCGCGAAGGGAATGGGCTGAAAACCAGCGGTCGACGAAATATTGATGATCCCCTTTTGCCGCCGCTCCAGCATTCCGGGAAGAAGACTGTAGGTGAGCTCAACGACCGCTTGGTTGTTGAGACGCAGCATCTCCAACTGCCGGGGCAAGGACAGATCCCGGAATTCGCCACGGAGACCGAAGCCCGCGTTGTTGACGAGCAACTCGACCGGAATGCCCCCGTGCGAGAGTTGTTCCGCCAAGATTTGGCCTGCCCCAGGTGCGGACAGGTCAACCTGAATCGCGACGACGGCCACCGGGGCGGATCGACGCAATTCGGCTGCGAATGCATGGAGAGGTTCCGCCGAACGGGCGACGAGAACCAGATTGTAATGACGCTCCGCGAGCGCGCGGGCAAACTCCATCCCCAAACCGCGTGAAGCGCCAGTGATGAGCGCAAATCCGTCGTTCTTCATTTCAGTTCTTGCTCAGAGAGCGCCGCACGGCGCCCGGGAATCGAGTATCGAACACGCCATCCCAGAATCGTGTGGTGATGCCGTAGCCCTTGTTGATCCCGCGTGGGCTGTGATGGTACAGGTGGTATTTCTTCAAACGCCGGAACAAGGGAAATCTGGAATTCGAGAAATGCAGCGCGTAGTGCAACCACTCTTCCGAGACATAGCTTTGCACGACGCCGGCGAGCAGCACGGGCGCGGTGTAAACCGGAAACAAAAAGCTGACCGGGGCCGCAACGAAAAAGAGCGGCAGAATGTCCTTCAATTCGCCGCTGATGTGGCTTCCATCAAAGGGTCGCTTGTGATGATCCCAATGGAGCGGGTCAAGTCGCTTATGCAGGAACCGCTGGATGAGGCCTTTCCCTGCCGGAAAACGGCCGTGCAGAACATAGCGGTGAAAGAGGTACTCGACAAGCGTCCAGGTCACGCAACCCGCCGAAAAGAAAGCCACGGCCGCCCATGGATGCGTTGTCGAAAACGCAATAATCAAAACTAGGGCCGCATACAACGTGTAAAAGACAGTCAGCGGGTAGAGACGATAGCGAGCCAGAGCGGCCTGGCCGCGCTTGTACTTCTCGAAAGGAATTTCTATGGCACGCTTCGGCGGGGACAAGATAGTCGCAAGTTGTGACATCGATCTTCTCCGGTATCCGTTCTTCGTCCGTGAAATTTATTCAAAGCTTCCCGTTACGCCCTGAAAGCCGTTCATGGCCTGTTTCCACAGCCACTTCATCACGCGAGCGGCGCTGTAGCAGTACGCGACGTTGTAGCCGAGCGTCGAAAAGCAATTCGGCTCGCAGCCCTTTTTCATCTCGGAGAGTTGTTGCACGTCGAACTTTTGGTTGCCAACCGTGCCCCAGTCGTACGACGCGTTATAAAGAGGAAAGCACGGAGCCAGAGTTCCGTTCGTCCGGATGATCAGCCAGTTTTGACCGGCGCGGCATCCCCAGTGCTCGCCGACACCGCGCATAAAGCCTTTCATGTTCTGCAGGCGGGGAATCGAATCGACCATCTTCCATCCCTGGCGCTGCTTGTCGATGAGCCAGTCGAGAAGTTCGTCTACGACGGGGAAATCCTCCGGCCGAATGTAGGTATCGTTTTCGTGGAGATGCTTGAAGTGCCCCTGCTCCATCATCGGAGCTTCGTTGATGTGGAACGTGATAGAGATCCCGTTATCGTGAGCAACCGTGGCTAGTTGTTTCACATCGTCGATGTTGGTGCGGCAGATGTTGGTGTTGAAAAAGACGGTGTAGCCGTGACGATATTGCCGGCGCACAAGGTAGTCGAAGTTCGAACGCACGTGCTCAAAAGCTTTCGGAAGCCCCGGCTTTTCCTTGATCGCATCCACGGCAAAGTTGACGGTCGCGATGCCTGCGTCGGCGAGACGGTCGGTAACTTCAGGCCGCAGCAGGCGCGCGTTCGTGGCAAGGTAAAC
>Ga0210390_10005007_pt1 | contig 11140 bp, 8 predicted proteins | sample IncBWH11OmetaG_FD_161050 | JGI IMG/M metagenome (GOLD analysis project Ga0210390, IMG submission 161050) | Forest soil microbial communities from Barre Woods Harvard Forest LTER site, Petersham, Massachusetts, United States - Inc-BW-H-11-O ... | reverse complement strand
TCTCACGTCGCAGCTGGCCTATATCGTCGCCGCTTACGATCGCATTCGCAAAGACAAGCCGCTCATCGAGCCGGACCGCTCGCTATCGCACGCGGGCAATTTTCTATACATGTTGAATGGCGAGATTCCCAGCGAGACGGCCGAGCGCGCCTTCGACATTGCGCTGATCCTGCACGCCGACCACGAACTGAATGCCTCGACGTTTGCCGCGCGTGTGGTTGCTGCAACTCTCAGCGACATGCACTCGGCAATCACGGCGGCCATCGGTGCCTTGAAGGGACCGTTGCATGGCGGCGCCAACGAAGCAGTGTTCCGCATCCTGGAGGCGATCGACGCATCTGGTGCCGACCCGGTCGATTACGTGAAAGGCATGCTGGCGCAGAAGAAGAAAGTACCCGGCTTCGGTCATCGGGTGTATCACACGGAAGATCCGCGCGCCACGCACCTGCGCAAGATGTCGGAGAGCCTGGGGAGGTCGAGCGGCAACGCCAAGTGGTTTGAGATTTCGCGCAGAATCGAAGAGTTCATCGTGGCCGACCGCAAGCTGAATGCGAACGTCGACTTCTATTCAGCTTCGACATATCACACCCTGGGCATCGATATCGATCTGTTCACGCCGGTGTTCGCGGTGTCGCGGGTGGCTGGCTGGACAGCGCATGTCATCGAACAGCTCAACGACAATCGCCTGATTCGTCCACGCGCCGACTATCACGGCCCAGCGTATCCGAATCACTACGTGCCGATGGAGAAGCGGTAGGAAGGTCGCTGTTCGCTCTTCGCCTTTCAAGCTTGTCATCCGGATCGGAGTGTCCGCCGGGTGTTGGGTGCCCACTCATTCGCGGTTTTCGCATGGGTGGGAGGAAAGATCCCATCACTTCGGAGAGCCACTCACGTCACAGACTTAGGTTTTGGTATTCCTCGACTTGTGGAGGCGTGGCCCCAAACTTCGGAGCGCCAATACGGCGGAGATACTCTTCAGGACCTGGGAGCCAAACCAATGACCCGATCGTTTATGCCGTCCCATCATTCGAAACCCGCGAATGAGTGGGGCACCCGGCTGACCGGCATACGTGCGGTGGGCACACTGCCTGTCAGCTGTCCGCACCACCCCAAAAGTACTAAGGCTCCTCCGTCGTTCCCCCTATACAGCCAGCTCTGGATGTTTACTAATATATATACAGCTCGCCTGACGGGCCGAGGGGTTGTGTTTGAAATTGTTGCTCTCTTCCATCGTTCTCGCGGCGGCGCTCGTCGCGACATCCAGCGGTCAGAGCGGCCATAAGGCCGCAAGCCTCGACCCCACGACGACACAGGACTCGCGTCAGAAGTTTGTGCTCGACGTTGTCAACAGCGCGGTCGGCCTGCCACAGCCCGATCTCCAGGACCGCCTGCGCGTCCTCTATGCCGCGACTAACGTGGTCGCGCCGGTCGATCAGAAGATGGCGCAACAGTTCGCCAAAGAAGGTACGGCGATTGAAACCAAGTTGGTCGCCGAAGGGCAGAAGCCGTCGGTGTCGATGCTGGCGGGCGGTCACGTAGACTGCGCGTCGGCGGTCGGGTTTGTGCAGTCGCTGCCTCCGGGCGCCGTGCTCGAAGCTGAGCAGTCGCTGCTGGGTGCCATCACCAATTGTCCCGCGCAAGTAGGCGTCCTCGCGAAGAGCAAGCTTGAGGCGGCGATGTCGCAAGGCGTAGTGGCCGCGCGGCCGATCATGGCGCTGATGGACGCCGAGGGAATGAAGTCGACATGGTCGCAGTCGATGTTCGTCAGGATGTTCTCTTCCCTGCCCTCCGACGCTTCCAACTATGCCGACGAAGCTCCCAACTATGCGGCCATGTTTGCGGGCGCAGCTGGCGAGATGGACAAAGACGCAGTAAAGACTGCAGGCACGAAGTTCCTGCTATGGCTGGCGAAGCTTCCCGACTCGCCGCAACGCAGCGTCGCCTTCAACCTGACGGGCGCGGCGATGGGCGACCGCCTGGGCGAGGCCAGCTATCAGGAGGTACTGCGCTCGGATCCGATGATCCAGCAGACGGTGAACAACGCCGGACAAAATGCCGTGCTGCCGACACCAGAAGACGACAGCGTGAGCGTGCTGCAGGCCATGGGGAACAATTCCGACCGCACTCAGGAGCTGAATTCGCTGCCTCCAGCCAGGCGCGCCCGTGAGGCCGCGGCCAGCGGCTTTGCCAGCGGAACTTCAGGCGACCGCCGCATGGCCGATCATTACTTCGATATTGCCTTCTCGTCACTGGATGAGGTGTGGTCCGACCGCGCCTCGATCAAGGCCAGCGCTCCCGACGTGGTGCAGGAAGTCAGCGAGGCCGCTGCCCAGGTCGATCCGGTTGCCGCGCTGCAACGCTCCGAGCGCTTGCAGGATCCGTCGGCAGAAGCCATCAGCATGCTGGCGGTGGCAAGAGTTGTGGTAGGGCAGCAGTAGACCAGATGACGCATGATTTACGATGAAGCGAGGGTTCAAGGGTTAAGGCCAGGGGCTAGTTAGCAAATTGTCGATCGATTCTTTGGTAATCCCTAGCCCCTAGTCCCTAACCCCTGCTTCTCATGCACATTCCCGACGGATACCTGAGCCCCTCGACTTGCGCCACGCTCTATGTGGGAGCCGTTGCAGGCTGGTACTCCGCGCTCCGCCGCCTCAAGCGCGCGCTGTTCACCCGCGTCATTCCGCTCATCTCGGTCTTCGCCGCATTCTCATTTGTGGTGATGATGTTTAACCTGCCGTTGCCGGGCGGCACGACCGGTCACGCGCTGGGCGTGACCATCGCAGCCATCGTCCTTGGACCATCGGGCGCGATCCTCGCGATCTCCATTGCTGTCGCCATTCAGGCGCTGTTTTTCGGTGACGGCGGCATCAGCACGCTGGGTGCGAACTGCTTCAACATGGCGATTGTGGGCTCGCTGGTCGCGTACGGGACATATCGGCTCATGGCGATGGACGCCGGGATCAGGTCGAAGCGTCGCGTGGTCGCCGCCGCGGTCGCCGGATACTTGGCGATTAACGCCGCAGCGCTTCTCGCCGCCATCGAGTTCGGGATCCAACCCGCGCTCTTCCACGACGCCGGCGGCACACCGTTGTACGCGCCGTATCCGCTGAGCATCGCGGTGCCCGCCATGATGATCGGACACCTGACCTTCGCGGGGCTGGCGGAAGCGGTCATTGCCGCCGGGCTGGTCGCGTATCTGCAAGTCGCCGACCCCGCGCTACTACTTAACACGTCGGGAGTATCGCTGGAGTCGGGTACCGCAGGTACGCCTACAGGTTCAGTCCGGAGGCTGTGGGTCGCCGTTGCCGTTCTGATGCTACTGACGCCGCTCGGCATTCTCGCCGCGGGGACGGCGTGGGGTGAGTGGTCTCCGGCAACGCTGGCTCAGTCCACGCCGGTACAAAGCAGCGATCCGTCGCCACTTGTTCCTGCGGGATTGGCGCGCCTATCCAGCCTGTGGACCGCACCATTCCCGGCGTATGCACCGGGCTTCGTCCATAGCCGCGGCTTCGGGTATCTGTTGTCGGCGATGTTCGGCGTCGGAGTTCTGCTCGGGCTTTCGCTGGCCACGCGTCGCCTGATCACTAACCGGCGCAAGGGGCTCGAGACATGAGTCGCAACCTGCTGCAATCCACCATGATTGGATTCGGACGCAGGCTGACGCGAACGATGCTGTCGGAGAAGATTGCGCGCGAGCACGGTCTTTTGCAATCGCTCGACCCACGAGTACGTGTGGTGGGACTGTTGGCGCTGGTGCTTGCGGTCACGTTGTCGCGCAAAATCTCGGTCGTTGCTGCACTGTTGGCCATCGCGATCGTGCTGGCGCTTTCCTCCAAAGTCAGTCCAGTCACCCTTGCCAAGCGCGTGTGGCTAATCGCACTGGGATTTACAGGAGTGATTGCTCTGCCGGCACTGTTCGTGACACCCGGCCGCGCTATCGCGAGCCTTGGCTCTCTTTCCATTACCGAGCAGGGGCTGCGAACCGCAACGCTGCTGGTACTGAGGGTGGAAACAGCGGTCACGCTCACCACACTCCTGATGCTGTGCACGCCGTGGGCGCAGGTGCTCAAGGCGCTACGGGTACTGCATCTGCCCAAAGAAGCGGTGACCATGCTGGCCATGAGCTATCGCTACATCTTCCTGCTGGTGGAGACGGCCGGGCAGATGTTCGAGTCGCGCATCAGCCGGACGGTGGGGGGGCTGCCGCGGGCCGAGCAACGTCGCATGACCACGCGCACGGCAGGAGTCCTACTCAGTAAGAGTGTCGCGCTGGGCAACGATGTTTACTTAGCGATGGAATCGCGCGGCTTTCGCGGCGATATTCAAGTACTCTCCGACTTCCGCATGCGATCGCTCGATTATGTCGTGCTGCTGCTGTTTCTAGTGGCGGCGGCAGCGGCGGTCTGGATGGGCAGGTAACGGATGCCGTCGATCTTCGAGTTGCGCGACATCTCTTACGATTACGACGGCGTACCGGCGCTACGCGAGCTCTCGCTGGACCTGGCGCGGGGCGAGCGCGTGGCCCTGGTGGGCGCGAACGGCTCGGGTAAATCGACGCTGCTGCGCATGCTTGACGCGCTCTGCTTCCCTGCTCGGGGAACGCTCAGCTTCGACGCTCAATTGATCAGTGCAACTCGGCTGCAGGACGATGCTGTGGCACTCGCTTTTCGCCGGCGCGTGGGACTCGTCTTCCAGAATCCCGATGTACAACTCTTCAATCCGACAGTCTTCGATGAGGTCGCCTTCGCGCCGCTTCAGTTGGGCTGGCCGAAGCAGAAGCTGATGGCGAAAATCGAAGAAACGCTGCAATTGATGGGCATCGCGCATCTGCGTGAGCGCCCACCGTATCGACTCTCGGGCGGCGAAAAGAAGCGCGTGGCGTTGGCTTCAGTAATCGTATTGGATCCCGAGGTGCTGCTGCTGGACGAACCGACGGCGACGCTGGATCCTCGGAGCCAGAGCCAGATCATCGACCTGATTCAGGGTTGGAAGGGCTCATCGAAGACGGTGATCACCGCGACGCATCAGTTGGAGATACTGGAGGACATCGCCGATCGCGTGGTAGTGCTGGAAGAGGGCCGCGTCTCGGCGACGGGCACGCCGGCGGAGATTATGGCGAATCGGGAGTTGCTGCTGCGGGCGAATCTGGTGCATGCGCACCGGCATACGCACGGATCCGTGACACATTCCCATCCGCACATGCATTCACATTCCGAGCACGAGCACTAAATTCATGTGTCGTCCCTAAAGGGCTCAACCTTCTAAATGGCCTCCGTACCCACGGCTTCCGCGCGCTGATCTGAAGAGATTTTGCCTCCGCCTTCTGTGGGCCTTCTCAGAACAATCAATTGTTGACAAGCTCTTCGCCTCATCCCACCGCCCCCTCAGAATCCCTCATCTCATTTCAGGAGGGTCATCATGGAACACTCACAAGCAGGCGATCAGGTGAACATGGCCAACTTTGCTTCGCAGATGCACAGCCCGATGCCGCTGGCCAAGTTCGGCAAGGGGGGATTTCGCGAGTTCAAGGAGTTTGCGTTGAAGGGTAGCGTGCTCGATATGGCCATTGGCATTATTCTCGGCGTGGCCTTCGGGCGCATCATCACGTCGTTCGTAGACGACATCATCATGCCGCTGATTGGCCGCATCTTTGGCAAGGTCGACTTCAGCAACCTGTTCGTCAGCCTGACCGGAATACACTTCCCCACTCTGGCAGCGGCCAAGGCCGCAGGCGCGCCCACGCTGAATTACGGGCTGTTCATGAACGCGATCTTCAACTTCGTCATCGTGGCTTTCGGCGTGTTCCTGTTGGTGCGGCAAGTAAACCGCTTCCGTCACTCGCAGGAAGTGGAGAGGAAGGAGTGCCCGTTCTGCTTTAGCGGAATCGTGAAGAAGGCGGTGCGGTGTCCGTTCTGCACGTCGACACTGAGCGAGAAGGTGGCAGGGTGAGATGTAAGACGTTAGCGTCCAAAAGAAGGCCGCGAATCCGGGGTTCTCAGCCTCAGTTGTTATCCGGCGGCAGCGGCATCTGCATCGGTCCCTATCCTAGGACACCAGCCTCAGCCACTGTCGCGGAGACAAAGTCAGTTTTGAACGTTCGCCATCGCCGGATATTTCGCCTCGGGGTAAACCTTCAACAGCAGCAGAATCCCAGCGATGGTCACGACTAGATCAAAGACGCTCGCTTCGGGACCGACACTTCCGCCGCTCAGCCATTTCGATCCCATCAGCGACGCCTTCAACATGTGTCCGATCGCTGGAATGCCGCTGTTGGGCGTCGAGTAGAAAAAGCTCTCACCCCAGTCAAACGACATGTGCCATCCGATGGCGAACCACAGACTTCCGGTACGGCGTAGCGCGAGGCAGAGAAAGACCGCGATGAGGACAATCTCGGAAACGCCGACCAGGTTCTCTCCCGGGTTGCCAAGATGTCCCCCGGCAAACAGCACGCAACTGATGACCGCCGCAGGCCAGAACCCGATGCCGGTGGTTAGCGTGTAGAGCAGATAGCCGCGAAAGGTAAATTCCTCGAAGAATCCCACCAGCAGGAAGGCGATGGCCCAAAGAAATCCGTAGCGAATAACTTTGGCCATCGAGATTGCTAACCCGTCGATCTCGTAGGAGTGTGTGGCCAGCATCATTCCGACGATGGCGGAGAGCATGACGAAACCCCATGCCGCGCCCATCCAGAACTGGCGACCAAGAAAACCAGTTGCCGGCAGACCGTATTCCCCAAAGCCTCGGCCTTCGATCCTGCCCATGATGGCGGTAGCAATCGCGATGATGGCGAAAAGCGCTACGTCCTGAATGATGACGTTTCGGGGAGAAAATCCCTTGCTCATCATGATGAGGATCTGGGGGGCAACCGCGCCAACGATGGTGAGCAGTACGAAGACGATGGCGACGAAGATCAATAAGCGCCAGCCCGCTCGCAAGCCGCTCGGTCCGATTAGAATGCCGTTCCTTTGTTCCGGCTGAGCAGGCTGCGGAGTCATGACTGGTTCGGACATTGCACCTCGTAAACTAAAACCAAAGTGGAACCATTTCGCGCTCTTGTTGGTTCCGCCCCTCCCCTAGCGCTATAGTGGAACGCGACATAGGGGCCCCTTGTCACCCTTGTTGCAACAAAAAATTACCGTTGGTGACGGTTTTGTTTGTAAGTAGCTACCCTCCCATACGATAATCGCGCAGCTTTTCCTTTCATTTCAATGCGTTCGCGAAGTAAAGGAGCCCCTGCCTCTCTATGAAGCTCTGTGCCCGTTTTGCCAGCCTGTTGCTTTTTTCCTGCTCGCTGTTGTCAGCGCAAACTGCGGTGACAACTTACGAGTACGACAACTATCGTTCGGGTACAAACACCAATGAGACTACGCTGACGCCCTCGAATGTCAACGTCTCTCAGTTCGGCCGCAAGATGGTCTTCCCCGTCGAGGGTTTCGTCTATGCCCAGCCCTTGTACGTTCCCAACGTCAACATCAACGGCACGCTGCACAACGTGCTGTATGTAGTCACTGAACACGATCAGGTGTATGCGTTTGACGTCGCGACCGGCGCCCAGTTGTGGCAGAAAAACCTGCTGATCGGCTCGGGAGCGCTCCACCAGGTCACGCCTGTCTCCAATACCGACGTCAGCTGCAATGACCTGGTGCCGGAGATCGGCATTACGGGCACTCCCGTCATCGACACAACTTTGAACGAAATCTTTGTCGTCGCTAAGACGAAGGACCACAACCTGCAGACCGGGCAGACCACCTTCGCGCAGACACTCTACTCGCTGGATCTGCGCACAGGCGCGCTGCGGAATCCCCCGCACGGGATCTCCGGGACATACCCAGGCACCGGCCAGGGATCACAGGGCGGCCTCCTGACGTTCGATCCTCTTGTCGAAGGTCAACGCTCAGCCTTGCTGCTTTCGGGCCGCAACCTCTACATCGGCTGGGCGTCCCACTGCGATAACGGCGCGTACCACGGCTGGCTGATGGCCTTCAACGAGATCTCGCTGTACTCGGCAGGCATCTACGTCGATACGCCAAACGGACGCGAGGGCGGCTATTGGGGCGGCGGCGCCGGTGCGGCCATCGACTCGAACGGCGGGATTTATTTTGCGTCAGGCAACGGCACCTATGACGGAAGCACCAGCAACGACTACGGCGACAGCGTCCTTCGGCTCTCGTGGGCATCGAACAACTTCACGTTGCAGGACTACTTCACACCCTGGGATCAGGACAGCCTGGATCAGCACGATACTGACGTAGGTTCTGGTGGCGCGGTTCTACTCCCCGATCAGCCTGGAGCTCAGTACCCACACCTTCTCGTTCAGGTTGGTAAGGAAGGCACCATCGACCTCGTCAACCGCGACAACATGGGTCACTTCAACTCCGGCAACGACGACCAGATTGTGCAGACCCTGCCCTTCATCATCGGCGGTATCTTCGGTCAACCGGCAGTCTGGAACAACAACGTTTACTTCGGTGGCATTTACGACCACCTCAAAGCGTTCTCCTACAACCCGCAGTCGCAGCTGCTTTCCACGGGGCCAACGTCGCAGTCGTCGGAGGCCTTCAACTTCCCCGGCCCCACGCCCGCCATCTCGTCCAACGGAATCAGCAACGGTATCGTGTGGATTGTCGAGACGGACGGATACGGTGGCGGAAACGCGATCTTGCATGCGTACAACGCCACTAACCTTGGCACCGAACTCTATAACTCGTCGCAGAACCTCAGCCGCGACAATCCTGGACTCGCGGTGAAGTTTGCCGTTCCCACCGTGGCCGACGGCCACGTGTTTGTGGGCGCGGAGAACCAGGTCTCAATGTTTGGATTGTTGAACTAGTTCCGATCGAGAAACCCACCCCTCGCTGATTCAAGGTGAGAGGGTGGGTTTCTTATTGCAGGTAAGGTTGAAGCAATATCGGTTGGCTCGGCTCTGGGTTCGCTCCGGTTTTGGCAAAATGGTAGGAACGTGTAATTAACGGAAGTTCGGCAGCACCGCTTCTCCAAATAGCTTCGCCTGCTCTTCCCTGTCGTCGCCCCAGATCTCCAACATGATGTTGGTCGCGCCCGCTTCCCGGTATTCCTTAATACGCTCGCAACATTCATCGGGCGATCCGGCGATAGCGCACACCTTGCGCAGGATGTCGTCGGTGACGGCCTGGGCTGCGGCTTTGCGGCCTCCCTTTTCCATGCCGTCGGCGATGGGCGAAATTTCTTCGAAGGTCAACCCAGCCGTTTGCAGCAGCACATCGGCTGAACCGCGGATGTTCTGCACCTTGTTAGCCAGATACATCGCTGCCATCTCGCGCGCGCCTTCCTTCCCCTTCTTCGAGTCACGATTGATGCTGCCGACAATCACACCACCGAGGTCGAGCTTCGAAGGGTCCTTCCCAGCTTTCTTCGCGCCCTCTTCCATGTTGCCGCGCGCGTGGCGCAGAAAGTCCGGCGTGGTGATGCTGGCCGTCAGTAGGCCGTCGGAGTGCGAGCCGGCAAGGCGCTGCAAAACCGGCCCAGTCGCGCCGACGTAGATCGGAACGCGCGCGCGTGACACGTGGGCGTCGCTTTTGAGCGGCGGCGCCGATGCGTCGAAAGCCTTTCCGTGATAGTCGACGACACCGCCCGCCAGCATGGCTTCGATGATTTCGATGCTCTCGCGCATGACGACCGCCGGACCAACTTCCTTGCCCTTTTCGCCCTCGCCGATCTCTTTCATGAAAATCTTGGAAGCACCCAGGCCGAGCAGAAATCGTCCCGTACCGGCGGCGTCCTGCATCACGCGCGCCTCCATCGCAATCTGCACTGGGTGGCGCGTGTAGGGCGAGATGATGCCCCAGCCGATGGTGATCTTCGTCGTCTGCGTCGCAATCACCGCGGTGATGGCGGTGGACGATCGCGCCTCAAAGCCATGCTTGCGCCACCACGGGTATGCTTCAGCGAGCCAGAAGATGTCGAAGCCGGCGCGCTCGCAGGTCTGCGCCATGCGCACCGTCTGCCCGAGCGGCTCCATGCTGAGTTGTAACACTCCGATACGAAACGGAACGGACATGATTGCAACATCACCTTTCATTGTTAGAATTGGGCGCTTTTCTCATTCGCCAGAATTTACTATCTGACTTTGACAGCTTGTGCGATGAGCGACGCCAGCTCTCCCAGACAATTTTCTGAGCCGCTCACTTTTGCCAAACGTTATGTCGATTCTGACGAAAAGCGAAGAGCAAATGGCGAACTGCGATATTACGGCTCGCTCCACGCATGCTCGGTTCCTTTAATCAACGCCCACATCGCGCGATTCAACGGAGTCGGGACGCCGCACGTCTCTCCCCATCTCACGATCGCGCCGTTCATAAAATCGACTTCCGTTACGCGCGACGCAATAACATCCTGAAGCATGCTGGCTTTGTGTTTGCCCGGAGCGTTCGCCCCCTTCTGCACTAAAGCACGGGGGTCCGCATGCAACTCCAAACCCATGGCCTTCGCCACGGCCTCACCTTCCTGAATCAACGCCTCAAACAGCTCACCGGTCGGTTCGAATCGAGTTGCGGCGCCATGATGCAGGCGCGTCAGCGCTCCTACGGGATTTGTGGCCGCATTGAAGATGAGCTTCGTCCACTGCGCGCCCCGTGCGTCTTCCAGCGGGATCGTGTTCATTCCGCCTCGCGTGATGAAGCCGGCCAACTCGTTGACCCGATCCATCGGCGTGTTCGTGGGCTCGAAGGGGCCGATCCAGGTGTCCCCCTTGATGTCGAAGCCAACGTGGCCCGGCTCCGCGATGTGGCCCGCGGGGAAAGTTGTCCCTCGAATCACGTGCTTCACGTGTTCGGCAATGAGTTCTTCGTTGCCGACACCGTTTTGGACCGAACAGACCGCACTTTTCGCGTCAAAGCAACGCGCAGCGGCCTTGATGGCAGCCGATGTGTGAATCGCCTTCGTCGCGACGACACCAAAATCGCACACCGGCAGCTCCGCCGGGTTCGTGCTGGCTCCCGCCAGCCGCACATGCATCTGGGCCGCACCCGAGAGTCGCAGTCCATTGCGATTGATCGCGTCGACGTGCGGCTGCGAAGCGTCGAAAGCGTACACTTCGACCTCGCCGCCGTTAGCGAGGTGCGCCGCAAACAGGCTGCCAATAGCCCCACAGCCCACCACCAGA
>Ga0210390_10005004_pt1 | contig 11144 bp, 11 predicted proteins | sample IncBWH11OmetaG_FD_161050 | JGI IMG/M metagenome (GOLD analysis project Ga0210390, IMG submission 161050) | Forest soil microbial communities from Barre Woods Harvard Forest LTER site, Petersham, Massachusetts, United States - Inc-BW-H-11-O ... | reverse complement strand
GCCGGTGCCGAGCGGCGGCCCGATGATCGCCCGCAAGGTCGCGGTATCCTCGATCGGGTCGCACAGATGATCGGGCGGATGGGTTTCGCCGGGCCCCGGTTTGCCGCAGCTGGCGACGGCGCGATCGGTCCGGCAACTCTCATAGCAGAAGCCGTAGATCGACGGGTCCTGCGCCGGGGCCGCGCCGCCTGGTGAGCCGCCGGAGAGCGCCGGCCCGGTGCCGTGGCCGACACTCACGGGCGGCAGGATGCGCAAGACCTGTTCGAGCTTGGCCTGGGAAATCGACGGCGCCGGGCCGCCGGCCGCGCTGTTTCGCGGCCGCAGCGTTTGCAGGAACAGGTCGAGATGAGGGTGTGTCTGGGGCGGAGCAGTCTGCGCACCAGACTGCGTCCCGCCGAGCGCGGCCGCCAAGCACAGGACAGCAAAACTCAAAATTCTTCTCACGCGGATTTTCCATGAATAGTCGGCAGGGATCGGGCCAAGTCGAATGAAAATCCTTATCTATCACAATATTTTGATGATTTCTACACTGTATCTTGGTTAAGCATTGCTGGTCGCGCGAAACCCGACGATTGTAACGCGCCCGCCGCGCGCGCGGCCGCATTCCCCCGATCATCGGCCGCAATTATAGCCGCCGGTAAGCCACGCCTCACCGGCATCCGTGCGGAATGCGGTCAGCCGCGCGGCACGACGCCGCGGCACGACAGCGCGACGCTGACAAAGGAGCGCTCGCCGTCCGGGCGGCCGCAGAGATAGGCCGACCGCAGCTGCCGCTCCAGTCGGTCGCGGCGGGCAGGATCGAGGCTCGCGACATAGTCGCCGAGCATCCCCTCGCCGCTGGCGTACGGCCCCCAGTAATCATCGAAATCGGCGAAATCCATGCGGATCGTCAGCGAGCGCTCGTCGATCTCCATCAGCCCCGTCTCGGCCCAGATCCGCGGCAAGGCGCCCGGCGCGTAGATCGGGCGGCCCATCGTGCGGTCGCGCGCCGCGGCGGCGGCCTCGTCGAGGGCGGCGGCGGTGTCCCAAAACATGCGGCTGGCGGCGGCACCGCCCGGCGAATCCCAGAACGCGGCGCAGACGACCCCGCCCGGCCGCGTCACCCGCCGCATCTCGGCCACCGCCTGCTCCGGCCGCGGCAACACCGACGGCAACACCAGCATCGACAACGCGCGGTCGAAGCTCGCATCGGCAAAGCGCAAGGCGCTGCCGTCGCCATGCTCGATATGGATGCGTGGGTCGCGGTTTTTCGCCTGCGCCGCGGCGAGATAGATCTGGGAATGGTCGATCGCGTCGAGGCTCTTGATGTTCGCCGCCTCGGGTAGCGCGAAGGTCAGGCTGCCGGTGCCGCAGCCGACCTCCACGATGTCGTCGCCGTCGGCGATGCCGGCATGCGCGATAAAGACCGGCGCCAGCCGCCGGCTCCAGCGGCCCATCAGCCTTTCGTAATTGGCGGCGTCGCGCGCGTTGAACATCGACGGCATGATCTCGCTCCCTCGCCTGGCGCCGGCCGATTCGCGTCGGCCCAATCGCAAATCACGCGAATTTAACCGCCGCTGCGCAGACTGCAATCAAAGCAGCGGACACCGAGTACAGGCGCGCACTCGGCCTGCCGCGGTATTGGTTGCTAGTACCAGCGGCCAAACACTTGACTCCGTTCCTGTATTATCGGCGAAGGCCGCGATCCACTGCTGCCGTGGGTACCGGCCTTCGCCGGTATGACGAGCAGGTGGGCGCTACCGTCAGGCACTATCTGCTAGGCAGCGGCGTCGCGGTTGCGCGCGCCTATTCGGCGGCGATCGCGGCCGGCTCGAAGCGCGACAGCGGCGCACGGGCGGCGCCCGCCATCGGCTGCGGCCACCAGCGGTCCTCCCATTCGGCGAAGACGTCGGCGAGCTGCGGCATCACCTTCTCGGCGAAAAGCCGCGTGTTGTACTGCGCCAGATCCTTGTTCATGTTGCCGAACTGCAACAGTAACATCAGATGGCCGACATTGAGGTCGGTCGCGACATGGCGCAATTGCTCGGCGACCTCGTCGGGCGAGCCGATGATCACATAGCCCTTGTCGACGATCGCATCCATCTCCCGCGCCAGCATCTGGAACTTGGTCTCGTAGCGCGAGGCCTGCGCCGCCAGCGCCACCTGGCTCTGGATTCCGCGGCGCTGGGTCTCCTCGGTCGCGTAGCCGGGCGGCCCGGCAAAGCGCGGGTCGACATGCAGGCAGCGGCCATAAAAATATTCGGCCGGCTCGCGGTAGAGGCGATAGGCCTCTTCGCGGGTCTCGGCGACGCCGACGAATTGCAGAAAGCCGGCGCGGTACGGGTTCCGGTCCTTGCCGAGCCGCGCCATCTCGTCCCAGAAGCCGCTCATCGTCGCCTGGCCGGCCTTGTAGCCGTAATACGACAAATAACAGTAGACGTAGTCCATCTTGGCGCACCACTGCCAGGTCTCGACCGAACCGCCGCCCGGGATCCAGATCGGCGGGTGCGGCTTTTGCACCGGCCTGGGCCAGACGTTGACATAGCGCTGCTGGTTGAACCTGCCGTTGAAGGCAAAGGTTTCGGCCTCGGTCCAGGCGCGCACGACCAAATCGTGGGCCTCGTGGTAGCGCTCGCGCAGCAGGCTCGGGTTTTGGCCGTAGGCAAAGCAGGTGTCCATCGGCGAGCCGACCGGGAAGCCGGCGATCAGCCGCCCGCCCGAGATCACGTCGATCATCGCGAACTCTTCGGCCACCCGTGTGGGCGGGTTGTAGAGCGCCAAGGAATTGCCGAGCACGCAGAGGGCGGCGTCCGAGGTGCGGCGCGCGAGCGACGAGGCGACGAGATTGGGCGAGGGCATCAGCCCGTAGCCGTTCGAATGGTGCTCGTTGACGCAGATCGCGTCAAAGCCGCACTCGGCGGCGAATTCGAGCTCGTCCATGAAGTCGTTGTACATGTGATGCGCGCGCCGCGGGTCGAACAGCGAGGAATGGATGTCGACCCACACCGAGGGATGCTTTTCCCGGAAATCGTCGGGCAACTCAGTGTAGGGCATCAGATGAAACCACAGGATCTTCATCGCACTTTCTCCGCCGGGTCGTTCATCCGAGCAGCCTGACCCCGGCCCGACGCCCCGTCAAGCCGCGGCCGCCAAGCCGCAGCCGCCCTTGGCCCGCAGGCGTTCACGCTTTCCCGACCGCGGTCACGTCCACTCGCAAGGCCTCGGCGTGGTCGCCGTTTGTCAATATTCGCGATATGGTGGCGCGACCCGGCTCGATATTGAGGCAAGAGTGTTCCGTTGCCGAGACCGACGGCCCGTTCGACGCGCTCTCCCGGCGCTACTCGCAGCGGGGCTCACCGCCTGCGCCGCGCCCCCGGCGCCGCCAGCGAACCCGTTTGTCGGCACCTGGGCCACCGCCGACAACGACACCGTGACATTGCGCCAGGATACCGTTGTCGAGAACCAGCCAAACGGCCAGAGCACGCCGCTCGACCGCAGCACCTGCAACGGCACTTTCAGCTTTGGCTATGCGGTCTGGAGGCGCGAGGCGTTGACCGGGCTGCTGCCGCGTCAACCCAACCTTGCCCAGAATTTGTCGGAGTTGCTGGTGGCGCCGACTTATCCGGTGGCCTTGCTGCGCTGCGACCAAGGCGACCACACCTATGTCATGCTGAATGATCGCGAACTGGTGGCGATCTACCGTGACGGGGACATCGGCGTCGTCGAGCGTCTGGCGCGGCGTTAATGTGTGTTATATTTAGGGTCCGCCGTAAGGGAAGAGTGCGAGTCGGGTTGTGGGAGCGGTAAATTGGGTTGAGCGGCGGCGTTCGTTGGTCTATCCGGCGCTGATGAGCCTTGGGGTCGGCATGCTCGCCTCCTGCGCCGAAAAGCCGCCGCCGGCGCCGCCGAAGATTGTGGCGGTCGAGCCCCCGCCCCCGCCGCCGCCCCCCTCGCCCCGGCGGCGGGTGTTCCCGCTGCCGGCGCACAAGCCGACCCCGCCCCCCGAGAACGAGGCCGGCGGCCCCCAATCCGGCCCCCAGCCCGGAACCGAACCCAGCACCGAAGCGATGGCGCTCGCCAGCCCCGAGCCGGTCGCCCCCACCCCCAGCACCGGCGATCTGATCGGGCTCGACCAGCCGGCGGCGGCGCACCTCTTTGGGGCCGCGACCGAACAGTCCGAAGCACCGCCGGCGACCATATGGCGTTACCGCAACGCCACCTGCGAACTCGATTTGTTCTTTTACCTCGATCTGCGCAGCGGGAAGATGCGAACCCTGCACTACGCCTTCAAAGGCGCGCCCGCCGCCCCCGACGGCCGGCAGGATTGCCTGCGTTCGCTCGTTGCCGCCCGCGGCGACTAAGGCCTGCTTTAACGATGCCGCACCTCCTTTTGGTCGACGACGACGACCTGTTCCGCGAATCGCTCGGCCTCAACCTGATCGATGAAGGCTATGAAGTCACCAGCTTCGACAACGGCGAAGACGCGCTCGCCTATCTCGACGAGGGTGGCGGCGCCGACGCCATGCTGCTCGACTGGCGCATGCCGCAGCTGACCGGCATCGAGGTCTTGCGCCGCATGCGCGGACGCGGGATCGCGATCCCGGTTATTTTTCTGACCGCGCTGTCCGACGACATTTACGAGGAGGCGGCGCTAGCCGGGGGTGCGGTCGATTTTATCGACAAGTCGCGCCGCCTGCCGATCCTGGTCAGGCGTCTGCAGCTGATCGCCGACGGCGCGCGGCCGGCCACCGACATCGAGCCGGTGCGCGCGGAGAAGATGGCGCTCGGCCGGCTCGAACTGCGTTTCGACATCAATCGGGCGATCTGGGCGGGCAAGACGATCGATCTCACCCTGACGGAATTCAAGATCCTCGCCCTTCTCGCCGAAAAAGCGGGGCAAGACGTCGGCTACCGCGAGATCTATGATCTCGTCCACGGCAAGAATTTCGTCGCCGGGCACGGAGAAGAGGGGTACCGCGCCAATGTCCGTACCTTCATCAAGCGTATCCGCAAGAAGTTCCGCGACAGCGACCCCGATTTCGACCATATCCAGAACTATGCCGGCTTTGGATACCGCTGGACCGCGGAGCAATGAGTGGCGGCACGGGCTGCGCTGGGCATGGTCGCTGACGGGCAAGACGGTCCTCTTGGCGGTCATCTTTTTGCTAGTCCCGGTGTTTCTCTACATCGAGTTCCGCAACGCCTATGAAGAAAGCCAGGAATTGCTGCTGCGCAGCGTGCGCGACGAAGGGCGGGTGATCAGCCAATCCCTGCTGCCGATGCTGCAAAACGCCGACATCGACTCGCTGCCGCAGCTCGGCGCCGTCCTCAGCCGCTTTGCCGGCGAAGTGACGACGATCAAACTGCTGCTGGCCCCGGCCGGCGCCGGCAGCGACGGGTTTTACTATGTCGCGTCGTGGCCCACGGTGTCGCGCGCCAATCTGCAAGCCGAGCGCGGCACCCTGGCGCAACAGGGGGTGCTCGATCGGCTCGCCCAGAATTGCCGCGGCGAGATGCCGTTTTCGCTGATCTACCATCGCCCGACCGGCGGCGCCGAGATCGTGACCGCGGTGACGCCGCTCGCCACGTCCGTCGGCTGCTGGGCGGTTGTGGCGTCGTTTTCCCAGGACGCCTTTCCCTCCGCGCATCTCGGCCAGCCCTATTGGGCGACGCCGTCGGTGCGGATTGCCGCGGTCATTTATCTGGCGATGGCGGCGATCACCTTTTCCACGCTCTTGAGCGTGCGCGGCGGACTGCGCCGGTTTGCCCGGCGGGCGCGGCGCATTCGCGAGCGGGGGCCGGACGCCGGGACGTTCGGCGCGCGCGCCGACGTGCCCGAGCTCGGCGAGGTCGCCGCCGAATTCGACCGCATGGTCGACGCGATCCACCGCTCCGCCGCCGAAATCCGCCAGGCGGCGGAAGACAACGCGCACGCCTTCAAGACCCCGATCGCGGTCATTCGCCAGTCGCTCGAACCCTTGCGCCGCAACCTGCCCGAAGACAATCGCCGGGCGCAGCGGGCGGTTGGCGTCGTCGAACATGCCCTCGACCGGCTCGACGGGCTCGTCGCCTCGGCGCGCGAACTCGACGAGGCCACCGCCGACCTGATCGACGAGCCGCTGACCGCGGTCGATCTCGGCCGCGTCGTCGGCCGGTTGGTGCAGACCCGCTCAGCGATTCACGACGACCGCGACGTGACGATCGTGCTCGCCAGCCGCGACCTGACGATCACCGCCGATCTGCTGCCCGGGCTGAACGTCCTCGGCAGCGAGGCGATGCTCGAGACGGTTCTCGACAATCTGGTCGACAATGCCGTCTCGTTCTCGCCGGCGGGCGGCGAGGTCTTGGTGCATCTGTCGCATGACGGGCGTTTTGCCCACCTGATCGTATCCGATCGCGGCCCTGGCGTCCCCGAGGGTCGGATCGAGCGCATCTTCGAGCGCTATTATTCTGAACGCCGCGATGATCTCGCGGGCGAGGCGCCGGGCAGCTATTTTGGCATCGGGCTGTGGATCGCGCGGCGCAACGTCGAGGCGATGGGCGGCACGATCGTCGCCGAAAACCGCTCGCCGCACGGGCTGCGGATCCATGTTCGCCTGCCGCTCGCGCCCAATCGCGGCTGATGCGCGCCTCGGACGGGTGCGGCCGAGCCTGATGGAAGCTCGGCTCAAAACCGGATTGTGGATCAAGGCGCTCGTTCGGCGCTGCGATCTCGCCGCGGTCGGGGTCGCCGTGGTGGCCCGCGGCGACGATGATTCGGGTGCCATCCTGCTCAAGCTCAGCGCCCGCGACGAAGGCTGTACGGTGCTGGTCCAGACGCGCGGGCCGGACGGCGAGCTGGTATGGATGCGCGCGACCGGACCGACGCCTCTCGCCGAGCCCGACGCCGATGCCTATATCGCCCGCCAGCGCCGGCGCGACCCCGATTTGTGGGTTGTCGAGATCGAGACCGGTTCACCGGCCGCCGTTCTCGACGGGCATATCATTTGAGCCGTTGGCCGCAAAAACATCCGAGGTTCGCAGCATGGGGTTCAGCATCTTGATCGTCGACGACGAACCCGATGTCGCCGATCTTTTCCGCCAGCGGTTTCGCCGGGAAGTGCGCCAGGGCCGGTACGTGCTGCACTTCGCCACCTCGGGCGAGGAAGGGTTGCGCCGCGTCGCCGAAATCGGGCCGGAGCTGATCGTGATCCTGTCCGACATCAACATGCCGGGAATGGACGGGCTTGCCTTGTTGCGTGAAATCAAGCGGCGGCGGCCGGAATTGCCGGTGGTCATGGTAACAGCGTACGGCGACGACGAGCGCATGCGTGTCGCAGAACAGCTCGGCGCTGCCGCCTTTCTGCCAAAACCGGTCGATTTCGACCGGCTGAAAGAAAGGCTCGCCGCATTGGTCCCGCCGCAATCGGGCAGATGACCCGGATGACGCCGCAAGCGCGGCAAGGCGCCGCCCCGATGCCGTCGATTTGCCCGGAGCCGCCGGGCGCAATCGGCGGCGAGCACTGGCGGGGCGGGTGAAAGTGGCGGCGGCGAGGAGGGCGATGCGCGTGCGCGGTGCCGCCGTCGCGGTGCTCTGCCTGTTGCTGGCCGAGGCCGCGCATTGCGGGGCGGCCGCCGACCCCGCGCCGAGCAACAAGGACGAGGTCATCGCGCAGAGCCTGGCGGAGATGGTGCGCGACGCGCGGACCGTGATCTCCAACAACCAGGATCTGATCAACGACCCCAAGCTTGGCGACAAGCATTTGACCGGGCAAAAAGTATTGGCCGACGCCGTAGCCCTCTTCCGGAAAAACACCGGGGTCGACCCGGACGCGATCGACAAGGCGTCGCGCAAGGGGCGGCTGCTGCACGCGATGATGAACGCCATTGTCGAAGTGATGGACGACAACCAGCAGACGATCAACGAGCAGGGCACCGGCTTCAAAGGCTTTATCCCGGCGGTGTTTGGGCGCCTCGTCAGTGAGGCCTTCAACGGACTGGCCGAGGGCGAGGCGACGCTGAAGATCACCGCCCCGCCCGATCTCATCCGCAACCGCAAGTCACGGCCCGACACCTGGGAAACCGAGGTTATCGCGACCAAGCTGCTCAACCCGGATTGGCCAAAGGGCAAGCCGTTCTCGGCCACCGTCTCGATCAACGGCCGCCCCGCCTACCGCTTTGCCGTCCCAGAATATTACCGGCAATCCTGTCTTGCCTGCCACGGCACGCCAAAAGGCGAACCCGACGTTACCGGCTACCCAAAGGAGGGGCGCAAGCTCGGCGATCTCGGCGGGGTCATGAGCATCGTCCTCCTCCAGTGACCGGCGGACTGGCGCACCCGCGATGATGGCCCAGCTGCCGATCCGCACCCGCCTGATCCTGCTATCCGGCGCGCTCCTCATCTTTCTGCTGGCAACCTGCGTCTACCTGAACCAAAAGCTCGCTGAAAACGCTGCCGGCATGAACCGGGCTGCCAATCTGATCGACCTGATCGAGGAGGCTGACGACGCGCAGATCGCGTTTGGCGAGATGCGCTATTGGCTGACCGATCTCGCGGTCGGCATGCTGACCTTGTCCGAACGCAACGCCGCCGCGGCACGCCAGCAAATGGAACGGCATCTCGACGCGCTGGCGTTGCGCGAACCGCAGGCCGTGACCCAAATCCGCGCCGAGCTGGCGCAATACGAGAAGTTCGCTCGCCGGGCGGTCGACGAATACACCAACGACCGGCGGGTCATCGGCAACTCGCAGTTGGCGCAGGCGAGCCTGCACAGCGTCGCCGCCGACCAGCTCCTGACCGCGATCGCCAACCGGTTGACCCGCGAGGCGCTTGCGGCGCGCGAGCAGGTCGTCCGCCAGGCCCGGCGGGCGGCCCGCGTCTCGCGCATCGTCGTCGTCGCGGCGATCCTGGTCGGGGCTTTTCTGACCCTCTTGGTGCTGCGCTCGATCGCGGTCCCGCTGCGCCAGCTGGTGGTCGCGATGAACGGGCTCAACGCCGGGAATCTCGACGTCGCGATCCCGCGCGCGGGTCCCGACGAGATCGGGGCGATGGCGCGCACCCTCGCCGCCTTTCGCGACACCCTCGACGAGCTGCGCCGCACTCTGGCGCAGTTCGAGGCGCTGCGCGCGGTCGGCCGCGCCGTCGGCTCGACCCTCGACCTCGAAGCCGTCCTCGGTCTCGTCGTGGCGCGCGCCGTCGAATTTTCGGGCGCCGCGGCCGGCATGATCTACGAGTTTGACGAGGGGTCGCGGGAGTTTCGCTTTCGCATGAGCCACGGTGCGCGGCCGGAGCTCGCCGAACGCCTGAAAGCCCAGCCGATCGGCTTTGGCAAAGGGGCGGCCGGCGAGGCGGCGATCAGCACGACGCCGATGCAGATCCCGGACCTTGGCGAGGCCAGCGGCAGCGGCGTGCCGCAGCTCGCCGCCGAGTTGGTGACCCTCGGTTATCGCTCGCTGCTCGCCGCCCCGCTGCTGCACGAGCAGACGATCCTCGGCGGCCTGATCGTCGTCCGCCGCGAGCCCGGCAATTTTTCCGAGGAAACCGTGCGGCTGGTCGAAGCCTTTGCGATCCAATCGGCGCATGCCGTGCGCAATGCCAAATTGTTCGAGCACCAGCTTCACCGCGAAGCCGAGCTGCGCGCCGCCCACGAGCAGCTAAAAGCGGCGCAGGCGAGCCTGATCCAGTCCGAAAAGATGGCGTCCCTGGGCCAGTTGACCGCCGGCATTGCCCACGAGATCAAGAACCCGCTCAACTTCGTCAACAATTTCGCCGATTTGTCGCGCGAATTGCTCGCCGAGCTGAGGGAAACGGCGGCGACGCCCGAAGGGGGGCGGGGCAGCGGGAAGACCGACGATCTCGACGAACTGATCGCCACCCTGGACGCCAACCTCGCCAAAATCGTCGAGCACGGGCGGCGCGCCGACGGCATCGTCACCAGCATGCTGTTGCATTCGCGCGGCGGCAGCGGCGAACGCCGGAGGAGCGATCTGAACGATCTGATCGAGGAGGCGCTGAACCTCGCTTTCCACGGCGCCCGCGCCCAGGACCAAAGCTTCAACGTCGCCCTTGAGCGCGCTCTCGACCGCGATCTCGCCCCGCTCGACGTTGTCCCGCAAGACATCACCCGGGTTTTCCTGAACCTGTTCGGCAACGCGTTTTACGCGGTCAACAAGCGCCGCCGCGCCGGCGTCGATCCGGGCTACGCTCCGGCTGTCAGGGTTGTGAGCCGGGACTGCGGCGAGGAGGTCGAGATCCGGGTGCGCGACAACGGCATTGGCATGCCGCCCGGGGTGCGCGACCAAGTGTTCACACCGTTTTTTACGACCAAGCCAACCGGCGAGGGCACCGGGCTCGGGCTGTCGATCAGTTACGACATTGTCGTTCAGGAGCACGGCGGCACGATCGCCGTCGACAGCCGCGAGAACGAGTTCACCGAATTCACGATCCGCCTGCCGCGTGCTCTCCCGGGTGTGGCCGCTACGCCGGCCACCGCCGCGGCCGGAGCCGCCGCTTGACCGACGCCTTGATGCCCGCCCCCGCCGCTCACCCCGATGTCGAGATCGTCGAGGCGAAGACGGGCTTCGACCGCTTTTTGCGCCTAGAGGTTTTCCGCTACCGGCAACGCCTCTATTCCGGCAAGTGGAGCCCGATTCGGACTTACGACGTGTTGCGGCGCGGGCCGGCGGTGGCGGTCGTCCCGTATGATCCGTTGCGCGACAGCGTCGTGCTCGTCGAACAGTTGCGGCTGCCGGCAATGCTGGCGAGCGCCGCGCCCTGGCAGGTCGAAATTCCCGCGGGATTGGTCGACGCCGGCGAGCAGCCCGAAACGGTCGCGCGGCGCGAGATGCGCGAGGAAACCGGCCTCGCCCTGATCGGCGACCCGCTCCCGATCCAACGCTATCTGCCTTCGCCCGGCGACTCGGACGAAAGCGTCTTTCTCTACTGCGCGCGCGTCGATGCGAGCCTCGCCGGCGGGGTGCACGGCGTGCCCGAGGAGGGCGAGGACATCCGCACAATCGTCAAAACCGTCGCCGAGATAGAAGCGATGCTGGACGCCGGTGCTATCGAAAACGGCCACACCCTGATCGGGCTCTATTGGCTCCTCCGCCACCGCAACCGCCTACGCCGCCAGTGGATCGAGAAATAGCCGCGTCCACCGAGGTACGTCAGGCGTCCTGCCGGCGAG
>Ga0210390_10005003_pt1 | contig 11144 bp, 10 predicted proteins | sample IncBWH11OmetaG_FD_161050 | JGI IMG/M metagenome (GOLD analysis project Ga0210390, IMG submission 161050) | Forest soil microbial communities from Barre Woods Harvard Forest LTER site, Petersham, Massachusetts, United States - Inc-BW-H-11-O ... | reverse complement strand
GCGGCGCAAATGAGCCGCGCCGGCGACGATGCAGAGCGCAGCGATGAGGAGGAGCGGCGCAAATGAGCCGCGCCGGCGACGATGCAGAGCGCAGCGATGGGGAGGAGCGGCGCAAATGAGCCGCGCCGGCGACGATGCAGAGCGCAGCGATGGGGAGGAGCGGCGCAAATGAGCCGCGACACCGAGCGCGGTTTGCTATCCGACCTGAAGCCCGGCACGCCGGTGCTGGTCGCGGGCGGCGGTGTGACCGGGCGCTCGGTGCTGGCCGCGCTGGCGCCGCTGGGTGTGACGGCAACGCTCTGTGACGACGACCCGACGACCCGACAACAGTTCGCCGATGCCGGGACGGCGACGACGAGTTCGTCGATCGCGGCGCAGCGCATCAGCGATTACGCCCTGGTCGTGACCAGTCCCGGTTTCCCGCCGACCGCGCCCGTGCCGGCTGCGGCCGAGTCAGCCGGTGTACCCGTTTGGGGCGACGTCGAGCTGGCCTGGCGGCTCGACGCGGCCGGTTACTACGGGCCCCCGCGCCGCTGGCTCGCGGTCACCGGCACCAATGGCAAGACAACGACCACGTCCATGCTGCATGCCATGCTCACGGTCGCAGACCTGCGCAGCACTCTGTGCGGCAACATCGGTAGCCCCGTGCTGGATGCGCTGCGCGAGCCCGCCGACCTGCTGGCCGTCGAGCTGTCCAGCTTCCAGCTGCACTGGGCGCCGTCGGTGCGACCCGAGGCCGGAGTGGTGCTCAATATCGCCGAAGACCATCTGGACTGGCATTCCGACCTTGCCGACTACACCGCCGCCAAGGCGCGTGTGCTAACCGGCCGGGTCGCGGTGGTCGGGCTGGACGACCCGCGCGCCGCGGCGCTGCTGTCGGCTACCGATGCCCCGGTGCGCGTCGGCTTTCGGCTCGGCCAACCCGCCGTCGGGGAACTCGGGGTGCGCGACGGCATGCTCGTCGACCGGGCGTTTTCTGATGCCGTTCCGGACGGCTCAGCGCTGGCTGCGGTCTCGTCGATCCCGGTTCCCGGGCCGGTGGGCATCCTCGACGCATTGGCGGCCGCCGCTCTGGCGCGCAGCGTCGGGGTGCCCGCGGAGGCGGTCGCGGACGCGCTGGCAACGTTCCGGGTGGGCCGGCACCGCGCCGAGGTGGTAGCCGTCGTCGACCAGATCAGCTACGTCGACGATTCCAAAGCCACCAATCCGCACGCTGCCGAGGCGTCTGTGCTGGCCTACCCGCGGGTGGTGTGGATAGCCGGGGGTTTACTCAAGGGAGCATCGGTGCTGGAGACGGTGGCCAGGATCGCTCCGCGGCTGGTCGGAGCGGTGCTGATCGGCCGTGATCGGGCAGAGGTTGCCGAGGCGTTATCACGACACGCGCCGGATGTCCCCGTCGTACAGGTTGTGACAGGCGAGGATGCTGTTATGCATGCGACTGCTGAGTCTCCTGTTACGTATGTGGCAAAAGTGGTTCCTTTGTCGGACGAGACTGTCGGCACTCGCGTGATGAACGCTGCCGTCGCCGCCGCCCGAGACCTGGCCCGCCCCGGCGACACCGTGCTCTTAGCACCGGCTGGGGCCTCATTTGACCAGTTCAGTGGCTACGCCGACCGTGGCGATGCGTTCGCGGCCGCCGTGCGTGCCACGTCCGGGTAACTCGCGTGAACAACATGTTGGCCCGGTTGCTACACCGGGGAGCCAAGGGCGGGCAGCCGGCGGAGAGCACGCCCGGCGCGGCGGAGCAGACCAGCGCGGCGGAGGTCGGCGAGAGCGCGGCGGTGACCAAACCGGCGGTCGCGGCCGGTCCGCGCACCCGGTTCGGTGCCTGGCTGGGCCGGCCGATGACGTCGTTTCACCTGATCATCGCCGTGGCGGCACTGTTGACCACGCTGGGTCTGACCATGGTGCTCTCCGCGTCCGGGGTCCGTTCCTACGACGACGACGGATCGGCGTGGGTCATCTTCGGCCGCCAGGTGCTGTGGACCATCATCGGGCTGGTCGCGTGCTACCTGGCGCTGCGCTTGCCGGTGCGGTTCATGCGGCGCATGGCGTTTTCCGGTTTCGCGCTGACCCTCGTGATGCTGGTGCTCGTGCTGATCCCGGGAATCGGTAAGGAGGCCAACGGCTCCCGCGGGTGGTTCGTGGTCGCAGGCTTCTCGATGCAGCCCTCCGAGCTGACCAAGATCGCCTTAGCGATCTGGGGTGCTCATCTGCTGGCCGCCAGGCGCATGGAGCGGGCCTCGCTGCGGGAGATGCTGGTCCCGCTGGTGCCGGCGGCGGTGATTGCGCTGGCCCTTATCGTCGCGCAGCCAGACCTGGGTCAGACGGTGTCGATGGGCATCATCCTGCTGGGTTTGTTCTGGTACGCCGGCCTGCCGCTGCGGGTGTTCCTGAGTTCGCTGGCCGCCGCGATCGTCGCGGCGGCCATCCTGGCAGTGTCCGCGGGCTACCGGTCCGACCGCGTCCGGTCGTGGCTCAACCCCGGCCAGGACCCGCAGGACTCGGGTTATCAGGCCAGGCAAGCGAAGTTCGCGCTGGCCAATGGCGGTATCTTCGGCGACGGTCTGGGCCAGGGCACGGCCAAATGGAACTACTTGCCCAACGCCCACAACGACTTCATCTTCGCGATCATCGGTGAGGAACTCGGCCTGGTCGGTGCCCTGGGCCTGCTGGCGCTGTTCGGGCTGTTCGCCTACACCGGGATGCGCATTGCGCGGCGTTCTGCCGACCCGTTCCTGAGGCTGTTGACCGCGACCACCACGATGTGGGTGATCGGCCAGTCGTTCATCAACGTCGGCTATGTGATCGGCCTGCTGCCGGTCACCGGTATCCAGCTGCCACTCATCTCCGCCGGTGGAACATCATCGGCCACAACACTTTTGATGATCGGCATGATGGCGAACGCGGCTCGCCACGAACCCGAGGCCGTCGCCGCGCTGCGAGCCGGGCGTGACGACCGGATGAACCGGCTGCTGCGGTTGCCGTTGCCGGAGCCCTACGCGCCGACTCGGGTCGAAGCGCTGCGCGACCGGCTGCGCAGCCGGTCGCAGCCGGCCAAGCCGGAGCGCAAGGCACCCGCCGCCCATGCCAAGCGGCCGGCGAGACCACCCGTGGTGGAGCGACGGAGTTCGCGAGCAGGGCATCATGGAGACGCACAGCGGTACACCGGCCAGCGTCGTGCACACGCCGGTCGTCGCGCACTGGAAGGTCAGCGCTACGGGTGAACGACTCGGTCAAAGAGCCAACCGGGGACTCCTCGTTGTCGGTGGTGCTTGCCGGCGGCGGAACAGCGGGCCACGTCGAACCCGCGATGGCTGTCGCCGACGCCTTGGTCGCCCTGGATCCGCACGTCCGCATCACCGCATTGGGCACCCCGCGCGGTCTGGAAACCAGGCTGGTGCCCGAACGCGGCTATTCGCTTGAGCTGATCACCCCGGTGCCGTTGCCCCGAAAGCCCACCGGTGACCTGGCCCGGCTGCCGCTACGGGTATTCCGTGCCGTCCGGCAGACCCGTGCTGTGCTGGACAAGGTCGACGCCGACGTGGTGATCGGATTTGGCGGATACGTGTCGCTGCCCGCGTATCTGGCCGCCCGCGGCGCCGCCCGGCGGGGGCGGCGCGTGCCGGTGGTGATCCACGAAGCCAACGCCAGCGCCGGGCTGGCCAACCGCGTCGGCGCCCGCAGCGCCAAGCGGGTGCTATCGGCGGTTACGGACCCGGGTCTGCCGCACGCCGAAGTGGTCGGCGTGCCGGTCCGGGCGTCGATTACGTCGCTCGACCGTGCGGCACTGCGGGCAGAGGCCCGCGCGCACTTCGGCTTCGCCGAGGACGCGCGGGTGTTGTTGGTGTTCGGCGGCTCGCAGGGAGCCGCCTCGATCAACCGCGCGGTCGCCGCGGCCGCCGGTGGCCTGGCGGCCGCGGGGGTAGCCGTGCTGCACGCCCACGGCGCCAAGAACACCATCGAGCTACCCACTCCCGGGCCCGGCGACCCGCCGTATGTTGCAGTGCCCTACCTGAACCGGATGGACCTGGCTTATGCCGCCGCCGATGTGGCGATCTGTCGGTCGGGCGCGATGACAGTCGCTGAAGTGACCGCGGTCGGCCTGCCCGCGGTCTACGTGCCGCTGCCGATCGGCAACGGCGAACAGCGGCTCAACGCGCTACCGGTGGTCAATGCCGGCGGCGGGCTGCTTGTCGCCGACGTCGATCTGTCGCCGGGCTTCGTGGCCGATCAAGTCGCCGGGCTGCTCAACGATGCACCGCGGCTGGCGGCGATGACGAAGGCCGCCGCGCTGGTCGGTCACCCGGATGCGGCGCAGCGGGTCGCGCGCGTCGCGCTGGACGTCGCGCGCGCAGCGCGAGACGGGAAGCGCGCGAAGAAACGCCACAGTGCGCTGGACGTCGCGCGCGCAGCGCGAGACGGGAAGCGCGCGAAGAAACGCCACAGTGCGCTGGACTTGGCGAAGCAGGCGGGCCAAATGCGTGACGAGCGCCCCGGCGGAGGAGGTCGACGGTGACGCCCCCGCTGCCCCCCGAGCTGCAGCGCGTCCACATGGTCGGTATCGGGGGAGCGGGCATGTCGGGAATCGCCCGCATCCTGCTGGACCGGGGCGGACTGGTGTCGGGGTCAGACGCCAAGGAGTCGCGCGGTGTGCGCGCGCTGCGCGCCCGCGGCGCCCTGATCCGGATCGGCCACGACGCGTCGTCGCTGGACCTACTGCCCGGCGGGGCGACCGCCGTCATCACCACCCACGCCGCGATCCCGAAGACCAACCCCGAACTCGTCGAGGCCCGGCGACGCGGCATCCCGGTGGTGCTGCGCCCGGTGGTGCTCGCCAAGCTGATGGCCGGGCGCACCACGTTGATGGTGACGGGCACGCACGGCAAGACGACGACCACCTCGATGCTCATTGTTGCCCTGCAGCATTGCGGCCGTGACCCGTCCTTCGCGGTTGGCGGCGAGCTGGGCGAGGCCGGCACCAATGCTCACCACGGCAGTGGCGACTGCTTCGTCGCCGAGGCCGACGAGAGTGACGGCTCACTGCTGGAGTACACCCCCGATGTCGCTGTGGTCACCAATATCGAATCCGATCATCTGGACTTCTTCGGCAGTCTTGACGCCTATACGGCGGTGTTCGACTCGTTCGCGGAGCGAATTGCCCCCGGCGGAGCACTCGTGATCTGTACGGACGACCCGGGAGCGGCCGCCCTGGCGGAACGCACTGCGGCGCTGGGGATCCGGGTGCTGCGCTATGGATCGCCCGACGGCCCGGCGCAGGAGCTAGCCGCAACGCTGTTGTCTTGGGAACAGCAGGGGATCGGGGCGGTCGCGCACGTCAAGCTGGACGGCGAAATCCATCCGTGGGTGATGCGGCTGTCGGTGCCAGGCCGGCACATGGCGCTCAATGCGTTGGGCGCGCTGCTGGCCGCGATCGAGATCGGCGCGCCCGCCGAGTGTGTGCTCGACGGACTGGCCGGTTTCGAAGGGGTGCGTCGCCGCTTCGAGTTGATCGGCACCGCGGCGTCGGTGCGCGTGTTCGACGACTATGCCCACCACCCGACCGAGATCAGCGCCACGCTGGAAGCGGTTCGGACGCTGCTGGAACAGAGCGGCGCCGGGCGGTCACTGGTGGTTTTTCAGCCGCATTTGTATTCCCGGACAAAGGCTTTCGCCGCCGAATTCGGTCACGCGCTAGACGGCGCCGACCAGGTTTTCGTGCTCGATGTCTACGGCGCACGCGAACATCCCCTTCCCGGTGTGAGTGGGGTGAGTGTCGCGGAGCACGTCAGCGTGCCGGTGCAGTATCTGCCGGATTTCTCCTCGGTCGCCGAAGCGGTGGCCGAGGTGGCCGGCCCGGGTGATGTCGTCGTCACCATGGGCGCGGGCGACGTCACCATGCTCGGGCCCGAGATCGTGACCGCGTTGCGAGTGCGCGACAACCGCAGCACGCCGGGCCGTCCGGGGGTGTTGTAGTGACCGAGCAGGACGGCGGGGCGCCGGAGGCGGTCGGCGACACCGTGGGGGACCCGTTGGCGGAAATAACTGCCACCGAACCGATACCTGCCGCCCCTGGGGTCGACGACGACGCGGGCGGCGCTGAGGGCACCGCACCGGAGCGGCAAGACGTTTTCGAGGGGCCCCGTCGGCGGGCGAGGCGCGAACGCGCCGAGCGCCGCGCGGCGCAGGAGCGCGCGATGGCGATCGAGCAGGCCCGCCGGGAGGCCAAACGCCTGGCCGGCGGTCGGGCCGCGGTCACGGCCAAAGCCGTTCCGCGCGGGGCGGTCCGGGGCTTGAAGCTGGCGCTGGCGACGATCGGGCTGACCGTGCTCACCGTTGCCCTCGGGCTGGTCCTGTACTTCACGCCGGCGATGTCCGCACGCAGCGTCATCGTCACCGGGATCGGAGCGGTGACTCGCGACCAGGTGCTCGACGCCGCGCAGGTCCGGCTCGGCACGCCGTTGCTGCAGATCAACACCGACCAGGTCGCCGACCGGGTGGCGGCGATTCGCCGGGTGGCGAGCGCACGGGTGCAACGCCAATACCCGTCGGCGCTGCGGATCACCATCGTCGAGCGGGTTCCGGTAGTGGTCAAGGAGTTTCCCGACGGTCCGCATCTGTACGACCGCGACGGCGTCGACTTCGCGACCGCCCCGCCGCCACCGGCGTTGCCCTACATCGACGTCGGCAACCCCGGGCCGACCGACCCGGCGACCAAAGGCGCGCTGGCGGTGTTGTTGGCGCTGCGGCCCGAGATCGTCGCACAGGTGGGCCGGATTGCGGCGCCGTCGGTCGCGTCGATCACCTTGACGCTCACCGATGGGCGCACGGTGATCTGGGGGACCAACGAGCGCACCGAGGAGAAGGCCGAGAAGCTGGCGGCCCTGTTGACCCAGCCGGGCCGGATCTACGACGTGTCCAGTCCGGACCTGCCCACCGTCAAATAGCGAAGATCGCTGCGAAATTTGCCCGGCGCGCGTCGGCGCGCCTGCGCCGATAGCGCGCGCGAGGGCCCTACCGTTCTGTTTACGCGAAACTACTTGACATAACTCTAAGCCTATGGTTGAGGTTGAGGGTTTCGGAGCAAGCTAACGGGTGCCACCAGGGCTAGTCCCACCAGGGAGGAAGACACAATGATGACCCCGCCGCACAACTATCTGGCTGTCATCAAAGTCGTGGGGATCGGCGGCGGCGGCGTCAACGCCGTCAACCGGATGATCGAGCAGGGCCTCAAGGGTGTGGAGTTCATCGCGATCAACACCGACGCACAGGCGCTGTTGATGAGCGACGCCGACGTCAAGCTCGACGTCGGGCGCGACTCGACCCGCGGGCTGGGCGCCGGTGCCGATCCCGAGGTCGGCCGCAGGGCCGCCGACGACGCCAAGGACGAGATCGAAGAGCTGCTTCGCGGGGCTGACATGGTGTTCGTGACCGCCGGCGAAGGAGGCGGCACCGGCACCGGCGGGGCGCCCGTCGTCGCCAGCATCGCCCGCAAGCTGGGCGCGCTGACGGTCGGCGTCGTCACCCGGCCGTTCTCGTTCGAGGGCAAACGGCGGGGCAACCAGGCCGAAACCGGCATTGCCGCGCTGCGGGAAAGCTGCGACACCCTGATCGTGATCCCCAACGACCGGCTGCTGCAAATGGGCGACGCCGCGGTGTCGCTGATGGATGCTTTCCGCAGCGCCGACGAGGTGCTGCTGAACGGCGTGCAGGGCATCACCGACCTGATCACTACGCCGGGTCTGATCAACGTCGACTTCGCCGATGTCAAGGGCATCATGTCCGGTGCCGGCACGGCGTTGATGGGCATCGGTTCGGCCCGCGGTGACGGCCGCGCGCTCAAGGCGGCCGAGATCGCGATCAACTCGCCGCTGCTGGAAGCGTCCATGGAGGGTGCGCAGGGTGTGCTGATGTCCATCGCCGGCGGCAGCGACTTGGGTTTGTTCGAGATCAACGAGGCTGCCTCGCTGGTGCAGGACGCCGCCCACCAGGACGCGAACATCATTTTCGGCACCGTCATTGACGACTCGCTCGGCGACGAAGTGCGGGTCACCGTCATCGCGGCGGGCTTCGACGCGAACGGACCTGGCCGCAAGCCGGTCTTCGGCGGGGTCGGCGAGGGCAACAAGCATGAATTCGAGTCCGGAAAGGCCGGCAAGATCAGCTCGAGCCTGTTCGAACCGGCGGACGCGATCAGCGTTCCGTTGCATACGAATGGCGCGACCTTGAACATCGGCGGTGAGGACGACGACGTCGACGTGCCGCCTTTCATGCGGCGCTAGCCGCGCGACGAGGCCCGCCGCAAAGCGGCGTGGGAGGAGTGCGGCATGGCTTCGGGGCGAGTCGGTGCTACGCGAGCCGGATACTGGGTATGTGAGCGTTCGAATTCGGCGTGTGACCACTACCCGCGCCGGCGGCGTTTCGGCGCCGCCGTTCGACACCTTCAACCTTGGTGACCATGTCGGCGACGACCCGGCCGCGGTGGCGGCCAACCGGACGCGGCTGGCCGTCGCCATCGGCCTGGACAGCGACCGGGTGGTGTGGATGAACCAGGTTCACGGCGATCGGGTCGAGGTGGTCGACGGGCCCCGCAGTAGCCCGATCGAGAACACCGACGCATTGTTGACCAGCACGCCGCGGCTGGCCTTGGCGGTGGTGAGCGCCGACTGCGTGCCGGTGCTACTGGCCGACGCGCGGGCCGGGGTCGTGGCCGCGGTGCACGCCGGTCGGGTCGGGGCGCGCGACGGCGTAGTGGCACGGGCGGTCGAGGCCATGCTGGCCGCGGGCGCGCGTGCACCGGACATCTCGGCGCTGCTGGGGCCCGCGGTCAGCGGTCGCAACTACGAAGTTCCTGCTGGGATGGCCGACGAGGTCGAGGCGGCGTTGCCGGGCAGTCGCACCACCACCTCGACCGGAACCCCCGGACTGGACCTTCGCGCCGGAATCGCTTGTCAGCTCAAGGCTTTGGGCGTCTTCGCCATCGACGTCGACCCGCGGTGCACGGTGGACGACGTCAGCCTGTTCAGTCATCGCCGCGCCGCCCCGACCGGGCGGCTGGCATCGGTGGTGTGGATGGAATGAGCGCGGTGGCGGTAAAACTTTCACCCCGACCGGACCGGGAATCGGAATTGGCCGACGCTTTGACGGCGCTACGATCACGGCTCGCCGCGGCCGCCGAAGCTGCCGGCCGCAAACTCGAGGAAATTCAACTTCTGCCTATTACCAAATTCTTTCCAGCAACCGATGTAGCGATTTTGTCGAGTTTGGGATGCGCCGCCTTCGGCGAATCCCGGGAGCAGGAGGCGGCGGCGAAGGTGGGCCAAGTCGCAAGGTTGCTAGGCGGCTCGTCGAGCGGCAATCCCACACCGCCACGCCTGCACTGGCACATGGTGGGCCAGATCCAACGCAACAAGGCCCGCTCGCTGGCCGATTGGGCGCACACCGCCCATTCGATCGGCAGTACTCGAGTGGTGCGGGCCCTCGACCGCGCTGTGGCGGCGGCATTGAGCGAGGGCCGCCGGGAGGATCCGCTGCGGGTCTACGTCCAGATCAGCCTCGACGGGGACGTTTCCCGCGGCGGTGTCGACGTCTCCGACCCCGGGGCCGTCGACGAAATCTGCGCGCAGGTCGATGCCGCCGAATCGCTGGAGTTGGTTGGGCTGATGGGCATTCCGCCGTTGGAATGGGATCCCGATGTCGCATTCGAGCGTCTGCAGTCGGAGCACCAGCGGGTACGCCGAGCGCATCCGGATGCGGCGGGACTGTCGGCCGGGATGTCAAACGACCTCGAAAGCGCGATCAAACATGGTTCGACGTGTGTGCGTGTCGGTACCGCGTTATTGGGCAGAAGACCGCTAACGTCACCCTAATTAGTCACTCCAGTCACATCTTCATCACAGGCACCGCAACTCCCAGAGCCTAGAAGGGGTCACGCGATGAGCACACTGCACAAGGTCAAGGCCTACTTCGGTATGGCTCCGATGGAGGACTACGACGACGAGTATTACGACGACCATGCCCCGACCCGGGGCGGCTACCCGCGGCAGCGGTTCGCCGAGGACGGATACAGCCGCTACGAGGGGCGCGACTACGACGATCCACGTGGTGAGCCCGCTGACTATGCGCCGGGCAGCTATCGCGGTGGCTACGCCGACGAACCCCGATTCCGGGCACATGAATACGACCGCGGCGACATGGCCCGGCCGCGCTTCGGGTCGCTGCGGGGTTCCACCCGCGGGGCATTGGCGATGGATCCGCGCCGGATGGCGATGCTGTTCGACGAGAGCAGCCCACTGTCGAAGATCACCACGCTGCGGCCCAAGGACTACAGCGAGGCCCGCACCATCGGGGAGCGGTTCCGCGATGGCACCCCGGTGATCATGGACCTGGTCTCGATGGACAACGCCGACGCCAAACGACTGGTCGACTTCGCGGCGGGGCTGGCGTTCGCGCTGCGTGGTTCCTTTGACAAGGTCGCGACAAAAGTGTTCTTGCTCTCGCCCGCCGATATCGACGTCTCGCCCGAGGAGCGCCGACGCATCGCCGAGACCGGCTTTTACGCCTACCAGTAGCCGTCGGCAGCTCGGACTCCGCGCGGGCCCGTTGCTGGGTGGATGTGACGCGCCGTTCGAGTCGGTAGGCTGACGTTGCCGTGCTGGCTGCAGCCGGGGCTGTCATCAAAGTCACATCTTCTTCGTCATTAAGGTCGGGCTCTAGTTGACGCTGTTCGTGCACATCATCGGTTTTGCACTGTTCGTCTTCTGGCTGTTGCTGATCGCTCGGGTCGTCGTCGAGTTCATCCGATCGTTCAGCCGGGACTGGCACCCGCGGGGCGTCACCGTGGTCATTCTCGAGATCATTTTGTCGGTCAGCGATCCGCCGGTGAAGCTGCTACGACGGCTGATACCGCAGCTCACTGTCGGTGCCGTTCGTTTCGACCTGTCCATCATGGTGCTGCTGCTGCTGGCCTTCATCGGCATGACAATGGCGCTGGATTACCGCGGCTGAATCCGTGGGCCTGCCATCAGTGTGTGGCAACTACGGGCCCGGACGGTTTGCGGGGCCGGATTTCGTTCGCTTAAGGCGTTGATTTGTCGCCTCTTAATCTTTGAAATTCGGTCTTATTTATCGGGCGAATCGGCAAC
>Ga0210390_10005002_pt1 | contig 11146 bp, 7 predicted proteins | sample IncBWH11OmetaG_FD_161050 | JGI IMG/M metagenome (GOLD analysis project Ga0210390, IMG submission 161050) | Forest soil microbial communities from Barre Woods Harvard Forest LTER site, Petersham, Massachusetts, United States - Inc-BW-H-11-O ... | reverse complement strand
ATCTGGACGCCAATAAGGGCGGGCTTTTGCGCCGATTGCTAATTGGCCCGAGGTGGGGAGCTCCCAATAGGAAAACGGAACACCGAAGCAGCGCTTGCCTTCCTTCCCTATTGGGTGCCCGGCGCCAGGTATCAGAAAAAAATGGGCGCTGGATATACTTTACTGCGCTGTAGCTTTCACCGCAGTCGGCGGCTGCGGCGGCTGCACAGTGGATGATGATGACGCCCAGAATAAGGGAAGCTCAACCGCATAATTTGCAGTACCGGTATTACCCGAGAATGTGGCCGCGAGAGTCAACTGCGTGCTGCTTTGGACCGATGCAATCGTGTAATATTCGTACGAGGTCGCGGAACCGACGGCGATGATTCCGTTGTTCCAAGACCCGTCTGTCGCGAAGCCGCTGCCTGTAACTGTCGAGCTGCCGTTGTTGAAAGTCGCCGTCCCGGTTGGCGAAGCGGACGACCATTTCATCATTATATTTTGGTATTTGCTGTAAGTTCCGGCGTTTGTACCGTTCTCGTTGCTGAAAAGCCTTACATCTTTGACTGTGCCTTGGCCTGTCGTACTACTATCGGATATGCAGGAATTGCCGATAAATGTTCCCTGCGGAGACCAGGCGAACAAGCACTCCACGCCATTCGATGTATCCCAATTCATGGAAAAGTAATATGTCTGCTGAGCTGTCAGGGGAATACAAGGAGAATGTGGATTAACATCGTGAGTTTCGATCCTGACTCCAAACGAATTCCCACCGCAGGCCTGACCATTAAACTGCATGTCGGCATAGAATCCCGAGGCGGTTTGGACCATTATCATATCCCAGTCGTTGCCGTTAGCCGTAGCCGGGAAGCCTAAAGTCAAACACATCGAGATGGTGAAGTTCTGCGTAGAGATCACGCCATTGCTAAACGTGAACATTCCTATGTCGCCGTTAGCGGAATCAAGGTGAGCGTAATTATTGTAGGCCAACGATTGGGCCGGATACAGCGCGCCGCCAGATCCGTTCATTTGCACGGGACCGAGATTCGAGCAGCCCTGATATGATCCAACCTCGAATGCGCCTGCCGGAAGCGAGCTAAAATAACAGCTCGTTCCTACCGTGCACACACTGCTTACCGTTCCCGCATCGGCAATTGTTGTGGTAAGTGCCGTACCGGCGGTGCTCGTGTTCATAGGTATGACGAGGTCCACCGGGAGGGTAGACCATGTTTGCGCGTGGAGGATCGGCGAAATAACTAAGAACAAGCAAACCAACATTGCCTTCTTCATTTGATATTTTTTCATAAGATAGTTTGAATTGGCCTGGCGCTTCCAGGGCATTGCAGTTATAGCCTGTGCCCGCGCCTGATCATTTCGTTCCTTTATTCTCAGCTCTGATGTCGGAGGTCTCATTAACGTCTCCTACTGAGCCGTCGCTTTCACGTTAGTTGGCGGCTGGGGCGGATTGGTCGAAACTGTTCCTGAGTAGCAACTGCTCTCACTGAAATTCGTCAGCTGCAATCCAGTTCCATTCGGGAGTCCGCCGAGACTCAGATAGCAGTCCATCGCGGGGTTACTGTTCGAGAGTCCTCCCATAGCGACGGACGTCGTCCCCCCGGCGCTGGTGCAAGCCGAAGCAGTCGACGTCGTGACCAAGGCGCGAGTTTGTGTTCCTCCAGTGCAGAGAAGCAGATTGCCGCCGGTAACGTCGGGCCCGATGAGCGGCCAGGATTTACCGCTCGGCCACCAAGACGGCTGGCTCGCATAGTAGAACGAGGCCGGCAACGTATGGCTCGAAGGGCAGGGATTACTGTAAGGAGCCTGCACACCCGTCAAGGCCGTCGGCACCTCACTGCAATTAAACCGCGGCGAGCCGAATCCATTCGCTGAATCCGCGTTGCCCCAAATCATTGCCGTTGGCAGCACGCTCGGGTCGGCCGGTACGGTATCTCCAATTCCTGTCTGCAGGATGCACGATGTCGGGGTACACGCGGATCCAACGGAGTTCTCATAAGCTGTGTTAACGCCGCTTGTTCCTAGCACGTTCCCTATAACATTGTAGAATCTGTGGTAAGACCAAATCGGCACAGGAGTGTTAGCTCCCGGATTGTTGCATTGCTCGTAGGTCGATGTGGCATAGGTAGAGCCACTTGCGTAGCAGGCAGGAAGCGGACCGAGGAAATCGTTTCTGAAGAACGTGTCCAAGTTCCCGGTGCCGTGGATGTTGTCAGCATCAGCCTGATTGGCGATGTTTCCCTCTAACAGGTTGGTGTCAACGCCTCCAGAGTGCTCGCCGTAGAAGTTCTGGTTATACCCAGGCGATTCCGTATAGTAATTGTTAATGGCGTAGTTATAGCCGACCACGGAGCCGCTGCAAGTACCATTCCAGATCACTGGGGAAGCGATTGCGTGAAAAATGTTGTTCTCGATCAGCATGCCGGTCGCGCTGTTGCAGACAACGCCATAAGAACTCGTCACATGGTTCTGAGTAAGGAAGAAATAGGAATTGGTAACGCTGTCATTGGCACCCCAATTCGCTTGTACGTGTGCCAGGTTTGTGTCGATCACGGCGACGCCCTTCACCCAACAATTCGAGCAGTTGCTCAAGGTGATTCCGTTAGACCCAGAACTGTTCGTATTATCCGAGGTGAGATCTTCGATTCCGGAATACTGGATGGGCAATGTGTCCCACCAAGCGGACATGGAATTCGCCGTAGACCAGTTCGACATGCCAAGTGGTGGATTGAAGGTGATGTTTGAGCCGGATGAACAAGCGTGCCCAGCAGTCGTGACCCCATCGCACTGCGCCACGAAGACAATTTGCTCTTGATGAAAGCAGTTAGCTGGATCGTTATAGTTGCCCGGGCAGCGCGCGTTCTGCATTTCTCCATCGATGCTGTAAGGACCGCCGTTGCCGGGAGCGACAAACGGCCCCGTATAGGAGCTGCTCGTCCCAAGCACCAAGACTCCGCCATTGTCGGTCGTGGAATCGAGTTGGTCCAAGATGATCGGATTGCCAACCTTCAGGTTCGGCACAGACGCCAGGGTTATTGTGCTCGATCCCCGCGCGACGTTACCAGAGACAAGCACCGGTCCATTCTTGACGCTGAAGTTCGAGTTGCCGTCGCTTGAAGTCAAATTGATAGGACCTGGAATAATCGTCTGATTCGCCCCAGCCCCTCGTAAGGTCACGTTGGACACACCCGAAAGAGACAGAGACGTAACGCCGCTGTAAGTGCCGGCCGGCAAGAGTACATAAGTATTCGCTGGCGCTGAGGCCCACGCCGCCTCAATCTCCGCTGATGTGGAACTCGCGCCGTTCGTGGTCACCGTGGCGCAGGCCGACGTAACGCACTGAGTTCGATTGGTGGGAATGCCGCCTGTGACTCCGACGTTGTTCCAGTTTATCGCACGGCTGGAATTGAGGATGCCCGTCCATTGTTGGGCGTGCGAAAGGCCTGCGCAAAGTAAAACAAGTGAAAAAACCGAAATAATAGAAGTGAATAATCTACTGTAAATTTTCATTCGGTCGACTCCGATAATCTCAGATGGCTGCCCTTCGCAATTACATAAGCTCGTGTCTTACGCTTGTCGGCGGCCGCAGACCGATGACAAATGATTCTCTCTGCCGGATGCCGCAATGAAACCAATGAACTTCTCGTTAGTGGTTTTGGGTTATGGCGCGTTGCGCAACATGTATATCGTCTGATCTCCCAATATAGTTTACGCGCCTAGGGCCGGCTCCTTCCCCTTTTTGTCGTTCATGTTTCCAGAGTGTTCAGCCGGGCCTCTTGCTTTGAGTAGCTTCTAGCGCCCTCTTTGCTGCGTCACAATGTAGATTAGGCCCCGGTTGGAAGCAAATCCTACTGGCCCAGAGGACAGTTTGCGAGCAGGCCTCGGACCTGCCCCGAAGAATCCTAACGTAAGTGTCGCTTTTTCAATGAAACAGGGTCAAGAGAGGTGATGCAAAGTGACACGGTTCCGGATGTGGAAACGGCATCTTTCTCGGCTGAAGCCACAGGCGGGAGACGGAATGTCTTAAGGTCCTGAGAACACATAGAGGGAAGGGCCGCGTTGGCTGAACGGTATGGAAATATGGGCAATAAAAACACGAAAAAGCCAGCCCTTGGGCCGGTAAAATCCAATGGGAGATGAGAACATGTATATTGCGCGACGCGCACTAATCTTTGTGCAAGGTTTTCTGACAAGCTACGGTCCTTCCAGCATCAAGAAGATACTTTGGGACAAAGACTTCTCCGGAAACAAATGGGACTTCATTGATAACACGGTCGGAGACTGCGTCTATCCATTTCTGGAAAAGTACGCACAGAACGGGGACATTCTGGATCTGGGTTGCGGGCCGGGCAATACCGCAAATGAATTGGACTCTGGCGCCTACAAGACGTATATCGGTGTGGATATATCCGAGGTGGCCCTCGCCAAGGCGGAGAAGCGGACCCAGCAGAACGGCCGCGCGGACAAGAATAGCTTTGTGTGCTCAGACTTCCTCGGCTACGCGCCAACGAAGGAGTTTGACATCATCCTGTTTCGGGAATCCTTGTACCATGTACCGTACGGACAGGTTCCGGAAATTTTGGATAAATATTCCGAACATCTGAAAAGCAACGGGGTATTTATTGTCAGACTTTATGCCGGGGATCATCGGCCAGGAAAAATCAAGACCCGCGTAGTAAGAAAAATGGATTTGATCAAACGCGAATTCGACATTGTAGAGTCACGTCAATTTGACTTGCCTGGGATACCGACGGTGTTGGTTTTTCGGCCACGCCGCAAGGGCTGAGGATTTAAATCACTGGAGGCGTAAGATTCCCTTTTCGGCCGCGCAGTTGTTTTGACCTGAGGCTGGGCACGTACGTTGGTAATTAGCCTTCGGGGCTCAAAACGTAAATCCCGCGTTTCCCTCATACGGTCGCAGTCACGCTGGGCGCTGATAATCACTGCCAAATTCGGTACGAGAAAAAGCTCAGTGAACGGTTGCGGTTAGGTTTGTTGGAGGGGGCAGCGGATTAATCGTGATTGATTTTCCATTCGGGCTCTTCCCCATTTGTCCGTAGCAACGGTTCGCGTCAAAACTTAGTACAGCGCCTGTTCCGTCCGGCGGCCCACCCATGGTGTTGGCATAACAATCCGCGGCGGGGATTGTATACGCGTGGCCTCCATAGCCGGGGACATTTCCTCCGGTAACGTCAGGTCCTATAGCAGGCCATGGTTTTGCTGAGGGCCACCAGGAAGGCTGAATGCTCAGATAGAATGATGGCGGCATGGGAGGCTGACCAGCCCCGCCATCACCTCTGGTTGGAACGGGATTTGCGAAGCTTGCTATTCCGCTTGGGACCTCCGAGGTGTTCGCACAAGTGGTGGCCCATCCTGTGTCCGAGGAGTTTCCGCAATATCTGGTGCCCGATACAGTATCGTAGTTTCCCCAGTTCATAATCGTTCTACCGACATTCGGGTCGTTTGGAACGCCTCGTCCGATGCCGATTTGTTCGATAGCCGAGTTTGCGGTTACCTTGCTGGAGTTTGCGGTATTCAATTGGTAGGCAGTGAACATCGGAGCACCTATGACGTTGCCTACAATATTGTAGAATCTGGATAGCGCGCCGACACGCACCGCACCGAATCCGTTCTTAGTCTTATTTCCGTTGTTAGGTTGAAAACCAATCCAGAAATTTCTGAAAGCAGTCAGAAAATGATGGGTGCCGTGAAAATTGTCGCTGTAAAGCCCCGCCCCTTGGTTTCCCTCCGCAAGAATAAAGTCGTCGCCGACCGAATGCGGATAGTAACCCTGCTGCTGGAAGGTATAGTTCCCGCCACCGGAATCAAAAATATTGTTGATGTCAAAATTGTAGGAGATCACGCAGCCGGAACACGTAGAGCTCATCACAAACGGAGTGCTACATTGCTGGGAAATATTGTTCTGCATCAATGAATCGGATGCATTGGCGAATTCCGCCGCGTAACTGCTGGAGGATTGGTATGCGGTCCGGTAAAAGTAATTGTCCTGGACAGTTGTGTGCGGACTCTGCCAAGCCATTACATGAGAGCGAGAGGGATCGATGCTCCTGACGCCCTTCATCCAGCACCCCGTGCAGTTGAAGAACTCCACGCCTTCTTGTGCACCGGAGTTTGTGTTGTCTATGCTGAGGTCCTCCACTCCCGATGAGAAAATCGGATTCGTTGGCCACCATGCCTGAGGGGATTTACTGGAACTCCAGTTCGGCATGTAAAGGCCTGGGGAAATCCCAACGGTGTAGGGTCCCCTGCCCTTGATGCTGGTCACGACGACGATCTGCTCCTGGCTTCTGCCAGCACGCAGGAATCCGCCAGCGTCCCCGTTACTCGAGCAGATACCTGCTGGCTTGTAGCAGACAAAGATGTCACCGTTATCAACCGTATCATCCAGTTGGTCGATTGTGATCGGCCATCCCACCGCCAGATTGGTGACGCTGCTGAGGATTATTGAAGTTGTGCCTCTGGCGTATCCATCTATCCAATTCGCCAGATTGGAAGGAGAACCCCAATAGTTGATGTCGGAGCTTCCCAAACAAATGGTGGCCGCAATTCCCGAACAAGGGTTCAGCCCGCTGAACACTATGAAAGTCTGGTTTGCTCCAGCGCCTCGCAGGGTAACGCGCGAGTGGCCACCGAATGTGATCCCCGCATTGAGGTAGAAAGTGCCCATACTTAGAAAAACGGTCCGCCCAGCGGGGCAAGCGGCGATCGCGTTATTAATTTTTGTTGGCGCGGCCGGAGAGGCGGCGGTTCCATACGGAGCAATCGTCGCGCAGATTGGGGATCGAGCCGGTATTCCACCAGGCACACCCGCCATCGACCAGTCGACTGCTCGGCTCGGAGCAATGATCCCGGACCATGCTGTCTGGGAGTGCGCGGAAAATGGCGCGGTTACCAGCAGAAACAGAACGGTGAGTGACCGGGCGCGCATCATTGCATGGATGTGAGCTATTCCGAAGTTGTGACCCTTATTCGTTACCGAGTCACTATAAATCACCAACCAGTTTGAAGTAAATCCCACTGGCCCCGGTATCGGAATCTGAGCGGAAGCATGGAATTGGACGTGTTGAGCAGCACTGGCTGCAAAACGTGACGGCTATCGTGAAGCGGCGAAAATCTGCCAAGTGACCGGGTACACACCGATGGGAGACTTTGACATATTTCAAGTTCGGGAGTCCGTGTACGATATTCGTTGCAGTCATGTCTTTTAGGCATTAATCAAGAACTCAAAGCCACTGAAGCACAGCAGCGAATTGATCGACAATCTTTACATTTGGCGATTCTCGCCCACTTGGGTAACCGGTTTCCTGCCGGAGAGACGCTAAGAAGAATTCACGGACTATATAGGGAAATACGCGATACGCACATCCTTAGTGCCGGGAAGATCTCCCAGCGAGCAGACGAAAGGAACGCACTTTGAAAATCAGCATCTTTGGAATGGGCTATGTGGGAACGGTGTCCGCGGGGTGCCTGGCGCAGGACGGTCACGAGGTGATCGGCGTGGATCCGGTCCGCACCAAGGTCGACCTGATCAACTCCGGGCAGTCTCCCATCATTGAGGTGGACATCGGAGAGATTATTGCGGCGATGGTCAAGTCAGGGCGGCTCCGCGCGACCAGCGATCAGGACCAGGCGATCCGCGAATCGGAGCTTTCCTTTGTTTGCGTGGGCACGCCGAGCCAGGCCAACGGCAACCTGGACTTGACCTACATCCGGCGCGTGTGCGAATTGATCGGCGAGGCGCTCAAAAATAAACCGACGCGTCACACGGTTGTCATCCGCAGCACGATCTTGCCCGGGACAATGCGACAGATTGTCATTCCGGTGCTGGAGGAATACTCCGGGAAAAAAGCTGGTGTCGACTTTGGCGTCTGCAATAATCCGGAATTTTTGCGCGAAGGGTCGGCGGTGAAAGATTTCAATGCTCCTCCCAAAACCGTGATCGGGGAGGTGGATAGCGCCAGTGGCGACCTGCTGTCTTCGCTTTACGCAAAGCTGAGCGCCCCGCTCATCCGCACGGATATCGAGACCGCCGAGATGGTCAAGTATGTCGACAACAGCTGGCATGCGCTCAAGATCGGCTTTGCCAATGAAATTGGGAATCTTTGCAAGTCGTTTTCGATCGATGCACATCAAGTGATGAAGATTTTCTGCCAGGACAAAAAACTCAACATCTCCGCCGCATATCTCACGCCTGGCTTCGCGTTCGGCGGTTCATGCCTGCCGAAGGATCTTCGCGCGCTGGCCTATAAGGCCAAGATGCACGATTTGGATTTGCCGATCATGACTTCGATTTTGCCGAGCAACGAATTGCAGGTGGCAAAAGGCCTGCAGCTCATCACCGAAAAGGGGCACCGAAAGATTGGCGTGCTCGGTTTTAGCTTCAAAGCGGGGACGGACGATCTACGCGAAAGCCCGATGATCGAAGTGATTGAACGGCTCATCGGCAAGGGCTACGACCTGCGCATCTTCGACAAAAACGTGAATCTGGCCAAGCTCGTGGGCGCGAACAGGGATTACATCCTCAATCGCATCCCGCACATCTCTAGGCTGATGGTCAACGGAATCGATCCGGTTCTGGATCATGCTGAAACGGTGGTGATCGGCAACAAAGACCCGGACTTCCAGAGCGTGCCGGAGCGCCTGCACAACGGCCAGCGGCTCGTGGATTTCGTCCGCATTCGGAATAACAGGAGTGAAAATGGCAAGTATGACGGCATCTGTTGGTAGCGAGCGCATGGTTCAAAGCGGCAACACAATCTCGAAAGAACAGATTTCGGATTCGATCGGGCGGCTCTCGGCCTGGCTCGAGAGGAACGACTACCGCGGTTACGATACCTTTGATGGCCTGAGCGCAAAGTATCTTCGGCCGCTAACTTTCGAGACGAAGCTGCTTCGAACGGTGCTGCAGCAGGGAGTGCGCCGGCTTCCCGTTAACCTGCGGCCGCTATTGGGAATCCCCAAGAGCCGCTCCACCAAGGGCATGGGCTACATCGCCAAGGGATTCATCCGCCTGCAGCAGGCCACGGGCGACAAAGCCTGGGGTGAGAAGGCGAAGACCGCGCTGCGATGGCTGGTCGAGAACGAATCCAAAGGTTATTCCGGCGCTTGCTGGGGAAATCATTTCGACTATCAATCCAGAGGATTTTATCTCCCCAAGGGAACACCGACGATCGTTTGGACTTCGCACATTGGCCACGCGTTCCTGGATGCTTACGATTTTTTCCACGACGAAAGCTACCTGCAGGTTGCGGTCAGCGCCTGCGAGCATATTGTGCGCGATCTTGAAACGACTGCCGAGGGAGACTCTCTCTGCATCAGTTACATCCCGATCCAAAACAACCTGGTTCATAACGCCAATACGCTTGGCGCCAGCCTGCTAGCTCGAACGTATTCTTATACGCGGAACGAGTCTTACTGCGCGCTGGCGGAGAAAGCGATTCGGTATACAGCCAATCATCAGCGAGCGAATGGATCGTGGTATTATGGCGAGCCGGCCAATGTGCACTGGGTCGACAATTTTCACACCGCTTATGTGCTGGACTGCTTGAAGTATTATCGAACGGCCACAGGAGACAACCAGTTTGAAGAAAAACTGAACACCGGATATCAATTTTGGAAGAACACGTTTTTCCTGGCGGACGGCACTCCCAGATATTACGACTACAAGACCCTGCCAATCGATATCCAGTGTTCCTCCCAGGCGATCGACACGCTTGTTTTTTTCAACGATCAGGATCCCGGGAATCTTCCGCTGGCGCTTCGTGTAGCCAGATGGACGATTGAAAACATGCAGGACCGCACCGGCTACTTCTATTATCGCCGGTATTCGCCGTGGCTTGTAAATACGACCCCGACGCTGCATTGGGGTCAAGCAACGATGCTCTGCTCACTCGCCGGACTCTATAAACTGCTGTAGAACAGGGACACTTTGGCTGCGAAGAGAAAAGTCCTCATCATCGTCGAAAATGCGGTCGTCCCCCCCGATACGCGTGTGTGGAAAGAGGCGTGCTCACTTCGGGACAATCATTACGAAGTGTCCGTTTTGTCTCCCCGCGGAAAGGGGTACGAGGGAGGATACGAATTCCTGGAAGGAATTCATATCTACCGCCACCCTACGCCGCCCGAGGGCAACAGTTCCCTCGGGCATCTGATCGAATACTTCAGCGCCCTCCTTTGGGAGTTTTTGTATGCCTGGTGGATTTATTTTCGCCATGGATTTCAAGTCATTCAGGGTTGCAATCCCCCCGACGATATTTTTCTGGTTGCCTTGCCGTTCAAACTTTTTGGCATCAAATATATCTTTGACCATCACGACGCCTGCCCGGAACTGTATCTCTCGAAATACAGCGATCCCGGACTGTTCTACAAGGTCCAGGTGTGGCTTGAAAAAATGACGTTTCGATTTACCGACGTGGTCATGGCCACCAATTGCAGTTACAAAGAACTGGCTATGAACAGAGGGGGAAAGGATTCAGCGGACGTATTTGTGGTCCGTAACGGACCCGATCTGAGAACGTTCAAAGCGGTCCCGCCGAATCCCGCCCTGAAGTATGACAAACCCTATCTCGTCGGGTACGTCGGAAACATGGGCAGCCAGGACGGCCTAGACATCCTTCTGGATGTCGCTCTCCACATAAAGAATTCGGGACGCCGCGATATTCATTTCACGTGCGTGGGCGGCGGACCGGCCGTGCCGGAGCTCCGCCAGATGGTTGTCCAAAAGGAACTTCAAGACACGGTCAATTTCACAGGGAGGATTTCCGACGAAGAATTGCTAAATATTCTCTCCACTGCCGACGTCTGCGTCAATCCCGACCGGCCGTGCGAGATGAACGATATCTCCACCATGATCAAGATCATGGAATACATGGCGCTCGCCAAGCCCATCGTGCAATTCGATTCAAAAGAAGGCAAATACAGCGCGATGGAGGCGTCACTTTACGTCGATCCGCGGAACCAGATCGATGACTTCGCCGCCAAGATCCTCGGTTTGCTCGAGAATGAGGATGAAAGAAAAAGAATGGGCGAGTTCGGAAGAAGAAGAGTGCAAGAAGAATTGGAGTGGGAGCATTCGGTCCCGAATCTGCTTGCCGCTTACGAAAGGGCGTTCAGCAAGCGGGCGAGTTGAACC
>Ga0210390_10004997_pt1 | contig 11149 bp, 12 predicted proteins | sample IncBWH11OmetaG_FD_161050 | JGI IMG/M metagenome (GOLD analysis project Ga0210390, IMG submission 161050) | Forest soil microbial communities from Barre Woods Harvard Forest LTER site, Petersham, Massachusetts, United States - Inc-BW-H-11-O ... | reverse complement strand
CTGTTCGGGGGTTTGCCTCACCGTGGTCGGCAGCGGCCGCGCCGGCAACCGCTCCTCCTTCTCGGTCGATACGGCAGCCGAGACGCTGCGCATGACCGGCGCCGCAAACTGGCGGCGCGGCACCAAGCTCAATCTCGAGCGCGCGCTGCGGCTTGGCGACGAACTCGGCGGCCATATGGTCAGCGGCCATGTCGACGGGCTCGCTGAAGTCGTCAGCCGCGACGATTTCGTCGACAGCGTCGCGCTGTCGTTTCGCGTGCCGGCGGCGCTTGCCCGTTTCATCGCACCCAAAGGCTCGGTCGCGCTCGACGGGATTTCGCTCACCGTCAACGAGGTCGATCGCGACACCTTCTCGGTTCTTATCATTCCGCACACCTTGCAGGTCACCACGATCGGCGCGCTGCAGCCGGGCGACAGCGTTAATCTCGAAGTCGATCAGATGGCGCGCTATGCCGCGCGTCTGTTAGACCATCCGCGAAGCCAAGGAGCGTCGTGATGGCCGGGCCGCGGCGAGGCAGACGAAACGAAAGCGACAGCAAGGGTGCGCGCATCCTCATCGTCGAGGCACGCTTCTACGACGATATTGCGGACGCACTCCTTGCCGGCGCCACCAAAGCGCTCAAGGAGGCCGGCGCCACGTTTGATTGCCTAAGCGTTCCAGGGGCGCTGGAAATCCCGAGCACGATCGCGATCGCGCTCGATGCCGCACCGCGGCGGCGCGGCTATGACGGCGCCGTGGCGCTCGGCTGCGTCATCCGCGGCGACACCATTCATTTCGAGATCGTCTCGCACCAGTCCGCGCGCGGACTGATGGAGCTTTCGGTGGCGCGCAAGATGCCGATCGGCAACGGCATCATCACCGTCGACAGCGAAGCGCAGGCCTGGGCGCGCGCCCGCGCCGAGGAGCAGGACAAAGGCGGCGATGCCGCCCGTGCCGCGCTTGCTCTGATCGCCATCAAGCGGCGGCTCGGGAAACGATGATGGCCGACCACGCCCAGGAAGCGCGCAAGGCCAACAAGCGCGGCGCCGCCCGGCTCGCCGCGGTGCAGGCGCTCTACCAGATGGATCTCGCGGGCACCGGCGTGAACGAGATCATGACCCAGTTCGAAAAGCATTGGCTCGGCGGCGAAATCGAAGGCGTGCAGTATCGGCCGGCGGAGCCCGCCTATTTTCGCGATATCGTCGAGGGCGTTCTGCGCGAGCAGAAGCGGCTCGATCCGCAGATCGATGCGGCGCTCCATCGCGGCTGGCCGCTCAAGCGCATCGAGACGGTATTGCGCGCGGTGCTGCGTGCCGGGGCCTACGAGCTCGCCTGCCGCGCCGACGTGCCGGCCCGCGTCGTGACGGCCGAATATGTCGACGTCGCCGGCGCCTTTGTCGACAAGGAGGAAACCGGCATGGTCAACGCCGTGCTCGACCAGCTTGCGCATGAGCTGCGCGCAGCCGAATTTGCCGGCGGTTAGGCAATGCCGGCGCGCGACGACACGTCGGCCGAAGAGCGCCTGATTGCGCGCTATTTTCGCCCGCTCGCTACGGCGCCGGGCGCTTTAGGCCTCGAAGACGATGCGGCCATCGTCACGCCGCCGCCGGGCTGCGATCTGGTGCTGACAACGGACGGCGTCATCGCGGGCGTGCATTTTTTTCCCGACGATGCGCCCGAAAATATCGGCCGCAAGGCGCTGCGGATGAATTTGTCCGATCTCGCCGCCAAAGGTGCAAAGCCGATCGGTTTTCTGATGTCGGTCGCCTTGCCGACCAAGATCGAGGACGCATGGGTCGCCGCTTTTGCCGCGGGACTCGGCGACGACGTCAAGCATTACGCCTGTCCGCTGCTCGGCGGTGATACCGATCACACCCCTGGACCCCTGTCGGTGTCGATCACGGCGTTCGGCCCAGTCCCGCACGGCGTCATGGTGCGGCGCGCCACGGCAAAGCCTGGTGACAGTATCATTGTCACCGGCACCATCGGCGACGCCGCGCTCGGCGTCATGCTGCGGCGCGATCCGGCCCTCGTCGAGCATTGGCGCCTTTCGCAGGGGCAGTCGGCGGTGCTCACGGACCGCTATTTGCTGCCGCAACCGCGCACCGCCCTCGCCGGAGCGATACGCAACGACGCTTCGGCGGCGATGGACGTTTCCGACGGCTTAGCCGGCGACCTAACGAAACTGTGCCGAGCCTCCGGCGTCGCGGCGGAAATCGACGTTGCGCGTGTGCCGCTTTCGGAGGCCGCGCAGGCCGCGGTCGCGGCACAGCCGGTTTTGCTGGAGGCCGTGCTCACCGGCGGCGACGACTATGAAATTCTGCTGACGCTTTCGCCGGACAAGCTTCCGGCTTTTCGCGCCGCGGCGGCAGCGACCGGCATTGCGGTTGCCGAGATCGGCCGCGTGAGTGCGGGGCAGGGCGCCCGCTTTATCCGCGACGGCAAAGCGCTAACCTTCGCGCGGCCGTCCTACTCGCACTTTTGAACGGCCGGCGCATAGCATCTTCTTACTTGCTATCTCGGCGCTCGCGATTCGCTATAATCCCGGCCGGGAGAAGCGCTCATGCACGACACGACGGCCGTAAAGCCTGCAGAATCGTCCGCACCGCAAACCAGTCATTACGTCGGAAAGAGCGCTAATCCGCGCTACGCCGCGCTCTATCGGCATTATCCGACCATCGACTATCTGCGCCGCGCCGCGCGCCGCCGCCTGCCGCATTTTGCTTTCGAATATTCCGATGGCGGTTCCGGCAAGGACGACGCCGGCATCAGGCGCAATTGGGCGGCGCTCGATGCGGTGGAAATGGTGCCGCGCTATGGCGTGATGCCGGCGCTGCCGCCCTGCGACATCGAATTGTTCGGCCGCCGCTACGCCGCGCCGCTTGGCATTGCGCCGATGGGCGGCCCGGCGATCGTGTGGCCGGGCGCCGACAAGCATCTCGCCCGCGCCGCGCAGAAGGCGCGCGTTCCCTATACGCTTGGGCTCGCCGGCGGGGCCACCATTGAAGAGATCGCGGAGATCGCGCCGGATGTCTGCTGGTTTCAACTCTACCGCGCCGCGAAGAACGATCATGCCATCGGCTTCGATCTGGTGCGCCGCGCCGCGGCGACCGATTGCAACGCGCTGATCCTCACGCTGGACGTGCCGGTGCGCACGACGCGCGCGCGCGAAGTGGTGGTCGGGCTCGGTGGCAGCGGATTTCATCCGGACGCCGCCATGCTGACGCAGATGCTTTGCTCGCCGCGCTGGACCTACGCGCTGATGAAAAACGGCATCCCGCGCTTCGAGACTTTGCGGGCCTATGCCGGGGACAACGCCTCGATCAATGACGTCATCGCCTTCGCACGGCGCGAGATGGGCGGCGCCTTCACCTGGGAGGAAGTCGCACGCTATCGCGACCGCTGGAAGAAGACGCTGATCGTCAAAGGCATCTTGCATCCGCAAGACGCCGAGAAGGCCGTCGCGCTCGGCGTCGACGGCATGTTCGTGTCGAACCACGGCGGCCGGCAGATCGATGCGCTGCCGGGGCCGATCGACGCGCTGCCGGCCATCGTCAAACAAGTCGGCAGCCGCGCCACGGTGATGTACGATTCCGGCATCCGCAGCGGCACCGACGTGGTGCGCGCCTATGCGCTCGGCGCTGCCGCCGCCTTTGCCGGCAAGGCATTCCTGTGGGGCCTTGGCGCGCTCGGCGAAGAGGGACCGGGTCACGTCATCGACATTCTGATCGAGGAGACGCGCGCCGCATTCGGCCAATTGGGCGCGCATCGCCCGGAAGAGGCGCGTTCGGTCGTCATCCGCCACAACGGCGCGCTGAAGTTTTGATCGGGCAGGGGAGAACGGTCATGGCGAGAGCGAGACAAGCAGGGAAAAGCAAAAGGGCCGCGAGCCGATCGCCGAAAGCCGCACGCCGGCGGCGTACGTCCACATCGGCGCGAAGCCGTGTCGCAACCGCCAAGCGCAAAGCCAAACCGGCGCCGCGCAAGCAGACCTTCGTCGCCAGTCACCACGCGCCCGGCGCCTTCGAGCAGGGACTGCGGCGCTACGCGCAATACCGCGACCTCGGCATCGCCGCGGCGACCGGCGGGCTCGCGCGCGCCCACGTCATCAAAATGATCCCGCCCTGCGATCCCGCCGAGGTCTCGAAGCGGCATTATCACGATGTCGAATTTCAGATGATCTACGTGCTCAAAGGCTGGATCAAAGGCGAATACGAGGGCGAAGGCGAAGTGACCATGGTTGAAGGCTCATGCTGGCTGCAGCCGCCCAAGATCAAGCATACCGTGCTCGATTATTCCGACGACTGCGAGCTTCTGGAAATCATCCTGCCGGCGGACTTCGATACGGTCGAGCTTGAATGACACTTGTCATGCTCCGCGAAGGCGGAGCATCCAGTAAACACTGACGGTGCGGCGCGGCGTCGGCCTTTGCGATTACTGGATCGTCCGCCTACGCGGACGACGACAACTGTTCAGCTATTGCAAATGACGACCGAGCACTACTATTGGGTCTATATTCTCGGGAGCAAGATTGGCGGAACCCTCTACGTTGGGGTCACCAATGACTTGGTACGACGAGTCTACGAACATCGTAACAACGTTGTCGCTGGATTTACGAAGAACTACAACGTGCGTAACCGGAAGACAAAACTCGCGCTCTGGGGCTACTGAATCGTCCACCTTCACGGACGATGACACGCCGGCAATTTCCTGTCATGTTCCGCGAAGGCGGAGCCTCAGTAGTCGTAGGCGGCGGAATGAAATCTTGCTTTGCGATTACTGGATCGTCCGCCTTCGCGGACGATGACACGCAATGAATACTCCATCTTCTTCTCCCCACGAACTCCCCATCCTCACTGCGCTCGAGCGCAAGACGCTGTGGCTCGCGTCCTGGATGATTCATCACGCCAATCATGTGCGCGAGAATAGCGACGGGGTGAAAGTCGGCGGCCATCAGGCATCCTCCGCCTCGCTCGCCACCATCATGACCGCGCTCTACTTTCACACGCTCCGCCCGGCCGACCGCGTTGCGGTCAAGCCGCATGCGGGACCGAATTTTCACGCTATCCAATATCTTCTCGGCCGGCAGACGCGCGAAAAGCTCGAACGCTTCCGCGGCTATAAAGGCGCACAATCCTATCCGTCGCGTACCAAAGACACCGACGACGTCGATTTCTCTACCGGGTCGGTGGGCCTCGGCGTGGCGCAGACTTTATTCTCTTCGCTCGCCCAGGATTATGTGCGCGCCCATGGCTGGGGACTGGAGCGGCCGGAAGGGCGCATGATCGCGCTTCTCGGCGACGCCGAGCTCGACGAGGGCAATATTTTCGAGGCGATCCTCGAAGGCTGGAAGCAGGGCCTGCGCAATTGCTGGTGGATCGTCGACTATAACCGGCAAAGCCTCGACGCCGTGGTGCGCGAGGGTTTGTGGCAGCGCTACGAGAATCTGTTCCGCAATTTCGGCTGGGACGTTGTCGTTCTCAAATACGGCGCGCTGCAGCAAGCCGCCTTTGCCGAGCCGGGCGGCGAAGTGTTGCGGCAATGGATCGATAACTGCCCGAACCAGCTTTATTCGGCGCTGGTGTTCCAGGGCGGCGCGGCGTGGCGCAAGCGCTTGCTCGACGAGATCGGCGACCAGGGCGCGGTGACGCGGCTCATTGAATCCCGCAGCGACGATGAGTTGGCCCGCCTGATGAACAATCTCGGCGGCCACGATCTTGCGGCGATCATCGCAGCGTTTGACGCCATCGATCACGACCGCCCGGTCTGCTTCATCGCCTACACCATCAAAGGCTATGGGCTGCCGTTTGCCGGGCATAAGGACAATCACGCCGGTCTGATGACGCCGGCGCAAATGGAAAGCTTTCGCCAAGCGATGAATATCCGGCCGGGACACGAATGGGATCGCTTCGAGGGCCTGCGCCAATCCGAAACCGACATCCAGGGGTTCCTCGATCGCGTGCCGTTCGCGCAAGCCGACAGCCGCAATCTGGCCGCGGCGCGCATCGAAATTCCAGAGGACCTTGCGGTCACGATCCAGCCTGAAATGGCGACGCAGCAGGGTTTCGGTGCGCTGCTCAATGAGATCGCCCGCGAGAAGACGCCGCTCGCCGCGCGTATCGTCACCGCGTCCCCAGACGTCACGGTGTCGACCAATCTCGGCCCCTGGGTCAATCGCCGCGGTCTGTTTGCGCGCGAGGCGCTCGCCGACACGTTCAAAAGCGAACGCATCCCCTCGACCTTCAATTGGGAGTTCTCGCCGAAGGGCCAGCATATCGAGCTCGGCATCGCCGAGATGAATCTGTTCATCGCGCTCTCCGCGCTCGGCCTGTCGCACGCCATCAACGGCGAGCGGCTGTTGCCGATCGGCACGCTCTACGATCCATTCATCGCGCGCGGCCTCGATGCGCTTAATTACGCCTGCTATCAGGACGCCCGCTTTATTCTGGTGGCGACGCCGTCGGGCATCACGCTTTCGCCGGAGGGCGGCGCGCACCAATCGATTGCCGAGCCGCTGATCGGCATGGCGCAGGACGGCCTCGCCGCCTTCGAGCCGGCCTTTGTCGACGAGCTTGCGGTGATCCTCGCCTTCGCGCTCGATTACATTCAGCGCTCCGGTGACGGCGAGATCTCAGAGCGCAATTGGCTGCGCGACGAGACCGGGGGTTCGGTCTATCTGCGGCTCTCAACGCGCCCGGTCGAGCAGATCGCGCGCGAGATGACGCCGGCGTTGCGCCAGGCGATTGTCGACGGCGCTTATTGGCTGCGGGAACCGGGGCCGAACTGTCAGGTCGTTGTTGCTTACAGCGGCGCCGTCGCGCCTGAAGCGATCCAGGCGGTCGGGTTGATGGCGGAAGACCGCCGCGACGTCGGCCTCCTCGCGGTCGCCTCGGCCGACCGGCTCAATGCCGGCTGGACCGCGGCGTGGCGCGCGCGCGAGCGCGGCCTCGTCCATGCCCGCTCGCATATCGAGCGGCTGTTCGCCGGCCTGCCGCGCCATTGCGGCATCGTCAGTGTCGTCGATGCCCATCCGGCGACGCTCGGCTGGCTCGGCGCGGTCAACGGCCATCGCGTCCGCCCGCTCGGCGTCGAGCATTTCGGCCAGACCGGCTCGATCGCCGAGCTCTATCGCCACTACGGCATCGACGCCAACGCCATCATCGCCGCCGCGCAGGCGATCGCGCCGGGGCGTCCGATCCGCTATTTAGGGGCTGCGTAGAGCACTTGTGTTGTCATCACCCGCGAATGCGGGTGATCCAGTAATCGCAAACCGTGGGATGATTGCCGCACTGCCGTGACTACTGGATTCCCCGCCTCCGCGGGGAATGACAAGTCTTCGACCAGCGAGCCAACCGGACCTGCCGATCATCGACGCGCAGCTCCACGCCTATGAGCGCGATCATCCCGGTCAGCCGTGGCACGCCGCACTGACCGGACCGGAGGAAGCGACCGGCGATCAGGACGCATCGCGAAGCACCTTCATTGCGGCCTTTGGGCCTTTCCAGCCCAAAATTTGCAGTTGCTTTTCCTCAAGCTCGTCTGTGGCGATGAAGAACTTCTCCAGTTCCTCCCTTATGGGGTTTGAAAGGCCGCTCACGTCTTTCAATCCTTTCTCCTCGTGCGAGTTGCGCGGCACGGCGAAGAGCCGGTCATTGCGGACGGTGCTACCTTTTTTCTTTTGATTGATTTGCAAGATGCCGATGAGGCGGCATGAGAGGACGAGGCCGGGATAGGTGCCCGCATCGTGAATGACCATAACGTCGAGCGGGTCGCCGTCATCGGCCTCCGTGGAGGGTATGAAGCCCCAATCGTAGGGATAAGTCAGGCCCGTCAAGAGGGACTTGGAAAGGGTGAATACGCGGAGCTTGGGATCATAAGCGAGCTTGGCGTGGCTGCCGCGCGGCGTCTCGATGACGACACGGAGGTAGCCGCCCTCGGCCTTGATCGGGAGGCGGGCAAGATTGGGCATCCTTCTGTCCTTGTCGGTTGCAGGCGCTGAACCCTCTTCCCCAATGAACGTTTTATGACATGGGATGGTTTCAGCGGGAGCGGCCGTGACGGACGCGTTGGTACGATTTTTGATCGGGGGATTGGCGGTCTCATTTTTTGCCATGCTTGCCGACGTGCTGCGGCCCAGGAGTTTCGCGGGCTTGTTCGGCGCCGCACCATCCATTGCCCTTGCCACGCTCGTCCTCACCGTCTCGCAGCGGGGGGCGGCGTTCGCGGCGATAGAGGGGCGCTCCATGATGGTTGGCGCTGTCGCGCTCGCGGCCTACAGCGGCGCAGTCTGTCTCTTGCTGCAGTGCCGCCGTTGGCACGCCAACGCCGCGGCATTCGTTGCTTTTCCCGTGTGGTTTGTGATTGCCCTTGGGCTCGGCTTCGGTGCGGGTTTGTTATGATGGTTCATCTCAAATTCGGCGCGTTGCGAGAGGTTCATTGGCATGAGTTCGCCATTCGTTTTGCGCTTGGCGGTGCGATGACCGTGACTGCAGGCGCGATTGCCTCCCGTTTTGGCCCGGCTGTCGGCGGATTGTTCCTGGCGTTTCCCGCGATCTTTCCTGCCAGTGTCACCCTTGTCGAAAAGCACGTCCGACAGCGAAAAGAAGAAAAGGGGCTTCGCGGCGCGCGCCGGGGCAAGGAAGCGGCGGCGCTGGATGCACGCGGTGCTGCACTCGGCGGCGTGGGGTTGATTGGCTTTGGCGGCACAATTTACGCGCTGATCGAGCATTCGGCCGTGATGGCGCTTGTGGCCGCGACGGCCTTGTGGGCAAGCATCAGCGTGCTCGCTTGGTTATGGCAACGCAGGCTTTGGGCGTGACCGATAGGCGTCGCACGTCACCCTTTGAAGCAACCCAGCCTCGCGGTAGAAACTGGATTGCTTCGTCGCTTCGCTCCTCGCAATGACGAATGACAGGGACGCTCAAAGGAGCACCAAGGGTGCCGATCATCGACGCGCAGCTTCATGCCTACGAGCGGGATCATCCCGGCCGGCCGTGGCATGCCGTATTGACCGGGCCGCCCGAGGCCACCGGCGATCAGACGGTCGCGGTGCTGGACGAGGCAGGCGTCGACGGCGCGATCCTGGTGTCGGCGTTCACGATGTATCGCTACGACCCTAGCTATGCGATCACGGTGCGCAATCGTTATCCGGACCGGTTCGCGCTGGTGCGGCCGGTCGATCCCGCCGACCCGGCGGTGGCCGACGTGATTGCGGAGTGGAAGCGCACGCCCGGCGCGGTCGGCGTGCGCATGCTCTTGGTGCGCAGCGGGCTTGCCACGGACGCCGCCGATCCGGGTCTTAATCGCGTGCTCAAAGAGGCCGCGCGACTGGCGCTGCCGGTCAACCTGCACATTGCCGGGCGGCTCGACCAAGGCATCGAACTGATCCGCCGCAATCCCGATACCCAAATCATCGTCGACCATCTCGGGCTGGTTCAGCCGCACGTCCCGCCGAAGCCGGCAGCGCCGTGGGCCGAACTGCCGAAGGTGCTGACGCTGGCAAAACTTCCGCATGTTGCGATGAAGATCACCGGCGCCTGCACGCTGTCGCTTGAGGAGTTTCCTTATAACGACATCTGGGACCCGGTCTGCCGCATGATCGACGCCTTCGGCGTCGACCGTTGCCTCTGGGGAACCGACTGGACGCGCGCGGTGAAATTTCTCACTTACGCGCAAGGCGTCGATGCATTCCGCGTCACCGACCGCATCTCCGAAGTCGACAAGGCAAAACTGATGGGCGGCACGGCGGCGCGTCTTTATGGATGGGCGCCGGGCAGGCGTGAATTTGCACGCTCATCGCGATAGACCGAAGCGGCCGCGATGCGACGGCGCTAATTGGTAATCGTGCGATGGTTCGCGCGTGAATTTCCATGAACCTCGGCGCTCGCCGGCAAATGTCGGAGGGCCTCGCGCGCAAGCCACTGCGTCAGCTCAGCAGCGGGTAAGGCACGGCCCAATGCCGCCGCTTTCCCCGCCCAGAGCGGGACGAAATCGTCAGACCCGCGAGCCTCAGACATCGCGCGCAAGGGCGCGCTGTCTGCAATGGCCAAGGGGAATTCGGGCGCTTCGTCCGCCACCGGTCCGAGATCCTCGATCATGCGGTTGACGATCGCGCGGGCGGGCCGGCCCGTGAAGATATTCGTCAACGCAGTTCTTGCCGCACGCGGGCACGAGAGCGCGGCGCGGTGCATCGGGCTGACCCGCGCTTCGGGACAGAACAGGTAGGCAGTGCCGATTTGAACCGCCGAAGCGCCCAACACGAAGGCTGCCGCAACGCCGCGCGGATCGGTAATTCCGCCGGCTGCGATAACCGGGATGCGCACGGCATCAACAACTTGCGGCACCAATGCGAGCGTGCCTATCGGTGCAGCCAAACGAACAGGCAGGAAGGTGCTCGGGTGCCCGCCGGCTTCAAAGCCTTGTGCAATGACGGCATCGCAGCCGCGGGCCTCGAGCCACCGCGCTTCTTCGACGGTGGTCGCCGATGAGAGGATTTTCGCACCGGTGGATTTTACCCGATCCAGCAAGCCAGGCTCGGGCAGACCGAAATGAAAGCTGACCACTTCAGGCCTGAGTTCGACCACGAGATCGCACAAACGACGATCGAATGGTGCACGCGGCGCCGCTGAATTCGCCGCGAAATCCAGACCCGATTCTGCGTAATAGGGTTTAAGGCGAAGCCGCCAAGCCGCTTCCTTGACGGCATCCCGCGTCGGCGCCCGGTGGCAGAAGAAATTCAGGTTGAGCGGCCGGTTGGTACGCTGACGAATTAAACCGAACTCTGTCCGGATCTGGTCTGCGCTAAGGGCGGCGCCAGGGAGAGAACCCAAACCTCCGGCTTCAGCGACTGCCACGGCCAGATCCGCCCTGACGGGCTCCGCCATTGGCGCGAGAATGATTGGCAAATCGATTCCGACGAGATCGAGAAACCTCCGGTTTGCCCACATATCGTGTTCTCCGAGCGGGTCATCTGAAAAGGCTCGCTGCCGAGCACAATACAAATCCGCGCCCAATGCCGCTACAGCGTCGCGGCATCAAAATCTGTGGTTCGGCGTCGGGTCCGGCGCGGTAATCGCGGGTGAGCCGCTAACTTTCTAATCTCGCCTTGCGGATGCGCGGTGAAGCCGGCGTAGGTCAGATAAAGACCGACAGAGGACTTGGCCCGACTGT
>Ga0210390_10004996_pt1 | contig 11150 bp, 9 predicted proteins | sample IncBWH11OmetaG_FD_161050 | JGI IMG/M metagenome (GOLD analysis project Ga0210390, IMG submission 161050) | Forest soil microbial communities from Barre Woods Harvard Forest LTER site, Petersham, Massachusetts, United States - Inc-BW-H-11-O ... | reverse complement strand
GCACGATGATCTCGCATGACAGTGCGAGTTCGCCGTCGATCTCGGGACAGTCGTAGCGGTCGGCGAAGCGATAGGTTCCGTCGGGAATCGCGGCGACGCCGGCGCGCATCTTGCGTTCGGCGTAGTCCTGCAGAGCATCGCCAGCGGCGAGCACGGTGTCGCGGCCATATTTCGCACACAGCGCCTGCATCCGCTGTACTCCCAGCCGGTTCGCGGCCATTTGTGCACGGAAATCGGACAGACGTTCACGCGGCACCTGGCAGTTCAGCAGGATCAGTTCCTGCACATCGCGTTGCAGCTCGCCGCCGCGATACAGGCGGATCGGCGGGATGCGCAGGCCCTCCTGGTAGATGTGTGCGTGCCCGCGGTCGGCGAAGTCGGCGTGATGCGCAAGATTCACTGCGAACGCGATGATGCGGCCATCGACGAAGATCGGTTCCGCGAGGACGATGTCGGGCAGATGCGTGCCGCCACCCTCGTAGGCGTCGTTGCCGCAGAACGCGTCGCCAGGCTGCATCTGCTCGATCGGATGACGCTTCAGGATATGCGGGATCAGGCCGATGAAGCTGCCGAGATGCATCGGGATGTGCTCGGCCTGGCACAGCGTGTTGCCATGAATGTCGAACAGCGCCGTGGAGCAGTCGCGGCGTTCCTTGATGTTGGTGGAATAGGACGCGCGGATCAGCGCCTCGCCCATCTCGTCGGTAATCGAGGCGAGCGCACTGCCGATCACCTCGACGGTGATCGGATCGATCCCGATCGCCCCGGCTCCTGCGTCGTTCATGCTGCCTCCAGAATCAGATTCAGATACGGCTCCACGCGAGCGATCATGCCGGGCAACACCAGCGTCGTGGCGTCCATCTGCTCGATGACGGCGGGACCGGCGACGCGGTTGCCGCATCGCAACCTGTTGCGGTCATACACCGGACAGAGCACGAAACCCCCGGCCTCGGGCAGCCAGACGTCGCGTCGCGCGACGATGGCGGAGGAGGCATCGGATCCTGCGTCGGGATGTCGCTGGAATGACGCCTTCGGCACGACCCCGACTGCCTCGATGCGGAAGGTGACCAACTGCACGGGTTCGTCCGCGGCGATGAAACCGTACATCCGCTCATGCGCCGCGGCGAAGCCTTCGGCCAACGCGTCGAGCATCGCGGGTCCGACCTCGCCGTCCGGCAACGCCACCGGCAATTCATAGTTCTGTCCGGCATAGCGCATGTCGACCGTATGCGTGATCCGGCAGGCATCCGGCGCGATCCCCGCCTCCGCGAACCATGCATCCGCCTGTGCACGCAACGCGTGGAACGCATCGGCGACATCAGGCAGTGCGGCGATCGACAGCGTGTGCAGTCGCGTCATGGCGAAGTCGGCGCGCAGGTCGGTGAGCAGCAGACCCATCGCGCACAGAATGCCGGGATTGCGCGGCACCACGATCCGGCCGATCTCCAGTTCCCTCGCCAGACGCGCCGCATGTAGCGGACCCGCACCGCCGAACGCCACCAGCGTGTAGTCGCGCGTGTCGTGGCCTCGCTGCACGCTGACCACGCGGATGGCGCGCGCCATGTTTGCGGTGACGACCGAGATGATTCCCTGCGCCGTCGCCATCGCGTCCAGGCGCAGCGAAGAGGCCAGACGTTTGATCGCCGTACGCGCAAGGTCCTGACGCACCGCCATGCGCCCACCCAGTAGGTGCATCGGATTCAGCGTCTGCAACACGACATTCGCATCGGTGACCGTCGCTTCGTCATTGCCGCACGCGTAGCAGACAGGTCCAGGGTCGGCGCCCGCGCTGCGCGGTCCCGCCTTCAGCAGCCCCCCGCTGTCGACATAAGCGATCGACCCGCCGCCCGCACCGACTGTGTGGATATCCAACATCGGCGCCTTGATCGGATAGCCGTGCACCACGGCCTCGCTGGCGAGCCGGCACTGGCCGCCCTGTAGCAAGGCGACGTCGGTCGAGGTGCCACCCATGTCAAATGTGATCAGATCGGCAAAACCGGCCAGTCGTCCGACTTCCTGCGCACCCACCACGCCGGTGGATGGTCCGGACAGCACGGCGCGGACCGGCAGTCGTGCGGCCTGAGCGAAGCCGATCACGCCCCCGTTCGACTGCGTCAGATACGGGGTCGCATGCACTCCCAGATCAGCGAGCCGTTTGCCCAGCCGTCGTATGTAGCCCTGCATCACCGGGCCGAGACAGGCGTTCACCACCACGGTCGACATTCGCTCGAATTCGCGGAACTCGGGCGCGACCTCGTGCGATACGCAGGCGAAGGCCTCGGGGAATTCCTCCGACAGGATGCGTCGCGCACTCTCCTCATGCGCCGTGCGGACGAAGCCGTAGAGGAAACACACCGCCACAGCCTGCGCCCCGGCGTCACGCAGGCGACGCACTGCCGCGCGGAATGCCGCCTCATCCAGTGGCGTTTCGACCGTTCCGTCGTGGCGCATGCGCTCGGGCACTTCCAGGCGGAGGTCGCGCGACACCAGCGCCGGGGGCTTGTCGGCCTGCAGATCGTATAGGTCCGGGCGCTTTTGCCGACCGATCTCAAGCAGGTCGCGGAATCCCTCGGTGGTTATCAGGCCGGTCTTCACACCGCGATGCTGAATCAGCGCGTTGGTCGCCACGGTCGTGCCGTGGCCGAAGTATCCAACCGCGTCCGGTCCCACACCGACCTGCTGGACACCCTCCGCCACACCCTCTGCGATGCCGTGCGACGGGTCGCCCGGGGTGGACGGTACCTTCCATACCTCAACCCGGCCAGTGTCCTCGTCGAACAGGCAGACGTCGGTGAAGGTGCCGCCGGAATCGACGCCGACACGCCAGGCCATCGCGCGCAATTCTCCAGTGATCAGAGGTCAATGGTCAGTACTGCTGCGCGAGCATATGCTGCGACCCTATCACATGTCGCCCCCAGTCGATCTTGTTCAGTCCGACACCGGCCTTCCCGAGCGCGTCGGGGTGGTCATCATAGGCGGCGGGATCATCGGCACCTGCACCGCGCTGTTCCTGGCCGAGAAGGGCCACTCGGTGGTGCTGTGCGAGAAGGGCCGCATCGGCGGCGAGCAGTCCAGCCGCAACTGGGGCTGGTGCCGCACCATGGGACGCGATGCACGCGAGATCCCTCTGGCAATCGAGAGCCTGCGGCTGTGGCGCGGCATGAACGCGCGAATCAACCGCGACACCGGGTTTCGCCAGGCCGGTATCGCCTATCTGTGCGAGACCGAGAAGGAGATCGCCGCACAGGAGGCGTGGCTTGCCGATGCGCGGCAGTATCAGGTGGATGCGCGGCTGCTGCGCGGCGCCGCAATCGACACACTGGTGCCTGGCGCGTCGAGCCGCTTCATCGCCGCCCTGCACACCCCGACCGACGGCCGTGCCGAACCCTCACAGGCCGCACCGGCGATCGCAGAGGCGGCGCGGACGGCGGGTGCCACGGTGCTGACCGACTGCGCGGTGCGCGGTATCGAGACGCAGGCCGGCCGTGTCTCGGGCGTGGTCACCGAGCGAGGCCGCATCGGCTGTGACAGCGTCGTGCTCGCGGGCGGTGCATGGTCGCGGCTGTTCTGCGGCAATGCCGGCATCGATCTGCCGCAACTGAAGGTGCTGGGTTCGGTGTTCCGCACCGCCCCGCTCGGCGGCGGACCGGAGATCACCGCGAGCGGTTCGGTGTTTGCATTCCGCAAGCGACTGGACGGCGGCTACACGATCGCGCGGCGCAATGCGAATGTGGCCGACATCACGCCGGACTCGTTCCGTCTCCTGCTGCGTTACGCGCCGACGCTGAAGCAGAACTACGGCGAGATTCGCCTGCGCTTCGGCCGGCGCTTCTTCGACGAGTGGCGCACGAAGCGACACTGGTCGCTGGACGAGGCCACGCCGTTCGAGGCGGTGCGCGTGCTCGATCCGGCGCCGAGGCAGGCGACGCTGCAAGAGGCTCGCTCGGTGCTGTCGCGTTGCTTCCCGGCATTCGCGCGGATGCAGGTCGCCGAAAGCTGGGGCGGCCTGATCGACGTGACGCCTGATGCGGTGCCGGTGATCGGCGAGGTGCCTGCGATCCCGGGTTTCTTCCTGGCCACCGGCTTCTCCGGTCATGGCTTTGGCATCGGCCCAGGGGCGGGAAAACTGACCGCCGATCTGGTCGCCGGAGATACACCCGTCGTCGATCCCGCACCGTTCCGTTTCAGCCGCTTCACCGAGGGGCACCGCCGGGCCGCGTAAATGGCGAGCGTTGCCGTCACCGTCCGTCCCGCCGTCTCTATGGCCGCACGCCAGCGCGCCCTGTTCGCGGTGCTGTGCTTCGTCTGGGGGACCACCTGGCTCGCCATGAAAGTCGGCATCGCCGTGGTACCGCCCGGTGTCTTCGCCGGAACGCGCTGGACCACGGCGGGACTGATGCTGTTGCTGTGGCGGTTCGCGCGGGGCCAGCGGCTGCAAATTCCCATGCGATTGACCGGTCGTCTGATCGTGGTCGCCATATTGATGGTGTCCTTCAATCAGGTGATCCAGCTCTACGGTCTGCGCTTCATCACTGCCGGATTGGCTGCCGTGTTGTCGTCGGCATTATCGCCGATCTCCCTGCTCGGCTTCGCGGTGATCGTGGGGCAGGAGCGCCTCGTCTGGCGGCAGGTGGTGGCTTTCGCCATCGGCGTCATCGGCATTCTGGTGCTGTTCGGTCCGGCGGCGTTCGCCGGGCGGCTCGACATGAGCGAACTGCTGGGCGCCGGCGGTGTCATCGTCGGCACGCTTTGCTATTCCGCTGGTTCGGTCATGGCGCGGCCGCTGATGAATTCGCTGGCGCCGGCGCAGATGGCCGCCATGACCAACCTGATCGGGGGCGCCATTCTGCTGGTCGCCTCAATCATCTTCGAGCCTGGAGCGATCGCGGCACTGATCCACCCATGGGGCTGGCATGCCACTTTTGCCTGGCTCTATTTGCTGCTGCCCGGATCGATCCTGTCCACGGTCATCTACTTCCTGCTGGTACGCGACTGGGGCGCCAGTCGCACCGGCACCTATGCTTTCGTCTCGCCGGTAATCGCGGTCGCTCTCGGCACGACGCTGTTCGGCGAGCGGCTTGATCCCGCCGATGTGGTCGGCATGGCGCTGATGCTCGTCGCCGCCGCGATCGTGCTCAGGCGGACATAGCAGTCAAATCCATACGTCGTTCTGCGCGGTTCGTTTGCCGCCCTCGTGTCCGGTATTGAGCACGCTGCGCGGTTCGATCAGCAACAGCTTGACCTCCTGCTCGGCGTACGGCTTGTTCTCGACGCCCTTTGGAACGACGAACATCTCGCCGGCCGCAACCCGAACGGCGCCGTCGCGGAAGTCGATCCGCAGTTCGCCTTCCATCACCAGGAACGTCTCGTCGGTGTCCTTGTGGTCATGCCAGATGAAGTCGCCCTGCAGCTTCACGATCTTGAACTGATAGTCGTTCATCTCGGCGACGACCCTGGGCTCCCACTGCTCGTCGAACAATGCGAACTTCTTGCCGAAGTTGATCGCCTGGTAGGTCATGGCAATGCCTCCGTCAGGTCACGTGCAGCACCGCCTTGCCGGGAAACTCACGCGCGATCAGGCGGCGGGCGATCGCGGCGATGTCGGTCCATGGTGCCTCGATGTCGATGTGCGGGCGCAGCCGGCCGCGTGCAACTTCACTGGCGAGCACTGCCAATCCTTCCCCCGCCGGTTCCACGCGGCGCAGTTCGTGGAACAGGATCAATCCGTACAGCTTCACACCGCCCTGGCGGAAGAACGCGCCGCTTTCGAACGTCGTTGTCGGCGCTTCCGAAACACCGAAGTGAACGCAGGTGCCGTTCGGTTGCAGCATCGTCAGCGCCGCGGACAACGCCGAGCCGCCGATCGAATCCACGATCAGGTGATACGGGCCGCTCGACGCCGCGGCGCCGAGGTTGGACGCGACGATGATACGCTCGCCGCACCACTCGCTGATCATCGCCCGCTGTTCGGCGCGGCGCACGTGGCCGTAAACTTCGGCGCCTGCCGTGGCGGCAAGCTGGACAGCCAGATGCCCAACACCGCCGGTCGCACCATCGACCAGCACCTTGCGACCCAACAGCAACCCGCCCTGGCGCAGCGCATGCAGCGCGGTCAGGCCGGCAACAGGGAGCGTCGCCGCCTGCGCGTCCGTGACAGCATCCGGCAGCGCGGCGACGGCATGGCTCGGCGCTCGGATGCGCTCCGCCCAGGCGCCGGTCGGCAGCATGCCGACGACCCGCGTGCCGGACTTCGGTCCGCTGCCGTCGGCTGCTGTCTCTTCGATGATGCCGGCAAAGTCCCAGCCGGGCCGCGCGCCGGCATCCGACTGCGACAGCGCACGATTGACCTCGCCACGGTTCAGCGAGATCGCGGTGACATGGACCGTTACATCGCTGATTGACGCCGGTAGCAGCTCGACCGATTGCAAGGTCAGCTTTTCACTCCGGGACGGATCAACGACGACGGCGCGCACTGCTTGAGCCATAACGTCCTCCCCCTTGTCAGACCTCTATCAGTTTCCCCTGAACCTGGGCTTCCTGCGTTCCCGCCAGGCTTGGTGCGCTTCCTGCTTGTCCTCGGTCATCTCCAGCATGGCGAAGCGATACAGATCACCTAGCACCGCATCAGCCAGCGGCACGTCGATGCCCCGGTTCAGCGACTCCTTGGTGAGACGCGTCGCCAGCGGCGGCAGCGAGGCGATGTGCTCCGCCACCTCCATCGCGCGCGCCATCAGCGCATCGTGCGGCACCAGCCATTGCGCGAGGCCGATGCGATACGCCTCCTCCGCCTTCAGCGGAAAGCCGAACGCCATGCGCATCGCCAGGCCCTTGCCGACCCAACGTGCCAGCCGCGTCGCACCGCCCTGCGCGGGGATGATGCCGAGACCGCTCTGCGGCAGCCGCCACTCCGCGCGCTCCGATGCGACGATGAGATCGCAGCAATAGGTGACAATGCAGCCGATCCCGACAGCGTAGCCGTTGACCGCGGCGATGATCGGCTTGGCGAAGTCGGTCAGCATGGGGATCGGATGCGCGCGCCGCCGGTTCGGCAGATCATTCAGGAACGCGGCGACCGAGTCCATCGTGTGGGTGCGCGGGTTCTTCAGATCGGCCCCCGCGCTGAACGCGCCGCCTTTGTCGTCGCCGGTGAGTATGACCGCGCGGATGTCGGGATCAGCCTCCAGCTCCGGCAGGCGCTCGCGCAGACCCGTCTGGAATTCTTCGCACCAGGCGTTGCGCGCCTCCGGGCGGCTGAGCGTCAGGACGGCTACGGCACCGCGGCGTTCACATAGCAGGGGCATGGCTCGTTCCTCCTCACGCGCGATCCCACCGCAATGGTTCGCGCGTGACAAGCACCTCACCGTTCGAGGTGAGCCGGATCACGTTGACCGTCCGCGCGAGGTCGGGCGAGCCGGAGTAGTACGCCGGCACTGTGCCGTCGCCGACGCGTTCCGGCCGGTCCCAGTGGCCCAGTGCCAGATAGTCCGCCGCGGTCGCTGCGATCGCATCGTCGCTGAACAACCAGGACGGCCGCAGCGGTGTCGCGAGGTTGTGCGGCGGCTCGTAGTGGCCGTGCGCCATGGCGATCTGCCAGCGCGTGCTGCGGGCGCGCGGGCCGCGCAGCGGGGCCATGTTCTCGTAGTCGCGATGCGCGTGCCCCCAGATCTCCAGGTCGTGGTCCCCGAAGCCCACGGCCTCGTCGTGCGTGATCCCGAGGACGGTGACGTTGGGAATGGACGCGAGCCCGCCACGCACGAACACGCTGTTGGGCAGCGCGGGGTCGTGGTTGCCTGGCAGGATCACGACTTGGATCCCGGCATCGGCCAGCAGCCTGCCGGTGCGATCGAGCACTGGGGCGGGGACGCGGTTGTTGTCGAACGTGTCGCCGGCCAGCAGGACAATGTCGGCGCCCGCGTCGCTTGCGGCGGCGAGCACGGCGGCGAGGCCGTCGGTGCCGTCACCGTGCTTCGTGGCGTTCTGTTCGTCATCGACGTGCAGGTCGGAGCTGTGGACAAGGACGATGTCCACTGGGGTCGGCTCAGGTCGGGGCATGGGTTTGTATCGTAAGGGTTAGGGTGCGCGAGACAAGACCGCGCCTGAAACAGACGTGCATAGAGCCGTCGATTATCGCTGTTTTCGACCACTCAACCGACGCCCGTGATCGCGTCCCAATCGACCGCCTTCTGGTACGCGTAGGCGACCCGCAGCAGCAGCGGATCGGCCAGGAAGTTGCCGACGAGCTGCAGGCTGATCGGCATGCCGTCCACCTTGCCGCAAGGCACCGCAAGCGCCGGATGGCCGGTGTAATTGGTCGGCTTGGTGTTGTAGGCCATCGGCAACAGCATCCAGTTGCGGCGCAGGTTCGCCTCGATCGCCGCGGTCGGATCGGTTGGTTCTGCCTCCACCAGCGGCGCGATGTTGCGCACTGTCGGCAGGGCCAGCACATCGACCTTGGCGAGCGCGCGGTCGAATGCCGCGACATACGACGGCCGCACGTTATGCGCCTTGGCATACACGCCGCCGTGGTAGTTGCGCCGCGACAGTTCCGCGACCAGGTGATTGAGCTTGGTGCGCGGCGGCAGCATGTCGCCATGCGCGCGCCACATCCGATCGACCGCAGTGATGACCGAGGCTGGATAGTAGGTCTTGGCGCCGATCCCGAAGAAGCCGATGTCGTGGATCGCCCGTGCGCCCTCGAACACAAGCGCCGCATATACGCTGTCGATCTGGGCGTGTTGTGGAACCGAGATCCTGGTGACCTCGGCGCCGAGTGTCTCGAGCGTGGCTATGGCGGCCAGGACGCCTTTGGCGACCTCCGGCTCGATGGGTTCCGCAAAACCCTCCTCGAGGATGCCGATCCGCAGCCCCCGCACGCCACCATCCAGGTCCGACAGCGCGTCGATACTCTCCGGGATGCCACGGCGTTGCCGCGGATCGTTGTCGTCGTAGCCGGACACTGCCTGGAGCGCGGCCGCGACGTCAGGTACCGTGCGCGCCATCGGCCCCACGTGATCCACGCTGGGCTCGGCCGCGAAGCCGACCGCGAAGTGCGACACCAGCCCGAATGTCGGCTTCAACCCGAGCACGCCGCAAAAGGCAGCCGGCAGCCGGATCGAGCCGCCCTGGTCGCCGCCGAACGAGACATCGACCTCGCCCGCTGCCAGAGCCGCACCGGAGCCCGACGAGGATCCACCGGTGATCCGTTCCTGGTTATGCGGGTTCAGCGGCTTTCCATAATCGCCCATGAACCCGTTCATCATGTGTTTGCCGACGACCTTCCCGCCGGACGACAGGACGCGGGTCACCACCGTCGCGTCCACGTCGGGGATGAAGCCCTCCAGGACCTGCGAGGTGAGGACCTGCGGAATGCCCGCCACGCTGATATGGTCCTTGAAGCTGACCGTCTTGCCGGCCAGCAGTCCGCGGTCGCTGCCTCCGACGGCGCATTTCCAAAGCCACGCCCGGTAGCGGTCCTCAGTCAGCGACGGCCGGTACCCCGGGCCACGCTCAGGGAACAGCAGCGGCGGTGCGGCCTCCTCGGCGCGAGACTGCACGAATTCGTCCAGCCCGCGCATCGCATCGAGGATGAACGGCAGGTAGAGCTCCGCTTCGCTATGGCTCAGGCGGAGGTTGAGAGAGGCGGCGAGCTCGACCAACTGGCCCGCGTCGGGCATGGCGAACATGAGATTCCCTTCGGTGCGTTTACAGAACGGAGACTGACTTCTTACTTATCGAAGTCATGTCGATGCATAGCAAGCTACGTGCCGGCTTCCTGGAGCTTCCGGCATTTCCCAAACTCCCGAGGCAATCGGTTGTCTTTCCGTGCGAAGGGCCCGGCGAAGTTTTGCACTGTGATCCAGTTCACAGCGTCGGCGCCGTTTTTCGTATGAGGAGGTGCACGCCGCATGCAATACGTCTGAACGGAGTCGAACTGGAGTAATCACAAAACGCAGATCGGGGGCTGTCACATGAGAAATGTTCTCCAATGGGCCGGACGCAATGGTGCCGCTGTCGTCATTGCCGGCGTGGCCATCGGACTTTGCATTCCCTATCTGTCGGACCTGGCGAGGCCATACCTTGCCATCGCAATCTTCATCTTCACTTTCGGCTCCTTCCTGAAATTCGACGACACGTCTCTCGGCAACGAACTCGGCCGCGCCAGGCAGATCGCATTGATGGTCCTATGGGCCACCTTCGGCGTGCCCCTGGTCATCGTGCTGCTCATCCGGGTCACCCATCCCGGCCCGGAACTCGCGCAAGGGTTGCTGTTCTGGGCATTGGTTCCCGCGAGTCCGGCCTGTGTGGCATTTGCTGCAATCCTGCGCCTCAACATCCCGATTGCACTGCTGGCGACTGTCATCGGCACAGCCGCTTCGCCCTTCTACATTCCGGCGCTCGCTGCGATGTTCGGCGGCTACAGTCTCGACATCGACCCGCTCGCGACGTGCCTGCATTTGGTGCTTCTCGTCGGTGGCGCTTTCCTCGCATCCGTGGTGGCGAAGCGCCTCGCGAGCAGCTTCATTCGGGAGAACCCGGAAGCCATGACCGGCATTGCAGTCTTCGCAATGTTCCTCGCCGGCATGGGGTCTATGCGAGGCATGCAGGCGCACCTGCTCGCGCAGCCGCAGACCAGCCTTGAGTTCGTCCTGCTGGCATACGTCATGCTGTTCGCGGCGGAGTTGACCGGAACGTTCCTGTTCTGGCGCTACGGCCGCAATGCCGCTCTAACAGCCGGCCTTGATCAGCGGAACGCGCACCATCACCTTGGCCTGGGTCGTGCTGGGCAACGAGGTGCTGCCGCTCGCCGATCTGTTCCTTGCGACCAGCATGGTCGCGAAGTACACCGCACCTGGCCTGACGAAGTGGCTGCTGACGCGTATTCTCGCGGCCGAGGTAACGCCGGCCGTTGTCCCGGCGTCGCAGGCGACTTATCGGTCCTGACGATCAGGCGTGCACTGCGGTGGCCGCCTTCGGAACGTGCGCCGCAGGCTGCCATGTCTTCAGCACCGGCAGCACCTCCTTCGCGAACAGCCGCATCGAGGCCTCTGCCTTCGCGAGTGGAATCCCACCGAACCGGAACGAGCTGTTCAGCTCAAAATCGCCGAGCAACTCGCGTCGCGCCTCGTAAGCGCGCAGCACCTGATCCGGCG
>Ga0210390_10004995_pt1 | contig 11150 bp, 8 predicted proteins | sample IncBWH11OmetaG_FD_161050 | JGI IMG/M metagenome (GOLD analysis project Ga0210390, IMG submission 161050) | Forest soil microbial communities from Barre Woods Harvard Forest LTER site, Petersham, Massachusetts, United States - Inc-BW-H-11-O ... | reverse complement strand
AGCTGAAGAAGTACTGAAAAGCCTCCACCGGATTTGTCACCAGGTAGGTGCCGAACTGTTGAGCGTCCTCGAAGAGTTCGAGCGCTCGAACGAGCCAGAATATCGGCATGCCCGCGTTCGTATAGGAGTCGTAGGTGGCGCCGTTGACGGTGCCCGCGGCGGGGTTCCAGGTGATGCCGAAGTTCTGCAGGAAATCCGCAACCCAGTTATCGAAGAAGTAGTCGAGCTTCGGGTCGTGGGCAACCAGGGTATTCCCGACACCAAACTGGTTCAAGAAGTTCTGCAGCCATTGCGGGATCCCCAGCGGGTTGTCGCCGGAGAGTTGATCGACGGAGAGAGCAGGCTGAGCTGCCGCCTCAGATTTCACGATTGGCGGTGCTGACGTGGTTGCCGGGGTCGATGCCAACGCCGCGCTGGAGACCGTTTGATACGTGCCCATCGCGGTGGCGGCCTGAATCCACATCCGTACATAGTCGGCCTCATTGAGCGCAATCGGAATCGTATTGATCCCAAAGAAATTCGTTGCCAACAACACACCGTGAACCATGTGGTTGGCGGCCAACTCGGGCAGCGTCGGCATGGTCGCCAACGCGGCGGTGTAGGCGGTGGCGGCGGTCTCATGCTGGGCGGCCGCGGCGGTGCTGTCGGCGCTGGCCTGTGTCAACCAGGCCAAATACGGGACGAACGCCGCCACGAACGACTCCGCGCTCGGGCCCTGCCATGCGCCCGTCTGCACCTGGGCCAACACCGCGCTGAGTTCCTCAGCCACCGAGGTGTATTCGGCGCTCAGTGAGTTCCACGCCCCGGCCGCCGCCAGCAATGACCCGGGCCCGGGGCCACTGCTCAACAACGCGGAATGCACCTCCGGCGGCGCGGCCATCCAGATGGGTGCTGTCATTTCACCCGCCCGCAAAGAAATACGATGACGCCGCCATTGCATCGCGTGCTGCATAGCCGGCACCCGCATCGCCGACCCCGACGCCGGCGCGACCAAGTTCTACCGCGCCTTGGGCCACCGCCGCTGAATGTTCGCCGCCGCGAACGCTGAACCCGGCCGCGTTCTGCAACGACACCGGATCAGCGGCAGGAGGCGCCACAACCGTGATCAGCGGGGCCGCACCGGCATTGGCAGCGGCCAGACGTGCGGTCAACGCTTCGATCGCTGCACTGGCACCAGCGAGACCTTCGGGAAGAACGCGCAACGTCATGACAGCCACTCCTCGGTCATGGGCCGCAATGCCCGAGATGAACATGGTTTTCATTAACACTAATACCACACGGCCACGGGATTAGAAACTCGATGGTCGTGTGTCGGCGCGTGGGGCAGGTCTAGAGCTGCGTCGCGAGTGCGTGGTAGCCGGGCTCGGCGAAGCGCTGGGCGGCGTTGCGTATCGCCGGTGTCATTGGGCGGCGCTCCGCGGCATCGCCGTCAAAGACGCGGGGTGATGGATCCTTGGAGTAGAAGCGGGATTCCTCGATCATGCGGTCAATTGCCGCACTATCGGCCTCGAGCCCGAAATGCGGGGCTACGTGCTGCCAAACCGCACCGGGCAATTCGGCATGGTCGATCGACAGACGCCCTGCAGGATCAGTTGCGGCCGCCTCCAGCATGGCGCCGAGCGCGCGAGCCGCGAACTCGACGCGCGCCCTCGCCGGAACCGCCTGCGGATCAAGGCCGAAGAGCCGCGCGGTCCGGGGGGGCACTGCCTGGAGTCCGAGCCAGCCCGGTGGCTTGGCCAGCAGCGAAGCCAAGACGTGCGCCGGGTCGCGCTGGACCCAGGCCCACGGCGTTTCGGGAAAAGCGGCGGCCAGGATTTCTCGGCGGCGGATGTTCCAGCTGGTGCACTTGAGCACCAGGTGGTGTTCGTCACCGTGCCGACATCGGCCCAGCGCCCGCACCAAAAGCCGCACCGATCGGACCAGCATGGCCTCGCTGACCCGGCCGGGGTCGAGCCCGAGGAGCGCGTTGAGGGGCGAAGGCTCGGAAATAACGACGGTCCCGGGAAGGGTGCCCAGCATCCGAGACACCAGAGTGGACCCGCAGCGCGACAGGTGAAAGATCATGCCCGCAGGCTCGAGCGAGGGCTCGTTGTCGAGAATGACGAGGGCTTCTAGCCCGGTCCTGACGAGCGGCCGGGCCCGGGGGCCGGACGCCCAGCGGGCAACGGTCTGGTCGAAGAACGGTTCGACGAAACGTTCTTCGGAAAGATCGGCCCAGTCGACCGTCGGTACGGGTCCGGAAAGGTCGAATCTGATCGGCGTCCAACGCGCGAGCTCGGCGAGTTCCATCAATCGTCGGGCAGCCGGACAAGGAATCCATTCACGATCAGGGTTCGGGCCAATTCCGTCTGCTGCGCCGCAGACAGCCCCGGCAGATCGCAAATCCGAAAGGGGTCGGTACTTTTCGAGAGGAACTGCAGTGCGTCTTTATGGTCGGGAGGGGCATTTATCACTAATTGTGCAAAGTGCAGTGCGACGCCGTCGGAAGTGTCTGCTACCCGCGAATAGAGCGGTTGGTACTTCACCACTCGGCTATGGGCGTCAATCCCAACGGCGTCTGAGATCGACTGTCCGACGGGCGGGCCTGGGCCGCGCTTGACGGGGTCATCTTCCAGCGAGGAGAGCCCTTCCGCGATGACGCTCGGCTGTTCGAGGGCTTCGGCGATGTCGCGCACGAGGACGCCCAGACCGACCCGTACGTCCGGGTCGTTGAGGTACCGCGGCGGCAGCTGGGCGTGGACACGGTCATCGGAGGAGCTCAGCGAGTTAAGTGCTCGGGTGACAAGCGTGAGCAGCGTGGGTGCGGTGAGGCCGACGGTCAAGTGGACCGATAACTCCGAGGTTGCTTCGGCCGCATGGACTCGGCCGCGTGGCAGGTAAAGCACGTCGCCGACCTCCAGGCGCACGTCGGTGGGCGAGGGGAGCGCGGCCGTGGCCACCGGCTCGCGGCGAAGCATCTGGTGCGGTGCTACATCAGCACCGTCGTACACGTGCCAAATTTTGGATCCCCGAATCTGCAGGATCAACACGTCGTGATCGTCGAAATGGGCTACAAAGCCCTGAGATTCGGGCGGCGTGATGTAGGCGTTGGCCTGCGCCGCGAAGTTCAGCTCGACCTCGATGGAGTGCAGTAGCGACGCAATTTCGCGCACATATCGCTGAACACTGCCCAAGAGGATCGTGTAGCCATCGGCGAAGTCCTTGCCGATTCCAGCAGCATCGAAACCGCTACCGGCAAGCCGGTAGACGTATGAATCTTTTTTGTCGTCCTCCCGGACCAGGCTCACCAATGACAGATCCGGCCGAAACAACCCCACCAGCTCATCAACAGAGGCTGAGCCGTCCAGCAGGCTGTCGAAGTATCGAGGGCAGTTTCGGCTCACGTGGTGATGAGTCGCCCCCCAAATCTCACTGAGAAAGGTCTCGACCGTCAGTGGGTGAAGCAGCCAGGCCAATGACAACTCGCGGTCAACGCCCGATAAGCGTTGCTGCATCAGCCGTGCTCTCCGTTTTCTCGCCCTCGCCGGTCTGGTCTGATTTCCCCCGGCCCGGCACCATCAGCATCCTAAGGCAGTCGGACGAGGAATCCGCTGACGATCAGCGATCGGGCCAGCTCGATCTGCTGCCTCTCGCTCAGCTCGGGCATGTCGCCAACCCGGAACGGCTCGGTGCTTCGCGAAACGAACTCCATCGCGGCTTTATGGTTTAGGCCGGCGGCAATCGACAAACTCGCGAATTGCAGCACGACGCCGCCGGGTTCGATCTTCACTGACGAATAGAGCGGTTGGTACTTCCGCACCCGTGTTTCTCCGTCGATTCCCGTGGCGTTTGCGATTGGTCCGACCGGTGGGCATTGGCCGCGCCGGACCAAGCCGTCCGCCAGTAACCCGAGACCGCCAGCCATTGCGCCCGAATCATCAACTGTCCCAACAGCTTCCCGCACCAGGCTGCGCAGCGTCGCGTCCAGATCCGCATCATCCAGATGCCGCACAGGCAGACGGGCGTTCAGACGATCATCACGCCAGCTCTGCGAGTAAAGCGCTCCGATGGCAAGCATGAGCACGGTCGGTACGTGGATGCCGACGGTCAGATGGATGGATTGCTCTGAGGTTGTCTCGGCGGAATGAACGCGGCCGCGTGGCACGTACAGCACGTCGCCACCTTCCAGGCGCACGTCGGTGGGCGGCGGAAGGCCATCGATGGCAACCACCTTGTCCTTCTCGCGCTGGATCTCGCGCGGCGGGCGGTCGGCGCCGAGGTACAAATGCCAGATTTTCGAGCCCTGGACCTGCAGGATCAATACGTCGTGGTCGTCGTAGTGGGGCGCCAGACCCGTCTGACCTGGCGGGGTGATGTAGGTGTTGACCTGTACCGGAAAGTTCAGCTCGACCTCGATCGAACGGGCCAACGTCCCGACCGCCCGCACGTATTTCTCGACGCCGTCCAACACGATCGTGTAGCCGTCGGCGAAGTCGTTCCGGATACCGACAACATCGAGGCTGCCGTCAACGAGCAGGTAGTTGTCGGATCCCTTTTTGTCTCTTCCCTTTACCAACCGCAGCGCCGATGGCTCGCGGCGAAACAACTCCAGCAATTCGTCGACCGTCGACGGCCCAGGCAAGAGACCATCGAAATAGCCTGGGCAGCCTCGCCGGATGTGGTGATGGGTTTGGGACCAGATCTCGTCGAGAAAGTTTTCGACGGAGAGTGGCTGAAGCAACCAGGCCAACGAGAGCTCAACGTCGACGCCCGAAAAGTGTTGCTGCGTCACGCGTGGTCTCCGCCCCTGCCGGCCTGGCCTGGATTCCAGGCTGTCAACGAGCCCCGACCGGGGCTGAGATGAATACGATTTTCATTAATAACTACCACACGATCGTGGACTCGAAAACTTGCAGCCGATCAGCTATCGACAGCTTGCCGGTGGCCCTGCCCGACGTCGTGATGATCCCAGTCCTACTCATGCCCATCTGCAGGCTTGCCCGCGGGATCCCAGGTATTCGGCAGCATCGGCATATTCGGTCCCCCTCCGAAGTCATCACCGGAAAGCGTCGCCAACCCCGCTGCCTGCGTGCTGCCCTTCGACACCGTCCCGGCGAACCCCAACGGGCCCGCACTCCGATCCGACGCCACCGCCTCCCCGCCCGGCGGCGCGACCCAGTCCGGGTCGACCTGGACATTCATATCCATGAACTCATCGCCGTACCCGCGCATACCCGCGCGCTGGCGCCGCCGGCGCCGGCCCCGCACCCCCGCGACCGCCGCGGCCGCAGCGATCTCGGGTGCCTTCGCCGATCCACGCGACGTCGGCTCCTGAGTCTTGGCGCCCAAACTCATCCCCGCACCGACCCCGATGCCGGGCGGCCCAACGGCATACGGGGGGACAAACCCCGTACCACCCGCAGCAGGGGGCGGCGGCGCGGCACCGGCGACGGAGCTTGCCGTGGACGCGGGAGAAGGGCTTGGGGACGTGCCGGGCGCAGTGCCGCCCGCACCTATCGCAACAGGGCTGCTCGTCACCGCCGGCAAACTGTGCGTCTGGGGTGTCGGCGCGGCCGCCACGGCGGGGGCGGTGGCCGCTTCAGGCTGGATTCCAGCCAATCCGGCCAGGCCCGCCAAGCCTCCCGCGGCTCCGGCCGGCACGGCGAAAGGAAGCGCCAGGAGTTGAGGGAAGTACTCGATGGCCTGGAGCGCGTGGCCGAACTCGTCTGACGCCAGTCCGCCAATGTCGGAAAATAGCTGCGTGAATCCCTGAGTCGGGTTCTGGGCGATGAGCTGGACGTCTCTCGATAAGGTCTGCGGAACTTCGAGGAATCGATTGATCCACCAGCTCAGGTTGTAGGGATCGCCGGAGTCGTTGTCGACGATGGGCAGAATCCCCTGGTCGCCACCGCCGCCGAATTCTCCATCGGCAGGCCGCGGGTTCACGATCTGAGGCGCCGGATCGGTCTGCGGCGTTGATACCACCGCGGCGCTCGAGACCGCCTGATAGGTGGACATCGTGGTGGCCGCCTGGATCCACATCCGTACATAGTCGGCCTCGTTGAGCGCGATCGGAATCGTGTTGATACCAAAGAAATTGGTCGCCACCAACACCCCGTGAATCATGTGGTTGGCGCCCAACTCCGGCAGCGTCGGCATCGTGGCCAACGCCGCGGTGTAGGCGGTGGCCGCGGTCTCGTGCTGGACGGCCTCCGACGCGCTCTTGGCGCTGGCCTGCACCAGCCACGCCAAGTAGGGCATGTGCGCAGCCACGTACCGCTCGGCGCTAGGGCCTTGCCACGCGCCCGCCTGCACCTCCGCCAAGACCGCGCTGAGTTCCTCAGCGACCGACGCGTATTCGGTGCTCAACGAATTCCACGCGCTGGCCGCAGCCAGCAGTGACTCGGGTCCTGGGCCGCTGCTGAGCAACGCCGAGTGCACCTCCGGCGGAGACGCCATCCAGACTGGCGCCGTCATCAGCCGCCCACCGGTGAGATCACGTCGGGCATTGAATACGACGCTGTGTCGTAGGCGCAAGACCCCGACCGGGTAGGGGGTATTCGCAGGTCGAAGACCTCGCGTTAGGTGTCAGACGCGCAGCAGCGTGGGCAGCGCCATCGCCGAGTCGAGCGCCAACGCGCAGAACACCACCGCGAGGTAGTTGTTCGACTGCAAGAACAGCCGTAGCGGCTTGACCGGCTCGCCGCGGCGCACACCCGCGTAGAGCTGGTGCGCCATCGCCAAGAACCACGCCCCGGCCACCAGCGCTACCGCGGTGTATAGCCATCCGGCCGCCAGCGCCAGCGCCAACGTCGCGGCCACCGTCAGCCAGGTGTAAATCAGGATCTGCTTGGTGACCTGGCGCTCGGTCGCGACGGTCGGCAGCATCGGCACGCCGGCGGCTTTGTAGTCCTCCTTGTACCGCATGGCCAATGCCCAGGTATGCGGCGGCGTCCAGAAGAAGATGATCGCGAACATCACCAGCGCCGGCCAACCGATGGTGCCGGTGACGGCCGACCAGGCGATCATCACCGGCATGCAGCCGGCCGCCCCGCCCCAGACCACGTTCTGCGAGGTGCGGCGCTTGAGCAACAGGGTGTAGACGAACACGTAGAACGCGATGGTGGCCACCGCCAGCAACCCCGACAGCAGGTTCGTTGTCCACCACAACCAGAAGAACGAAGCGACACTCAACACCAGCCCGAACACCAGGGCGTTCCGGGTGGGCACGGCCTCGCGCGCCAGCGGCCGTCGGGCGGTCCGCCTCATCAGCTTGTCGATGTCGGCGTCGGCCACACAGTTGAGCGTGTTGGCGCCCCCGGCGGCCAGTATCCCGCCGATCAGGGTATTGAGGATCAGCAGCGGGTTCACCGTGCCGCGGTCGGCCAGCAACATCGCCGGGATCGCGGTGACCAGCAACAGCTCAATGACCCGCGGCTTGGTTAGCGCCAAATAAGCCAACAAAGTCGTGCTGACTCGACTCGGCGCAACGCGCTCGCGAATGCTCACGCAATAACTCCTTGGATCGCAGCAGCGCGCAGCTTCTACTACAGAGGATGGTAGACCGCTTGCACGCACCGCTCGCAGTGCAGGGTCGACTCACAACAATTTGCCCGGAGTTCATGTGCTTCTGGACCTGCATCGACGTAGGTTCCCGCACTAGGGTGGGGATCAATCACGTTGTCGACCCGAGGACCACATCTGTGACCACACTCCAAGACATCTCGACCCTCACCCAACCGCACCATCCCGACGACTGGGCCGAGATCGATTCGGCCGCAGTGGACACCGTCCGGGTGCTGGCCGCCGACGCGGTCCAGAAAGTCGGCAACGGCCATCCCGGGACGGCGATGAGCCTGGCTCCACTGGCCTACACCCTGTTCCAACGGGTGATGCGGCACGATCCCAGCGACACCAGCTGGCTCGGCCGCGACCGGTTCGTGCTGTCGGCCGGGCACAGCAGCCTGACCCTCTACATCCAGCTCTACCTGGGCGGTTTCGGTCTGGAGCTCTCGGATATCGAATCGCTGCGCACCTGGGGATCGAAAACTCCCGGACACCCGGAATTCCGGCACACCAGGGGCGTGGAAGTCACCACCGGTCCGCTCGGCCAAGGCCTGGCGTCGGCGGTGGGGATGGCGATGGCGTCGCGTTATGAACGCGGCCTGTTCGATCCGGATGCCGCCCCGGGGACCAGCCCGTTCGACCACCACATCTACGTGATCGCCTCCGACGGCGATATGGAGGAAGGCGTGACCTCCGAGGCGTCGTCGCTGGCTGCGGTCCAGGAACTGGGCAACCTGATCGTGTTCTACGACCACAACCAGATCTCCATCGAGGACGACACCAACATCGCGCTCTGTGAGGACACCGCTGCCCGGTATGAGGCCTACGGCTGGCACGTGCAGCGCGTCGAGGGTGGCGAGAACGTGGTCGGCATCGAGGAGGCCATCGCCAATGCCAAGGCCGCCACCGACCGGCCGTCGTTCATCTCGCTGCGCACGATCATCGGCTATCCGGCGCCCAATGCGATGAACACCGGGAAGGCGCACGGCTCAGCTCTCGGCGACGAAGAGGTGGCGGCCACCAAGAAAATTCTCGGATTCGATCCCGACAAGAAGTTCGAGGTCCGTGAGGACGTCCTTACGCACACCCGGGGGCTGGTGGCCCGCGGCAAACAGGCCCACGACCGCTGGCAACCGGAGTTCGAGGCGTGGGCGCAACGCGAACCCGAGCGCAAAGCGCTGTTGGACCGGTTGACCGCGCAGCAGTTGCCCGATGGCTGGGACGCAGACATACCGCACTGGGAACCGGGATCCAAGGCATTGGCCACCCGCGCTGCGTCTGGAGCGGTGCTGTCCGCGGTAGGACCGAAGCTGCCCGAGTTGTGGGGTGGCTCGGCCGACCTGGCTGGTAGCAACGACACCACCATGAAGGGCGCCGACTCCTTTGGCCCACCGTCGATTTCGACCAGGGAGTACACCGCCCACTGGTACGGCCGCACCCTGCATTTCGGTATTCGCGAACACGCCATGGGCGCCATCTTGTCCGGCATCGTGCTGCACGGCCCCACCCGCGCCTACGGTGGCACCTTCCTCCAGTTCTCCGACTACATGCGCCCTGCGGTGCGGCTGGCGTCGCTGATGGATATCGACACCATCTACGTGTGGACGCACGATTCGATCGGGCTCGGCGAAGACGGCCCCACTCACCAGCCGATCGAGCACCTTTCGGCGCTTCGCGCGATCCCACACCTGTCGGTGGTGCGTCCCGCCGACGCCAATGAAACCGCGTACGCCTGGCGCACGGTCTTGGCGCGCGGCAACGGCAGCGGTCCGGTGGGCCTCATCCTGACCCGTCAAGGCCTGCCGGTGCTGGAGGGGACCAACGCCGAGGGTGTGGCCAAGGGCGGATACATCCTGGGCGATGACGGCGGCGAAAAACCAGACGTCGTTTTGATCGCCACCGGCTCCGAGGTCCAGCTGGCCGTCGAGGCGCAAAAGCTGTTGGCGGACAAGGACATTGTCGCGCGAGTCGTGTCGATGCCGTGCGTCGAATGGTTCGAGTCGCAACCGTACGAATACCGTGACAGCGTGCTGCCGCCGTCGGTGTCGGCCCGCGTCGCCGTCGAGGCCGGCATCGCACAGTGTTGGCACAAGCTGGTCGGCGATACCGGCGAGATCGTGTCGATCGAGCACTACGGGGCATCCGCCGACGCCAAGACCTTGTTCCGTGAGTACGGGTTCACCCCGGAAGCCGTAGTCGACGCCGCCGAACGAACACTGGATAACTAGAAGAAGGAAATTCGATGACTCAGAATCCCAACCTCGCCGCGCTCAGCGCCGCGGGCGTATCCGTGTGGCTGGACGACCTGTCCCGACAGCGCTTGCAGTCCGGCAACCTACAAGAACTCATCGACACCAAGAGCGTCGTCGGTGTCACCACCAACCCGTCGATCTTCCAGAAGGCGCTGGCCGAGGGCGATGCCTATGCCGGCCAAGTGGCCGAGCTGGCCGAACGCGGTGCCGACGTGGACGCCACCATCCGCACCGTCACCACCGACGATGTCCGCAACGGCTGCGACGTGCTGAGGCCGCAGTGGGAGGCCTCCGACGGGGTCGACGGCCGGGTGTCGATCGAGGTCGACCCGCGGCTGGCGCACGAGACGGACAAGACGATCAAGCAGGCCATCGAGTTGTGGAAGATCGTCGACCGGCCGAACCTGTTCATCAAGATCCCGGCCACCAAGGCCGGGCTGCCCGCCATCGCCGCGACCCTGGCGGAAGGGATCTCGGTCAATGTCACGCTGATCTTCTCGGTTGAGCGTCACCGCGAGGTGATGGACGCCTACCTCGATGGGCTGCAAGCGGCCAAGGCAGCCGGACACGATCTGTCCAAGATCCACTCAGTGGCATCGTTTTTCGTCTCACGGGTGGACACCGAGATCGACAAGCGCTTGGAAAAGATCGGCTCGGCTGACGCGCTGGCGTTGCGCGGACAAGCCGGAGTGGCCAACGCCCGGCTGGCGTATGCGGCCTACCAGGAAGTGTTCGTTGGTGGCGACCGCTTCGCGCAGCTCGAGGCCGACGGGGCACGGGTACAGCGGCCGCTGTGGGCGTCGACCGGCGTCAAGAACCCCGACTATTCCGACACGCTCTACGTCACCGAGCTGGTCGCTCCCCACACCGTGAACACCATGCCGGAGCCGACAATTGACGCGGTCGCCGACCACGGTGTCGTCACCGGCGACACGGTCACCGGCACCGCCTCGGCCGCCCAGGAAGTTTTCGACAAGTTGGCGGCGGTCGGGATCGACCTGACCGACGTATTCCTCGTGCTGGAGAACGAAGGCGTGGACAAGTTCGAGGTTTCCTGGAACGAGCTCCTGAAGGAGACCCAGACGCAGCTTCGCTCCGCCGCCAAATGAGCCCGGCCGGCACCCGGGGCAGCGCCGGGCAGTGGCGAAACCCGCTGCGGGACAAGCGCGATAAGCGGCTACCCCGAATCGCCGGGCCGTGCGCCGTGGTGATCTTCGGTGTCACCGGCGACCTGGCCCGCAAAAAGGTGGTGCCGGCCATCTATGACCTGGCCAACCGTGGCTTGCTGCCACCCAACTTTGCCCTGGTCGGGTTCGCCCGCCGAGACTGGAACCACGACGACTTCACCAAGGA
>Ga0210390_10004994_pt1 | contig 11151 bp, 7 predicted proteins | sample IncBWH11OmetaG_FD_161050 | JGI IMG/M metagenome (GOLD analysis project Ga0210390, IMG submission 161050) | Forest soil microbial communities from Barre Woods Harvard Forest LTER site, Petersham, Massachusetts, United States - Inc-BW-H-11-O ... | reverse complement strand
TGTTGAAAGATCCCGACTTCACCATGGAATTTCATCGCGGCGATTTATTCAAAGATGGCGTCGATGAAAAGGCGAGCGCCGCGCTAAACCCGCTCCGCCATCCGCCAATTATTCTGGACGCCACGCTGGATGCTGTGATTCGCACACTGGAGCAAGCGGAAAGAGAGCAAGCTGAGAGACCCTGATCACGAATCCAAGATGAGAGAGGCGATCGAAGAGCGACGAAATCAAGTAGCGATTTTGTGTGGCTTAGCGCTTCAAGCGCTCTGTCCCGGCCCCGAGTGAAAGGCGGGGCTTTGGAGGCTGCGTGCAAAAGTGTCCTATGCAGTGACGTGGAAGAGCGGCGCTTCAGCGCCGCGTCAAAGAGCCTCAAGAGAAACAGGGCTTTAGCCCCTGAGGATCAGCAGCAGAGCTAAATAAATATTCACCATGCCCGTGAAAACAAACCCGAAACGCCTCCGACTCGCGCTCCCCGCGACCTCCGCCAATCTCGGCCCCGCCTTCGACGCGGCCGCGCTCGCCATGGATTTCTACATTACACTCGAAGCCCGCGCCGCCAAAGAATTCTCCATCACCGCCCGCGGCCGCGACCACGAAATCTGCGGCAAGCTCGCCGATCGCATCGAAGACCACCTCATCCTCAACACCTACCGCGAAGTCCTGCAATCCGCCGCCCGCCCGCTGAAGCCGCTGTCTCTCAAAATCGACAACGACATCCCCATCGGCAAAGGCTGCGGCTCGTCCGCTGCCGCCCACCTGGCGGGCATTGCTCTCGCCGTGCACTTCGGCCGCCTACGCTGGACCGACGCCCAAATCATCGGCGAAGCTTCGCGCCGCGAACACCACCCCGACAACGCCTCCGCCTGCTGGATGGGCGGCCTCACCATCGCACGCATGTCAAATGAAGATGCCGAGGCCGAAGTCGCCTGCATCCGTCCCAAGGGCAAGTGGCCGCTCCTGCTGGCCGTGCCCGACGAAAGCCTCTCCACCAAAGAAGCCCGCCTCGTCCTGCCCGCGCAGTATTCGCGCGCCGACGCCGTCCTCAACGTGCAAAACTCCATGCTCCTGCTCGCCGCCTTCACCCAAGGCCGACCCGATCTTCTCGCTTCCGCTCTCGAAGACCGCATCCACCAGCCCTATCGCGCCGCACTCTGCCCTTTGCTCCCGTGCCTGCAGGAACTCAAAGGCAAGCCCGGCATTCTCGGAGCCGTGTTGAGCGGCGCCGGCCCCTCAGTGCTGATCTTTCTCGATCCTCGCGCCGCGCTGTCGAAAACTCGCCGTCTCGTCGCCAACCATCTCGCACAACATCACCTCAGCGCCGAACTCATTCCCACGTCCATCACTTCTCACGGAGCCCGCGCATCAATGAGCAGGTCCTGACCCTCCGGCTCTTGACAAAACGACGTTATGGCACCAACGTGCCATATACGGGCGCTTCCATTTCGAGGTAGGTTAAATCTCCCCTCACGAGATCTTTTTGGAGCCCTCAGTCTTTCTACCCGCCGAAATACCGGCGCGGGAGCGCGGGAGTGCGCTGGGCAGGGGTGGGTGGTAATGAAGCTCAAAATGCGCGAACTGGCCAACAAGCGACGATCGGGCAATGAGGATGTGCGCAAAGAAATCGCGTGCTTCCTGCGCGCCCTGCATTCCTATCCGGAACGCTTCGCCCAGAATCCCCGCCTCAGTTTCGAACAGCACCGCAGCGCCCTCATCCGCTCCGGCAAAACCGAGCACCGTCGCCGCGCCTAGCAAGTTGGGGAGGATTCGCGTGCGAGCCGGAGGCCTGGCAGAACTAAGAACTAACGGACTGCATAGATGACCTGCCCGCCGCGTACCACCTGGTGGACCTTAGAAAAAGAGGCGATATCCCTCGCAGGATCGCCGTTGAGGATCACCAAGTCGGCGTCCATTCCTTTCGCGACGCGCCCGCTGTGGCTCGAATATCCGAATCGCGACGCTGGGTTCGTGGTAAGGGTCGCCAGAATCTGTTGGAAACCCAGTCCGGAACGGGCCATCCAGGTGAATTCTTCAGTGGTGTCAGACTGTTCGATATAGCCGACGTCGGTGCCGAACAGGACTTGGCCTCCGGCCTGGGAGAAAGTCTTCAGTTGCTGTGCTGCTCGGTTCATCCATCTCTCGATTTCGTCGGGCGACGCCTTGCCTTTCCTGCCTTCGACATCCCACAGAGTCAGCGTCGGAGTAAGAGCCATGTGCGCTGCCGTAAAACGTTCGACAAGAGATTCACTCCAGGGATCGCCGCTGGGAGTAGTGTGTGCCAGGATATCGACGCCGCTCTGAACCGCAACTTCGATACCCTCGTCATTCGAAACATGAGCAAAGACGGGTTTGCCAGCCCGGTGCGCTCCAACCACGATCGCCTTGGCCAAGTCTAAAGGCATGGTCAGAATGCCATCCGCCTCAATGGAATTCGCAAAAATCTTGATGCTGTCGGCGCCGTTGCGAATCTGTTGGCGCACCCGCTCAGTCGCTTGCGCGGTGGATTCAACGTCGGGAATCGTAATGTGATTGGCTTCGAGGAACCCGCGGACATATACGGGCGTTCCGCCCTTGCCCCAGAACGGTTCTCCGACCGTAAGAATTCTCGGTCCCTTCACCTCGCCGCTTTCAATGCGACGGCGGATGACAGTCGTGTTTTTCAGCACGGACGCTATGTCAAAGACGGTCGTAAAGCCCCAGCGGGTAAACATTTCTTGCAGTTGCGCAGTGATCTCTTCCGACGAACGTTTCTCCGCGCCGAGCAGGCCGGGCAAAAGGATATGCACGTGGCTGTTCCAGAAGCCAGATGTCACGACCATGCCGGTGCAGTCGATAACGGTCGCATGGCGTGGAACTTTGATGGTTGCTGCCGGCCCCACCGCAACGATGCGGCCCCCATGTATCAGGACCGAACCATTTTCGATTGCCGGCTCAGACGGTGACGGGTAAATTTTTGCGTGAACCAGAGCTAGATCAGAGCAGAAGCCGGGTGTGGTCGCAGAGAGTGTCCAGACAAGAAGAATGGCGGGAACAATACGAATTCGCATGCCAAAAATGTACGAGGGCAGGCACGAAATTGTTCCTGGAAATCTGGTGCTGGTCAAAGCAGCACGTCCGCTATCCGGGCAACTGCTCGCTCCTACCGGCTGGCCGGCGGCACAATTCCGCTCATCCGCAGATATTCCACCATCTGCCCGTAGTGGTCGAAGCAGTGCGCAGACACGCTAGTGGCCAGCCCTAGCCGCGTCACCGAGCCTTCGCCGAACGGGCTCTTCACTGTTGCCACAAGGTTCTTGTCATTAATGGTCGCGACCGCCTTGTGCACGTACTCGAATGAGTCTTTCAGAAACTTCATGATGTCGGCCTTGGAAGTGATCGAGGCCGGCCCGTCTTCATCGCCGGTATTCACCGGAGGCTTCTGCTCCAGAATCGCAGCTCCAAAAAGATAGTTCACCGCAGCCACGTGCTTGATCTGCTGCGCATACGTCCGCACGCCCTTGAACTCGCCGTTGGTCGGCGCAAATCCATACTTGTCCTCCGGCATGGCGTCCGCCGCCGGAACAAACTCGTGCTCCACATTGCTGACCGTCGCGTCCAGCACCTGCGACACAGTGCGAGGTTCTTGCTTCGCCATTCCAGCCTGCGCCGCGGCCGCAACCGTCAGCATCAGCAAACCGCCCGCCACCATTCCCACTCGCTTCCTCATGTTTCCCCCTGAAGTTAGTCGAAACCGCACAACTGCCCGCCTCATATTACTGCAAGAACGCACGGCGTTGTGTAATGAGCGCGTCAAGACTGCGAACCAAAGTCTCCCTCCGGCTACGTCCTCAGTGCTCTCTGCGGTTAAGCCTTTGCCCTCCCAAACGGCCACTCCGAATGCTTCCGCGCCCGGATCATATAAATGATCACACCCGTCAGCAGAATCACCGCCGCATACCGCATCTCCTTCTGCCAATTGGGCCGAGCAAACAAAATAAACAAAAATCCCGCGCAAGCCAGCAGCGCCGGCAGGGGATAAAACCACATCCGAAACGGCCGCCGCATCTCCGGGCGTGTGAACCTCAGCACAATCACTCCCACCGCCTGCACCAGAAACTGCAGTATCAACCGGATCACCACCAGCGCCGCAATCGCATCCTTCAACCGCAGAAAACAAAATGCTGCCGCCACCACTCCCAGCGCCAGCAGCGAAATATGCGGGAACCGGTGCACCGGATGCACTCTCGCAAACGCTTTGAAATAATTCCCGTCCTTCGCCGCCGCATACGGCACCCGCGAATATCCCAGCATCAGCGAAAACACCGACGCAAACGCCGTCACAATCACCAGCCCCGTCACCAGCCGCGCCGCCCACGCCCCATACACCCTCTGCATAAACAGCGACACAACGTATAGGCCAGTGTTGTTCTGTCCCGCCTGCAGCATCTCCCGCCAGGGTATAACTGCGAGAACGCAGACATTCATCATCAGATATAGACACGCCACCAGCAGAATAGAAAGCAACAGGGCGCGCGGAATATTCTTTTCCGGGTCTTTGATCTCGTCACCCAGGAAGGCGACGTTGTAGTAGCCCCAGTAATCGTAGGTTGCATAGACCATCGCCCCGCCCAGCCCGGTCAGAAATTTGTGCGAAATCGTGAACGCACCGGGAGGAAAATCAAACGCCCGCGCGGCATTAAAATGCGTCAGCCCGGCGAAGATGATCCAGCCAATCGTCCCCATCACGCCAAACCACAATATTTTCGAAAGCCGCCCGATAGCCGTAATGTTCCGGTAAAGCAGCAGCACCGTAAAAAAGCAAATCAAAACCGCAACGGCAGTTCCCGGCGTGACGATCCAACTGGCCTGCAGCGTTCCCAGCCCCGGAACATGCGCCGCCGCATCATGATGTGCGAGCACCGTATCGAGTTCCGGCCAGTAATACGCCGCATATCCCGCCAGCCCGATGCATCCGGTCGCAATCGACAGCGGCGCAGAAAACGACACTTGCCAGATAAACAGAAACGAAATCAGCCGTCCCCACTTCTGCGGCCCATACATCTCGCGCAAATAACGATACGACCCACCCGAAGCCGGCAGTGCCGCTCCCAACTCCGCCGACACCAGCCCGTCGCAAACCGCCAGCAGCGCCCCCGCAATCCACCCCAACAGCGCCTGCGGCCCGCCCATCGCACTCACCACCAGCGGCATCGTAATGAACGGCCCCACGCCGATCATGTCAATCATGTTCAGCGCAGTCGCCGACCACAGCCCCATCCCGCGGATGAGACTGGGAGACCCCGCGCCGGGTTGTGAAGAGGATTCCGAGGAAGCCTGCATTTCGTGGAGATGCGCCGCGACTTTAAAGATGCGCTACGACCTTTGACGACGGAGCCGCGACTTTGGGATCTGGATCTGCGATTTTGGGTGGCGCAGCGCTTTCAGCGCTGCGGTGAAGCGCTCCCCTCTCTCAGGGCTTTAGCCCCTGAGGGCGCATCCACACCGACAGCTACTGTTTTTCATGTCCCGCGCTCAACAGATTCACATACAGCCGCACCGCCCCCGGCACGCCTGCCGGCAGCTGCCGAAAAAAAGCATACGCCGCATAAATATAAGTTCCCTTGCCATACTGCGCCCGTAGCAGCCCGCCCTTCTGCGCATCTTCTCCCGGATCGTGACACGACAACAGCGCCGTAAAATGATCGTCCCACTGATCCATGAAGTACAATCCCCGCTCCTGCACCCACCCATCGAAATCGCGAGCGGTAATCGTATTCGGGTAATGAAACACCGAATCCTCCGGCTTCAGAATTTCCACCGGAGCCTCTTCCACCGAAACCCGCGCCCGGCTCAGTTCCGCAGAATAAGGAGTGAGCTTGTGGGAGTTAAACTCGTCCGTCCCGGTGTTGTACTGCACCACCAGCGTTCCGCCCGCCGAAACAAAATCGAGCAGCTTCTTGTTGTTCGCGACAACATCTTTCTGCGTGTCATACGCGCGAATTCCCAGCACGATCGTCCCGAACTTGTTCAGATCCTCGGTTGCAATCTTCTCCGCAGGGATCATAGTCACATCCATCCCCACCTGCTTCAGCACCGTGGGAATGTCATCGCCCGCCCCCATGATGTAGCCAACCTTCAAATCATGCGGCGCCTGCACATCGACAATGCTCACCCGCTGCCGTGCTGGCTGGTAATAGTAAAAACTGCCAAGATCCTCCCGCGTCACCAGCGTGTACCCCTCGCCGTACTCGCGGCCGTCCCACAGCACAACCGCGCGAATGGTCGCGCGCCCCTCCTGCAGACCCGACGGAATAATTTTGAACGTGCGTTCCTGCTTCTCACCTCGCCGCGTAAACTCCATCGAGAACTCTTCCGGCTCCGACTTCCAACCCGCCGGCAGCTCGAGCTTCAACGAACCAACGCGTTTGACCAGGTCCCCCTTATTCACGTTTCCCGTGATACCCACCACCACGCTCGAAGTCGATCCGTTATGCGTCGAAATCACCTGCGTCCCCGGCTCGAGCATCACCGACAATGCCGGCACAATCGCCAGCGGACGTTCCCGCCGCTTCCCCGCATCGTCCAGAAACGGCGTGACGACTACGGACGTGATTCCGTTCTTCGTCGTACTCGCACCCGCACCCACGCCCGTCCCGCCCACCGCATATTCCACGCGCGCCCGCAGCGCCGGAGGCGGGAAGGGAAGCGTCGCATACTTCTCGTTATCAATGTGATTCACCGCCTCAACATCCGGATTATCCCGATGCCAGTACGGCCGCGTGTACGCCGCGTCCTTCGGCGCACGCAACCGGAAGTCCGCGTGCAAATCCTCCCCCGGCTTTATGGTTTCCGGCCGCGTCTTTCCGCTGATCGTGTTCCATCCCTGCGGAACTTCCAGCTTGATGTGATCAACCATCAGCGGCAGTTTCGATCCATTGTGAAACTTCACCGCGACCAGAAATTCCTGCCCCGGCGAAACCGTAGTCAGCGCGTCCGCCTCTTTCAGCACGTGAAGCTCATGTCCGCCGTCGCTGCTCTTGCCGTCCGACGATACATCCGCGTTAAGCGTCACGCCCAGCGCCAGATTCAGCGCCGTCTCCGCCTGCTGTTGCTTTTCCGCGATCCGATCCAGGAAGACCGACGCCATCCTCTCCGCCACCCCCTTTGCGGGACCGGATATATTCGGAGCACCGAACCGCCACGCGAGCATCTCAGAGCGAACATCGTTCAGCCCACGCACAGCTTTCATCAACGGAGTAATCGCAGCCGACCCGTCATTTGCTTTCGCCGCTCGCGCCGCGGCCACAACCTGCTTTGTGATCTCTGCCAACTGCAGCCGTATGTCTGAAGGCTGCTTCTCCTTCGAAACAAATGGCGCCATTGTCATCAAACTCGTATCAATCCCATCAAAAAAACTCTTCTCATGCCCATCCTTGCCCACAGTCGACGGAATCACCGAATCCGCCAGCCTATAAAACGTGAACCGGTCCCCCGGATCAATCGTCCAGTTCGCCGCGCCCTGCGACATCTGGTGTCGCAACCCCTGCATCGCGAGCTGAATATATCCCGTGCCCAAATCCGCGTTGCGCTCGCCCGTATTCAACTTCAAGGTCCAGTCCGCATCCGGACAAGTCATTGCTCCAAAACCGCAAACATTTCCGATGTAAAACTTCTTCGCCTGCCATGGCTCGAGCCCCGCCGCAATCTGCTCCGGAAACCGCTTCGGATCGGCCGCCGCCCGGAACGCCTCTTTCGCCAGAATGCTCGATGCCTGGTGATGCCCGTGCCCATCCCGCTCCGTCCCCGAAAACCGCGCCACCAGCACATCCGGACGAAACGTCCGAATCACCCGCACCATGTCGGCCAGCGCGGTATCGTGCCCGCCCCACTTCTGGAAAGTCTCCTCAGCAGATTTCGAAAACCCAAAATCCGCCACCCGCGAAAACCGCTCCTGCACTCCGTAATATTGATCCGAAGCCAGCAACTCCTCCGCCCGCAACACGCCCAGCACATCCGACAAATTGCTGCCAATTTTGTTCTGCCCGCCCTCGCCGCGATTCAGTGTCATCAGCAGCGTGCTCACCCCGCGCCCGCGCGCCTCCAGCGTCAGCATCCCGCCATCCTCGTCATCCGGATGCGCCACCACCTGCATCAACCGCGCCGTAGTCCCCAGCCGCAACAATTCCAGCCGCAGTCCGGCCATGCCTTGATCCTGCGGAATCGGCGCCGGTGTCCCTTGATACAAAAGTCCGGGAGGATCTACATCGAAAAACATCTGAGCACCCGGGATTAAGGAAGATGAATTTGCGGAAGCTGAATCCGCAGAGGGTGCCCCATCCTTGCGCGCATTTTGCGCAAGGGTGGGTATCACGAGAGCAAGGATCACCAGGGAAAAAATCGACGTTGCGCCGAAAAATCGCATGCCCTGAAGTATAAAAGAAACGCGGCGCAGGCCGCGCCGCAACGGGCTTAAACTCCCCAAATATCTCACGTTACAAGGATGGGCCCTACTACCACTCCGACGCAAATTCTTTCGAGTAGCTCTGCCGTCTCGGCGCCCGCGGCGGGAGCCTCTAGCCATCTGACGCTTGTTGAAAAAATGCGTTCACAACCGTGGAAGAGCGGCGCTTTAACGCCGCGTAAAGCGAGGAAAATTGAAAGGGCTTTAGCCCCCGGGTCCGTTAGCCAGCGCGGTCTAAACGTCACACAACTCCGCCGCCTTCCGCAGCGACTCCCTCGCATCCCCCGTCGGCAAGAACTCATGCGCCACGTACCCGCGAAACCCCGCATCGGCGATCGCCCGCATCACCCCGTCCCACTCGACTTCCTGTGTCCCATCGAGTTCATGCCGCCCCGGCACTCCGCCCGTGTGAAAATGCCCGATCCACTGAATATTCCGCCGGATCGTCTCGATCAAATCGCCTTCCATAATCTGCATGTGGTAGATGTCATACAGCAACTTCACATTCGGCGAGTTCACTTCCTCCACCACGCGCACGCCCCACGCGGTGTGATCGCACATGTAATCGTGATGATCGCGCTTGCTGTTCAGCAACTCCATGCAGATGGTCACCCCGCGATCCTCCGCAATTTTCTTCACCCGGTTCAGCCCCGCGACAGTATTTCGCGCGCCTTCCTCATCCGCCATCCCGCCGCGATTCCCCGAAAATGTGATCACGTTCGGAACCCCAGCCTTGGCCGCCCGCGGAATGTTCGCGCGAAATCCCTGCTCGATCGCAGCATGATTCTCCACGCGGTTCAAACCTTTCCCGATCTCACCGCCGCCCGCATATCCCATCGTGCAAACCAGCCCGTACCGCCGCGGAATCTCATACTCCTCCGGTTGCAGCAAATCCACTCCCCGCAGCCCTATCTTCGCCGCATACTCCGCCAGTCGCTCCACCGGAATCTGCGGATAACACCACTGGCACACCGACTGACGAATCCGTCCCTTGCGCGCCACAGTATCAGCCCCAGCGACAACCGCAGGAACGACCGCAGCCACCGCTCCCAAAATCGAAGACCGCAGCACCGTCCGGCGTGTAACCTTCGTCATATAAGTTTTCTGAAAGTCGAACAAATCAGGCTGGAACCAAAACCAAAAGCTAGCAGCTAGCAGCTTCTTTTCACTGCCGCCCTTCCTTCAACACCGCCTGGCAATTACTCGAAGCCGTCAGCACTTCGTCAAACTTCGTATCCTTACGCAAGTCCTTCAGCAGCGGATCATCCAGCAACGCCGTGTACGCGCAATAATTCTGCTGCACCGCGAGCTTCAGCAAGCGCAGCGCCGGCTCACTCTGCCCGCAGCGCGCCATCAACGCTGCCACGTGATACCACGCCTCCGGATCAGGCTCGATCGTCACCGACGCTTCGTTCTCCCGCACAATCCGCGCCAGGTCCGCCGGAGGCTGCGCCGTCGTGCATGCCTCCATCAACTCGCGATGATAAGTCGGAGTCTTCGCCATATTCCTTGCGGCCCCTCGCGCCTCCGTCACATTTCCCTCCGCCAGAAAAACATAAGGAGTCACCCACGCCGCCCATTCCGACCCCGCATCCAGATGCACAAAATCCATGGCCCGGTCAGTCTTGCCCATCTCCAGAAATGACCACGCGCACGACCGGAACGCAAAATTTCCCGGATCCAGTTGCCGCGCCTCGTTGCACTCCTTCGCCGACTGTTCCAGCATCCCCGCATAACGCAGCACATAGCTCAAAGCGAAGTGCGCATCCGCGCTCTCTGGACGCCGCCGCACCAGGTCCGTCGCCGCATCGTAAGCCCTTCCCAGGTCTCCGCGTTCCACCCGTGCCGTGATCAGGTTGCCCGCGGCCATCATGCGATTCGGATCCAGGCTCAACGCCCGCTCATACGCCTTATTCGATCTCTGGAACACACTCTCGCCGCCCCCGCCATAAATCGAGTCCCAGTAATATCTCTGCCCCAGCGCTTCCCATGCCGGCGCATAGTTCGGGTCGATGCCCACCGCCCACTCCAGCATCCTGATCGCTTCCTTATTCGGTGCCGGATCATGCGGCACCGCCACGCTGCGCAAATAAAAGTCATACGCCTGCTGGTTCTTCGGCCGCGAAGCCGCCGACTCCACTCCCCCCGCCCCACCCAGAATCGGCAGCAGCCCATGCTCCACCTGCGTGGTCAACTGCTCCTGCAATCCGATCAGATCCTCGGCTTTCGCCGTGACCGTGGCCTGCCACAGCAGACGTTCGGTGGGCACGTCAATCGCCTCCAGCGTCACCGTCAGCGAATCGCCCTGCTTCATGAAGTGCCCCTGCAGCAGCCGTCCCACGCGTAGCTCCCGCCCCACTTTTTTCGGATCCACATCCAGCGACACATACTTCCGCGTCACAGACGATGGCCGCACCTCCAGCGATCGCGAATAAGTCAACACGCTCGACAACTCATCGGCCAGCGCAAAGCGCAAATAGTCGATATTGAAATCCCCGTTCATGTTTTGCAGCGGCAGCACCGCAATCGAATTACGCTGCTCCGCGTTCGCCACTTCCCGGTGGTTGTACCACCACGCCCCCACCGCGGCCAGCACCGCCAGCAGCAACCCTGCCATTCCCACCAGCAGCCACGTCATCAATCGTGAACTGTGTCCAAACGTTCTCGATGCCGCCCGCAGGTTGACGGTCACGGCGCTTCCAGTCTTGATCGTC
>Ga0210390_10004993_pt1 | contig 11154 bp, 11 predicted proteins | sample IncBWH11OmetaG_FD_161050 | JGI IMG/M metagenome (GOLD analysis project Ga0210390, IMG submission 161050) | Forest soil microbial communities from Barre Woods Harvard Forest LTER site, Petersham, Massachusetts, United States - Inc-BW-H-11-O ... | reverse complement strand
GCCGATGTTTGGTGGTATTCCGATTACTGAGAGTATTCCGGCGCCAGTAACTGCGGGAACTCCGCCTAGAACTTTCACACAAGATCCTGCATTGAATACAATCATCACGCGCGCTACGTCGGCCGCTGATATGACTGGTATTAGCGTGTTTAATCAAAATCACGCTGCAATCAATACGCCGCAAAGTCAGGTGCCTCAGGCTCTGTCCGGTATGATCGTCATGCTTTACAGGTTTGGAAGTCTTGCGCGTATTCCTTTGGCTGCTGATCCAGCACTCATCGCAACTCTTGCAGGCATTATTATTTCGCCCACTGCACTTTTGTGGGATGTAACCAATCAACGGATCACGAGTGCTGCTGCTGGTGGTGTTGGAATTGCACTTCCAGTATCAACCAAACTCATCGGTTTTAATGCCGGCAACTCGATGACAGTTCTTTTTGATCCGGTTACTGGATACGCTAACTGGAATCGTCAAGGGGACGCCGTTCTTCTTCAGATCTAATCCAACAAAACCTCTAGCTGTAGGGTGAGACTCAAATGCCTGGTATTTCTCCGTCTTTCACAATTGTGAATCCGTCATTCGTTGAGCCGGGCATTATCTTGCCATATGCTCAGGCTTCTGGCGCCTTCGATACTTTGGCAGAAGGCGATCCTCTTGTCAGACTTGGAGATGGTGATCTCTACGTTTATATGAAACGTCTTGACGTTCGCACACGCATGGCTGCTGGACAAGCATCATACAACATGCTTCCTAGCGTTAGTGTGGCAATGTCGATGATTAGCACATCTAGCTATAATATGCGGGTGCGCGCGGAATACGATCATCATGATACCTCGGCAATGGGAAATTGGGGTGTCAATATTGTTGAAGCCCAACGTTTGGGTATGCGACAAGGTCATTTCCAACTTGCCAGAAACGCTTTGCTATACGGATTGAATCCGTTGCTTGGCGAAGGTCTCATCAACGCACAGGGCGCCACAAGCGTTCTATTGCCGCCAGATAGCAATGGTAATGATACCATTGTTACCTACGACAACGGCGAACTTGGTGTTTGGTTCCTTACGCAAATCAGCGCATTGAAGACACGATGCAATCAACTCGGCATTGGTCGTAGCTTTACTATTCTTGGGCCGCAGCAAGATCTGGCGGCTATGGAATATCAGAACATTGTCCAGCTTGTCCAGTTCCAGAGAGAAGGTGCTGGTTCGACAACTACTGCTGGCGTGATCAAAGATGTTGTTGGAATGAATGACGACAACATTACGTGGGTTTATGACGATACCTTGATCGGACAAGGCGCTGGCGGTACTGACGTGATTCTGCTTGTTATGCCAGAAGTCAAGAAGCCGGTTGGCAGCAAGATCAATACCAACGAAATTGCTAAACTCGCACCTGGCATCGACGCTTGCACGTTGATGTATTGCGATATGGCAGCACCCAAGGAAATTCCTACTCCGCTCGCCGGCGGCGCCATTGACGTTCTATCTGAGTGGCGCATCACGAGTGGCTGGGGCGTTCGTCCAGAAGCAATCACGATTATGAATGTGAAGTATCAATAATAGGAGGTTGTCATTAAACTGTTCATTGCAAATGGTACTCACCAGAATATTGATTTCCAGTATCGTCTGCCTGAGTACAAAACGTATCGACAGCAGACGATACCAGTTGGTGGGCAAATTAGAATTTCTGGTGAATTAACGATGGCGAATATTGAACTAATCGTGCAATTCCACGAGAAATATGGAATAATGAAAGCCTCTGATATATCATCATACAAAGGCTTTTTTATTCCATATGTTTATTCTGTCGATAACCCCGTTCATGAAAATATAATTGCTGAACTTATAGTTCAAAATAGATTGTTCAATAAGGAATTAGGTGAAAGATTGCGCAGAGATGCAGCAGTTACTGTGAATGCAACTATTGAGGAAAATGCCCAAGACAAGCTTACGAACTTTGAAATGACGATAGAGGAATACAGAGTAAAGGATCGTGATACACAACTTGCACCTGAAGGAATTCGTGTCACACGATCAAAAGAAAGAGGTGCGCCACAAGAACCACCGAAAACACCCTTGGATTTTGGTTTGGCACGTAGTAAACTTAGGAAGCCAATTTTCTGATGAGATCGGAAACTACTCCAACATTACCAGGGTATCGTAGATGGGTCTATACTATTATGGATGTGCCTGAAATAGTGCTGCCTGATAATAGTCCATATATTGAACTTAGTTATGAAATGTCGCATGAAATTGTTCATTTGTGGTTAGATATTGCTTCACCATTACTTTATACGCAAGCGGTCTATAATCTTGGTGGAGATTTTTTAGTGAATATAGCGCAGGATAATTCAAATTTAAAATCTCCAGATAATACTTATTGGACAGATTTAAGACAACAAATGCAGATCAATAATTTTGTTCCTGGATTGATTAATGCTACAAATGATGAAGATACATCGGCAGCATTGTTGACACCTTTAGGCTTGCAAAATTTGACTTTATTAGATTTACAAACTTTGAAAACTCCTTGGGGTCGTGTGTATATGGGAATAGCGCAAAGTATTGGTAGTATGTGGGGGCTGAGTTAATGGGATTCCCTAATGCAAGAAATAATCCAGCTGGCGCTATTCCCGTATACATTGTGCCATTTCCATTACCTGGTCCTCCTTGGCCAAACAAGCAAAATAATGGAGCAATGGCAGTTAATTTTGTTGGAGCACCTACAACTCCAAATGCGGGAGCTATTCCAGTTCGTATAGTACCAGGAACTGGTCCTGGACCTAAATGGCCTAATGATCAATCTAATCCTTTTGGAGCAATTCCGGTTTATAATTCTCCAGCGGGAATACCAGTTTGGCAAGTTCCATAGGGGCTTTTAATGACAAATACTGTAGATTGGCGCGGCCAGAAGCAATATAAGCAACCAGTAGTATATAGTCAAGCTCCTTCAGCTTATGCCGCTGTTAATTTTCCACCAAATCCAAATATTGGTGATCAATTTATAGCTCCTAATGGGAGCGTTTATGAATGGGATGGTATGGTATGGATGGGAATTGTTCCCAATACTAGTGGCGCGGCTAACGTGCCGATTGATACTAATCCTCCGACTGGAGCAGTATCAGGTCAGCTTTGGTGGAGAAATGATCCTGATTGTACTCTTTATATATTGTTTAATGATGGTACATCTACACAATGGGTACCAGCTACGCGACCAGGTGGCGGTGCTCCAGGTATAGCCGACGCGCCAAATGATGGCAATATGTATGTTCGTCAAAATGGACAATGGGTCCTGCTTCCTCCATAGAGGTTAAAATGCCACAAACAACACAATATCTTCGTATGCCAAAATGGCAGTATTGGAAATTTCCTGATCCTCCTAATCCTCTTCCACCACCTCTTCCTCCTATTCACGAGAAGGAACCTGAAGAACCGCCTCAAATACAACCACCTATTCAAAGGCCACAATTTCCTCAACGACCTCAAACAAGAAGGCCACCTGATAGAAGTGTATTTTGATGGCAGATAATATCGCTTTACATTTTGGATTCATTAATACGCCATACACGCGCGAGACAATCGCGCGTCCATTTACGTCTGCAAAATTGAAAGAAAAAGGAAAATTAAAACGTGGCTCATCTAAGAATATGACAGCATTGAAAGTAGCTGATATTCTTGAATCAAAATATAATGTTGTTGAAACATTTCATGCGATACATGAAGAAGAAATCAAAAATGTTATGCATGAAGGATTTAAAGAAGTTGCAGAGAGAATGATTTCTGAGAGAGGAGGTCAAACTAGAGCTTCTTTGAAAAATTTGATGAAACCTGCAACTAAGCAAATTGAAAATATGTTTAGACAATTTTTAGATCACGAAGAAATGAATGGGATGATAGAAGGAGTTCCTACGGACGCAGCTAAAGGTGGTAAATTACGTGGGCGCGGTAAGATCACAAGACGTGGAATACAGCGCGCTTCATTTGTTAATACTGGCATTTATAAGGCTAGTTTTAGAGCATGGGTGAAATAAATGGTTTCGGTTAACGAAGCTGCTGGAAATGCTAAAAGTCAATTAGCAGCTGAATTAGCTGCCGGTGTTAATTTACTTTCTGGCAATTTACAAATCCAGTTTCTGCTTTATCGAAAATTAGTCCTCCCGCTAGACGGATTTGTTTTTTGGGTTAGATCAAACCTTACGTCTCCATCACCTATTGATCCTGATTCAGTAAATATTCCAGGTTCTCTTCATTATTCTACAGAACTTGGACAAGAAGAAGATGCCACAATTGCTTATAATACCATAGTATTTACAGCAGAAAGTCAAATTGATTTATTCCAATCGATGAATCCACAGTACATTTATTTAGCTACTTATCAAGGTATTCGTTTTGCTTTTAGCTCACAAGGAAAATATTATCAACAAGCAAACTTATGGCATTATTTAGGAGTAGCTGTTACATCTGTTACTGATATACAAATTATTGATGATTTATCACAATTACCAAAAGAACAAATAATTTCTAATTCATTGCCTATTTGGTTAGCAATGCCTAGTTATGTTCCTCCATATCCAGGTTTTCGCTGCCCATTTCCTTTATATCCATCATTTCTTATTCCACAGAATGAACCACCTCCTTATGGTGCAGTTCATATTGAAGGAACAAGAGCATTGGAAGCTATTGCAATGCTTGGGCCTAGATTGCAGAGTAGTCAATTAGCAACTGAAAAAGTTACTATAACAACGTATGGCGTAGACAATGATGATATAACTACTTTTCTTAATTTTATTATCCAATATAGTAGTGATTGGAGTTTAATTGGCATTAGAAATATGCCAATTATATCTGATGAAAAACGAGAACAAGCTGAATTGCAGGTTCTAGCTCAGAAGAAACGAATTGAAGTTGAAGTGAATTACGTTCAACAATCAGTACGTGATGTTGCTAGGCAACACATTTTGGGATGTATTGTTCATTCTGAAGATAGCGGCGCTTCAATTACTGTGAGACCGCCTATCCCGACACCCTAACCATGTAATAGGAGATTCCTATGACTGCGCTAGATCCGAATGCCATCGTAACTGTTCAAGTTAATACAATCCTTGCACCTACTCCGTCAGGTTATCAGCAAACTGGCGCAATTGTGTCATTTGGTGGTACTAATCAACCCATCAATTCGACAATTGTTTTAACGCAGTTTGGTGATTTGACTAGATCGGTAGATCCAGCAAATAGTTTGACTTCTGCTACTTGGAATAGTGGCCTTCTTACAATGACCGCTGCTAATCCATTACCAGCAGGTTTGGTTGATGGCGATACTTTTGACATGGCATTTTCTGGGTTTGTTCCAACAACACTTAATGGAGTTTATACTTGCACTGTTGTGGATATTACTCAGAATATCTTTTCTGTTCCTATGGCAGTTGATCCTGGGTTGCCAACAACATATGGCGTATTCGCTCCTTATTCTTCTATTGAATTAAATGCTATGGTAGCCACCTTTTTCAGACAAGGAACAGCTATGCCTGTTTCTATTATTGAACTTGGTGTTGCAGTAGATGTTCCTGATCAAATTGCAAAAATGGAACAGTGGTTAAATAATAATTCATTTTCTTTCTATGGTTATTTAATGCCCGAAGAATGGGGAACTGCGGCTAATATTCCATTGGTTCTCCCTGTTTTCCAGCAATTTACCAATCCAGAAGCTATGACTTATTTCTGGCTTACACTTGGAGATCCTACATGTATTGGTATGATCCCAGATACTGTTAAATCTGTTATTCAACTGTTAGAGGCACCTGGTGTTGCTGCTGCTAGACGAGTATCTGCACCTGGAAATTATTCAGAATTTACTATAGCAGGAATGTTTTATCAGGCAATGCAGTTTCGTGCCACCGCTATTACTCGTGTGGCGCCAATGTGCTTCAAATTCATTTACGGTGTGACTCCTTACCCATTGCAGAATAATGGCCCGTTGCTTCTTAGCATGAAGCAAAATGCCGTGAATTATATCCAAACTGGTGCAGAAGGTGGAATTAATTTCACCAATGTTTATGAGGGCGTTACAGCAGATGGGCAGGACTATTTTAATTGGTGGTGGACTATTGATTGGGTTCAACTTACTATAAATCAAGTGCTTTCAAATGCTATTATTAATGGCGCTAATAATCCGTTGGCGCCGCTGTATTATGATCAACCTGGTATTAACTTTATGGAAGCTACTCTTGCTGGTGTAATGACTAGTGGAGTACAGTTCGGTATGGTTAATGGACCAGTTGTTCAGACTGGATATGACCCAGCATATCTTGCGCAGCAGATTCAAGTGGGAACCTTTGCTGCGAAATGCAATGTGAATGCTGTGCCATTTTTAACATATGCACAGCTAAATCCTGGTGATTATGGACGTGGTGAATATGATGGACTTTCGACTATGTTCATCCCATCACGTGGTTTCGTGCATGTTCTTGTGGTTGTGGTCGCAACCAATATTGTGACACAATAACAACTCTAAATCTTGCCATAGGAGATAGACGATGCCTAATCCAAATCAACAACAGGGTACTCTCAATCGCGTTAAGGCTTCAGTTCAGATACCATCTGCCCAAGGATATTTGGATATTAATCCACAATTTCTTGGTAAGGAAGGTATATCATTAGCTCTTGAGGGGAATGCTACTGATTATTTCCCATCTATGACAGGCGCTGTTCCTTCGCCTGTTCCATATCAAATATGCACATTAACAATCAACTTACTTAAGTCGCAACCATTCGCACAAAATTATAAGGCTCAATTTGAAGATAATACGCTTTTGGGGGATATAACTGTTCTTCCAGATGTTGGTGCCGCGGCGCCATCAGGTGTTGGACTAGCTGGAGGAATTTATGGTCTACAAGCATATTACATTAAAAATGCTGTTCTTGAAACTGTTCGAGAAATGTCGTTTGCTGGTGAATCACCACTTTTTGTGGTTACAATTAAAGGTTACTATGAAGTCAACAGTGCTATGTTCAGTCAGTAAGAGTTGAGGTCACATGTCTATATCTATCAACAGGAGGCTTAATCTAGTTCTTCCGATGGAATTGGATGAGCATCATAAAATATATTTTCATTCTATACCAATTGGTAAGGAGGTATTTGAAGCAAATTATTTGCTAATGACTAGAACATTAGCAAATCTTTATATGAATGGAATTGGTCCCAGTATGGCACCGCGCGTAGCACGTCTAGCTTTGCGTGACGTTGCGAGAGAAATAGATGATCAAACGGATGTTAGTCAAAATTTGATGAATGAAATTGAACGCCTTACAACTGTAATAATGCCAAGTTCAAATGGTGGAGGGTGGGTAACTTTACCATATTTTGAAGTTAAAAACAGAAAACTTGTTGATGAACAAATATTAATGGAGGTAGAGAACGCCATTGTATATTTTATTGTTGCCTCAGCTCTACACCTAAGAAGCGAGCTGCAAATGGCATATCAGGGATTAATTGGAATTTGGAAAGCGGAAACTACATCATTGGCTTCTACGGAATACATGCGTTCTTTGCAGACATCGACTCAGATCGTCAATACTGGAGAGAAACCGGAGAAGGTGGTGGCGCAACCGAAACAAACGGTTCAGTCAGCGTTGTCCATTCCATCCTAGAATATCTAAGAGATGAAGGATTTCCGGAATTTATGTATCAATTTAATTTTGAATACAGTAGCGCCTTAGAGTGGCGATATCGTTTCTGGAGATAGTAAGTGCCAGAATCAATCTTTGAAATTAAAGTTCAAATGGAACAAGCCGCTAAAGGGCTTGATGATGCTGTTGATAAAGCTGTTAAATTAGAGCAGAGACTTGCTGATGTAACAAAAAGACTTGGTGAAAATAGTCAAGCAACAAAAACTACTAAATTTTGGTATGATAAAGCTAATGCTGCTGCTGAACAATTATGGATGAAAAATACTAGAGAATTAAATAAAATTGAAGGAATAGTTAAAAGAACTGGATCTAGTATTGATAAAGTACTTATTGGAGGCGTTAATAGATTTGGAGAAGCTGTTGATAAAGCAGGTAAAAGATTTGATACTAGCATTTCTGGTAAATTTGTTAAGATTGAAAAAGAAATTAAGAATGCTGAACAAGCTGCAAAAAGACTTGAAGCAGCAAGAATAAAGGCAGAAAAAGATCCAATGATTGGTCCTATGCAAAGGGCCAAGTTTGGAATATCTCAAGGAACACAATATCCAACACCAGAACAATTAGGTTTGAAACAACAGCCTACAGGTTGGGAACAATTCAAAAAACTCTTTACGCAAGACAAAAGTGGAACTTCTACTAGTGGGAATAGAAGAGAATCCCACTTTATTAATGCTTTAGCAAATACTGCACGTGTGGGTGCTGGCGCGACAGGAGGTGGTGCGCATTATGGTATGATAGGAGGTATGGCCAATTTATTAAAAGCATTTTTCTTGCAACCAACTGGTTTGCAATTAGTAGAAAGTGTGGCTGCTGGTGTTATTACGGCTGGCGCTGCCGCTATCGCTTTAGCTGAACCAGTAGCTAGAAGGAGTAGACAAGCCAGGGCATATGGACAAGCATACGGAGCTTTTGAGGCAAGTCAATATTCAATAGGGCCATATCGTGATGTAAATGCCGGTATGGCAGCAACGCGTATGGCTAGAGATCCAACATCTCAGCAACGTATTGCAATGATGCAATTAGGTTTAAATCCACAGGCAGAATTTGGAAAAACTGGCCCTGCACAATTAGCTGGTCAAAATGTTGCTCTTAAAAATTTAATGGATAAATTTAAAGATTTTGGACAATTTTTGGCATATTTCAATAATACAGCACTTAAAGATATGTTCAATTTAGATGATGTATATAGAATTCAAGGTGCTGATAAAAAGAAATTAGAACAAGCAGTTAAAGAATCAGCAGAAAATGAAAAAATGCTTTATATTGATAAACAAACTACTGAAATTTATACTGATTTGAATAAACATTTAGGTCTATTTGGACAAGTTGTTGAAACCGTAACTACCAAGCAATTAGCAGGACTAGCTAGTTTTATAGATTCATTTCTTGTTACAGGAATTAAGGGAATTAATGATTTTTCAGCTGCTCTAGAAACAATTGAAGGTACACTGAAAATAATAAATTTGCTTACTGGTCGTGGACCAACAAAACCTGGTGAAGAAAGTACCTGGAGTAAAATAACTGGAGGTATTAGCAAAGGATTTGATAAACTTTGGGGAGGTATTGCTCCACCTACAGGGCTTGAGGCCCCTGAAGCTCCTGGAACTCCTGGAGCTGGACCTAATAAACCATATCCAATGCATAAAGAAGATTTTCCTGATGTACCAGCGCCTACTCCTGCTGCTCCACATGCAGAAGCAGGAAAGTCTGGTTGGAGAAAACTATTTGGGTTTCAAACCGGAGCATACAGTGTTCCTGAAACTGGACCTGCTATGCTTCATCAAGATGAACTCGTTATGCCAGCAAAGGAGGCATCTGCTTTTCGTAATATGCTGAATAGTACAACAACAGAAGGTGGTAAAGACTTTGGTGAATTTAATAGAGAACTTATGAAGAGTTCTGATATTTTTGTTGATTTAAATAAACAAATGAAACCATTAGCTGATAATATGTCAGCATTGAATATGGAACTTACCTCTGGTCGTTATCTTGCAGAGAGATATGGAGGTGGTGGAGGCGAAGGCGGAGGTGGTGGAGGTGGCGGCGGAGCAACAACTGGTCCTGTTGCATTTAAAGATATGGTTGATGGTGGAGGCGCTCCTTTAGCTCCTGGAGGTGGAGGTGGTATATTTCCTTCCGTAACTGGAGAAAAAGCTACTCCATTAATGCAAGAAGCCGGTAAAGGTTTTGGTGGCAGAGACCCTAGACCTGGAGCTACTGCCAAACAAAATGCTGCCATTGTAGCTGATGTATTTCGTAAAGCAGGTGCCTCTGAAGAAGGCATTGCTGGAATGATGGCTAATATTCAATCGGAGAGTGCATTCAAAGGTGGAGCGACTGAAGCAGGTGGAACAGGTGTTGGTCTTTGGCAATTTTCCGGTACATCTGCAAATAGTGAAAAGGGTCGCTTTTTGGCGGCAATGAAAGAGCAGGGTAAGGATTGGCGTGATCCAAAAGCACAAGCAGAATATCAAATTGAAAATTTGCAAAAGAATTATCCTAATGTATGGAAGGAGATGCAAACTCATGCAGCAGCAGGTCAACAAGCTGCTGACTACTTGTTAGGATATGAAAGACCAAAAGGAACTCGGATAATAGGCGGAAAGCCTGTGGCTACAGGCAGCTATGCTTTGCAGCGTCAACAAGAATATTTAGGTGGTGTTCCATCAGTATCTTCTTATACTGGTGGAGAAGGAGGTAGCGGAACTATTACCGGTGGAGGTAAAGCTCCAGCTTTTGTTGGCAGTGCCTCAAGCCAAGGCGGCGCCACAGGACATTGGGTAGATGATTTAAAGAAAATGAAAGATAATCATTTGCTTACAAATGATCAATGCGTATCATTAGCATCAGCAGCAGTTGGTATTAAATCGGGATCTGTGAGAGAAGGTGGACATGTAAGTGAATGGAGACCAGGCGAAGATGTGATGACAGGAGATATTAAACCTGGTACACCAATTTCTACATTCTTAGATCGTGAAGGTAAACAATCTAGTCGTTATGCCGGTGGTGGTATTGGTACAATGGGTGCTCGACTAGATCATGCTGCTGAATTTTTAAAGTATTTAACTGATGAAAAGGGTAAACGCACTGGTATGGAAGTGTTGGAACAATTTAAAGGTAGCGCACCTCATATACGTGATTATTATAATAATCCAATTGTAACTGGAGATTATCGTGATAAAAATGTTCGTTATAACCCTGGTTTTGGTGAAAATACTGCCGCAAATTATAGAGCAATTAAAACAGCTTCTGGCGAATATCTTGGCGGCACAGCTAATGCTATGGCTCGTCAAGATGAAATGACAAAAGTTGCTGCTGCATATGGTCCTAAAACTAAAGACCAAATGATGAAAGATGCTGCTGCGTATGGACCACAAAATAGACCACAAATGCAAGCATCTGCTCAACCAGGTCGTGTTGATCCTTATGGTAGAGACCCAACCCCGCATTTGGGCGATATGAGTCAAT
>Ga0210390_10004991_pt1 | contig 11161 bp, 11 predicted proteins | sample IncBWH11OmetaG_FD_161050 | JGI IMG/M metagenome (GOLD analysis project Ga0210390, IMG submission 161050) | Forest soil microbial communities from Barre Woods Harvard Forest LTER site, Petersham, Massachusetts, United States - Inc-BW-H-11-O ... | reverse complement strand
CTTTCTCCCATCAGCGCCCAGGTCTGGCCTGTGGCAGTAGGGGTGACCAGAATGGCGCCCAGGCTGCGCGCGTCGCGAAGCCAGTTCCATAGAAAGCCTCGGCCATTGCCGCTGCCGCCATGCAGCGCCATCACCAGGGGCCAGGTTCGGTCAGGGGAGTAGTATTCCGGCACATAGAGCGAAAAGCCGCCGCGGTCGCCGGACTCGTTGTGGTCATGGATGATCCCACTGGGTTCGCTCGCCTGCGTCGCCAGGCGGGCGAGCAAATCGGCGTCGTCGCGAACATCCTCGTTGACGAAGAAGCTGTTGACCGGTGGCAGTTTTGCCGCAAGCGGATAAAGAGCCTCCTGCGCGCGGGGGAAATAACGCAGCGCGCGAAACACCGCGACCAGGTCGCCATTGCCAAGTTGCACGGCGCGCAGACCGTCGAACGCCGCAAGCACATCATCGCATGCACTCTGCAGCCTTCCCTCAATGTCTGCGAATTGCTCAGGCCAGCCGGCCAGCCGGGAACGCGCTATTTTCAGGGCTTCATCAGGCTGACCCGCGGCTTCCATGACTTGATCGAAATAGGGCGGATTCAGATGTCGCGCGATGAAGCCGAGCGATTCGAGCGATTGCAGCAGCGGCGGCAACACGGCAACGATATCATCCAGAACGGCCTCGCTCATGTCGATGGTTGTTCCTCTGTCGCCCGATGCAAGCGAGAGCGAAACATTTCGCAATGGTTCGCAAACGTGGCTCCCCAGGTGGGATAGGAATGTTAGGGGCGGACCACTAGTGCAGCCGGGGCGCCTTGAGCAGACGCGTCCGGTCGGTCGAGGTCAGCACCACGTCGAACGTGACGCCTTCACGGTAAACGGTTAGCGGCACGTCTACCCCGGCCTGCCCAAGTCCCCATAGCTTGCGGTAGAAACCGGCCTGGCTTGCGATCTTTTCGCCTTTCACAGCAAGGATGACATCGCCTGCCTTGAGTTCGGCCTGTGCCGCCGGGCCCTTCGCAGAGACCCCGACGACGACGACCCTGCTGTCGATTTCGGTCGAATACATTCCGAGCCAAGGTCGCGCCGGCTTGTTGACGCGGCCAAATTTGCGCAAGTCGTCGAGCACCGGCTTGAGCAGATCGATCGGCACCACCATGTTGACATGCTCGGCCTTGCCCTCCCGCTCACGTTCGAGTTGGAGCGAGCCGATACCGATCAGTTCCCCCCGGTTCGAAATAAGTCCGGTGCCGCCCCAATTCGGATGGGCGGGGTGCGTGAAGATCGCCTCGTCCAGCATGTATTCCCAATAGCCTGCGAATTCCTGCCTGGCGACGATGAGGCTCGCAACCGACCGCGTGCGCCCGCCGGCGCCGCCCATTACCACGCGGTCACCGATTTCGGACGCGGCCGAAGAACCGAGAGGCAGGGGATCGAGATCCAATCGGCCCAAGGCCTGCACCAGGCCGAAGCCGGTCACCGAATCGAAGCCGAGCGCGTGTCCTTCCAGAACGCGGCCGTCCCCGAGATGCAGCCAGACGGCTTCGGCCTCGGTAATCAGATAGCCAATCGTCAATACCAGGCCGTCATCGATCACGACGCCGTTGCCGGCGCGTTCCGTTCCCAGCGTATCCGCGCTGAACGCGTCGGCGGGAATGATCGAGTGGAGACCCACCACCGACGAAAGCACGCGGTCGAGATCGAAGCTGTAGTCGCCCGCGCGGGGTTGGTACGCCGACGGTACCTTCCATTCAGTCAAAGAGGGCATGAGAATCTCCTGGCCAAGCGGTGCAGGCGTTTCGCGGACGAGGCGATCGGTGACGATCTTATGTCGCAAACGCGGCCGAGGAAAGCATTCGTTGAGACCCAATTTCCGGATCGCTCGCGACCATTATGGCGGGCATGCCAGGTCTTCCTCGGCTCGAATGCAGTTTTCAGGTTCGGCCTTTTTCCGAATATTTTGCCGGCCGCCGCCATTTTCGCGAGCGAAGGAATCGGCATCGTTGCATTCGCGCGGGCACTTGCAAAGCAAAGGCTGTTGGCCAAGTGCATCATTTGAGCATGAAGACCATCGATAGCGGGAGGAGGGCGAATTTCGAAAGCCGAGCTATCCTCAAATTAACGATGTGTCGCAAGCTTGCATAAACAATTCAGAGTTAGCTTGCCCCGCGAATTCTTTTGATTTTTTTATTTCGAGGGCGAAATGCATACCTCACCGGACGCTCCCGCGCCTGCCGTTGCGCAACCTGAAGGCTATAATTTCATCGTCAATCTCGCCGCCATAGTCTGTGGACTTGGCCTGGTCGCGCTCATCTGTTTGGCGACCTCCGGCCTCGACTTGAGTCCCGGCTTCTTCTGACCCGGTCCACCAGCGGCGGACTATCCAGATCGGCTGAAGCGGTCGTTATCGATCCCGTCGGGATTAACAGACCATCAACTTTGAATACCAACGCGATCTTGTGTCCTTTCTGCGCAATTGGAGCAGGGAGGGCAGCGTGAAAAACTTTCCGACGGTCTCGGAGGGCCTGGGACCCCGAGAATCTGTCTCAATCAAACAAGAGCCTGGTCCGCGCGCGGCGATGTTATGGCTGCTGACGTGTGGCCTTGCCCTCATGGCTGCGATCGCCGTGGCGCTTGAGATGGCGGTCGAAGTCGTGCCAAGCCGCTTCTCGGCGTCGCTTGCAAATCTTTTCTTGAGTAAGGATGCCTCGGCCGCGGCCTGAGTGGGGCACGTCGCCCAATGGATTTGCCGAGCCTGCAAGCCACAACAAGAAGTCGGGGCGACAGATTTACGGATCGAGCTCGGTGTCCCAGTACAAATAGTCGAGCCAGCTGTCGTGCAGATAGTTCGGCGGGAACAGCCGGCCGTTGCGATGAAGCTGGTGCACGGTTGGGGCAAACGGTGCTTGCCTGGGAAACATGCGTGCCTGCTGCGGCGTGAGGTTTCCCTTTCGCAGGTTGCACGGGGAACATGCGGCTACGACATTTTCCCATGTGGTCTGGCCGCCCTTGCTGCGCGGGATGATGTGATCGAAGGTGAGATCGTCGTTGGCCGAGCAATACTGGCAGACGAACCGGTCGCGCAAGAACACGTTGAACCGCGTGAAAGCGGGATGCGTAGTCGGCTTGACGAAGGATTTCAGCGAAACCACGCTCGGCAACTGGATTTCGAATGAGGGGCTGCGGACGGCGCGGTCGTAGTGTTCGACGATGTTGACGCGGTCGAGAAACACCGCCTTGATCGCGTCCTGCCACGACCAGAGGGACAGCGGATAATAACTCAGCGGCCGGAAATCCGCATTCAATACCAGCACCGGCCAACCGCCTTGCGAGACATGTGCGTTCAAGTAACGCTCCTGGCCTCCATATAAGCTGCGAAGCAGCATGCGTTGACATACTACATGCAGCGTGACGGGATTGTGAAGAGCGTAACGGGCCTTATCCGCCCCTCCTGCGCTGCGCCGGCTGGATTGCCGGGGCGGTATCCGGGCAGCTAAAGCAGGTGAAACGGCTCCCTTTGGCCGCATCTCGACAAGGCAAAAAATGACCAAGTCCCCTTACCTCGAGGCGCCACGCAGGTTGAGGGCGTTCGTTCGCGCCCACGAAACGAGCCTTGTCATTCTTGCGGCACTTGTCGGCGTCGCCGGTGGTCTTGTGGTGGCAGCCATGAGCGCCGCGGTCGAACTGCTGCATGTGGTGTTGTTCGACCTCGACAATGGCCAAAGACTCTCAAGCCAACTCAGGATAGAGCCGCTGCGCGCCTTGCTGGTTCCCACTCTGGGCGGGTTTCTGCTGGGGCTGGCGTTCCTGATAATCGCGCGCTGGCGGCCTGCGCGAGAGGTGGACCCGATCGAGGCCAATGCGCTGCACGGCGGACGGATGTCGTTTCGAGGCAGCGCGATCGTCGCATTGCAGACGATCTGGTCGAGCGGTGTCGGAGCGTCGGTTGGTCTCGAGGCCGGGTACACGCAACTGTCCAGCGGGCTTGCCGCCTCGCTTGGCCGCGGATTTCATCTGCGTCGCGCTGACCAGCGGTTGATGGTCGGTTGCGGAGCGGCGGCGGCAATCGCAGGTGCATTCGGAGCGCCGTTGGCCGGCGCGTTCTACGCCTTCGAGCTCGTGCTCGGAGGTTATACGCCCGCCAGCCTGACGGCGGTCGGTGTCGCCTCGGTCATCGGTTATCTGGTCGCCCGCAGTTTTGCCCCGCTCTCGCTTTCGCTCGGCGTCGGAGCGGTCAGCGATGTGGTCGCGCGCGACCTCGCGATCGCGGCCCTGCTGGGCGTTCTTGCCGCGCTGTTTGGCATCGGCATCATGCGCGGCGTCGCATTTTGCGAAATGCTGCTGTCAAAGATCAGACTTTGGTCGCCGTTGCGCCCGGCGCTTGGCGGTCTTGTAGTAGGCATTCTCGCATTGCAGACGCCGCAAGTGCTGTCGTCGGGACACGGTGCGCTGCACTTTGCCGGGATCGTTTCGATGCCGCTGGCATTCATTGCAACGGTTTTCGTACTGAAGACGGTTGCCTCGGTGGTGTCGTTAGGCAGCGGTTTCCGCGGCGGGTTGTTTTTCGCCACGCTTTTTCTGGGCGCGATCGGGGGCCGTCTGTTCGCGACCGGTTTTGATGCGCTCTTGCCGGGTTTCAAACTCGATCCCAATGTGTACGCCGTTATCGGCATGAGCGCGCTGTCGGCGTCCGTCATCGGCGGACCGCTGACCATGTCGTTCATCGCGCTGGAATCGACCGGCGATCTCTGGCTGACGACGGTGGTGCTGGCTGCCGTGATCATCTCGACCCAGATCACGCGTGAATTGTTCGGCTACTCGTTCGCGACCTGGCGATTGCACCTGCGCGGCGAAACGATCCGCAGCGCCGCCGATGTGGGCTGGCTGCGCGACCTCACTGTTCGACGCCTGATGCGCCCCGACGTGGTGACGGTAAACGCCGATATGGCAATCGCGGAATTCCGCGCCAAGTTTCCGCCGGGATCGAAGACCCAGGTGGTTGCCGAGGATGAGGCGGGTCGCTATGCGGGGCTGGTGATCGTGGCCGAAGCCCATGCTCCGGATATCGATACCAAAAAAACCGTGCGCAGCATCCTGCATCATCAAATGGTGGTGCTGCATCCCGGCATGAACATTCGCGAAGCCATCTCGGCTTTTGACGTTGCAGAGGCCGAGTCGCTTGCGGTAGTCGAAGCCGGCGATAACCGGCCGATCGGCATTCTGACGGAAGCTCACGCGATGCGACGTTACGCCGAGGAATCAGAACGACGGCGGCGCGAGGTGGTGGGAGATGCCTGATCGGAGAATCGTTTCGGCTCCCGGCAAGCCGGTGCGCGCAGTTCTGGTTGCCACGGCCGCCGCCGCATTAGCGCTGCTATGGCCCGGCCTCGCCGCGGCGCAGTCTTATCCGTCCCACCCGATAACCATGATCGTGCCGTTTCCCGCCGGCGGCGCCACCGACACCGTTGCGCGTTTTTTGGCCGAGCAGATGCGGCCAATTCTCGGACAAGCCATTATCATCGAAAATGTCGGTGGCGCCGCCGGCAGTATTGGCGTCGGGCGCGCCGTCCGTTCGCCCGCCGACGGATACACGCTCAGCGTCGGCACCTCGACCACGCATATGCTTACCGGCGGGCTCTACGCCCTTCCGTTCGATCTGTTGAAGGACCTCGAGCCTGTCATCTATATCGGCAGCGAACCGCTTCCATCGCCGGACGAAAGAGCCTGCCGGCCGACGATCTGAAGGGTTTGATTGCCTTTCTCCAAGCCAACCCCGACAAGGCCTCGGAGGGGATTGCCGGTGTCGGTGCCGCCGGCCATCTCGCCGGAATCTCCTTTCAGAAGGAGACGGCAACCAAGTTCCAGTTCGTGCCTTATCGTGGCAATGCGCCGGCCATGCAGGATCTTTTGGCCGGGCAGATCGACTTCATGATCGAGCCGTCGTCCAATTTCAGGGCGTTGATCGCAAGCGCCAGCATCAAGCCTTTTGCTGTTACCGGCAAGACGCGACTATCCTCCTCGCCCGATATTCCGACCGCGGACGAAGCCGGCCTTCCGGGTTTCGTCGCCTCGCTCTGGTATGGACTCTGGGTGCCGAAGAACACGCCGAAGGACATTGTCGAAAAGCTGAATGCCACCATGAGACAGGTGCTCGCCGATCCCTCGACCAGGAAGCGGTTTCAGGACCTCGGCATTGAAATATCGCCGCGCGAACAGCAAACGGCGGAAGCGTTGCGGGCGTTTCAGAAGGCCGAGATGGAGCGGTGGTGGCCGATCATCAAGGCATCCAACCTGAAGACCGAATGAGTTCCACATAATGAGGAGGCGCAAAGCCACGCCTCACCCTCCGAGGCGCGCGTTTGCTAAGTTCCGGAGGCCTGGCGCTTCAGCGGCAACAATCCTTCCTCGACCGCCTTGATCTGCAGCGCCAGATATTTCGAGTTGATGCGGCATTGCGCCAGGCTGCCGGCGATGAACCAAAGCCCGGGTTGTCCAGTGCGGGTATACATATTGCGCAGTTCCTGCCCATCGCCGAATCCCCAGATCGGGCCGACGCGCGCGGCGATCTCCTCGCCGAACAATTGGCGCACCAGATATTCCTGCGGCTTGTAACCGGTAGCCAGCACGATCAGGTCGGCGCCGAGCGTCTCGCCATTCTTGGTCCGCACGCCTTCAGGGACGAATGATGTGAAATCAGAAAACTGACGGAGCCCGATCTCGCCGCGCACGACGAGGTCGGAGCAGCCGACGTTGAAATAATAGCCGCCGCCGCGGGTGAGATATTTGAACTGCCAGCCGGTGCCGCCATCGCCGAAATCCAGCTTGAAACCGATGCGCGCAAGGCCGTCCAGCAGGTCAGCGTCGAACTTCCTTGATTGCTCGGTCATCAAAAAATGGCTTCTTTTCGCCAGCGTCAGCGGCATGGAGGTCGCGATCAGGTCGTTGTCTTCAAGCGTTCCCTCGTTGTAGGCCGCATACGCCAGTTGCGCCGACGGCTCGATATTGGTGATCAAGGTCGAGCTGCGCTGGACCAGCGTCACTTCCGCGCCGCTTGAATAAAGGTCCTGCGCGATGTCGTGGCCGCTGTTTCCGGTCCCAATCACGATCGCCTTCCTGCCTTTCCAATCCTCGCCGTCGGTATATTGGCTGGAATGCAGCAAGGTTCCGGCGAAATTTTTCAGGGTGGGAATATCCGGCAGATTCGGAATGCCGCTCACGCCCGTCGCCATCACGACATGCCGCGGATGAAGCCTGCGCTCGCCTCCGTCGGCGTGCCGCAGCACCACCGACCAGCGATCGGCGGCCTCATCGTAGGCGCCGCTCACAAGGGCTGTTGCGGTCCAGAAGTTGAGCTCCATGGCATCGACATAGGCCTCGAACCAGTTGGCGAGCTTGTCCTTGGGGATATAGACCGGCCAGTTCTGCGGGAACGGCATATAGGGCATGTGATTGACCTGCACCTGGTTGTGCAGGGTCAGCGCGTGGTATCGCCTGCGCCAGTTGTCGCCGACACGGCCCTCGCGGTCGACGATCAGCGTATCGAGCTGCAACTGCCTGCATCGCGCCGCGATCGCAAGCCCCGCCTGTCCGCCGCCCACCACCAGGACGACCGGGTCACGGTCGTCGTAGGCGGTCGCGGCTTTACGCTGGTCGAGCCAGTTGGGTCCGCGAAAGTCGCGAGAATAGGATTGCCCTCTCGGCCGCCTCGATCCGAGCTGTTCCTCAAAACCCTTCAGTTCTTCCAGTGCGGTCAGCAGCGTCCACGCCTTGAGTTTATTGGCGTCGCCGGCATCGGGAATGAGCCGCAGGATTCCGCTGCCTCGCCCCAGTTCGGTTTCGAACCTGAAAATTGCCTCGATGGTGTCGGTGCCGGCACGGGTCACATGGCGCGGCGCCGCCCTGCTCGGATCGATCTCGAAATTGCGCGGCGCGGTGCGACTGGCAAGGACGGGAAGCTCTTCGAGGATGGCAGCCGCACCGTTGATGGTCTGCAGGTTCCAGCTCAGGGCCAGCACGTCACGCCAATAGCTGTCGGGATGAAACAGCGCCTCCAGCGCGCCGTCGCCGCGGCTTGCGATCGCGCTTTCGAAATGCGCCAACCAGTTTTCGGCCACGACCGAAACGTCGTCCGTCCTGTCCAGCATTTGCGGCGTTCCCTCTGCGCTGGAAGGCTATACCCTTTGGGATCGCGCAGAAAGCTCCCTCAGAGCCATTTCGGTTCTGATTGAATCAGAACCGAGGCTCTAATCTTTTGTTTTGACGCGTTTTCTTCACGCGAACCGCTACGCACTTCGCTCGAAAACGCTAATAGCCCATCAGCGAGAGCATGTGGCCCTGCTCTGGTGGAATATGCCCGTTGAGCGTGTCGAGGTAGACCTGCTTCACCGCCGCGGGCCCCCGGCTCTCGACCACGGTAAGCCGTCCCTCCAGTGTCGGGGCAAAGGTTGACCATGCTGCGCCGAATCTTTGTTCGACGCCGCGGGGTCCCCATTCTCTCGCGCGCTTGCGAATCTGGTCGGGCGCGAAGAACCAGACCGGCGCTGCGCCCGGCAGTTCCTCTTCATCCGGCGATGCACTGCGATGCGTCAGCCCGATCCGTGCCGAATACATCATCCGGTCACCGAAATGCCGGTGCAGCCGGGCGCGCAGTTCGCTGTTTCCGGCCATATCGACAAAGGCGACAGGTGTCGTCGATGGCAGCGATGTCGCGCGTTCATAGGTTACGATCTCATCGTAGCAGCCGAGCGATCGGACAAAATCCGCATTCGCCGCCGAGGTGAGGCCGATCGCCCTGATGTCCTTGCGCGTGGTATGCAACAGGTGAGCAAGGCCGAATGCGGCCTTGCTCGATGCGCTGGAGATCACGACCTCGCGCGCGCCGAAGAAATCATTCTGGCCAAGGAAATCGTCGACGAGGAACGATAGCATGAACAGCGGGCGCAGCAGCGCTTGATAATCGCCCGGCCGCCCCGCGAATGCTGGATCGCCGCCGACCCGCGCGTAACCGTTATAGACCGGTGCCACGTCCTGACGATGCGCGGCCGCGTCGCGCAAGCCGCGATTGCTCACGCTAGATGCTTCGATGATCAGATGGGTAGCCATCGGAAAATAGCCGAACAACCGCTCCCCGACCTTGATCGCCGGATGGCGCGAGGCGATCACTTCGCCAAACCCCCACACCGGGATGTTGCCGAAATCATCCGGGGCCGGAAAGAGCTGCCAATACTTCAACAGATCACCGAGCTGGGCGTAAGTGATGTTATTGGCGGTGAGGGCGAAGCGATCAATTTTTACCAGCAGCGTATCGTCAGGAAGCGCGTTGGCGTCAGGCAATCGCGTCTCGATGAATTTGCATTGCTGCAGATCGCGGCGGGCAACGATGAAGTCGGTGGATTTCATTTTTTCGATCCCGGCAGTGGTGCTGCCGCGATCTTTGCTTGCTCCGATGACCGTTTTGCAACAAGGACTTTGTTTGAAACGGCGTTCGCATCCTGGGCTTGGGCGATCACGCCTTCGCGCTTCTTGATCGCGCGGTAATAGGCCCACCACAAATGCGCCGCCGCGCCACGCATCGGTCGCCACGGTTCCGCGATCGGAGCCATTTCCTTCGCGGTCGGGCGCGTCTTCAGCCCAAGGCCGATCTTCACCGCTTCCTGCACGGCAAGGTCGCCGGCCGGCCAGGCGTCGCCATGGCCGAGGCAAAATAGGAGATAGACGTCGGCGGTCCACGGCCCGATTCCGTGCAGTGAAGTCAGGGTGTGATGCGCAGCGTCGGCATCCTCATTCGCCAGCACGTCGAGATTGAGCCGCTCCGAGGCGATTTCGCGCGCCAGGCTCTTCAAGGTTCTGATCTTCGCTGCCGAAAGGCCGAGCCGGCCAAGACGATCGGCGCGGGCCCGGCGTACCGCGTCGTGGTGAAACGGATCGAACGCCGCAGTGAGGCGAGCCCATATCGCGGCGGCGCTAGCAGTGGACAGTTGCTGACCGCAGACGATTGCCGCAAGACCGGCGTAGCCGGGCTCACGTCGCCGCAACGCGGGCATGCCGGCGAGCTGGAACACGGGCTTCAGCCGCGGATCCTGTCTGAGGAGCGTGTGGATGGCCTCTTCAAGGTCGGCCTGGCTGTTGAGGTGGATGATCATTGCGGCCTAAAACCAACACGTCCAGTGAAAGAGATCAATGCCGCGGCCCGTTTTCCGTTTTGCGCCAAGTCCGAATGGCTATCTGCACCTCGGCCATGCCTTCTCGGCGCTTTTGAACTTTGATATGGCCCGCCGTGCCGGCGGCCGCTTCCTGCTGCGCGTGGAGGATATCGACGCAACCCGGTGCAGGGACGAATTCGAGGATGCGATTTATCAGGATCTGGCCTGGCTCGGCATTGCCTGGGAGACTCCCGTGCGCCGGCAATCCGAGCATCTCGACGACCATCGTGCCGCGCTCGAAAAGCTCGTGACGGAGGGACTGGTCTATCCGAGTTTCGAGAGCCGTGCCGAGATTGCCCGGCTTGTTGCGCTGAGGGAGGAACGTTGGCCTTGCGACCCCGACGGCGCGCCGCACTATCCCGGAACCGCGAAATCGTTGTCGCCGGAACAGCGCGCCCAATTGCTTCGGTCGGGCAAGCCTTACGCGCTGCGGCTCGATACGGCAGCCGCATGTGCGCGAATTGGCGAACTGTCCTGGATCGAGCGCGGTGAAGGCCCGGAAGGCGAGATTGGAGCGGTTGCTGCGCGGCCGCAAGACTGGGGGGATGTCATCCTGGCCCGCAAGGAGGCACCCACCAGCTACCACCTGGCCGTCGTCATTGACGACGCGCTGCAAGGCGTAAGCGAGGTAGTGCGGGGTCGCGACCTCTTCTGGTCGACGAGCATACATCGGCTGTTGCAGGAGCTATTGGGGTTGCCCCAGCCGGTTTACCGGCATCATCGCCTGATCCTCGATGACGGCGGGCAAAAATTGTCGAAGTCGACCAAGGCAACCGGCCTGCGCGAGCTCCGCGCCCAAGGCATGACGCCGGCGGAAATTCGCCACCTTGTGGATTTGCCTTGAGTTAATTGTTTGCTGGCCCAGGCCCCGGGAAATCGAGCTTCAGCGTGACTCCGCAAGCCCGACCATGGCAAGGTAGGACGGGCCAGTACGGGCGATCTGAAGTCGCTGCACCAAGCGACGAGTTCTTTCAGGGA
>Ga0210390_10004989_pt1 | contig 11163 bp, 6 predicted proteins | sample IncBWH11OmetaG_FD_161050 | JGI IMG/M metagenome (GOLD analysis project Ga0210390, IMG submission 161050) | Forest soil microbial communities from Barre Woods Harvard Forest LTER site, Petersham, Massachusetts, United States - Inc-BW-H-11-O ... | reverse complement strand
GTTATGCCCGTGATCGCCATGGGCAACACCGCAATCGTTGTTCCCTCGGAAACTTACCCGCTCATTACAGGAGACCTGTACCAACTTTTCGATACCAGCGATCTGCCGGGCGGCGCGGTGAACATCGTCACCGGATACTCATCACAACTTCTCAAGACTCTCGCCGAGCATGATGATGTCGATGCCATCTGGTGTTTCGGAGATGAAGTCAACGCCACTGCGGCCAAGTCGTACTCAATCGGAAACTTGAAGCAGGTCTTCACCAATGAAGGTCGCGCTATCGATTGGTTCGACGCGAAGCAAGCCGAAGGCCGATGGTTCCTGCAACACGCCACGCAGGTGAAAAACATCTGGGTTCCCTACGGCGAGTGAGCACTGCTCTTTACCACAGAGTCACAGAGAATAAAAACTCAAAAAAGCTTTTCTCTGTGCCTCTGTGTCTCCGTGGTGAATGCTTTTGACCTGAAATCCATTGACAAGGATCGCCAGCGCTGACTAGACTCGGCCTTCTTATGGCGAAACGCCCTCGCATCGCGGTGATCGGCAGTGCGAACATTGACTTAACTACCTTTTCTGATCGTTTCCCTAAAGCCGGAGAAACAATTTTTGGCCAGAAGTTCGATCTTGGTTTCGGGGGCAAGGGAGCGAATCAGGCGGTCGCGTCCCGGCTTTGTGGGGCCGATGTTTTTATGATTGCAAGGGTGGGCAACGATTTGTTCGGCCCGGCCACGATTGAGAACTTCAAGAAGCTTGGGATCGATGCCACCCATGTGAAGCAGATCGAAGGAGTCTCCAGCGGCGTGGCGCCGATTTTCGTTGAGCCCAACGGACAGAATCGCATATTCGTGGTGAAAGGCGCCAACGATCTGCTGATGCCCGCAGACGTCGACGCCGCGTCCGACCTGCTCAAGACTGTTGATTGCATGGTCTTGCAGTTCGAAATTCCGCTCGAAACCGTTTACTACAGCGTGGCTTTCGCGCGCAGGAACGGCATTCGCTGTATCGTCAATCCTGCCCCCGCTCAACCGGTCGACCTGAATGCTTTAGCTGGAGTCGACTATTTCGTTCCCAACGAAAGTGAAGCCGAGACCATTACTGGAATGCCGGTACGCAACGTTGAAGATGCGAAGAAGTGTGCGGAGAAGCTGCTCTCGGGCGGGGTTACGCGGGCAATCCTTACGCTGGGCGCGAATGGCTCACTGCTGGCTGGCCGCGAAAGCATGGAACACATCCCAGCATTCAGCGTGAAAAGTATCGACAGCACCGGCGCCGGCGACGCATTCATTGGCAGCTTCGCCGTGTTTCTTGGGGAAGGTATGTCCGAAAGGGAAGCCGTCCGTCGCGCAAATCTTTATGCTGGACTCTCGACGACCGGCGTAGGCACTCAGAAATCTTTCTACGATCGCACACGCTATGATGCGGAGTGGGCGACAAAGTCGCGCTAGTCTCGGCAGAATCCTTCGCCATATTTGATAATCAGGCAATTCTTCTTGTCCAATAGCCACTTCATCCCGGTGTCTTCACCGTTACCGGCGTGGATGGATTCTGTTTCGCCGTTACGCGTGAATTGGATGCCGTCCGCGGTGGCAACACCTTGATACGTATCCAAACTGTCGAGAGACTGGATCTTCACGAGGTAGCGATTTCCGTTCAGTGAGAGAAAAAGGAAAGTTCCTTCCGGACCGTTCCATTTGCCCAGCCACTTCTCGGCGGAAACGCTCCCTCCCGCGGGGGGTATCTCTGAACTTGGCGATGCAGAACTGGTCCCGGTAACTAGAGGTTCAGCGGTAGATTTGTGATTCTGGCAAGCCCCGAACACAACCGTCAGGGCGAGGATCGCTACGCAAAAGTCGGGTTTCCTCACGGTCATCGTAAATCAGGAGGAAAAGCATTCAGTCCCACTCATTCTCTCCTAAAACTGACAGTTGTTGGTAAACTTTTACGTCGAAAATCGCTATGACGGTTGCGATAGTGGACTGCGGCGTTCATTTTGAACGGGTACGATCAACGCCGCGATAAAATGAGTCGCGGCTTCCAGCCACTGGAGTAGCGAATGATCTTTTCCCGATCTCTGCTTCTAATAGCCACTTTTCAACTACTGGTCCCTGCCTCTCTCTTATCGCAACCGAAAAAAGAAAGAGCCGACCTTATCGTCAGCGGCGGAACGGTTGTGACCATGGATGGCGCGCGAGCCGTCTACGCCGATGGAGTTGTCGTTGTGAAAGATGACACGATCGTCGCGGTAGGTCCACGCAACGAACTCGAGGGCAAGTATCTTGTCTCTCAGACGATCGATGCCAAGGGCGCGCTGGTTCTGCCCGGATTCATCAACGGCCACACCCACGTCCCGATGACCCTCTTCCGCGGGCTCCACGATGATGTGACGCTCAACGATTGGCTCTACAAATACATTTTTCCGGCAGAGAAACAAAACGTCAACGAAGAATTCGTGCGTTGGGGAACGCGGCTGGCTGCAGCAGAACAGATTCGCGGAGGCGTCACTACTTTCGCCGACATGTATTACTTCGAGGACGCCGTGGCTGAAGAAACAAAAGCGGCAGGAATGCGCGGCGTGCTAGGCGAGACGTTTATCGATTTTCCCGCGCCCGACAACAAAAGTGAACTCGAAACGCTCGCGTATACCGAGAAATTCTTGAGAAAGTGGCAAGGCGACCCACTGATTCACGCGGCAGTGGCGCCACATTCGATTTATACGTGTTCTCAGAAGACGCTTCAGGATGCCGCGGCGCTGGCGAGGAAGTATCACGCGCCCATTCTGATTCACACCGCGGAAATGAAAAAGGAGTGGGACGACAGCCAGAAGCAGAACGGGATGTCGCCGGTGCAATACCTCGATAAGATCGGTGTGCTTGGTCCCGACGTAGTGTCGGCGCACTGTATTTATGTGGACGAGGCCGACCGGAAGACTCTCGCGCAACGTCAAGTGGGCTGCGTTCACAATCCTTCCAGCAACATGATGCTGGCCAGCGGCGTCGCTCCGGTGGCCGAGATGCGCGCTGCGGGAGTGGCCGTCGGGCTCGGAACCGACGGACCGGCGGGCAGCAACAACGACTTGGATCTGATGGAGGAGATGGATCTGGCAGCCAAGCTCGCAAAAATTACGAAGATGGATCCGCTGGCACTGAATGCGAAGGCGGTTGTAGAAATGGCGACGATCGATGGCGCGAGAGCCCTGCACCTGGAGAAAGAGATTGGTTCGTTAGAAGCTGGGAAGAAGGCCGACTTGATCGTCATCAGCCTGGACGAACCAAACGCTGTCCCGATGTACGACATCTATGCGCAACTGGCCTATGCGCTCAAGGGAAGCGACGTGGAGACGGTTGTGATTGGCGGGCGCGTCGTCATGCGCGACCGAAAAGTGCTGACAGTGCAAGAAGCAGAAGCTATGGCGAAAGCGCGCGAGTACAAACAGAAAGTCGCCACATCGCTGGGCTTGCCGTAAATATTGTCGCTGCGTTGCACGCTTACAATTGGGTTGATGATCCCTATCCTCAAAACTGATCACACCTGCGCCACAAAAATCTTGACTTTAGAGCGTTCCTACAGTTAGATGGTTCGCATAATTGGGGACCTCCAGAAAAACTTTAGCCGGGAAAGTGCGATCCCGTTTGCCACTTGATGGGCGTCGCTTAGGAGAGAATGATGCTGAACAGAAGAACGCTGATCGTGGTGTTCGTTTCTTTTGTATTTCCCATCTGCCCACTCCTCTACGGCCAGGCGACCGGAAGTTTTTCGGGCACCGTTTCCGACAAAACCGGGTCCGTAGTCTCCGGGGCAACGGTAACAGCGACGACGCAAGGCACAGCGGTCTCACGCGTGGCCAAGACCGACGAGTCCGGACATTACCTTATCCCTTTGCTCCCCGTCGCCGACTTCACCATTCGAGTGGAATCTGCGGGTTTTGGCGCGGTCGAACAGAAGGACCTTCGCCTGCAAGTGGACGAGCATCGCGAAGTAAATTTCACGCTTGCGCCGGCTGCCGTTGCTGCGACGGTTGAAGTAAACGCCACACAGGTGGCCGTGGAATCGACCAACGCGACGCTCGGACAAGTGATTACCTCCCAGGAAGTGGCTCAGCTTCCCTTGAATGGACGCAACTTCGTCCAACTGGCGACCCTCACTCCGGGCACGACCGCAGAAACCAACCCAAACAGTTTCTTCAATGGTGCCGCCAGCAGCGAAGCCTCGACGCGCGGCTCTTTTTCGCTTTCCGTGGGCGGGTCGCGGGCACAAAGTACAGATTGGATGCTCGATGGCAACGACAATAATCAGCTGGACGAAGGCGGCATCGCCATTTTCCCCAATCTCGACGCGGTTCAGGAGTTTAAAGTTCTAACCTACAACTACTCGGCGGAATGGGGGGAACGTGCCGGCCCAACGGTTCTGGTCACAACCAAGTCGGGATCAAACCAGTTTCACGGGAGTCTGTTTGAATATTTCAGGAACACCGACCTCGATGCCCGCAACTATTTCGCTCCGACTAGAAACAAATTTAATCTGAATCAGTTTGGCGGTTCGCTGGGCGGTCCGATCCGGAAGGACAAAACGTTTTTCTTTATCGATTATCAGGCGAAAATGCAGCGTCTCGGTGTGCCTTTCAATGGTCTGGTTCCGACCACCGCCATGATGACTCCCGACGCCGGCGGCAACTATAACTTTAACCTGGATCCGTTCGGCAACCCAAGGGGATCGAGCACTTTCCCCATCCTCACTAATCCTTATGCACCGGCGACGAGCAGCGACAGATACTTCCAATGCGTCCCTGGTACCGCCACGCCCGAGCCTGTCGGGGCGGGCGGAATCCAGCCGATGGGCGCAGACTGCAGTGTAATTCCAGCGGCCATGATTAATCCGCTCGCCGCAAAAGTGATTCAGCTTTATCCCACACCCAACGCGGCTAACGCGGCATTAGGTTACAACTACGTCAACCAGCCAGTCAGGAAACTCAACGAGGGCACGGGCGATATCCGGCTCGATCACAATTTCTCCAACAAGGATTCTATGTTTGGCCGCTTCAGCTACGACCAGGCAACGAATTTTGTGCCGGGAGGCTCGCCGACCTGGGCCGAGGTCAACGCCTTTGGAAGTAATCAGTACATCGACAACCATGGGCGTAACGCTGCGTTATCTTGGACGCACCTTTTTTCCGATCGCACCATCAACCAGGCGAGTTTCGGGTTCAGCCGGATTTTCAATCACATCCTGTCTTTCGGCACTGGCTCCTGCGAGGCTGCGGTCATTGGCATTCCCGGCGCTAATCTGGGAAGCCAGTGCGACAGCTTGACTGGTTACCCTGCCAGTCTGAACCAGTCAACCAAGGACTGCATCAGTTGCGGCATGACTTCGTTTCAGATGACCACCTACATGTCGCTGGGTGATCGCGGATACGCGCCTTACCAGGGCGGAACAAACGTCTACTCCCTTTCGGACACGCTCGACTTGATTCGGGGTAAACACGACATCAAGTTCGGAGCGACCATTCGCTTCGAACAGATGAACATAAGAAACAATGCATTCCAGGACGGTTTTGTTTCCCAGAACGGCGCAGCGACTGGCGACAACATGGGAGACCTCCTGCTGGGAAGTCTGGGAACCTTTGCCGCTCACGATCAGACGTTCCTCGGTGGTACGGTCGGCCGACGCTGGAAACTATTCCGTCCATTCGTCCAGGATGATTGGCGCGTGACCGCCAACATGACGTTCAACATCGGACTTGCCTGGGCTCTGGCGACCCCCCAGACTGAAGTCGAAAATCGCCAGGCAAACTTCGATGTACAAACCCTCCAGTGGTACGTTCCGTCGGGCAGCCCCGGGCTGGCCGGCTGCATCAATTGCATCGCTTCCGATAGCCGCGCTGGTATCCAGTTTCAGAAAAACGCGCTCGAACCACGCATCGGCTTTGCCTGGAAGCCGATGGGAAGCACCAAGACAGCGATCCGCGCCGGCTACGCCATCTTCCACGATTCCGCCTGGAATCAGGGCGGACAAGGGTTGTGGCAAAATCCGCCCTTCTATGCCGAAGTGGATCCATTTCCTACGGGAGTTTGTCCCACTTTCGGAGGCACTGGCTGCGGCCTCTCGAACGGTTTCCTTCTTCCGGCGGGTACGCCTTCTACGACGCCCGTCCCGGGGGGCGCCGTCTACAACGCGCCTGTGAATCCTGGCTCCTACACTGGCACCATTCAGTCAATGAACCGCAATTTCAAACAGGGCGCGGTCCAACAGTACAATCTCAATGTTGAGCGTCAGCTACCAGGGGATGTTGTTCTGACCGCAGGCTACGCTGGCTCGCACAGCACTCACATTCTGGTGAGCCAGGTGAATGAAAACATCTCATCTCCAAGTGCATGCCCCGGTGGAAGTAACCCGGTCCCCGGCTACACCCTGGGCTGCGGCTTTCCGAGCTTCCCTTACGCAGCTGCGTTCCAGTCTGTCGACAGCAATAACAGCATAGGCAATGCGCGTTACGATTCTCTACAGATCAAAGCTGAGACCAAGAGCTCGCGCCACGGTCTCTACGCTCTGATCGGCTACACCTGGTCGCGCACTTTCGATTCCGGTATGCCCGACGGTCTGGGCAGCAATCCTGGCGCGCTATACTGGCCGCTACCGGGAGCTCAGGGGCTGGATTGGGGTTTGTCCCAACTTAATTTGAATGATGTCTTTACCGCGAGCGTTCTTTACAACCTGCCGTTTGGCAAGGGCAAGTACTTCGGCAGCAATTGGAGCGGAGCTACCAATGTACTGTTGGGAAACTGGCAGATAAACGTGATTGAAAGGGCAGAGTCTGGCTTCCCACTTTTTGTGGTGGACAGTGCCGATGAGTCGGGTGTGTTCTTCTTCTACAACGGGCTGGTATTGCAGCGCCCGAACGAAGTTGGCAATCCCAACAAGGCGGGGCAGGTCGCAGCCAATCCGAGTTGCATCGCGCCCGCTCAGATTCACACGCTTACCAATTGGTTTAATCCCTGCGCTTTCGAGAAAGCGCCCACCGGAGAACTGGGAGACGCCAACCGCGCACCCGCCTACGGTCCTCGTTATGTAAACACGGATTTTTCGATAATCAAGGACTTTCCCCTGCCGGTTCGCGAGGGAATGAATCTGCAATTCCGGGCTGAGTTCTTCAATCTCTTTAACCACCCTCATTTCTTCTTGCCTGGCATCGCGGGCACTGGAGAACAGGACATTAGTTCTCCCAGCAGTTTTGGGGTGGTCAGCCAGACGATCAACCAGACCGTGAATGATGCGCGCTCCGTCCAGTTTGCGCTCAAGCTGACTTTCTAGGGTGGGCCGAGGTCCCGCGTGGAGTTGGGGCAGACTACCGCGGCTGCGTGGCAGAAGCCGGCTCCCGCAGCGTATACACAAATTGCTGAATCTCACGCCGCTGGCGGTCGGCTTCTTCCGCCGTCTTCTTCGAAAGCTGATCGTAGATTTGCAGTTCGGCTTCAGCTTTCGACTTTTCTCCATTCCGGCTGTAGGCCTGCGCAAGCCGATAGTGGGCAGCTACCAGCCCCGGATTAACCGCGATCGCTTCCAGATAGGCGGAGACTGCTTTGGAAGAATCACCCCGCTGCGAATAGAGAACACCCAATTGCAAATAGGCTGCAGCGAGCTTCGGATCCAGACGTACGGCCTTCTCCAGCAAGGACTCCGCATGCGCCAGATCGTCGGCGTCATTCCGTCTCGATAGACCGAGCGCGTAATAGTAGTTGGCTTGGGCATTTTCGGGTTCGAGACGGACGAAACGCCCCAGCTTCTCCATCATGCAGGTTGACTGTGCGGTCTCGACGCTTTGGATTTTGCCAAGGAACAAGTAAGGGTTCGGGTCGTCAGGATTCAAGTCCGATGCCTGGCAGAGACGCTCAACCGCTTGGTCGTCGGAGCCGCGTGCATACCACGACACGCCCAACCCGGCCAGCATCCGCGCGGAGTGCGGGAACAAGCGGTTGCCCTCGTTAAAAACTTCGGTCGCCGGCTCAAACGCGCGATGGATCAGAAGCTCCGTACCCCAATCGAAAAGGTTCCCCTCGCTCGGGTTCAGTTCCGCTGCATGCTGGTATTCTCGGACGGCCTCCAGAGAATTGCCCAGTTTCTCCTCGACATCGCCGAGCAAGTGATGCAGTTCAGCCTGCTCTTGACGATCAAGTTCCTTCCCGACCGTGTGCTGCGCAGCCACCATGGTTCGTGTCTGCGTGCGCGCGCGCTCGTATTGACCGTCGCGGGCATAAGCCAGCGCTAGTTCGTAAGCATTTTCGTAGTCCCCGGGATTTACCCGGGAGGCGCGTTCGAGATACGGGATGGCTTCCGCACCCTTTCCGCCGTCGAGCAGCATTTTACCCAGCCGGTGATTTACATCAAAGTTTCTAGGTTCGCGCTCAGCCTCCTTGCGAAGAGAGTCTTCCACCGCCGTGCTGGAGGCAGAAGAAACTGAGGCCGTTCGGGAACTGGCGGCTCCCGTCTTTGACTCAGTGACGGGCAGCGAAGCCGTTTCCTTCGCTAGCATTTCCGTAGTGCTCGTGTCGGAGCCGTGGCCACCGGGATTCATAGCGTCAGTCACACCCGCCACCGTGAATTCGGGCTCATCGAAAAATTCCGGTTTGTCAGACGACGATCCCGACGCTTTTGGAGACTCGAGCGTGAGGTCAATCTTTTTCGTTTCCCTTTGCCGAAGGACGCAAAAACCAAAAGTTGTGTCGCGGTATCCAGCCATCTCCGCGCGCAGCGTGTAGATGCCTTCGCGCAGTCCGGAAAAGCGGTAAGCTCCCTCTGAATCAGTGCGTGTGGTCAGGGTTTCCGCCCCGGCCTTTCCTTGAAGGTAAACCGTGACGGCGGCAACGGGACGCCCGTGCGAATCCAGCACCGATCCTTGCAAAATTGCCGAGCCAGCGTGATCGTCAAATTGTCCATGAACCGATTGTCCATGAACCACGAACGGACTAAGAAGCACACTTACTATCAAAACGCAGGTTACGAGACTGGCTCCAACGGGTTGGTGAAAAGTCACGCGGGAATGGACCATAAAACAAACGGAAATTGGAAAGGTGAAACGAAGTCAATCGCGCTCGCGTGGAACATTCTAGTCGCCGGTGTTCCCGTCCGCAATCGCCTTATAATTGGGGTTTTGTTTTAGGCTTCTGAACTCCGAGGTGAAACAATGAAATTCCGCCGACTCTGGTTTTTGACCACTGCAATCCTGCTGATGACCGGCCTCACTGCGTGGGGACAGAAGCGAAAAATCATCATCGATCAAGATGCGGCCGGTCCCGCCGGAACCGACCAGCAGTCAATCCTGTTGTTGATCCAGTCTCCACAGACCGAAGTCCTGGGCATCACCGTAGTGACCGGCGATCAGTGGCTCAAGGCCGAAATCGCGCACACTCTGCGCATGCTCGAGATCATCGGACGAACCGACATCCCAGTTGTGCCCGGTGCGGAGTATCCGCTGGTCAGACGAAAAGAGGAAACGGAACTCTGGGAGCAACGTTACGGTTCCGTAGCCTGGCTGGGAGCCTGGACCCCGCGTTTTTATCATCCAGCAGACGACCTTGGAGAAATGCCCGAAGGCAAGCCCAGTACCAAACCCACTGATGAAGACGCACCTCACTTTTTGATTCGCATGGTCCACAACTTCCCCAACGAAATAACGATTTACGAGGGCGGCCCAATGACGAACCTCGCTCTGGCCATCTCCATCGATCCCAAATTTGCGGAGATGGCCAAAGAACTTGTGTTCATGGGTGCCAGCCTGAATCCGCAGACTACCGACCCCGAGTTCGTCAATACTCCGAGGCGCGAATTCAACCTCTGGTTCGATCCGGAAGCGGCTCACATTGTGCTGCAGGCGCCGTGGAAAAAGATTGTCTGCACGCCAGTAGACATTTCCGTGAAGACGAGAATGACAGTCGAATTGATCAACCGCGTCAAGGTCGGCGATTCGCCCGCCGCCCGCTACATTGGCCAATACACCCACCTGCATGGCGACTACAACTATTTATGGGATGAATTGGCAGCTGCCGCATGGCTCGATCCCAGCCTGATCACAAAAAAAGAAACCCGCTTCATGGATGTCAATCTGGATAAGGGCTACAGCTATGGGGACACGATTACTTGGGCGGATTGGGACAAGCCTAAGATCGCGCTTCAGCCCGTCGAAGTGCAAGACGATCTCGACATCGAGAAGTTCTACAAGATGTTCGTGGACCTGCTGACCGCTCCGACCCCGAAGAAACGGTAGCGCGCAAGTCAGCCGATTTCCGGGATTCGCAAGAAGAGCGGGCCACCCTTAGCTCATTCTCGGTCCGATCAAGCTAGAACCCCGGTGGACGTTCCCCCATCACGCCAAAGCTGCGTTCCAGCGCGAGCCCAGCGCTTGCCAGCGTGCCCTCGTCAAAGAGCCTCCCGATCAAGGTGACGCCGTGAGGCACCCGGCGCGGTGGAGCGAACGTTGGCAAGGGCATGCTGGGGTCGGGTGCCCAATCGCTACGCGCCCTCGACACCTCAACAAAACCTGCTCGTAATGTAAGCGACGGATGTCCGGTGAAGTTGGTGATGGTGAGCATTTCATCGCGCAGCGATGGCACCAGAAGCAGATCGACTTGCGAGAAAACACGCGCCATCTCCTGCGCCACTTTGCGGCGAAGCCGGTCAGCCTGCACGTAATCGACGGCGGAAAGAAATCGGGCCTCACGAAAAATGTTAGGCCACGCGTCCGGAGTCTGGACTTTCAGTTGATTCATCCCGCCGTTGGGCCCGAGCTCCTCGAATGCTGCCGCACCTTCGGCGAAGAGAATCAGATTCAGCGAGCCATAGGGCCAGTCTGGAATAGCGACTTCAACCGGAACCATACCCACTTTCTTGATTGCAGCCAGAGCGGCGCGGTCAACTTCGGTCGCGGGCCTCTCGTTCATCCACGCTGGAAAGTATCCCACGCGCAATCCTTCAACGCTCGCGCCCGCGTCAAAGTCAAGCTTGCTGGGCACGCTGTCCACATCGCCAGCGTCTGGTCCGGAGATGGCCTGCAACACCAGCATCGCATCCTCAACCCTGCGGGTCATGGGGCCGAGCTTATCGAGCGACCAGCACAACGTCATCGCTCCCGTGCGCGGCACGCGCCCGTAAGTGGGACGCAGCCCCGTAATCCCG
>Ga0210390_10004986_pt1 | contig 11166 bp, 8 predicted proteins | sample IncBWH11OmetaG_FD_161050 | JGI IMG/M metagenome (GOLD analysis project Ga0210390, IMG submission 161050) | Forest soil microbial communities from Barre Woods Harvard Forest LTER site, Petersham, Massachusetts, United States - Inc-BW-H-11-O ... | reverse complement strand
AGACCAACGCAAAGACAAACGGCTTGGACACGCTCATGATCGTGAACTCGCATTCTGCGTCCCCCACGGCATAGACGTTGCCGCTAGTACCGGCCACGCATACCCCGAACAGATTGCTTGGTACCCGCGCAAGTGCAGGATAGACCGTCGAATTCTTGCCTTCCGCGGAGGACTTGAAACGGTTATACGCCTCGGCCACAAGCGTCGTCACCCGATCTGGTGGAGGCAAACAACCCGTTGACACGTACCAGGGCTTGTCTGGCTCGCCGGTTGATGCCGTCGTCGTCATCTATTTTCTTTTTCCTTGTGTGAGCATTAGGCCCGAGTGAACGGATTGCTGAATTTTTTTGGGTATCTTCATCTCAGGCAGATAAGTCCGTCAAACCCTTATGAGTTGTCAGTGCCAGTTGTTAGTTCCCAGTGTAAGCGAAAGTGTCTCCGCTTTGCCTCTTAATCCACCCTCGAATGTCCCGACGCGAACTCGGTCCCGACAGGAGTGGACGGTTCGACCACAAAAGGGCCTTGGTGAGTCTCAACCGGAGCAGCCCTGCGGGTTAGCCGGTACACGCCCCAAGCGGCCATCAGGATTTGTGTGATAATGAGAGTGTACGATAGGCCACGCTGGAAAGTTGACATGGCGAGCCCCGCAATCACCGGCCCAACCGCTGCGCCGGCACCCTGCATGATAAGCAGGCCGCCTGAGGCGGCTAGGAACTCGCCCTTGCGAACGGCGTCGTTAACATGGGCCATGACGATGCTGTAGGTTGGAACGATGGTCCCGCCTAAAAGGGCAGCGCAAAGGTACAATGTTAGGCGAGGCGCGTCGTTCGGTACGACTGCCATCATGATGAACAGGGTCGCTGCGGCCGTGATCGCCGCCCCAATAACGACCAGGCGCCGGTCGAGTCGGTCTGAGAGCCAGCCAAGCGGCCAAGCCAACAGGAAGGCGCCGAGGGTACCGCTCGCCATGAACGTCGCAACTCCTCCGGTATCGAGGCCCCGTTGTTGCGCGAAGATAGGGCCCAGGGTAAAAAAGGCGCTGGTAGTCACCCCGCAGAGAAAGGCGGCTACCAGCCCCAGGGGTGATTGCCTATACAGTCCTGTCAGGCTGATCCGCACGCTGGCGCTGGTATGGCTGGGCGCTTCGGCACGAGTCAGAGCAATCGGTACCAAGGCCAATGCGATGATGATTGCGACAACGCAGAAGGGTTTGAAGCCGGTCGAGTCGGTTACCGGGAGAAGGAGTTGCCCGAGGATCCCGGCCATCAGCCCAGTCATGGCGTAGACGCTCAAGATTTGACCCCGCGTTTCGTCCGTTGCAACGCCGTTAAGCCAACTCTCGACAACGATGAACAGCCCGGCAAAGCAGAACCCGGTCAGGGCGCGGGCCGCCACCCAGGCAATTGGATCTATCAGAAGCAAGTGCAGGAGGGGTGCGGTCGAGGCGACTGCTCCCAGAGCCACGAAGGCGCGAATGTGGCCGACACTCTGGATCAGCTTTCCACATCGAAGAGAACCAATCACGATCCCCACCCAAAAACCTGCTCCGACCGCGCCGACTTGAGCCGGCGAGAAGCCATCGATCGTGCCCCGAACGGTCAGAAGCGTCCCCTGCAACGTGTTGCCCATCTGCATCAGTCCGAAACCAAGTAGGAGTGCAAGCAGAGTTGGCAGTGTCGCCCGCTGTGGAGTTTGCATAAGTTACTGCCGGGGTGCTCGGCCTCGGACCAACCTGACAATTAAAATGATCAAAGCAATCACTAGAACGAAATGACTAAAGGCAATATGACAGATCAATCCAACCGCCCAGAGAACGAGTAAAAGCACGAAGATTGCCCAGAACATCTTTATATTAAGTTTTAATTTTTATTTGGCGGTTCGCATGGGAAGCCCCGGCGCAGGTAGAAGCTCCGTCTGAGCCGGGGCTTCTCGCGTCGCCCCGCTTGCGACATCACCCCTGTTAAGCAGTCGTTCCTGTCGCTCACAATTTGCGGGGCCATTGTCACCGTGAGACAGAAAATGCGACGCTCTGGTAGGTCCGCGTGAAACGATGGGGCGAGAATTCATGGGGGTGAACGTTGTCCGGCGGGGCCACACGGGAAGCCCCGGTTCGGACGGAGCCTCACCCTACCCGGAGCTTTCGCCCTACCTGCGCCGGGGCTCCCCGCCCCGCCTCCCATCGTTCTCGAGCTCGTCCTCAAAACCAACAACAGAAGGTGCTTTAAACAGCGGTAGCAATCCGGCCACGGAGTATCTCCCGGCCGTGCGCTTCGGCACAAGCGAAGACGGCTTTGTAAACCTCGCAATAAGGGTCCTTCTTCATCATCGTGCCTAGAGCGCTGTAGGTTCGCACCGGGCATCCACCGTGGCAGATTGAGAGATAACGGCAGGAAAGACAGTCTTCGTCCCTAACCAAACGCTTCGGTCGTTCGACGAAATCGCGACGGGCACGGCTGGTTTTTAACATCCTTGTGAGGTCGGGTTCCTGGAAAACGTTGCCGAAAAAATACTCAGGATAACTGGTCACCCAGCAGTCGCACTGGGCCACCGTCCCTTTTGAATCGACGGAAATAAACTGATTGGAGCAATTCTCTTTCCAGATGCAGGGGAGGCGTGCCTGCTTGCCCGTGAAATGATCAATCAATCCATCAAATGGACCGAGCGACACGCCGGCCTTGTAGCCCCGCTCTATCCAGATGTCGAAAAGACCGACCAAAAACTCAGCCAACTCACCCAAATCGAGACTAAAATCCGTTTCATGCTGTTTTGCAGGTCCCCCCGGGAACGGTGTATTGACCTGGAAATCGCCAAGCCCGAGTTCCTCTGTGAAGTACCGGTAGAAGTCTTCCGGTCCCGCTTCCAGACTGGCCTTATGGAGGACGGCAATCACACCGATCTCAATTCCCGCGCTTTTCGCTTCGCCAAGCCTCTGGGTCCAGAGTTTGGTGTATGCTTCAGCCCCGCCTCGAAACAGTTTACGGTGGACGTTAGGGTAGTCCATGGAGGTGCCAATCGAGCCACCAAACATTCCGTGGATCACGTCATTCCACGCCGGCGTGTAACTGATCAGATTCGTTTGCAGAAAGTGGGCAAACCGTAGCCCTCGCTTCTCAGCCGCAGAGTCCATCAACTCTCCGGCTTGCCTGAACCAATCAGGGCCCATGATCATAGCCTCGCCGCCCTGCCAGTAAATCTCGCACTCCTCGATGCGCTCGTTTTCAAGGTGGTCCAACAAGCGCTTGGTCAAGAGGGGCAAAAGGGCGGACGACAAACGATGAGGTTCCTTGTGCTCAAAGCAATAGTCGCACGCCACGTTGCACTCGGAGGTGGGTAGAAGAATAACGCTGAAAACTCGGCCACTCATGGTTCGCGCTCCGATCAGGTAGGGTTAGCACTTTGCAAGACGCAGCTTGCCAAATCTCGAGCCATCTCGTCCGCCGCCCCCTGAATGACTGAAAATAAATCTTTTATCCCTTGGCAAGAGTACGCGCGATCCGGCCATTTGAAGTAGCCGCGACATGACTGCTGCCAGGGGCAGGTCGCGCATTCCGCGCCCTGCTCGAGGAGGCTCTTCAGATGGTCTTCAACAAATTCAGCGGGAAGGTGTTCGGTCGATCCGACCGCGCCAGAGGGTGATATCTTTGTTTGTCCATCAATATCGTAGTGGACATAGGCAGCAGGATCTTCCTCAAGGATCATCCACAGAGAGCCCACATCCGCGCCCTGAGTTCTGGCGATCCAAGAGTGAAAAAACTCCACCGGCGCCTCGACTGCTGGATCATGAAGATAGAAGTCCAAAGCTTGTTTAAGCTCTGCGAGGACATCTGCTTTGGGTTGACCAGGTAACAACCGAATCGGAAATCGTAAAGCCGCAGCGAGTTTAACCGCCTTCAGTAAACCCGGCCGGGCCTGTATGGTCACCCGCACGTCGTGAACCGCGGAAACATCCACCAGTTTGTAAAGTTCAGGGAACTCCGAAGAGGGATCAGCAAGGATCAAGTCGAGCGAAACATCTGAACCACTATGAGCCGCCTCCATCCAGGCATCGGAGTCGCCGAGGATTCCCTCAACCTGAAGCCAACTCAAGCTGGACGGTGGCTCCCGGAGCCATCGGCAAAGTTCATCCCGACTTCGGACGACGACAGCAAAAGGTTCATCACCTGGTGTCTCCGCCAAAGCAGAGGGCAATATCCTAATGACCGGATAATTCTCCTGGGACACGCAAATAAATCCAGACTACCATTCACCAGCGATTGATCCACGAACTTCCCCGAGGACGACCGCCCCACCGGTTAATCCACCTGCCGCGACCACCACCCCATCGGTTGATCCATCCGCCGCGGCGAGGACCCCATCGGTTGATCCAAACTCCAGCTTCGACCTTTGGCGCGAAGGCTAACATGGCACCCCCAAAACCTAACGCTGCAATCGCGGCACCAGACCACTTCCCCATGCTCCGAAGAAATAAGCGTCTGTCCTGGGACTCCTGCTCGTTCTCCGAGCCGATTTCAGAAGATGGTAAACTTTTCATAAGTAAGAAAACAGGAAGGTGCTACTCCTCCTCACTCTGAACCTCATCTGTGAGCGTCGAAAAATGCATGGCGGCGATCAGCCACTTTCCTCCATCTTTCTTCACAGAGAGCGAGATATTGACAGGGAATACAAAATCCTTTCCCTCCTTTTTGCCACTGACGTTTCCGGACGTCATCAACCAACCCGTGTCCGATCCGACTTCGCCTATGCTGAACTCGTATTCGAAATTTTGTTCTCCCAGATCAAATCCCTGAAATAAGTAGGCATGGGCCGCTCTGATTTCGTCTGGACCTGACCAGACTTCCCCGGGACCAGAACCCATGATGGTGGCTTTCTCGGACATGGTGGCCATGACCCCCTCCATGTCATGATTGGTAAAAGCCGTGTCGTACGCGTCGAGCAGAGCGCGGATTGGCTCTAAATCAGGGTTATCATCGGCCGCTGCGGTGTCCGCGCTCGCAGCGGGCGGAAACGCGACAGCCGCGGCAATCGTGGCCGCGCCTGCCAAAATAGCCTCTCTTCGGTTCATAAAATGAATTTGTAGAAGGGGCAAGCGACACCGACAAGAATAAACTGGAGTTCTTTTTCTACCAGATCGGGGTTCGGGAAAATAATCCCAAACAGCCACTAAGTCCCGCGGCCGTTCACCTCTGGCTCAGGTGCCAACAATGAGTTCCCGGAGAGGACCTCCTTATCCAAATAGAGGGAGGTCCATTCGTCAGGGAGGTTAGGCCCGAGGTGAAGACGACGGAGCTGATTGATGATCTCCGTTTCGTCTTTTGTAATGCGTTCGCGTTTTCGAAGATTGTGTGTCCAAGATGGGACAATCACTTCGATCTGGAAGCTGTTTGGCCGGGCTAAATCCTCCTTCAAATGCCAGCCGTGCGCTCCGTTCCGGAGGTAAATCAGTCGAGCTTTGCCAGCTAAGTCGAAAAAATCCTGCCGGCGATCTGCATCGACCTGGAATTCCGTGGTAATCGAAAGCGGGCCTTCCTGTTGGTCAGGCAGTGGACTCGGAGTATTTGAAAATATGGTGGCTGGCGCCGGTTCAAGATTCAGATCTGTTGTAAAGTCAATCGATAGGCGAAAGGCGAGGCGGGCGATGATCATGGCAATTATCGCAAGTCCGGCGGCCGCCAGAAATGTGGCGAATACTCCTGCGGTAGCGGCTGCGGTCCCCCAGACCAGGCTGCCAAGGGCGGTGGCTGCTTGTGAGACCATGATGATTGTTGCGTTCATCCGTCCCCGTGCCCAGTCCGGCATTGCACGTTGACCGGCTACCCAAAGTTCGGTGGATGATAAGGTCCAGGCGACACCGGCTAGCGCTGCCACGACTAAAAACATGTGCGTCCAGCGGATGGTCGCCATCAGGAGACAAACGACTACCAATGACGCATCTGCATAGTTAGTCGATCGTTGGGGCGAATACCGGGTGCGCGTCCACGGAATGATAAAAATGGAACTGAGAACTGAGCCGATCGCCATGCTGGTGAATAAAAATCCCAGGTTGGCCGGCTCGAGATGTAACTCGTGGAGACCCACCACTGGCATTAAGGCCGGAATGATGGAAATGAAAAACGAAAATAAAGCGCTTCGCATCAAGATGATCTTCATTCCCGGCGTGTAACGCACATAGCGAATCGCGGTGATAAACGACTCGAAAAAGCTTTCCAGCGGGAGGTGCGATTGGGGCTTGGCCCGCTTCCACCACAGGGCGGCGACGAAGACCAGGAGGAAACCTAATCCGTTAAATCCGAAAAGGACGTTGGCTCCGATCAGCGGAATCAATATTCCTCCGAGAGCAGGTCCGATAATCCCCGAGATATTCATTTGCAATGCGCCGAGATTGTTCGCAGAGGGCAGGTCTTTCGCGGGAACCATTTCGGCGATCGCTGACGAGGATGCTGGTGAACCAAAAGCAAAACCGGTCCCGAAGAGAAATGCACTGGCAAGAATAACGTAAGGACTCAGGAGATGGGTGATTCCCAGAAGCGCGAGACCGATCGCGACAGCCGCTTGCCACAGACTGACCGCGCACAGAATCTTCCTCCGGTCCACCAGGTCGGCGACGGCGCCAGCCGGTAAGGTGAAAAGAGAGAAAGGCAACGACGAAAGTGTCGCCATCAGTGAGATAATCAGCGTTGAATCTGATTTGCCCAAAGAACTTAGCACCCAGAAAGCGGCTGTTCCGTGAGCGGCAATCGCGCTTCCGGAAATCACATTCGCGATCCACATCCTTCTAAAGGCAGAGTGTCGCAGGGCAGTCCAGGTTTCATTCATGGGGGGCATCAGGATTCAATTTGACCTCCAAATAGTCAATCCATCTGTCCGTCTGCCGAGCCCCTCGAAAACTCTGGGATTCAGGGAGTGGCGGGAACGGAGCTGTTAAGTCATGGGATGACTGGGAATATCCATTCTTTCCAAGGTGTTGCCTTGCGAACGCCGACACAGGCTGAAGGCCTATGCTACATTAACTATCCGGAGTGTGGAGTGATGTTTCAAGATCACCAGCCGGGAGGTTCACGAACCCACGGCAACCTCGCGACGGGCCAATGTAGCATAGCATAGGCTTCCAGCCTGTGTCCGGATTCGGAGTCGAAAGGAAGAGTGGGGATTGGACATGATGCCAAATTCTCTCCGGGAACAGGACCCTAGATCCGCAGAACCCCACCTTCCAAGATGAGTACGTCATCGACGTACAACGTGGCGTTTTGGATAAGGCCGTCGAGATGGATCGGAACGGATATCGTTCCGCCCATGCCGATATTATTACCCAACGCAAGGTGTACAGTTCCGAGAACTTTCTCGTCCTCCAGGATGGTACCGTGAATTTCAGCTCGATCATTGGTCCCGACTCCCAATTCGGCAATTTGGTAGGCCTCCGGTCCTACTCCGCTCAGCAGTTGCTCGAACTTCCTCGCTGCCTCGGAATCGGTAATCACTTTAGCAATCCCATTTTGGACAACCAGTCGAACGGGAGTCTTCAGCTTACCGATGTCACCAATGGAGCCGTCAAAAACGATTTCGCCCTCCGCCGTGCCTTCCATGGGAGCAAAGAATGCTTCTCCCGCCGGAAGATTGCCGCTTGACCCGGGCGTTCGAATCAGGCCCGTGTCGGCGATGACGCTTCTCTCACCACGCTCGAGTCGAAGATTAGTCCCCTTTGCACTGATAACCCGAAAGTTTGAGCCCTTTCGCAGCGCGCTGGCCACCGCCTCTGTTCGACGAGCAATCTCCATGTAGTCGGCAGACAAACATCGGATGGCGACCTCCTGAGTGATTCCGGGCAGAGTAGCAATCCGGGCGTTTCGGCTGCAGGCATCTCGACGTGCTTTGGTATGAGTCAGTGACTTCGTGGTCGGACATAGAACGACGTCGCTCGTCGCCATTAAAGCTGCAATCGAGACAGGCGGTTCTTCGCCGCTATTTTTGCGGGGCAGCATCTCGACATAAATTGCCTCCGCGCCCCTCTTCTGAGCAGCTTCCCACAAAGAGCGACCGATCTTCACGCGTTCTCCATCGGCGATGTCGGTCAAAACCGTGACGACCTCTCCATCTTTTACCCCCAGGCAGTTCTCGATAACGTTGTTGGCAGCAATGGCGAGCGGCGGCTGTTCTGCTTTCATGGAAGGATGTGAAAAGATGCGCATGGGCAAAATGCGATTAAAAGTTGTATTCTGAATATCTAGCGTATTGGTCTTTGCGCTTCTCAGTCAGCCCTGATGATTTCCCCTCCCTATTTTATGAAACGGATCAAAATAACGCACAAAACGGCGTATCATTACCACACGCCCGTCACCTTTGGCCCTCACCGTGCCCTCTTCCGTCCTCGTGAGGGTCACGATCTCCATATTGCGAGCTCCCTTCTTGAGATCCAGCCCAAAGCTACCGTTCGCTGGCTGCGCGACATTGATGATAATTCCATTGCCATTATCAACTTCACTGAACCGGGATCGAAACTACTTCTGCTCAGTGAGATTGATGTGGATCTTTACGACGATGAACCCATCAAATGCCTGATCGACCCCAGTGCCAATAGCTTTCCATTTCAATACGGAGCAGACGAGCAAGTAGAGATTATCCAATATCGCCTCCCCAGCTATCCGCATGACGGCCCGGCCGTGCAAAACTGGCTTCTGGACCTTTACCGGCCCGGCCAACTGATTAAGACGCCGGAACTCCTGAGCAACCTGAATACGCATATTTACGAGTCGTTCAAATACGTTCGCCGCGAGGAGGCCGGAGTGCAGCTTCCTTGCCGGACGCTTCTTCTGGGTACCGGGTCCTGCCGGGATTTTGCGGTGTTCATGATGGAAGCCGCGCGCCACTGGGGGTTTGGGGCCCGATTTGTCACTGGATATATCCAAATGGGTGAAGGCCAGCACGGCGCGACCCACGCCTGGACCGAAGTCTATGTTCCTGGCAGGGGGTGGCTCGGCTATGATCCTACGAACAACAAACCTGTCGGCTCCGAGCATGTGGCTGTTGCCGTGGCCCGCGAGCATGACAAAGCATCTCCGCTCTCAGGCAGTTGGGAAGGGGACTCGAGTGCTTTTGATCGCATGGAAGTCTCTGTGCAGGTGGTAGCTACCTAACAAACCCACTCGCCTCTAATCCACTATTTTATGATCTCCCAGATCCCAACTCGTTCCGAGATTCCCGAGTCAGATACTTGGGATTTATCACACCTCTTTCAGACAGAAGAAGCCTACCACGAGGCCTTTGCTGAGCTAAGAGAGCTGTTTCCGAAAATCGCTGAGTACAGAACCGGCCTCGGCGATTCTGCGGGAAACTTATTTGCCTGCCTGGAGTTCGAAAAGCGGCTGAACCTGATCGCCGAGCGACTGGGGCACTACGCATCCCTGAAGAATGCCGAAGATAGTTCTAATAACGAAAGTCTCTCGCGGCAAGCCGAACTGACAAACCTGCTGACCAAGGTCAGGGACCTCTCCTCCTTCATCGGTCCGGAAATCCAGCAAATGCCGGATGAGCTATTCCAACGCTTTCTGGACGATCCGATCCTGGCACCCTGGAAGATTTCCCTCCTCAAACTCCGTCGGTACAAACCCCACACGCTCTCCGAGCAGGAAGAACGGCTCCTGACCCTGAGTGACCCGGTTATCCGTGGTCATTCCGATGTCTTTTCTCAGCTGACAAATGTTGACATGAAATTTGGGTCGCTGAATGTCGAAGGTCGGGAACTGGAGCTCTCTCAAAGCAGTTACTTTTCCTTCCTCAACCACTTGGATCGAGATGTGCGCCGTCGAGCTTTTCAGCAGTTTTACGCCGAGTTCGATGATCATAAATACAGCCTTGCCTCGACGCTCTCTTCCTCTATTCGAGCGAATGTCTTCCAGGCCAAGGTCCGGAATTATCCGTCCGCTCGTGAAGCATCTCTTTTTCACGACAACATCCCGGTGGCGGTCTATGACAACCTCATCACGACCGTTCGCAAAAATCTCCCAGTTCTTCACGAGTACTACGAACTGCGCAGGGAAATCCTGAAGTTGGATGATATTCACCAGTACGACACTTTTATGCCCATGGTTCCCGTCGTTCGGACAAAAGTCACGTTTGATGAGGCCATCGACCTGATCTTGAAAGCATTGAAGCCGCTGGGCCCGGAATATGTTCGCATCCTGGGCGATGGATTGCGATCCCGCTGGGTGGATCGCTATGAAACGAAAGGGAAAAGAAGCGGCGCCTTTGCTTCCTCCAGTTATGGCAATCCGCCTTATGTGCTGATGAACTACAAGGCAGACGTCTTTACCGACGTTTTCACGCTGGCCCATGAGGCAGGCCACTCCATGCATACCTGGTTTGCCCAGAAACACCAAAGCTTCCAGGACTACGCGTATCCCATTTTTCTTGCGGAGGTCGCTGCGACTTTCAATGAAGACCTCCTGACCCACTATCTCCTCGAACATGCGGAAGACGTGCAAATGCGTGCCTATCTGATCGATCGCCAGATTGAAGATATCCGACAGACTCTCTTCCGGCAGACGATGTTTGCGGAATTCGAGAAAGAAGTGCATGCGATTGAGGAAAACGGCGGGCCGCTCACCTTGGAGGTATTCAAGAAGGTATATCGCAGCCTTTTAGACGCCTACTTCGGTGAACGCTTTGTGGTTGACGACCAACTCGACCTTGAATGCTTGCGAATTCGCCATTTCTATTTCGCCTTTTATGTCTACAAATACTCGACAGGCATTTCCGCTGCGATATCCTTGGCCGATCGCGTCCTGAACGGTGGTTCAACGGAGTTGGAAGCCTATCTTGGATTTTTGCAGGCCGGTGGCCGTCAATTCCCGATCGAAACTCTCAGAGCTGCAGGGGTCGACATGCTATCCCCTCTGCCGATAGAAAAAACGATGGATTTGTTTCAGACTCGGATCCGGCAGTTGCGCGAACTAGTATCTCATTAATAAAATGGCCAAGGCGCCGCGCAGCTTTGGACTGTTTGCCTCAAAGGGCTGGTAAACCCTTGTATCCGTTTAGCGTGATGTCGCACTCGCACTCGCACTCGCACTCGCACTCGTGCTCGTGCTCGTGCTCGTGCTCGTGCTCGTGCTCGTGCTCGTGCTCGTGCTCGTGCTCGTGCTTGTGCTCGTGGTCGTCCTCGTCCTCTTGGTC